>JAESFU010000310.1_pt1 | contig 39611 bp, 38 predicted proteins | sample 9269461 | NCBI WGS metagenome assembly JAESFU01 (sample SAMN14502556, study PRJNA617107) | algae metagenome | isolation source: Stenomitos rutilans HA7619-LM2 and co-occurring heterotrophs from cave walls | place: USA: Waikapalae cave, Hawaii | collected 2009-07-28
GGTTTGATGACCATTTGATGCTGACAGCAGCAGGGTTATGGAACTTCTACCTGATTGCAGCATAGGAAGAAGAACTTGAAAGGTCATGTTGGCTAACTTCGTTCTTATTTCCCGACAGCTCTAATGCCTGAGGTGAATTTGGTGTCGATGATGGATGTCATTATGGTCATCCTCACTTTTTTCATCATCATTTCCATGACGTTGAGCGATTTTTCAATCTGTGAGTGTGCCGCTACCCAGAACGGACAATGCCAGCAAAGAAAAGTCGCCTGATCCAATGCTGGTGGGCTTGAATAAGCAGGGACAGATTCTACTCAAAAATCAGACAGTGAGTGAAAAAGAATTGGCTCAACAAGTTGTGGCATATTTGGAAAAGCACCCAAAAGGTGCCATTGTGCTGCGAGCCGACAAACAATTGACGTATGAAAAAGTGGTGCAGGTTTTTAGTGCTGTGCAATTAGTGGGTGGCGATCGCGTTTCGCTAGCGGTTGAACAATAAACCATCGACGAAAAGGCACCTGCCGTGAAAGCGTTTTGCACGCAACGATTGGCTTGCTTGCAAATGAATCGTGCTCTAAACGTAACTTAATGTTCGTAAGCGTCCATTGGTGGGCAGGTGCAGACAAGGTTGCGATCGCCATAGGCCTGATCAATGCGTCCCACCGCCGCCCAGAATTTGTTGTCTCGCGTCCAGGTGGTTGGATAAGCCGCTTGTTCACGAGTGTAGGGACGATCCCATTCGTCTACCATCAGCGCAGCAGCGGTATGGGGTGCGTGTTTGAGGAGATTATTCTGACGATCGACCGTGCCCTCTTCGATCGCGCGGATCTCTACTCGGATAGCGATCATGGCATCACAGAAGCGATCGAGTTCCTGCTTCGATTCGCTTTCGGTCGGTTCTACCATGATGGTACCTGCCACAGGCCACGATACTGTAGGCGGATGGAAGCCGTAGTCAATCAGCCGTTTGGCAATATCATCCACTTCAATCTCAGCCGTCTTTTTAAACTGCCTCAAGTCCAGAATACATTCGTGGGCAACCAGGCCATGTTTACCTTTGTACAGCACTGGGTAGTGCCCCTCCAGCCGTTTAGCGATGTAGTTTGCATTCAAAATGGCAATCTGCGTGGCTTTGGTCAGCCCTTCGACACCCATCAACGCGATATACGCCCAGGAAATGGGGAGAATGCTGGGGCTACCCCAGGGAGCTGCTGATACGGCACCAACGCCCTGTTTGCCACCCACCTGCACGATCGGATGCTTAGGCAAAAAGGGCGCCAGATGAGCTGCCACGCCGATCGGCCCCATGCCAGGGCCACCGCCACCGTGAGGAATGCAAAAGGTTTTGTGCAAGTTCAAATGACACACATCTGCGCCAAAGTCACCGGGACGACACAACCCCACTTGCGCGTTCAGGTTGGCACCATCCATATACACCTGTCCACCGTTGGCATGAATGCACTCGCAGATCACCTGAATGCTTTCCTCAAAAACCCCATGCGTGGAGGGATAGGTGACCATCAGCGCGGCAAGATTGTCCCGATGCTGTTCGGCTTTGGCCTTCAGGTCTGCAACATCGATATTGCCGTCGCGATCGCATGCCACAGCCACAACCTTCAGCCCAGCCATCACAGCGCTTGCAGGATTAGTTCCATGCGCCGACTGGGGAATTAGGCAAATGGTACGATGCCCTTCGCCCCGTTGTTCGTGATATTGACGGATCACCAGCAGCCCGGTGTATTCGCCCTGAGAGCCTGCATTCGGTTGCAGTGAGATGCCCGCAAAGCCCGTGATTTCTGCTAGCCAGTGTTCTAGCTGCTCAAAGAGTGCCTGGTAGCCGTGGGTTTGATCCAGCGGTGCAAAGGGATGGATTTGCCCAAACTCTGCCCAGGTGATTGGCAACATTTCGGTTGTGCCATTGAGTTTCATGGTGCAGGAGCCAAGGGGAATCATCGCGGTTGTCAGCGATAGATCTTTGGACTCCAACCGATGCAGGTAGCGCAACAGTTCCGTCTCGGAATGGTAGGTATTGAAGACGGGGTGTGTCAGGTAGGACGTAGAACGCAGGAGGGAGGCTGGAAGCAGGGAACGAGATGATGCTGTCAGCAAATCTTCTGGGGTAAAGTGGGTCACTTCTGCGCCTGCAAACACTTGAAAAAGTGCCAGCAGATCATCGGACGAAACGGTTTCATCCAGCGCGATCGTGAAGGTGTGGGCATCCAGTTGCCGCAGGTTGATCTGGTGAGAATGGGCGCGTCGGATTACTTCGGGCGCTTTGCCGTCTGGAACCGTTACTCGCAGTGTGTCGAAGCAGGGTTCGGGACTGGGCGCATACCCCAACCGCCGCAAGCCCTCTGCCAGAATCACCGTGAGATGATGCACCCGATCGCCAATCCGTCGTAACCCGTGAGGCCCGTGATACACCGCATACATACTCGCCACGATCGCCAGTAGCACCTGAGCCGTACAAATATTGCTGGTGGCTTTGTCGCGCCGAATATGCTGTTCACGGGTTTGCAGCGCCAACCGCAACGCAGGTGTGCCATGCACATCTTTAGAAACTCCAACCAATCGACCGGGCAACTGGCGTTTGAAGGCATCCTTAGTGGCAAAGTAAGCCGCATGAGGGCCACCGTAGCCAAGCGGTACGCCAAACCGTTGCGTGTTGCCGATCGCAATATCCGCGCCAAATTCTCCTGGTGGCATCAGCAACGTTAGGCTGAGCAAATCGGCAGCAACGGTGACTAGAGCGCCAGCGGCATGGGCGCGATCGCAAAACTCTCGATAGTCGTAAATCGCTCCATCAGTAGCCGGATATTGCAGCAGCACACCAAACACGGGTTGGTCAAACTGAAAGGTGCGGTGATCGCTCACAATCACATCAATGCCTAACGGTTTGGCGCGAGTTTGGACAACGGCGATCGTTTGAGGATGGCACGCTTCAGACACCCAAAAGGCATTGGCTTTTGTCTTGCTCACGCCATAGCTCATCGCCATTGCTTCAGCGGCAGCGGTTGCTTCGTCTAGCAGAGACGCATTCGCAATTTCCAATCCTGTCAAATCGGTCACCATTGTCTGGAAGTTGAGCAGCGCTTCCAAGCGTCCCTGAGCGATTTCGGGTTGGTAAGGGGTGTACTGGGTATACCAGCCTGGGTTTTCGAGAATGTTGCGCTGAATGACGGGTGGCGTGATGCAGTTGGAGTAGCCCATCCCGATGAAGGAGCGGAAGACGTGATTCTCCTGCGCCATTTCCTTCAGTGATGCCAGCAGTTCGTATTCGGCTTTGCCAGATTCCAGCCGCAGCGGCTTCCGTAGGCGAATGCCACGCGGTATGGCGGCATCCATCAAAGCCTCCAGACTATCAAAGCCGATCGCGGCTAGCATCTGGTCAATGTCAGCGTCTCGCGGCCCAATGTGGCGATCGGCAAACGTATCGGTGTAGGCGAGTGGGGAGTGGGGAGTAGAGAGTGGGGAGTGGGGAGTAGGGGAGAACACAGACGTGTCTAGCCGTTTGAACTCAATGCCATTTTGATCAGGATTCTTACTCACGCTGGCTTGGGACGGTTCTAGCATAGACGACTCTGGCTGTGGTTTCTAAGCAAAAAGCGTGGTGCTCGATCGTGATGTGTAGCATCATCTACACACGCTACGACAGACCACCTTCATATTCTGCAATATCTGAGCAAAAAAATTCCCCCTTACTCCCCTTCGACCTGCTCACGATACTCATCTGCCGAAAGTGCATCATCCAACTCGCCCGGATCATTCACCCTTACCTTAAGCAGCCACCCTTCACCATAGGGATCTTCAGCTAACTGCTCTGGTGCGTCGATGAGGGGCGAGTTGACTTCGATAACCGTGCCCGTCACGGGAGAGTTAAGGTCTTCTACTGCTTTGACCGATTCGACGGTGCCAAACTTTTCGCCTTTTTCCAGCGCATCGCCCAGTTCCGGCAGTTCTAAGAACACAATGTCACCCAGTTGATCCACCGCAAAGGCGCTAATGCCGATCGTGGCAATTTCTCCTTCCAAACGGGCGTATTCGTGCGAGTCCAGGAATTTAAAATCACCAGGATAATCAAAAGCCATGTTGTCTCCTTGGATTCAGATTAGCTATTAGCGGTCAGCTATAGCGATCCTACTTGAATTCTGTCGATCGATTCAGCTTCAATCGATTAGCTTGAAAAATCTAAGCGGCTTGTTGGCCTTTTGAGTCTTGAATCAACCCAATCGATCATCGCTAACAACCAACAACTAACAACTAAAGCTGACCGCTGACCGCTAACTAGCTCGTCGATAAAATGGCTTCTTGACCACCGTTGCCGGATAAAGCTTACCGCGAATTTCTACCTCAATGGCTTGTCCAGGTTTCGACAAGGCTGTGGGGATGTAAGCCAGCGCGATCGCATCCCCTAATGTTGGAGACTGAGTACCGCTGGTCACTTCGCCCACAGTCTGCCCATTGTGAAACACTCGATAGCCATGACGAGCAATGTTGCGTCCCTGCATTTGCAACCCCACGAGCCGTCGCTGGACACCTGATTGCTTTTGCTGTTCCAGCACCGATCGCCCGATGAAGTCCCCTTTGCTGTCTAGATGCATCAGCCAACCAAGTCCCGCCTCAAACGGTGTAGTCGTATCATCGATATCCTGCCCGTAGAGCGCCATTGCTGCTTCCAGGCGCAAGGTATCGCGGGCACCTAAACCACAGGGAGTAACCCCTGCATCCAGGAGCGATCGCCACAACTCTACACCGACTGCCGGATCGACCATCACTTCAAAGCCATCTTCGCCCGTGTAGCCTGTGCGTGCCAAAAAGCCCGGTTGTCCCAGCACGGTGCCTTCTAAATGCCCAAACGCTAGCACGGGAGCGAGATCCTCCTGCACAAACGGCTGTAAGCGCTTTACCGCTTCTGGCCCCTGCACCGCTAGCAAGACGTTTGTGGTGGAAACATCCTGAAACGTCAACCGACTGTGATCAAGTTGCTCCAGCATCCAGGTTTTGTCTTTCAATGTGGTGCCCGCGTTGACGATCGCAAACCAGCGCTGTTGCCCTGCTTCATTCAATCCTTGATAGTAAAAGATCAGGTCATCCACAATGCCGCCTTGAGGATTGAGTAGCACGGTGTATTGAGCCTGTCCGGGCTGCAAGCGGCTCAAATCCGACGGCACCAAGGTTTGCAGTTGTTCCACCAGCCGATCGCCCGTCAGCACAAACTTACCCATGTGCGATATGTCAAACATCCCAGCCGTCGATCGCACAGCCTGATGTTCACGGGTAATGCCGCTGTACTGGACTGGCATCTCCCAACCGGAAAAACCAGTCATCCGCGCTTTGAGGCTCATCCCTAAATCAAACAGCGGAGTCCGCGCCAACGGGAGGGGCACATCTGCTGCTGACATTGCTTGCTGGTTGCTGTGAGGCTCTGTCACAGGTTTTGCCTTCCTTGCATGACACCCTTCATCCTAGTTGGCTTTCAACCATGCGGTCAAACGCTAAGCTGGGGTATGACGCTCCGAGGTTTGTGTATGAATCTCTCTCCTGCGCTGCAACGCGCGATCGAACAGATTGCTTCCAGTCAAGGCATTTCAACAGATGAGTTTATCATCCAAACTCTGACAGAGAAGGTCAGTAGCTTTCACAAACCGTCTCCATCCTCAACATCACAGACTGGACTGAGAGATGAGAATGGCATTCTGGTCTTCGGTTCACAGCTTGGCAGAATTTTATTCAGTGATAACTCGAATGCCAAGCCAACCTCGGATGTCGCCTCAGGAGGCCAAGACTTTGATTGAGAACCACCTCCAGTATTTAGAAGCGATCCCATTAGAAACGGCAAATTATCAAGCCGCGATCGCCCAAATGACGGCTCTTAATCTTCCTGGTGGGGGAATTTTTGACGCTTTAATTGCCCAAGCTGCCCTCAAGGTAGCCGCAGACCAAATTTTGACACTCAATCCTAGACACTTCACTCGCCTTGATGCCGCGATCGCACAAATAACTGTGGTTCCTCATACCAATTTGAATTGAAAATGCGACACATCCTGTAGGGGCAAGGCATTGCCTTGCCCCTACCCAACGATTGATCTGTAGCCGTCATTCTTTAAATCGGTATCAGTAATGGAAGTAGCCCAAAAGCCTCTATTGCCTTAGCTTAAATTCATCAAACTTGATGACGTTAGATTTTGGCTCGCGGGTATCAAAGCGATAGCTGCTGATGGTGCCTGTGCCTGTATCGAAGATGCTGAAAGCGGTGATGTCATTACTGGCGATGTAGGGCATGGGCTGCTTCTTGTCATTAAGGAGCGGGGCGATCGTGGGTACGATCGACTCCAAGCCATTAGGATTCCCCGATGCAGCGTACTCTTCCTTGTAGTTTGTGGGTACAACCCGTTTGCGATCGCCCACAAACGCACCATAGGAATTTCCCACATTGGACGTTTCCAAAAAGTGCATCCCACTGGGACTGATAAAGCGATTCCACAGGTGTGAATGCCCATAAAACACCAGTTGCACATTCGCCTTCTCCAATAGCGGCACCACATCGCGAATGATGTAATCGTCCTGCTTAGGATATTCGTAACGAATGGCTTTAGTAACCTGATACTTGAGCGGAGGGGGAGGCGAGTCTTGTGGTGATGGTTGTAGCCCGGCTCGTGCTTGCTGTAAACCTGAGTCCCCGTGTCGCACTTCAATCTCTTCTGTCTCTTTGACTTCCACTGGATCGGTGTAAGCAGGAACGATGTTCTCACCTAATGAATGGGGTGGATGGTGGAACATGACCAGCTTATATTTGGCGTTCTTGAACTCTGGGCTATTGAGTTCCTGTTCGAGCCAATTGTATTGAGGGCTGCCTTTGGCGATCGGTTCAAACAAATGCTGCCCATAGCCCTTTTCCCTGAAGCTGTTAATGTCTTGATCCCGCTCTCGGTATTTTCCCTTTGCATCTGCTGCAAGGCTGGGGGTACGCCAGACGTTGGTGATGTATAGAACGACCAGACGTAGATCACCAAAGGTCTCTGCGTAGTAGCGCTTGCCACCTTGAGGACTCTGGGGCAGCGTGAAAATCTCTTCGTAAGTGTCTGTGTTAAATGAATGGTCTTTCACAAACTCCTTGCGTTTGGCAACCAGTTCCTTCCCGGCGGCGGGGTTGGCACGAACCGTGTTGAGAACGGCATCGTAGAAGGATGTCTCTCCAGCCTGAAGCGGCACCGTGTTGTAAAACTGCTCGTTGAGAGGTTCTTCGGTGGAGAAGCGTCCCATGACTTCGTGGTTGCCGATCGCGGTATACATCGGCGCATGTTGAATGATGGCTCCCCCTTTGTAGCAAGTCTTCACGCCATTTTTTTCTAGCTCATAGCAGGCGCGGCCTTGCAGACCGGGAAAGAGCGAACCGCCGCAGGCATCATCAAACCATTCCGAGGCACGATCGGCGACGTTGATCAAATCTCCGGCAAAGAGGACGAGATCGACCTGCCCGATCGTTTCCACTACTTTTTGCAAGTTTGCTGCCACCATCGGCTTGATCTGATGGTCGGAGGTCAGCAGAATTTTGAGGGGCTTTCCGGGGGACGGTTTCGCCGTTAGAGTATACGTCTCGCTAACCACCGTTGCACCATCTTCGCGCATGCTGGTCACGCGATAGGGCACCCGCCGATCGGGTTTCAACCCTGTGACTTCTGCCTCATGCCGCCAGATGGGGCGTACTGTCACGCGATCGTATTGCTTCGTCAAATGGGAGTCAGCATCCTCGCGAGTGCGGCTTAACTGAGTGGTGTTTGCCGTTACGGTTTGAGTGAATCTATCCCCATACGCCACCGTATGCTTCGTGCCTGCAAAGTCAGTAAACCACACCACGCGCACAGAAGAGTCTGAGGGCAATTGCAAGAATGGCTCTGTGAGAAGGGTTGGTTTGGCAGACATTGCAGGCGTGAGAGTGGAGTACAACAAACCGATTATGACCACTACTGCGGCTAGCAGCAGCATACGACGGGTCAGGCGTTTCAGCATGCATACCTGGGCTACATCAGGAGTAAGAGCGTTGTACTCAAATCATACGCTCAGTGGTTAAGTTATACCGATTTAAAGAATGACGACTACAGATCAATCGGTGGGTAGGGGCAAGGCATTGCCTTGCCCCTACAGGATGCGTCGCATTTTCAATTCAAATTGGTATTACAAGGCTCTTTCATTCCCTTTGGCAGCGAATAGGAACGGATGAAACAGATGATTCTTCACTGCTAACGGATCACCTATCCGCTTCATCTGTTGCCAAATCTGTTGCCAAAGGGCCTCAATTATCACGGTTTGTTAGAGCCGCAGAGTGGCAATCTATTCGATGAGTTTGTTAGTGCACGATCGCAGCACAGCAATCCCTGTACACCGATCAAATCAAGTGGTTGGTGAATCCGAGCGTTTACTAGCAGCAGGTAAACGAGGTCGTTGAGTCTTTGACACTCGTCAGCGAGTCTTTGAACCTCGTCAATGAGTCTTTGAACCTCGTCAATGAGTCTCTAACACTCGTGGTCGAGTCTTTGATACTCGTGGTCGAGTCTTTGATACTCGTTGTTGAGTCTTTGACACTCATTAGCGAGTCTTTGAACCCCGTCAGTGAGTCTCTAACACTCGTGACCGAGTCTTTGAACCTTGTCAGCGAGTCTCTAATACTTGTCGTTGTATGTTAGAGCTTCGCTAATGAGCCGTTCACACAACTCATGGCGCTTTGGAGGCGCGATCGCTCCACACAGGAGTAAGAACAGTTCAATGTTTGAGAGTTGTTTGAGCGCATTCAAATCAATCTTGGTCATCACAACTCCTTGGCTGGTAGAAATGAGCGAGTGAAGCAATTGGTTTCGCAATGTTCTTACAGCGTAGGAGTTGAGCCTGACCGATCGCATGAATCAGATGTCCCAAAATGGTTGATGACTAAAGTCCTGAAAATCGTACTGGACGAGTTGCCGCTATGCCGTTGCGTGTTGATAAAAGGCTTGCATGGCAGCGAACCATTGCTGACGCGATCGCTCCCAGGTGTAAAACATGTGTCCCCCTTCGTAGTGCTGCAAGGTGAGATTCGGCCGCAGTTCTGGGTCAAGTTTCATCAATGCTGCCAGATGATTAGACGCAAAATAGGGCGTAACCAAATCAAAAAAGCCGTGCGTGATGTATACCTGCATGTAAGGATTGAGGGTCATCCCAATACGTAGGTCATCCACTGCACCAATGAAGCCCTGCCTTAACTCGCCCTTAAGATCAAACTTCCAGGCTTTAAAAACTTCGTAGTTGAGCAAGTGATACGACAGATCGGTTTCGATCGCCAACGTATCGCGCAGGTGACTGTTGATGGCACCGGTGAATAAGCGATCGATGCCATCCAGGGTGGGATCGATGCCCTCATAATGGATGCGATCGGGAAAGGGATCGATCGCCGTTAGAGACGCATCATACAGTCCCACAATCCGCTGCTGGTCGCGGAGTAATTCGCGGGCAAAGACTTCGATATCAACCCGTCCGCTTTGCCGTTCTACCAGCGCTAGCGGCAAGCCAATTAACCCAGCAAGCTGTTGATACGCTACCTGCCGTTCATCAGATGTACTCAGATCCCCTGCCGCCAGTAAGGGGATGAGGGTTTTAAGCGCAAACCGTTCAGCCGCCGCTGTGTGGGCTTGCAGATCGCCTGGATTGCCTGCCCACTGAGCGCGATCGTGATGTGCAGCAGAAGCCGCTAGAGAGGGCAGCAGCGTTGCCCAGGAAGTCAGGTCATAATCGCTACCACCCAGCAGGCTAAATTCCAGCGCGGGTGAAATGAGAATGGCACCGGACAGCCCAATGCCAAAGTCTTGCTGCAATTTACGCGCCAGACGAGCGACCCGAAACCCACCGTAGCTTTCACCTGCAATAAAAATGGGCGACAGCCAGCGCTTTTGACGAGACAGAAACCGCTGAATAAACTCACCCAGTGACTTTAGATCGCGCTCGACTTCCCAAAATTCGGTTTCTTTAGGCGTTTTCGAGTCGGTCGAACCCTCCTTCTCGTCGGTCGCTTTGTCAGACGGTAAGCTGCGGCTAAAGCCCGTGCCGATCGGATCGATAAACACCAGATCGGTAAAGCTCAGCCAACTTTCTAGATTGTCTGCCAACTGTACGGGTGGCTTGGGCAGGCTACCATTCTCACCAAACGCAATCCGCGTAGGTCCCAATGCGCCCATGTGCAGGTAGGCAGAGGCCGCACCGGGGCCACCATTGAAGACAAAGGTGAGCGATCGGGGTGCAGTTGTCTCTACAGCAGCGATGTACGCCACATGAAACATTTCGGCAACGGGCTTCTCTTGCTCGTACAAAATCTGCCACTCGGCTGAGACGGTGTAGCGCAGGTCGCCTTGAGGCAATGCCAGGGTATGTTCCGTTTTTGTGCCAGCGCGTGGGATCGGTGGTGTGAGGGTGTCGGTCATAAGAGAGCCAGGGGCTAAAGAATCATCTTTTGTATCCAGACCTCGGAGGTCTTCCAGACCTCCGAGGTCTACATGAAGTGTGACTTCATCCATTCCATCGTAAAACGACCACTTCTTCACGCATTTGTTCATTAGTAGCCGTAGCGATGCGGGTGCGAAAGAGGTCGATCGCCAGTACTTCGTAACCGAGCGATCGGGCGATATCAGCCAAAATCTGACCAGTCCGAATCATGACGCGCAGGTAAGAAGCCTGATCGCCCACCACATAAGCCAGTTGGGCACCGGGACGCAGGATTTGTCGCAGTTCTGCCAGATGTCGTGCCATGCCACCAAAATAGAGCTGGGTCGCGCGAGCGTAGAGTCGTTCAAACCCGCTGGTCTTACCCAACGCCAGTCGTCGAGCCTCAATCTCGTTGGCAATACGCTGGACTTCGACCTGATCGGCCACCCAGCGATCGTCTTCATCAGCCGCATAGACATTTCTGGTGTTTGAGCGCACGAGTCCTTGCTTGAGGGCACGGAGGTCAGCTTTGGTATTGATAAAACCCAGCAAAACGGATTCTAAGCGCGTGGTGCGGGTGTAGTCCTTTTCGTTGGGGTAGGGGGGCGAGGTGATGACCGCATCAATAGAATGAGGCTCCAGCACGTTCACTAATTGGCGCGAATCGGCATGATGGACGATCGCCTCGACGGAAGGATACTGCTGCAATTCCCGTAAATCCTTCGCCATAGTCTCGATCGCCTCCAACCAATGCTCAACCACGGGTGCATCAACCTTGGCCCGTCCTACACCCACTTCAGGGCCAAAGTGCAAATTGCTAATCGAATTCACAATGGCTTTGGCTAAGGCCAACCGCTCATGGTCGTAGTAAGGGGCTTCGGCTTGCTGCGTCAGGTGCTCCAGCAGCACCAACGTTTTATGCAGCGGAAGCGGACTGATCGAGTTCTTGAGAATCAGCTTCGCTTGCTCATCGTTGAGCGATCGCCAGGAGGCCGAGACGAGTGAATCAGTTTTCCCTAAAAGGGCGAGTTCGGCAAGCGTTTTGTCCGCAGTTTGTTTGGCGTGGTCTAGCAGGCGATCGGGGTCAGGGCACCAATCGGTTTTAACCCGTCCCGCCAAATGCGCCATTGGGTTGGCTTCAACGCCAACACTGGAAATCCCCAGCTTTTTGCATTCCACAACCGTTGTGCCCGTGCCACAAAAGGGGTCTAGTACCCGCTGTGCAGACGTAATACCAAACCGTTGCAGGTAGTCACGCACCAGATGGGGCGGAAACGACAGCACAAAGCGGTACCAGTTATGGGCCGCGTGGTCTTCAGCAAAAAGCTGATTGATTTCACTGCGGTAGCGTGCTTGTCTCGCTGTTGTAGCGGGGGCAGAAGCATCCAGGGGCAGCACAGGCAGGTTCGAGCCTTCAGTCATGTACTATGCAGTCATGTACTAAAAGGACAGTCTAACCGACATTGGCAACCTTACTGCGATTACGCTTACTTCACAGGCGTCGGAGCTTGTGGCGCTGGTTTACTGGCGGCATCACGCAGTTTGGGAGCCTCTGCAAGAATCACAATCATGCCAGTTCGCGCGGTCTCAAGGGTAGAATCGCTCAAGAGGTCAACCACGGCAACCCCAACGACTTCTTCAATCAACGTTTTGAGCTGTGGTTGAATGGCATCACCCAATTCAGAGTGGAGTGTTTCAACCAGTTCATTCTTGCCTTGATCCGCTAAAAGCTGCTCTGGCTGAGTGACAGACTGCTCCAGGACAATCGCAATCTTCGTCTCTAAAAGCTCGCAGTCAACCTGGCTGAGGCGATGTCCAAGCTGATTGCGATAAAGCGCTTGGATGCGTTGTGAGAGTGATCGCTCGATTTGACCCTTGGTTGGCAATGTGTCCATTATAACCAGCAGCAACAAATAATCTCTATTAGACAAGTAGACGAATCTGGATTATTCCAGCTATCTATCCCAAGAGGGATTTTAAGTATTTTATATCTGCTAGTGTCGCACAGCAATCATTATTCCTTGGTTTTTGAACAATATTCAGAGGAGGTCTTGTAACGGTTCTCAACGCAAGCAGCCACAGTCCTATCGAGACGCTATTGGGGGTTAGGGTGTCGGGTGTAGCGAACGCCTTAGATACCCTCCCAGGTTGAATCTCACCATATTAATATTTGAGGAATATTTATTCTTTAATGCCACTTCCGGTACGATCGTGGTCTAATTGTGTAAATCTAGAGATATGCATTCGCGTCATTAGCTTGCTGCCCTGTTGCCGTCCATCGGGTTGACACAGAGAAGCGCAACCTGGGCTATGAATCAAGATGAGCAGCCAAAAGCGCCGACTAGCCGCTTGAGGAGCTTCGTCCGATCTCCTTCAGAGACCCCTTACGGGTCTGAACCCTTACTGAAAAGGTATGGCTGAACAGAGTATGGACATTCCACGCTTTCCAACACCTGGCGCTCCAGTGAGAATACTGGTTGTTGACGATGACCAGGATAATCTTTTGCTTGTTAATTACCAGCTGCTACAGCTACTCGATTGTACGGTCATTAGCGCACAGGATGGGCAGGCAGCTATCTCGATGGCTCAAACTTACCTGCCAGATTTAATTCTGCTGGATATTATGCTGCCGACGATGGATGGTCTTGAAGTAGCAAGCGCGTTGAAGCAAAATCCCCAAACGCAGGCCATTCCGATTATTGCAGTCACAGCGATGGCTCGATCGCTCGATCAGGAGTTGGCAACGGCAGCAGGCTGTGACGACTACGTTTGCAAGCCCTACGAAATTGAAACGCTTTCAGCCGCGATCACGCGTCATCTCACGTTGCCATCCTCGCTACTTCAACCGTCCTAAGGCCGCAGGTTCCACCCTGACCTCCCCTTTCATCGGCACATGAGCTAAGGGCAAGTAGAAGCTTGGGGCTTTAGAAACGCGATCGCACGTTGAGGATAGCGGATTAGATCACTTCGACAAGTGAGATGTTCTGTAGGGGGCGCACAGCCGTGCGCCTGTACATCAGGATCACACGTTAATTGATATTCTCGTTCCTAGTACTATCCCTTTGGCGTGGCAGCCTTAGCTTGAGCAACCTGCACCGCTCTGACTAACTGTGCCAAAGCGTACTCCAACTGTGCTCCGGCATCCATCGCAACCCAACCATCCGGCGTGAGTTGGCGAAATTCAAAGTGAAGGTGCGGCCCAGTAGATAACCCTGTGCTACCCACACGCCCAATCACCATGCCTTGCTTCACTAATTCTCCGGGCTTCACAAAGATTTCAGACAGATGGGCATAAACCGTTTCTTGCGTTCCCTTGTTGTGGTCGATCGCAACGGCGAGTCCATAACCACCCAGAAAATCGGCGATCGCCACCTTACCCGCATACGCTGCCAGCACAGGCGTTCCCAAGGGCGCTGCTAAGTCGGTACCAGCATGAAGCCGCTGCTCACCTGTGATTGGATGGGTGCGCCAACCAAAGATTGACGAAATGGGAGCCGGAATCGAGAGCGGAAAAATCAGGCTAATATTGCCATTGCCCAACCGTCCTGGTGGTCGCGCAGTGCGGTTGTAATAGGCTTGCCAGGTGGGTGTGGTGCTGGTGCCAAGGCTTGTCGTCCCCAAATTTAAAGAACGCACACTCACAGCGGGTAGGCTACGGGATGCGGGCGCATTAGCAGCTTGCCAGCGACTATCTAACGTACAGGGGCTACCATCCAACAGTTGTCCGCCTCGTAAGACCGCGCGGCACCCAGTAGAGCGCTCTGTCAACACGATCGAGGTTGGCGCGTCATAGCTGCTTTCGGGGCGCGCAATGGCTGGTTTCGGTTGCGCGATGGTGGGGTTCACACCGCTGGGCTGCACAATCACCCGTTCTGGCGCTACGGGAACCTCTACAGAAGGCGCAACCTCTAACGTCTGTGGCGTTACCGAAGGGGCGATCGACGCCGAATTCACTGCTGTCGCTGGTTCCGGAACCGTTGGAGCGATCGCGCCCTTTGCCGCGTCTTGGGCTAACGCCATGCCACTACTGAGTAGACCAAACCCGCCAAGCAAACCAAGCCCACGGAGCAAAAGAGCACTACAGCGAGAAGGGAGCAGCATTGGGTGAGCGTTTGGAGTCATTTGCAGTTCCTGAGGGGCGATCGTTAAAGCACTAGCGACCTGGTCGTTCAAACGGGCTAATTAGTTCCATCAAAGCCGATGTTTCGTACGGAATCAACGAAGGACTTTAGACTGGAAGCTGTAGGACGTAAGCTACGGCTTAGTACACCGTTTGAGCAGCCAAATTGTGCTCTAAGGCTTACTGCCTGACGCGTAACCTAACAGCCCCGACCATTGTACTCGCCTTTAAAAATCTTCCTCAACAAAAATATGTTGAGAATGCTTGTTCCCCTCCAACATCGCCTTTTTCTCTTATGCATACATGGCATTGGCAGACCTGGAACGACTTGCCCTACTTGACTTGTAGCCTACTAGAACCGTGGTTACACGGCTTTTTTACCCAGCAGTTTTGGCCGCGATCGCCCGCCGAACTCACTAGAGTCTTGTATCCCAACGCACAGGCGTATCGGGTCAAGCAAGTACACGGCAACACGGTTTTAGCACCATCTGACATTGAAGCACTCACCGTGGACACAGACCCTCCGTCCGCCGATGGCTTGATCACTGAGCAGGCCAATCAGGCGGTGTGGGCCTGTAGCGCCGATTGTACGCCTGTGTTGATTGTCGATCGTGTGACCGGGCAAGTGGCGGCGGTGCATGCAGGCTGGCGAGGCACGTCACTAAAAATTGTTCCTCAAGCGATCGCTCGTTTATGTCAGCAGGGTAGCCAGCTACAAGATTTGCGGGTTGCAATGGGACCTGCGATCGAGGGTGATGTGTATCAGGTTTCGGAACACGTAGCGGCTGAAGTGGGGGCGACTGTGGTTGCCATTGACCCCACAGACACCGCTATGCTGCTCAGGGCGTTGCGCCAGATACCCAACTCTCCACTGCTAGACGACCCAGAACCAGGTCGGACACGATTAGACGTGCGGCGCATCAATGCTTTACAGCTAGAGCGGCTGGGCTTGAGTGCAGAACAACTGGCGATCGCACCCTACTGCACATACAAGACCTCCGATCGCTTTTTTTCCTATCGCCGTAGTCGTGAAAAGAAGGCGCAATGGTCTGGCATTATTAGCCGCGAAATGAATTAGCCGCGAAATGAGTCAGGAAAATAGAGTCTAGCGTCTAGTAGAGTGTCAACTTTGAGTTGAGAGCTCAATGGGTAGATGAGTAAGTAGGCGATCATCCCCGCCAACACATCGCCTGTCCATTCCTGATTGGCTGACAAATCTTTCCGCGATCGCCTGCCTCGCTCTGCACTAAAAGTGCGAACGAAGAGAAGGAAGTTCTCTATAGACAGGAAAAAACATGGTGAAATTTAAGGTGGAACACTTCACCAGCACAGGCAGATTCAAGCAATAAAACCTTATTAAACTGTTAAGCGATCGTGCTTTGACTAGAACCAATCTATACGTCAAAGCACGATCGCTGTTTGCCAATTGATGAGTCTGATCGCTTAGTCAAATAAAGATTTGCCCTTCTTCATCGGCGTGCCGTCAAAAGGCTGTAAACCCGTTGCCGGATAGGCATCGTCACTAGGACCAAAAATGCGTACAAAAGCGCCAGAAAAATACTGGACGACACGGTCAAGCTGCTTCAAGATAGACATAAAAATCCCTCAAGGAAACATCATTTCATTTAGAACCGAACCCAAGCCATCTTTGTTGAACTGTAGCGTTAGATGTCTGTGGAAATATCCATCTCAACACTTTGATTATGCCGAGAGAAAGAGTGCTAATCTCATTTTGCATTAATTGTTTATAGTCTGATTCAACTGTTTAAAAATCTTCTGTATGCTACGCGATAGTGACGCGATAGTAAGAGCTCTGTTTGACTAACAAAGCGCTTGGAATCCAACCTGCAAAAGATTTTTCAGTCAAGCGGGGTAAAAGGCAAAAGCAAATAAGCGGACGTAGTTGAGCTGAACATGCTACATGAGCTGACTGCTGATCAGTACTGTTTTGAGAAGCGTCAGTTTAATCGGAGCCTTCTACTTAGAAGGTAGAGGGCAGGCGCATCGCTTTTGCTTGGCATAGCGCACATACTGGTGTGCCGTTTCTAAGAGGGTTTGCCTGTAGAGACGACAAGACGTGGTGAAGACATGAGAAAATCTAATTCAGTTTTATTAACAATCACCATAAGCTTAGAATGCTTAAATGGTGTAAAAGGCGTTCAATTGCTGATTTTTAAGGCGATTTCAACGATTCCAAGGAGAAAATTAGACCTTTACCTTTCCTGATACATTGCCAGTTTTGGTTTTTTTAACTATAATACGAGACATGCTTGTCAAGTCGATCAACGAGGTCGTTACTCAAGCGCATTGCAGCCACTGGTTAAGTGTGGTGCTTCTATGCCAGCGTCATCACCGCTTGGCGCACTGTCGTTGATCGCGCCCCATACACCCGCACGTCTCATGACTCAATTGCGATCGCCTTCCAACTCGCTAACCGATGATCGGTTACTAACCCTGTCACCGAAGGATTACAGCCTGCTCACCGATCTTTACCAGCTCACCATGACGGCCTGTTATGTAGGCGAAAGGTTGGATCAGCGACGAGCTAGTTTTGAACTCTTTGCACGTCGTCTACCACAGAACTTTGGCTACCTGGTTGCGATGGGCCTAGAGCAGGCGTTGGCATACCTCGAAACGTTTTCCTTTGATTCCACACAGATTGAGGCGCTACAAGCTAGCGGGATTTTTACACATGCGCCCGATCGCTTCTGGTCGCTGCTCATGGAGCATCGGTTTACTGGCGATGTGTGGGCAGTTCCCGAAGGCACGATCGTCTTTGCAAACGAACCCCTCTTGCGGGTTGAAGCGACCCTCTGGCAGGCACAAATTGTCGAAACGTACTTGCTCAACACGCTCAACTATCAATCCTTGATTGCCACTCGTGCTGCCCGTTTGCGGGATGTGGCAGGCGCAAACGCAACGCTGTTTGAATTTGGGACACGACGAGCCTTTAGCCCTCAAGCCTCTCTCTGGGCAGCCCGCGCAGCCTTAGCAGGAGGGCTAGATGCGACATCTAACGTTCTGGCAGCGCTAAAACTGGGACGCAAGCCTGTGGGCACAATGGCCCATTCCCTCGTGATGGCGTTAGCGGCAACCGAAGGCAGCGAAGCAGAAGCCTTTACCGCCTTTCACCGTTACTTTCCTGGTGCGCCGCTTCTCATTGACACCTATGACACGATCGCCGCTGCCAAGCATCTCGCTACTCAACTGCAACAGCACGAAATAGAATTGGCAGGCATTCGGCTAGATTCTGGTGATCTAGTTGCCTTGTCTAAAGAAGTGCGCCAACTCTTGCCGGATGTTCCCATTTTCGCTAGCGGTGATTTGGATGAGGCCAAAATTACACAGCTTAAGGCGGCGGGAGCCTGCATCGATGGCTACGGGTTTGGCACCCAATTGGTAACAGGTACGCCCGTAAACGGTGTCTACAAACTGGTAGAAATTGATGGCATCCCTGTCATGAAGGAATCGACAAACAAAGCAACCTATCCGGGACGCAAGCAAATTTTTCGTCGCTATGAGCAGGGGCAGGCGGTGGGCGATCGCTTGGGGTTGATGGAGGAAGACGGAAGTCAGGAGTCAGAAGCCAGGAGTCAGGAGTCAGGAGAAGTTACACCCCACACCCCATACCCCACACCCCACCGCCCCCTGCAAGTGCAGCCCTTGATGCAACTCGTCATGCAAAACGGTCAGCGCCTGCATCCGTCGGAATCATTAGAGACGATCGCCCAACGCACCGCCCATTCCGTCACCAGCCTTCCTGCCCCAGCCCGTCAAATCCACGCTCCCGTCTTTATTCCAGTCGAACCATCTACCGCTCTACTCGACCTGGTTAAAACCACCCAGCGTCGGCAGCAGAAATAAAGGGTCAAAGTTACATCTCTAAGGTCTCTCTTGTCTAACAACGAACAACAACCAACCAACAACTAGCTACCCATGCTCACCATTGCTCTTTTTGGCACCAGCGCCGATCCACCGACCGCCGGACATCAGGCAATCTTAGTTTGGTTGTCACGGCGCTTCGATCGTGTCGCTGTGTGGGCCGCTGACAATCCGTTTAAGTCGCATCAAACGCCGTTGATCCATCGCATGACCATGCTGCAACTGTTGATCGACGACATCAACCCGCCGCGTCACAACCTGCATCTTTATGCAGATCTCAGCAAATCCCGCACCATTCATACGCTTGAAGTAGCTGAAGCCCTTTGGGTCGATGCCAGCTTCACCCTGGTCATTGGGTCTGACTTGATCTATCAACTGCCCAACTGGTATCAAAGTGACACACTATTAGAACGCGTGCATTTACTCATCATTCCACGCCCAGGGTTCGTACCAAACGAAATGGCTCTGGCAGAATTAAGGCAAAGGGGCGCGAGGCTGGCGATCGCCGATTTGACGGGTCCCGATACATCTTCCACCGCGTATCGTGAGCATGGAGATACCGATGCCTTGACACCTCCCATCGAAGCCTACATCCACCGGGAGCAACTATACCCATGCCAGAACGCCTCCAAAGAAAGACAGCCCATTCACTAGCTCATCCTCTGAGCGATCGCACCCCTACAGACTTTGCCCTTGCAGATTTTAAGGTCGGTGTTGACAACGTGATTTTTTCCGTTGATACCGCGCAAAATCGGCTGCTGGTGCTGCTGGTCATGCGGCAAGAAGAACCCTTTTTAGGGCAATGGAGTTTCCCTGGCACCCTGGTACGACGTGGCGAATCGCTCGAAGATGCCGCTTATCGCATCCTGGCAGAAAAAATACGTGCCCGAAACCTTTACCTGGAGCAGTTGTACACCTTTGGTGGCCCCAACCGCGACCCCCGCGAATCGATGGATAGTTACGGTGTTCGCTATTTGTCGGTCAGCTACTTTGCCCTCGTGCGCTTTGCCGAAGCCGAACTCATTGCTGATGGTGTGAGCGGCATTGCCTGGTATCCCTTAGAGCAAGTGCCCCGACTTGCCTTTGACCATAACGAAGTGCTGGAATACGGTCATCGCCGCCTGCGAAACAAGCTGGAATATAGCCCCGTTGCCTTTGAAGTGCTACCCGAATTGTTTACCCTCAGCGATTTATATCAACTCTATACAACCGTTTTAGGCGAAAACTTTTCCGATTATTCCAACTTTCGATCGCGCCTTCTCAAAATGGGCTTTCTCTCCGACACAGGCGTGAAAGCTTCCAGAGGTGCGGGTAGACCTGCAAGCCTTTACCGCTTTAATGCCGAAGCCTTTGCACCGTTGAAAGATAAGCCTCTAGTGTTTATTTAGTTGTTATGCTGCTAAGTCTCTGGTTAGGATGTATACCAAAGTATTTGTTGGACACAAATTTAGTGACTATTATCTAATAATTGTCCATGAATAAGCAGATAACTAAGAACCAGCACTATGTTCCTCAATGCTTGCTTAAGCATTTTGGTTGTGATGCAAAGAAAGGGAAAAGAATCAACATATTTGATATAGAAAGAACTGTTGTAAGATACAACCAATCAGTTAAAGAGGTTTTTTCGCAGAATTACTTCTATGGAAAGGACAATAAAGTTGAAGCCTTCATGGCTGAAGAAGTAGAAGCACCAGCTTCGAGAATAGTAGATAAAATTATTGATGGAGATTTCAATATAGTTAGTGAAGATATCTTAAGTCTGCACAGATTTATTTTATCTCTCTTTTATAGAACACCTGAAGCTATTGAAAGAGCAGGTGGATTTGTAAATTCACAGCTTGAGTCAATAGTGGGTGAGCTTCTAAGCCTAAACGGATTTGATCCAGAGTCGGCGGGCGATGGGCGCTTTAATTTTTATCAAGATCGTCTGGCTTCTCTAATGACTGTTCAAGGAGTGCTTGATGCCGTAATTCTGAGGGATATGAAATACCATGTCGTCAAAAATGAAACTTCTTTAGAATTCTATATATCTGATCATCCTGTATTTATATACAACTGGCTTTATCGCAATTTAGAACACCCCGGAGTTACAAGCATCACTGCGCTTGGTTTACAAATTTTTCTCCCGTTGTCACCCCAAATAACACTTTGCCTATATGACCCAAAGGTGTACAAATATGGGCAAAGAAGTTTAGTAACTCACGCTTTGGATGAAAAAGATATTGAGATTTTTAATTCATTTCAAGCTATTAACTCAGATTCAATAATAGGATTTCATTCAAGAAAAGATGAGATCAATGTAAAACATTTATATGAAAGATATAAAAACATCATGCTCCATCAGTATGAAAGTAGCATCCTATCGACTAAAAAGGAGAGCGAGGGAAAAATAAGATCTACACATTTTGTTTTCACACGACAAGCTAAGTTAAAAAAGATGCCTTCGTTCATAAAAATAAAAAGGAAATCCAAAGACTATGCGTCTTTATATCAAGAAAGAGATCCTGAACTATCTGCAACACACATGGAATTCAAGAGGTTGATAAATGAACAAAGACGACGTAGCGTTCTTGAATTAGACCAAGATGATTGTTGATAAATTAAGCTATGCGTTATTACAAGATTGATCCAGCATATTGACAGAAGCTACTCGCTGTATCGCAAGATTCTCGGCGACCGCCAATCAAGAACGCTAATGATTAATTTTTGGACAAATTTCAGAAATAACTTTATTTCTGAACGTCAAATCGATAGTGGAGTAAAATAATTTCTAAAAATTATGATTATGAGTAGAGAAGTGCAATTTAAGTCCGATCGCTTAGCTGTGTTAATTGATGCCGATAACGCCAATGCAGAGTTGATCGAAGCTTTGCTGAAAGAAGTGGCGAAATATGGCACCTCTCATGTGAAACGTATTTATGGTGATTGGACGAATACGCAGCTTGGTAAGTGGAAAGATAAACTCAATAAATTTGCGATTCAGCCGATGCAGCAGTTTCGCTATACAACAGGCAAGAATGCAACCGATAGCGCCTTAATTATTGACGCAATGGATTTGCTGTATACACGTAGCTTTGACGGTTTCTGCATCGTTTCGAGCGATAGTGATTTTACCAGACTTGCCAGTCGTATTCGCGAATCTGGGCTGGTCGTGTACGGCTTTGGTGAGAAAAAGACACCCGAAGCCTTCATCAGTGCTTGCGACAAATTTATTTATACTGAAATTCTAGCGCAATCAGAAGATGCCAGTCCGGTTGAATTTGCAAGCGACAAGGTGCAAGAAAAAACTAACAATACACCTAGCGCTACTTCAGACACCACAGCGGTAGCCAGTCAAAAGCTGAAAAGTAATAAAAAAATAATGAACCTTCTTAAGGATGCGTATGAGGCCGTTGATGAAGAAAATGGATGGGCAAATTTAGGAGCGATTGGAGGACAGCTTACTAAGTTATCACCATCGTTTGATCCAAGAAATCACGGCTATAAAAAGTTGAGTGATTTGATTCAAGCCACAGGTCGCTTTGAGGTCAAGAAAACGCCTAAAGGTACGCATATCAAGGCGAAGTCTTGATTGAGTTGAAGATATTACTTCTCAAATTGATGATCACCAGAATCCTGACTAATTATGAAGATTGCGATCGCACAGCTTAATCCCACCATTGGCGATCTAACAGGCAACGCGCAAAAAATTTTGGCAGCCGCACAACAGGCAGCCAAGCAGAGCGCACGTCTCTTGTTAACCCCAGAACTTTCGCTGTGTGGCTATCCGCCCCGCGATTTGCTGATGAACCCTGGTTTTATAGCCTCAATGGCAGAGGTGTTAGAGCAATTAGCTAACGACTTGCCGCGATCGCTCATTGCCTTAGTAGGAACTGTCGAAATCAATCCACACGCTCTCGCAAAAGGTGGGAAACCCCTCTTCAACAGCATGGCGCTTCTCGAAGACGGCAAAATCCAGCAAATCTTCCACAAGCGTCTTCTGCCCACCTACGACGTGTTTGATGAAGACCGCTACTTTGAGCCAGGGCGGGAAGCGAATCATTTTGTGTTGAAAATTGGGAGTCAGGAGTCAGAAATCAGAAATCAGAAATCAGAAATTAGCAGTCAGAAATCAGAATTAATTCAAAGCTCAAAACTCTCTTCCCCTGCTTCCCCTGCTTCTACTCCACACCCTACTCCCCATACCCCACATCCCACGCCCTCCTCCCTCCGGATCGGCGTGACCATCTGCGAAGACTTGTGGAACGATGAAGAGTTTTGGGGCAAACGCAGCTATACCGTGAACCCGATCGCGGATTTAGCGCAGCAGGGCGTTGACCTCACCATCAATTTATCTGCGTCTCCCTACACGGTTGGCAAACAGCATTTGCGCGAAGCCATGTTGCAACATAGTGCCGTGCGATTTGCTCAACCCGTCATCTATACCAATCAGGTCGGTGGGAATGATGACCTGATTTTTGATGGTTGTAGTGTGGCCTTTAACCGACAGGGCGAACTGGTGTGTCGCGCTCGTGCCTTTGCAACGGATTTGGTAACGCTGGAATTTCGTGACGGCGATTTGCAGCCCACTACAACACACGCGCTACCAGAGAGTGCGGACGCTGAGATTTGGGCAGCATTGGTTCTGGGTGTGCGGGACTATGCTCAGAAGTGTGGCTTCTCGAAGGTCGTCATTGGCTTAAGCGGGGGCATTGACTCAGCGCTGGTTGCCGCGATCGCCGTAGAAGCACTCGGTTCCGACAACGTTTTGGGCGTTCTCATGCCCTCAACCTACAGTTCGGATCATTCAGTAAAAGATGCCCTGGCACTAGCAAAAAACCTGGACATTCATACAGAAACCTTACCCATCGGTAACTTGATGCAGGCGTATGACCAGACGTTTGCCCATCTCTTTGCAGGCACCGAATTTGGGCTGGCAGAAGAAAACATTCAATCACGGATTCGCGGCAATTTATTGATGGCAATCTCCAATAAATTCGGGCATCTGCTGCTGTCTACAGGCAACAAATCCGAAATGGCAGTTGGTTACTGTACCCTGTATGGCGACATGAATGGTGGGTTAGCCGCGATCGCCGATGTGCCCAAAACCCGCGTCTACTCGTTGTGTCAATGGTTGAATAGCCATCAGCCGTCAGCCATCAGCCATCAGCACTTAGAGCTCAAAACTCAAAACTCAAAACTCAAAACTGAAGTCATTCCTCCCAACGTCCTCACCAAACCTCCCAGCGCCGAACTCAAACCCGGACAAGTTGATCAGGACTCACTTCCCGACTACGATACCCTGGATGCCATTCTGTCGCGCTTGATCCATAACCATCAAACCTTGGATGAAATTGTGGCAGCCGGGTATGACCCTCAAATTGTGCATAAAGTCGTGAAGCTGGTGACACGCGCTGAGTTCAAACGGAGGCAGGCTCCACCCGTGCTCAAAGTGACCGATCGCGCATTTGGAACGGGTTGGCGAATGCCGATCGCGAGCCGCATCACACCATAATTTTTAAGTCGCGCTCATGCAACGGCTGACAAGAGACTGTTCAGTTTCCACAACGGTTGTGTACGCTTTAGGGACTGTGCTGGACGATCGCGAGTAGGGCGCGATCGTCACTCCACGCGCCTTCGCAAACCCTTACTCAAAATCGTTATGACTATGATATATTTGTAACAGTTTGTAAGCAGTGAGTCGTTGTCAGCAGAAAATCTGTGTACGACTGACGCTGCAAATACTATATCAATCACGTGTGCTGCACGATTAAGACGCACCCACTATTAGGAGACTACTATCTCATGACTCAAGAAGGATGCTTGCGCGTTGGGCAATCGGCTCCCGACTTCACAGCAACGGCTGTGGTAGATCAAGAGTTTAAGACGATTAAGCTGTCCGAATACCGTGGCAAGTATGTTGTACTGTTCTTCTACCCGCTTGACTTTACCTTTGTTTGCCCCACCGAAATCACAGCGTTCAGCGATCGCTATGATGAGTTCAAGCAAGTAGGTACCGAAGTGTTGGGCGTCTCCGTTGATAGCGAGTTCTCCCACCTCGCCTGGATTCAAACCGATCGCAAGAGTGGTGGTGTAGGCGACCTCAACTATCCCCTCGTTGCCGACATCAAGAAAGAAGTGAGCAGCGCTTACAACGTGCTTGACCCTGATGCAGGTATCGCTCTGCGCGGTCTATTCATCATTGATAGAGACGGTATTATTCAGCATTCCACCATCAACAACCTGTCTTTTGGTCGGAGTGTTGATGAAACTCTGCGAACCTTGCAAGCCATTCAGTATGTGCAGTCTCACCCCGATGAAGTTTGCCCCGCAGGTTGGAAGCCTGGTGATGCCACGATGAATCCTGATCCGAAGAAGTCGAAGGAATACTTTGCGGCTGTCTAGCTTTTGACTGACGTTTATTCGCGTTCAATCATTAACGTTAATGGTGGGGTGGGCTTTTGCTCACCCTACCCTTTTATGGGGAATGCTTAAACTCAATGGTTGAACCAGGCAGCCCTTTCCGATTCCTCATCTATCGAGACAGTGTTCATGATTCCGGCTTGCGATCGCTATTGGCTCAAAAATGCTCACCTGCCACTGCCGCTGCTAGCGCATGGTGCAAGCAGTCCCATTCTCCCACCTGAGACTCAGCAGCCTTTATGTGACGACTTTCAACTGGTTGACATTGAGATTGTGAATGGTGTCATTGCCACGATCGCCTCAGCCGGAAAAGCACCTGAAGGCCACCCCTCTGTTGACCTTTGCAGCGGCATTGTGTTGCCTTGCTTTGTCGATTTGCACACGCATTTGGACAAAGGCCATGTGTGGGAGCGCACTCCAAATCCTGACTGTACCTTTAATCGCGCGATTGCGACAACCCAGGCAGATGCCCAGAAATACTGGGATGCAGAAGATGTGTATCGTCGGATGGAATTTGGGCTGCAATGCAGCTATGCTCACGGCACCAGAGCTTTGCGCACGCACCTTGATGCCGCAGGCGAACAGGGAACCCTCAGCTTTGGTGTCTTTAAAGCCCTCCAAACGGCATGGGTCGATCGACTGATCTTACAGGCCGCTTCTCTGGTATCGCTGGATTACTACCTCACGCCTAAAGGCGAACCGCTTGCTGATCGGGTTGCTGAACTCAATGGCATTTTGGGGGGCGTTGCCTACATGAACCCAGAGATTGAGGCACAGGTCGATCGCACGTTTACGCTGGCAAAAGCCCGCAACCTCGATCTAGACTTTCACGCGGATGAAACCAATGATCCAAATTCCACAACCCTACGGATCATTGCTGAGGCAGCCATGCGACATCAATTTCAGGGTCAAATTGTGTGTGGTCACTGCTGTAGCTTAGCGGTGCAAGATCCCGAAACGGCACAGAGGACGATCGCGTTGGTGAAGGATGCTGGCATTGGTATTGTCAGCCTACCCATGTGCAATCTGTACTTGCAAGATCGACAAACGGGACGCACACCACGTTGGCGAGGTGTGACGCTGCTACACGAACTCAAGCAAGCAGGCGTACCCGTTGCGATCGCCAGCGATAACTGCCGCGACCCCTTTCACGGCTTTGGTGATCACGATGGGTTGCAGGTCTTTAGCCTCTCGGTCAAGATCGCTCACCTGGATCGACCCTATGGAGCGTGGTGCCGTGCCATTACATCCAATCCAGCAGACTTGATGGGTTTGCCTACAGTAGGACGTATTGAGGTCGGGCTACCAGCCGATCTGGTTTTGTTTAAGGCCCGTCGCTACAGTGAGTTGTTGTCTCGTTCTCAGCACGATCGCGTAGTGCTGCGGTCTGGTCGCGCGATCAACACAACCCTACCCGACTATGCCGAATTAGACGATGTGATTGATAAAACATAGAATGCTAGCACCTGGATTTGCTACGCGATCGCATCGACAAATGGTGCCGTACACACATCACTACAGTGGTCTAAGGTGCTGTAAGAACGGAATGCAAATCATGTCTAACCCAACCTCCTTTCGCCCTCAATTAGCCGTTACATTGGGTGACCCAGCAGGCATTGGTCCCGAGGTCGCGCTTAAAGCTCTGGCGTATCCACCAAAGGATTGTGACATCACGATCGTTGGAAGTCGATCGCTCCTCTCAGCAACTTACCAGCAGGTGCAATCGCGGCACCCAGAACTTACCCTCGCGCATCCTGACAGGCTGAACGTGTTCGATGTACCACTTTCTTCTGTTGAGCAAACCATTGTCCTGGGACAAGAAAGTGCTGCTAGTGGTGCTGCTAGCTTTCACTATCTTGAAACTGCGATCGCTCAGGCACTGGCAGGTACCTTTCAGGGCATCGTCACAGGCCCCATTTCTAAAGCAGCTTGGAGTGCAGCCGGACACGCCTACCCTGGGCAAACGGAACTTTTGGCAGAACAGGCAGGCGTTGACCGCTTTGGAATGATGTTTGTGGCGCGATCGCCCAATACGGGTTGGGTTTTGCGCACGCTGCTGGCTACCACTCATATTCCCCTGCGCCAGGTAGCAGATACTCTCACGCCAGAACTCCTCACCCGCAAGCTCGATCTGTTAATCGAATGCCTGCGATGTGATTTTGGGATTGAAGCCCCGCACGTTGCGATCGCGGGTCTGAACCCTCACAGCGGCGAACAGGGCAAACTAGGGCATGAAGAGCAAGTCTGGCTGATTCCCTGGCTGCAATCAATGCGCTTGAGGTTCCCCAACCTCAAACTAGACGGCCCTGTGCCGCCCGATACGCTATGGGTTAAGCCAGGGCAAGCGTGGTTTGGTCAGATGCAGGAGGCAGAGGTCAGGGGGCAGGAGGCGGTGGGGGCTTTGCAAACTGCTTTTAACCCTGCTGACGCTTATCTGGCGTTGTATCACGATCAGGGGTTGATTCCAGTGAAATTGATGGCGTTTGATTGTGCTGTGAATACGTCGATCGGGTTGCCCTTTGTGCGAACATCACCAGATCACGGCACCGCTTTCGACATTGCAGGGCAGGGAACGGCAGATGCATCTAGCATGAGAGCGGCTCTTGACCTTGCAGCGGAACTATGTCGCAAGCGTTGTTCTTTACAAGAAAAAGCGGGAATCGTCAAGCCCTTAGCCCACGATCGAGCGTGATACCAACGCTTCATCACGAGAAGCGATAGAGATCACTTAACCCCAAAAGGCTGTGTGCTACGCTTATAGGCCTCATAGCATTTTTTAATGTATTGCAACAAAACCTTAAAATATCCCCTGAATTCACGGACTGCTGGAGCCTCTAATGTCAAAGTTACAGGGAATCTAGTTAGGATTTGATGACTTTTTCAACGGTTCTTAATACAATCGAAGAGGGTTTAGCGCGAAAATGAAATCTGTTCAGTATAGAGGATTACAATCCTACCTCTACTAAATTTAAGCCTCAGTTTCTATCTATTCCTACTCTTACTGCAACTTCGAGTCGAGCTAAACAAGCCCTCAGTCTTGACAACACTCCATTAGCCAGCCAAAAGGGTGATTATGCTTCAATCTGCACAGTATTCTCTCAACATGATCCAGGACGAAGCTCGCGAACTCGTTCGCAGAGGCAAAGTCAGTCGGCAACAGCCTATCTATATTCTTTGCCAGTACATTCCAGCACGCGAGTGGGCGTTCGTTGAATGCGAGTTGGAACGCTGCAATTTTTTATTGCGCGATCGAATTGGGGACTTAGTTGGTCGTGAAGAGTGGGAAAACGACTAACGCTGGAGTGCTAACTTCAAGAGGCGGTGTTCTCGTTTCTCAACCGCTCTAATTCAGCCCGCATCGCCACAATTTGCGCTGTCAATTCCTGTAGCTCCAATTGAACATCTGGTGGTGCAGAGGGCGTCGTCACGGTGGTACTCGATGTCCCTCCTGTTGGGGAACTTGCACTGCGCTGGGTCAACAGTGTATCTACAAAATTACGAGCCTCTTGCTCTGTAATTTCTCCCTTCTGCGCCCACTCAGCCGATAAAATGCTCCAATCCTGGTTCAACTTTGTAAGATTCTCATCACGCTTGGCAGGATCTTGTAGTGCTTCTACCAAGGAAGCCGTCGCACCGAGTGTAATGCGGAACCCTTGCTGGAAGAGTTGTACAAATTTGTCAGAATTCATCGCAACCGTTTCCTCTTATAGTCAGCGGACAATTTAAGCCTATTCTACAGACGCGGGGTTGACAAATGCTGTCATAGGGAACAAACAGGCAAGCGGCAGACTTTCCTACAGCTTTGCTGCATGGGAATGTTTCAACTTGCAAGTTTCTCCAAGACGCACAGGCAGCGCATGGTGTGGATAGTGACCCTAGCTAGCTTGTTCTAAATACTGGTTGACGTCTTCTACCAAACGGCTGAGTTCAGCTTCAGTCGTGAGGCGAATGCGATCGTCCCGTAGCGTAATGAGAACTTTGGCAGCGAACGGCGTTGGCCAAATGTTGGGATTGCAAAAAATTTCGAGAAACACGTCGCCTGTGTACTGGTATTCCATCGGTTTCTGTGGCGTCGCTCGACCAACCGGAGCTGTTTTGGCGGCGATCGCTTTGAGGCTTGCCATCAACTGGGAGAGGGCTAACTGTAAATCCTTCGCAGCCTGGGGGGTAAAGCTGATCGCCACAGACCCTTCAACGAGATTAATGGTGAACCGAGATGCAGACATGCGTGGTTGAATCCTACGATCGGCACTCTAAATCGTACTGGCGATCGCAACTGAAAAGATCTTTTCTTTAGGAATTAACTGATTCAGCTTGCAAAATGCTTTAGCTCCTTGCTAGGCGTCGCGCTGCTGACTGGCTGCTGCTACTGCACGATCGCAGCAATGGTCAACTACTGCAAAACTTTGCTGCTAAGGGCAAACCACCAGTGGTGAAGGCACAACTGCTGTCCTAAAGTAAGGGGAAATGAGTTTGATTAAAGCTGTGGTTATCGATCATCGATCGCAGGTGCGCAAAGTTCTGCTTATCACACTGCTGCTCAACCTGTTTGTCATGCTGCTGAAGGCTGGTGTGGGCTGGTTGACTGGGTCACTCAGCTTGCTGGCTGATGCTCTACATAGCGTGACTGACAGCGCCAACAATATTTTGGGATTAATTGCCAGTCGATTTTCGTCACCCGAACCCGATCGCGATCATCCCTATGGGCATCAGAAGTTTGAAGCCGTCGGTGCGCTTGGGATTGCGGCCTTTTTGGGTATTGCCTGTTTCGAGATTTTGCAGGGCGCGATCGAGCATCTGATCAAACCGAATCATGACCCGGTGAAAATTTCGCCTCAAGAGCTGTGGTTGCTGCTGATTGTGCTGGGAGTAAACATCTTTGTGGCGTTTTACGAGCGTCGGGAAGGGATGCGCGTTGGCAGTGCCATTTTGATTGCTGACGCGAAACACACCATGAGCGATATCTGGGTGACAATTAGCGTCCTTGGAGGTTTGATTGGCGTTTGGGCATGGGGGCTGCAATGGCTGGATGTCGTACTAGCCTTTCCGGTTGCCATTTTAGTGTTTTACAGCGGTTGGTCTGTGCTGAAAGACAACCTGCCGTCACTTGTGGATGAGATGGCGATCGCGCCCGAAGCCATTCATGCGATCGCTATGCAGGTACCAGGGGTACTCAACTGCCACGACATCGCTTCTAGAGGTATTGTGGGGCGTCAGATTTTCATTGAAATGCACCTTATTGTGAGTGCACCAGATGTTGAGACTGCGCATCAAATTACCGAAGCTGTCGAAGATCGACTAGAAGAACGCTTTAGTCCCGCTCGCATTTTGATTCACGTTGAGCCACCGTCATACATATCAGACCACATCACCTATGAGCACAAGCCGTGAAAATGCCGAGCTAGAACACATCCCTCCTTCAAAAATGAAAGCCCCAGGTTGCCCTGGGGTTTTGGAGTCATCAGCTCTTTGCACTTATGAAGGTAAGGGAAATCGCGAGGCTTTTACTCTGTCTAAAGACGGAGGAATGCTGAAACTGAAGCTAAAGCGGCCTTGATTGACCCGTAGCAAGATTGAAGTCAGACGAACTTGGTCGCTACAATCAGCACGAGCGATCGCTGGCCGAGCGATGCTAAAACGGCGTGAAAGGCTGAAACGGGGAGCGAAGCTGTCATGGAATTTGTAATCGACCCACCGATCGCGACCAAAATCCGCAAGATGGAGCAGCGGGTGCGCTGGCACCATTCTGCAATCAAGCAACGGGGCATCGATCAAACGCGTCTGGCACTAGACGACGGACGGGAAGACAGTCCAGAGTTTTCCTTTCTGGTGCTGGGTGATAGTGGTTCTGGGCCTCATCGCGGTCACAACCCGCAGCGCCGCATTGCCGAACAAATGCTACAGCATCAGGACGAATGTCGCTTTGTGCTGCACACGGGCGATGTCATTTACCTGACCGGATCGAGCGCCTACTATCCTGCCAACTTTATTGAGCCATATCGAGAATTTTTGATTGGAGGGGAGCAGTTTAAGCACATTGCGTACGATCGCATGGTCTTCAAGCGGCCCTTTTTACCTGTCCCCGGCAACCACGATTACTATGACATGCCATTGCTCTATGGCGTGCTGTCACAGCTTACGGTACCGCTCCGTCAACTGCTTCAGTCGCAGCTCGACCTGGATGTGAGCTGGCGAGGCTCGGTGCAGGGTAACGCTTACGCCCGCGCTTTTATGGACTATCTGAAAGCGCTTAAGCCTGGTGTCGATTTAGAACGGCATCTAGACACCCATTACACCGCAAAAACGGATACAGGGCGCTGTTTGAGCTACCAACCGGGACAGTTTACCCGTCTTCCAAATCGGTATTACACCTTTCGATCGGGTGGTATTGATTTTTTTGCACTAGATTCCAATACCATCAATGCTCCCATTCCTTTACCAGATACGCCTGTTGGAGAAAAATATCGTCGCCATCTAGAGCAGCAGCGCACAGATGTAGACAATCAAATGCAGGAGATTTTGATCACGCTCGCTAAGCTAAACGCGAACGATGCAGACGATGCCGAGCGCATTGATGACCTGCAAGCCAAGCTAGAGCAACTCAACGAGGTCAAAAAAGACATTACCAAACAACTGGATTCAAACGAGACGACTGAAACCGATTTGCATCAACTCGATTGGCTCCAGCAAAAGCTCGTCGAATCGTGGCAAAACGAGGCCGTGCGAGGACGCGTTCTCTTTTTCCACCATCCACCTTACGTTACAGAGGCAACTAAATGGCATCAGGCTCAAACGCTGGCGGTGCGCTATCGTTTGCGGCAGGTATTGGATGCAGTTGCGGCAACGATCGGCGAATGTTCCCAAGGGCGCGCGATCGTGGATCTGGTGCTATGTGGACATGCTCACTGCTTGGAATATCTGCACACGCTTGAAACTGGACATGCTGATGCCCATACAAACTGGATTGTGTGTGGCGGCAGTGGCTTTAGCTTGCGACGACAGCGCGAAGAAGGCCCAGACGTAACCGAAGTGTTTGGTCAGCCGGGAGGAGAAGAACGCCTAGTGGCTCGGTCAAAGCTCTTTATCGGGCGCAGCGGGCAGGGGTTACACCGACGACGACCGTACTCGTTTATTCGGATTGATGTGCAGCCGGGAACGCCACCGAAATTTGTAGTGCGTCCTTATGTGGCAGAGCGGTTCCACAAGCAATGGGATGATTATGCGATCGACCCCTTTACGCTTTAGCGGGCACCCGATCGCTCCATGCCCCGACTCGATCTTTTGCTTCACCCAAAGGAAGTATTGCTCCTTCCGGGAACAACGGTGATTGCGCTGTAGCACCCAAAAAGCCAGGTTCATTCCCTACTCACCGTAAGAATGAACCCGCTTTCGTTGCAAACTTAGCTGCTTTGCGGATAGGCAAGGTTTAGGCTTTATGGATGAATATCAAGGGGCACAGGCAATGAGAGTGTTGCTGACTCTTTTAGAGTTTATTGAGTTTTTAGTCACACCTGTTGGGTTAGCAGTTGGTCTTTGGGCTAGCTTCTACTTTCCTCTAGTCCAACTACTCAATTTCAACCTGGAACTCGCGTCGCTGCTACCAGCCGTTTTGGCAATCAATCTCTATTTTGCACTGACGCAGCTTAGCGATTAAATGAGCGGACAAATCAAGGATGGTTGCTCAACTTAGTTGCACAACCGGTTGATCATCGATCAGCGTTTGTAAGGCCAGCAGATCTTCGACCGTGATGCGGAGAAAGCGCTGTTCATCGACGCGAAACAGCACCTTGATGCGATCGCTCCCTGGATGTCCCAGCGGCTCAAGCCTGGCAATACTGCGAGCACCGTCACGATCGTTCAGCGGTTGAACTTGATGGCTACTGTCAACCCGTCGAGTTAGCAGGCGATCGCCATCAAAATAGACCTCCGTTTGATTGGTGTCTGCGCCCAATTCGCCAATGACGAGCTCGATGCTGGGTTGGTTGTCCAACGAAGCTCCCAGCAGCAATTGCACCGAATCGCTCATGGGGTAGGACTGCCCCGCTTTGATCAAAGGATGCCAGCTATGGCGGCTGTGGCGACGATCCCAATAGCGAATGCCGTAGCCGTGATAGAGAAAGTCTTTGATCTCTACGCCCTGGCTGAGTTGCAAAGCACCATGCGCGATCGCCTCAAATGGTTTTTCACATCGCACTTTACGTTCGTCAAACGCTTGCTTGACCCAGGTTTGTACCGCTGGAATTTGCGTCGTGCCCCCTACCAGCAATACTGCGTCAATGTCTCCCAACTCTAACCCCTGCCGTCGCGCTTGCTGTAAGACCTGAGCTAAACACTCATCCAGTTGGGCAAAAAATTGGTGCTGTTGCAGAATGTCCTCAAAGCGATCGCGGCTGAGTTGCAGGTCATAACTCTCAAAGGTTTCGTCGTCAAAGTAGACTTCCTGTGCCTGCGGTTGCAGCGAAAGCTGAATTTTCAATCGCTCTGCCAATCGCGTGGTGAGGGACGTAACTGCTAAGCCCTGCGTTTCGGCAAAATAATCGACTAGCCAGTGGTCAATATCCGATCCGCCCAGGTTTTGCCCTGCTTTTGCTAGCACTCTCGCGGTCTTGGGCTTCTGTCCCGACTGTTCTGCAAAGGATTTTTGCCCCCACTTGAGGATGAACCCCAGCGGCTTTGTCTGTGCCTGAGCCGCATCCAACCGCACCAGAGAGAGATCCAATGTACCGCCGCCAAAGTCAATGACCAGCAGCGTTTCTCGATCGGTCAAACCATATCCCAATGCGGCGGCTGTGGGTTCATCCACCATGCGCACCTGCTCAACCTGTAGCGACTCGCACACCTTTCCTAACCAGAGACGGTACGCCTCAAAGCTATCAACGGGCACCGTGAAGACGATCGACTGTCCCGCATCCGGTTCAACGGTTTTAAGCTGCTGCACCAACTGTGTGAGAAACCACTGTCCCACCTGCTCAAACTGAAGGGTGCATCCATCTAATACAGGTAAAAAGCCCTGCACGCTAGAGCCAATGCCGCGCTTGAAGTTGCGAAAGAAGCGAGGGTCAGTGGTTAAATCCAGGGCACGATCGCGTACAGCCTGACCAAGCACCACCTTGTCGTGGCTGGCATCTTCCACATAAAGCAGGCTCGGTATCAGCGGCGGATTCTGGCCGGAGCGATCGCTCATGCCAGGGAGAGAAAGGGTTTCTGGTTGCTGTGTTGCCCGATTCCAACGAGCAATCACCGTATTACTAGTGCCAAAGTCGATCGCAATACCCATGCCGTTCTAAATAGTTCAAATGCGCGTCTCTTTTAAGACAATAGCAATCATCTGTTTACAGAACACAGTCTGAAGTGTGAACTGATTAAATATGAAAACACTGTTGAAGGCTTAGCATGACTACTTTGACGCTTGAGATCGAACCGTTTGCAGCACAAGTTAACGTCACAGACGAAAAGCTAATGGTGGCTTTGGTGGATGGACGAAGTTTAACGGTTCCTTTAGCCTGGTATCCTCGCTTACTCCATGCTTCGCAGGAGGAACGGCAAAATTGGCAACTTTTAGGTGATGGTTACGCGATCGAATGGGTCGATTTGGATGAACATACTAGCCTTGAAGGTCTGCTGGCAGGAAGACACAGCGGAGAAAGTCCTCACTCCTTTGAGCGATGGTTGGCATCACGGGAAAAGTCATGACAACATCTCAGACATCCTTTTGGTTATCAGTGAGACAGTGGTTGGATGTCGATCTGTAAAAATTTAGGCAGTGGTTTTGTTCAGGCGATCGCGCCCAATGTTGTAGCTAAGAGTGTGAAGTGCATGAAAACTAAGCTTATTTTGACCGAGAAAGACATCAAACGTGCGATCGAAGAATACCTGGTTAGCACCAATCAAGGCAAAGCCACATCGATTCGACTGGAGCAGGGTAATAATGACGTTTCGCCTGATCCTAGAGAATATTCTGCTTTCTACGCCGAAGTTGAATTGGATGTCGAGGGAGACGGCATCGAGTCAGTAGAATTGAACTAGCCATAGTGGAGACGGTTTCAATGGATCTCACGATCGAGCTTGAGCAAGAAGAGGACGGACGCTGGATTGCGGAGATTCTTAACCTGCCCGGTGTTCTTGCTTATGGGCATACTCAAGAAGACGCTGTGGCAAGAGTTAAGGCGCTAGCCTTTCGCGTTTTAGCTGAGCAAATCGAGAATGGCGAGGAGGCATCTAAGCTCGAACATGTTGCCTTTCTTGCTGCATGAGTCAGTGGAAAGCAACCAAAGCGAGGCGGGTGCTGTCAACTTTATTACTCATTGGCTGGAGTGTGAAGCGAGAGACTGGTGGCTCACATAAAGTTTTGTCGCGCCCTGGCTGGGAAGACGTTGTGTTTGCGTTCCATGATGGCGAAGAGATTGGACCCAAGATGTTGGCACGGATTGCGAAACGTACTGGGCTAAAGCCAGGAGATTTGTAGTCGTTTTACAGTTGACGCTTCGATAGCAGGATGAGTTGAATGGCTTCTCGCAGGCTCTAGCGGGCTTCCTCTAGCGTCCGTTCTTGAACATTTGCACCCGGTAATTCTTGTACATAACCAAGGTACCAACCCTGAACTTGTTCAAAAACGCCCGTAAACGTGCTTTCCATGATTCGTCTTGCTCAAAGGGCTATACCCACCTCATTCTCAGACTATCCTAGAAAAGCTGATGTGATGAACTGTGATGCTGAACATTTCTCAACTGCTGGCAGACGAGCTTAATCTCAAACCGTTTCAGGTGAGCAATGCGCTCGAACTCTTTGCCGAAGGGTCAACCGTGCCGTTTATTGCGCGCTACCGCAAAGAGCGCACGGGCGAAATGGATGAAACCCAGTTGCGGGATCTGTCCGATCGCCACACCTACCTGACCGAGCTGGAAGAGCGCAAGAAAGCGATTTTAGAGTCGACCGCTCAGCAAGACAAACTCACGCCTGAACTGGAAGCCAAGATTACGGCGTGTTTGCAGAAAAACGAACTCGAAGATCTCTACCTGCCGTACCGTCCCAAGCGCCGCACTCGTGCCACGATCGCGCGTGAGAGAGGGTTGGAACCACTAGCCGCGTTCATCAAAGCGCTCAACAACCCCACCGCTGCATCTGCCGACCTAGCAACCGAAGCCGCCAAGTACGTTTCCGCTGAAAAAGGCGTGGCAACGGCTGAAGATGCCTTGAAAGGTGCATCTGACATTCTGGCAGAGGAAGTGGCAGAAAAGGCAAACCTCCGGGCCTACCTGCGCGAATACCTCATGGCGGAGGGCGTTTTAACCTCCAAAGTGAAAGGCGACCATCTCGAAGGCTCGACAAAGTTTGAGATGTATCGCAGCTATCAGGCAAAGGTAAAGGCGATCGCATCTCACAACCTGCTGGCGCTCTATCGCGGTGAAGACGAAGACATTTTGGATGTCGAATTGACCTTCGATGAAGACAACGTTTTGTCCTATTTAGAATCGCAGGAACTAAAAGCCAAACAGCGTGAGGTTCGCGCGTTCTACCGTGACCTGCTCAAAGATGCCTTCCATCGCCTGATGAAAAACTCGCTCATCACCGAAGTGCGATCGGCAAAGAAGGTGGAAGCCGATGTGGAATCCATCAGCACCTTTGAGGCAAATTTGCGGGAACTACTGCTGTCGGCTCCGGCTGGTATGAAGCCCACACTAGCGATCGACCCCGGTTTCCGCACAGGCTGCAAAGTAGCGGTACTTGATCAAACAGGGAAGTTTCTGGAATACCAAACCATCTTTCCCCATCAAGCTGCTGCGCAACGAGTGCAGGCAGGCAAGACACTTACGACGCTGATTGAACGCTATCAGGTGGAATTGATTGCCATTGGCAACGGCACGGCTGGACGCGAAACCGATGAATTTGTCACCGAAGTGTTGCAAGCGCTGGAACGTAAACCCATTAAAGTGATGGTCAATGAATCGGGTGCATCCATTTATTCTGCTAGCCTAGTCGCGATCGCCGAATTTCCTGATCAAGACATCACCGTGCGCGGTGCCATCAGCATTGGTCGTCGTCTGCAAGATCCCCTAGCGGAACTGGTGAAAATCGATCCGAAGTCGATTGGGGTGGGTCAATACCAGCACGATGTGGATCAGAAATTGCTGAAGAAAAAACTGGATGAAACGGTGGAAAGCTGCGTGAATTATGTCGGTATCGATCTCAACATGGCATCCAAAGAGCTGCTCACCTTTGTTTCCGGCATTTCGCCCACCATTGCCAATAATATCGTCGCGTATCGCACTGAGAACGGCGCGTTTGGCGATCGTCGTCAACTATTGAAAGTCCCCAAACTCGGCCCCAAAGCCTTTGAGCAGGCAGCGGGCTTTCTACGCATTCGCAACGGTAAAAATCCGCTCGACAACACAGCCGTTCACCCCGAAAGCTACAGGGTTGTGGAATCCATTGCCACCGATTTGAGCGTTCCCCTGACCCAAATCACGCAAGTGGCAGAGCGGTTGAAAAAGACCGATTTGAAAAAGTACGTGACGGACGCAATCGGGGAGCCGACCCTGCGTGACATTCTGGCAGAACTGGAAAAGCCAGGACGTGACCCTCGTGCGGAGTTCAAATACGCCACCTTCAAAGAGGGCGTGAAGGAAATGTCTAATCTCACGGTGGGTATGCAGCTAGAAGGCATTGTCACCAACGTGGCAAACTTTGGTGCCTTTGTAGATATTGGCGTGCATCAAGATGGATTGGTGCATGTCTCGCAGCTTGCCGATCGCTTCGTCAGCGACCCCAAGCAAATTGTGAAAGTCGGTCAAGTCGTGAATGTGCGCGTGCTGGAAGTGAACGAAAAACTCAAGCGCATCAGCCTTTCCATGCGTGCCGATGCTAGTGGGCAGGAGCGCAACCCACCGAAAGTGAATCCATCACCACTCCAAAGCAACTCATCTCAACCTAAAGCCAATCCATCTCAACCAAGGGTCAATTCCACTCAGCCCAAAGCGGCTACAGAGACAAAGCCTGCCACCTTGGAGGATTTGAAAGCAAAGTTTGGGAAAAAGCGGTAGAAGGCGCGATCGCAATAAGCCACAGAACCTCAAAGAGTGATGAAACAAAGCTTCTGTAACTCAAAACTCAAAACTGGTACTACATCTTCAGTTCCGCCAGACCGAGATAGCGAATCCCCAGCGGTGAGATGTCAAAGCGGCAGGGCAAAACGTGTAACCCAAGGGCGATCGCCTTTCGCAGCAAGGTTCCATACACTGGATCGGCACTGTCTCCCGGTGCAAAAAAGGGGCAGTCATTTCGATTGATAAAGTAGAGCATGACTGCCGTTGCTTCAGGTAGCAGTGCCGTCAATTCACGCAGATGCTTTTGTCCACGGGTCGTCACTGTATCGGGAAACAGCGCCACGTTGCCCTGTACCCAGGTCGTGTTTTTGACTTCGATGTAAATGGGGCGATCGCTCCCCGCCAGCAAAAAATCGACCCGACTTTTCTTGTCCTGACCATAGGGCACTTCAAGCCGAATCTCGCTGTAAGCACCCAGTTCAGGAATTGCCTTTGCCAGCAACGCCAAATTTACAACCCGATTCGGCAAGCTCGTATTCACGCCCACCCAGGTTGGCTGTGTATCACACACCTCAATCAATTCCCAGGTGTAGGGCAACTTGCGGTTTGGGTTATCGCTGGCAGACACATAGACCTTGTTGCCAGGGAGGTAAACGCCCGCCATGGGGCCAGTATTAGGGCAATGCGCTGTAATGACTTCGCTCGTCGCCAGCTCAATGTCTGCAAAAAACCGCTTGTACCGCTTGAGGAGAATACCAGGGTAAAGCGTCGGGTATTGATAAAGAAACTCAGTCATTAAGCGTGAAGAAACGACGTGACAATGCTATCCATTATGTCTATCACTATCGCTGGTTGCCCGTCTATGGGAACACTAAAACATCGTTACCGCTGAGTAAAACCGCTTTAAGGTGGTTCAAGGCAATGCAGAAAGCTCGCATTCGATTACTGACGCTATTTTTGGGTTGCGGGGCTGTGGGCTGGCTGCTCGTATGCTATCAAGCCTCTCGCGCTGTTTGGTTCCTGACGGAAGCGTTGCTGCTCTATCTAACCTGGGCTGGCACGGGCGCGATCGCGCTTTCTGTGGTCGGGGTGCTGGGATTGGTCTGGAGTGCCACGCTCTTTCATGGCAAAGCCGAGTTTTTGGTGTGGTTAGGGCTACCCTTCACACCAGCACAGCATTGGGCCGTTGAACTGCTGCTAAATTGGCTGTTCGCAATGGTTTTGATCGTTAAAATTGCTCTGACCAATCAATGGTTGCAAACAAAAGGTTGGCGTAGAACCAAAGCATTTTACCTGCTGGCGATCGTCACGAGTCTCGGTTTAAACCTGGTGCAGTTCATAAGAATCTTGTTGCCTTCTCCCTCCTATCTATAGAAAAGATTGTGAACGCTTTCAATCACACAAACACGTCTCATTACACCTCTCGCACACCTGATTACTACTTAGACAAACTGGCCTTACCCATTCGAGAAAGCTTGACCTTGGAGCAATTAGAGGCATTTCATCAACTTTTGAGTGAGGCGATACCAAAGCCATCTGCCAAGCTTGTAGATTTGAGATTCACGGTTGATCTGGTGCTTTCGCGTTTGGCTCTATAGGTAATTCAGGGAGTTAAGGGAGAAGAGTTTCTAACAAAGCACTGAGCAGGGCTTTGCCTCGTTTTTTGGCATTGTGAACAAACTCAAAGAAACCCAAGTATAGGGGCAACTTTTCCT
>JAESFU010000311.1_pt1 | contig 39369 bp, 37 predicted proteins | sample 9269461 | NCBI WGS metagenome assembly JAESFU01 (sample SAMN14502556, study PRJNA617107) | algae metagenome | isolation source: Stenomitos rutilans HA7619-LM2 and co-occurring heterotrophs from cave walls | place: USA: Waikapalae cave, Hawaii | collected 2009-07-28
CCAAGATCGAGGTCGAGGAGACCATGACCGGACCGCCGTCCGGATCGCACGCAGCGGGCGCTCAGCGCGCTGCGGGGTCGCGGAACAGATTGCGGGCAGGGCGGGATCGGGTCAAGCTGAGCTGAGCTGAGCCGCTAGGTGGAGGGGCCCGTGTCGGACGTCGACTTCGACGAGGTCGTGACTCTCCTGGCGCTGCGCGGGCGCGCAAGCGCTGGTTACGAGCGCGGAGGGGCGCTGCCGCCAATGACCCTCGCTCGCGCTGTACATACGGTCATGGTGGACTGGGTCGACGATCCGATCCGGCGAATGAGCGCGTCGATCCTCCGAGAAGAGGGGCGGCCCATACTGACCCTCACCCAGATCGAGAAACTGTACCAACGTCCGGACTTCCCTGACCGGTCAGAGGAGTCGCGGAAGGGGACTTGACGGCCTTGACCCGCCTCGGCCGATGTTCCACTTCCGTTCTCCAAGGGATGCCGGCCTGCTCGCCTCGAGGAATTGCCCCCCGGACAGGAGGTCGCGGCGGGGCAGGGGAGCTTCCGCATTGAAGGCCGGCCGATCGCCTGGCGCAATATCGTAGCACTGCGGGGGTGAGAGACCCTTGCTCAAGCGGCATCGTGAAAGATGATGCCGAGCGTGTGGCGACGGCCGGAGCGCACTGTGCTCACCCCGTGCCTCAGGTTCACCCGGTAGTTGCCGCGCCCGCCCCTTACCGGGCGCGTGTTTACCGCAAACACCACCCCGTCGCCTTGGCGCAGTGGCACGACGGCGCCTCGCGTCTGCATGCGTGGCCGCTGCTCGGTCAGCATGAACTCGCCCCCCTCGAAGTCCACGCCAGGCTCGGACAGCAAGATGGCCACCTGGAGCGGGAAGACATGCTCTCCGTAGAGATCCTGGTGCAGGCAGTTGTAATCCTCGGCGCCGTATTGCAGCAGGAGAGGGGTCGGCCGGGTCTGGCCGGCTTGGTGGCAGCGGTCGATGAAGGTGGCGTGGTCTGGGGGGAATCGGACATTCATGCCCAAGCGCTCATGCCACTCGTTGGCGACTGATCCCAGCCGGGCATAGAGGTCAGTTCGGAGCGCATGAACCATGTCTGGCAGCGGGTACGAGAAGTAGCGGTACTCGCCGCGGCCAAACCCATGCCGGGCCATGTTGATGTGGCTGCGAAAGCCTTCGCCGCTCCCATAGAGCTCGGCAACGGCACGACACTCTTCGCTGGTGAGCACCGTCGGCAGGATCGCCCAGCCCTGCGCATCGAGGTGGGCGGTAACCGTCGTCCAATCGATCGTATCCAGCCGCCGAGCGGGCAAGGACATGCGCATAGGAGGCCCTCCATGATGATCTCGCAGGACCTGCACGGCCCCACCGACGAAACACCATTCCGAGCGTCGGAAAGCACTCCGCTCTTTGCGGCCGAACTTAATCTCCTGAGGAAGCGATCATCTCGCGACGTTGCAGCTCCGGTCCTTGGTACCTTCTGCGGCACGCTTAGCGCTTTGACCGGGGCAGTTCCAAGTGGCGCGAACTTGGTCGCCGAACCACGCGCCGACATTCTTCATGGCCCGTCAGCTTCGGGAAAGGCTCCGGCCCAGATCGGAAAGACATGCTGGATGCCGGCCGTCCGAGCGAGGTAGCAGTGGCCCCGCCTCCTAACTTCAACCCTCTGCCGCCCGCACAACCGCGAGCGCGAACTCCTGACGGACTTCAGAAAGGTCTGCAACCGGCAGAGGACGCCGCTGCACCCGCGCTGCCGCGGAACACCGTCAGTGGCGCAGGCTGTGCCGGCCCTGGCCGTTAGTCCAGCCTGCGCCGGCAATATCCTGTCGGGAACGAAATGGCTCGTCCAAGGTGCGAACCCGCGGACGCTGAAACCGGCAGCACGGGCGGCATCGATGGCGGGTGAATGCGAAGTTCTAAGGAGGTGAGCTCCAGCCAAACTGCAGGAAAGAACGGATGAGGACTTGGCTGAAGCCTGCAATCGCGGATCCTTTCAACTCCGCTCAATTGGACGGGTCCGCCGTTGACCCCGGCCAGAGGCGACACTACCTCTTCAAAGACCAAGCGACGCCAGCCGTCCTGACATGAAGGTCCTGCAACTGCCACTATCACGCGGAGAGACGACATGATTGCCTACTCTGTCAGCCGGCGCTCCTTTCTGGCGGCTGCCGGCCGCGTGGCCAGCACGGCTGTTCTCGCAACTCCGTTGGGCGGCGTTCTGGCTCCCGCGACTGCGGCGACCGGATTCGAACCGACACTGACGATGCCCGGTGGCGCCAACAATTACCGGCCGAAGGCTCCATTCGTCGAACGGCTGGGTTCCGGCTTTTTCGTGCGGGGAAAGGTGCTGCGCGCCGGCGACGGTGCTCCGCTGGCGGGCCAGCGCATTCAGATCTGGGCCGCCACCGTGCTCGGGGGAGAGCCCGATCCGGCCAACCACGGCAGCGTGCTGACCCGCGAAGACGGTTCATTCGAACTCGAGATGGCGCAGATCGTCCCGAACTTTGGGCAACCGCACGCCCACCTCGCCTATGACGACGGCGCCTTCAGGACGGTGTTCCTGCGTCCCGTCATGCCGAGCGCACGCGACACCTCCGTGTCCGCCGATTTCGTCCTGGCACCCGTTTGAGATCGTCGGTCCCCTGACATGATGTCGGACGGTGGTCGCCGGGTCCGGGCGCTCCTCGCTTGGACCAGTGTCGCTGCGGTCATGGTCGTGCCGGTCGCGGCCGCGGCTTTCAGTCCCTACCTCCCGTCCCGCAGCATGCCCTACATCGTGGGTGGCTTCGCAGGCATCGCAACCTTGTCGGCGCTTGTCCTGCAGCCGTTTCTGGCCGCAGGCTATCTGCCTGGCTCGGAGGGGCGAACCGGACGACGCTGGCACCAGTGGCTCGGTGCGGCGATTGTCGTGGCGGTGGCACTCCACGTCGCGGGGCTCTATCTGGCCAGCCCTCCCGATACGATCGATGCGCTCCTGCTCGTCTCGCCGACCCCATTCTCTGCCTACGGCGTCACGGCGATGTGGGGCGTCGTGGCCACTGCGCTCCTCGTGCTATTCCGGACACGCCTCGGGTTGCGCTATTCGGTCTGGCGGCTGGTCCACAACTGCCTAGCGGCGATCGTGGTGGCGGCGATCGTCATACACGCGCTCCTAATCGAAGGCGCGATGGAACCCGTCACGAAGTGGATCTTGTGCGTTGCGGTCATAGGCGCGACGGGCGTGGTTCTCTTGGAAGTGCGGATACTGCGGCCCTTTCGCACGCGGCGGGCAAGTCGGCCTTGACACACAGAACGCGCGAGGGCGGTCTGCAGCGGTTGGCGCCGCGATATCCCGGCCGCGAACCGCCGACCACTCAGGACAGGTCGTCCGCAATCTACTCATGAACGAAAGCGACCACGACGGGCGCGACGAGTTTCCGGCGGACTGCTCGGACCGGCCCGAGGTCGACAGGGCGGCCATCCACGCATGCCTCGGCGCAGACATCCTCCGGGTCTTCGGCAAGGCTCTGCGCCGACGAGCAGCGGTTGTCGAACCCTGCCGCCGGCCTCAATGCCAGCCAAGCGCGGCCTTTCGAACTGCGCTTCCGGTTTCGAGAGCGAGCCGAAGGCCTGAAGCTGGCGCGCGGCGGACCATTCGGAACGTGAACAGTTGACCCTGAGCAGACGTTCAGCAGGTCCGCAAAGCGATCAAAATGGTCGGCTCCTCCGATCAAAGCACTGGTCGGGCGGAAAGCTCAGCTGGCCGCGATTTGGTCCGGAGCATGGCTTCCAGGCGCCTTGCGCGCTCTATCGTGCTCTCGCATCTCTCCACGAGTGCCTTGCAGACCTCGTGAAACAGCTCGGGTTGCTTCGCGGCCAGGTAAGCCTTGGCTTCGTCCACATATGAGTTGTTGTTCCGTACCATGATGAGGAGAAAGAGAGCCTCCTCGGCAAGAGGTTCGTCAAACAGGCGAAGCGCACTGAGGTCGAACGTTCCCAGCCCGGTGCCGTAGAACCTGCATGTCTCGACGTTGATGGCATTGCGCCACATCAGCTCGTCCGCGTGGTTCTTGAGCTTGTCCAGCATGATTGAATAGTGGCGACCGACATTTGAGACTTCGGTGAGCAGGTGCCGGCGAGCCCGGCGGATTTCATGACGTTCGACGATCCAGTCGTTAAGTCGGGTGATCGCGAACCCGATGATCGCACCCGCGACCGCGGTGCCCAGCGTGACAGCGACACTGTTCATCTGAATGGCTCAGTTCCGAAGGTGTGCCGGACTCGGCCGACGGAGAGTAGTGCGTGACGCCTCCGTACGAGAAGCGTCCTCACGCCTCTCCACGGGTTTGCGCCTCGGAGCGCGGCTGGCGGTGCTCCCGGGAACCTGATCCGGAGGGCGAGTCGATTGGGGGATGCTGCAAGCGGAGGTTGAGTTTTTCGAGACACGGATTTCAAGCCGCATGTACGATGACGACCATCGCGATTTGCTCGTGCTCACAGGACTTTCGACATGTCGAGCCCCGTCGCCGGTGTTGAGCCTGGCCAACGACACCTGAACGGCGTCCAGACAACGGGTCGCGACTATCGCAATTTGAGCGAGCCCGTCTTTGCCATGCGCAGGACGGACAACGTCGAGATCCGCATGCGCGATGGTACCATCCTGCTCGCCGATCTGCTCGAGCCCGACGCCGATGAAGCGTTCCCGGTCCTCGTCTCGTTCTCGCCCTATCCCCGCCAGATCCAGAACGTGGGAGCTCCCCTGGGCTTCATCGAGGCAGGGGCCTCCGATTTCTTCGTCCCCCGCGGCTATGTCCACCTAATCGTCAATGCACGCGGGACTGGAGGTTCGGGCGGCACCTGGACGCTGCTCGACGGCCAGGAGCGCGACGACATCCATGACGTCGTGGAATGGGCCGCCGGTCAGCCCTGGTGTGACGGCAATGTCGGCATGCTCGGCGTCAGCTACTTCGCGATGACGCAGCTCGCCGCGGCGGTCACCAAGCCGCCCCACCTCAAGGCCATCGCTCCGCTGCTCACCACGGACGACCTCTACGAGGCCGTCTGGCACCACGGACTTCTGAACGCAGGCTTCATCTCGGCGTGGCTCCCGGCCGTCGGGATCCTTTCGCAAAAGCCGGATTCGTTCTGGCGAAGCTGGAGGATCGATCTCGTCCGCAAGGTGCTGGCCATCCCGGCGATCCATGAACGCATGCAGCACCTGAACGGCGAGGCCATCGTCACGGTGCTGAAATCGGTCATGCATGTACACTATCCGGAGCATCCGTTCGGGGAACTCTGGCGGGCGGTGGCGGTCGAGCATCCCACCCGCGACGCGTTCTGGGATGCGCGCGACACGCGGCCGCTGCTGGGGTCGGTCGACATCCCGGTGTACCTCGGCGCCGACTGGGACAATGTTCCCCTGCACCTCCCCTCGACCTTCTCGGCATGGTCGGCCCTCCGCCGCAACCCGAACGTCCGCATGGCGCTGCTGCAGCCGGGCGGCTTCTCCTGGCCATGGGAATGCCTGCACGTTGAGGTGCTGGCCTGGTACGATCACTGGTTGAAGGGCCGGGAAACCGGGATAATGGAAGGACCGCCGATCCGCTACAAGGTGCCCGGGGCGGACGATTGGCGGACCGCGTCCGACTGGCCGCCGCCGGCAGCGACACTGACGCCTTTCGCCCTGTGGGCCGATGGAAGCCTGTCCCGTGAAGATGGCGAGCCGGGCTCGCGCGACTACCTGTATCTGCCGTCCGATTCCGGCGTGCCGTCGAACGCCAACCCTTCGGACTTGCCATCCTCGCTGGCCTGGGACATGCCGCCACTCGACCGGGACCTCGAGTTCGCCGGCATGATCGAGCTCACGCTTGAGGCGAGGATGACGGCCGTCGATACCGGCTGGATCGCCGTCCTCTACGACGTGCCGCCGGACGAAGAGCCCGAGCCGATCACGGCCGGATGGCTGCGGGCCAGCCTCTCTGCCGTCGACGAGGAGCGGAGCGTTCCCGGAGCCCCTCGCGTTGAGTGCCACACGCCGCGATCCCTGCCGCGGGGCGAGTTCGTGACCTACCGCATCCCGATGGTCGCCAATGCGCGCCGCGTCGAGGCCGGCCATCGGCTGCGCCTCGTCATCGCCTCGGCTGACGAGACGCACAAGGAGCCGACGGTGCTTGGCTTCACGCATGTCGTGGTCAGGGAAGCGAGCCTGAACACGATAGCCAGCACGTCCCGGCTCTGGCTGCCCCTTCTTCCGGCTCGGGTCGAGGCCGTATGACCCGAACGAACTCGCTGATGTCGATCAGGCTCTGCAAGACAGCGCTGGTGGCCTCGCTTGCCCTGTTCTTCACCATGGTCGCTTTTGGCAACGTCACGGATTACGGGAGCAACTGGCAGTTCGTCAGCCACGTGCTGGCGATGGACACGATCTTCCCGGACTCCACATTGCGGTGGAGGGCGATCACGGACGAGCGGCTACAGACATTGGGCTATCTCGCCATCATCGCGACCGAGATCGTAACGGCTCTTGTCCTGTGGTTCGGGACCATCTGCATGCTGGCCAGCCTGCGGACAACGTCGTTTGTCGACGCCTGCACCGTCGCCGTCGTCGGTCTCACACTTGGCTTTCTGCTGTATGCGGTCGGCTTCGTCATGATCGGCGGTGAATGGTTCGCGATGTGGCAGTCGACGACATGGAACGGCGAGACGAAGGCTTTTCAGTTCCTGGCCTGGATCGTGGGCGTGCTCATCGTCGTCCTCATGCCGGAGAATGCACGCAACTGAGGGCTCACTTTCCAATCGCAGGCAACACGGGCTTTCACGGCTTCCGTCATCTCTGACCCAATAACTTGGCTGTGGGCCAGACGAGCACTCAGCGGGCTCGTGACACTGGCTCTCCTCGCGGACGCGGCTCACATCTTCTTTGCCAGAGCGGCGACCGGCTTCATGCAGAGGACCAGCTGATCGCGCCAGCGGAAGGCATCGTCGCGTGTTACGAGGCGCGGGCCGCGCTGCCCTACGAAGTCGCAGAAGTCATTGATGTGACTGATTCAGTACTTGCGGTGAGCGGCGCTCGCCGGGGGATCCGCGGGTATCCATACCTTGACGCGATCGTTGAGCGTTTTGGTTTCGCTTGCCGTGAAGGGGCATGCACTTTCAGGGCGTCAAATCTTAGGTGTGAATCGACGAGGCGTAGGTGGGGGCTTGGGTTCGGCAGCGGACGGCCGCAGCGCCAGAACCTTCAGTCGCCCCTTTGTTCGCAACGCCTTCAGTTCTCGTTCTCGATCCTGGATCGTCGCGATCACGTCTTCGCAAGGTTGCACAAAATCGACCTGCGCCCTTGCGCCGCTGCTGCCTAGCAGATTGTAATTCTAGCGAGCGTTCTTAGTATTTGTCCCTAAGTCTGCATACAGTGACCAGAAACGGGACCTAAACCTAGATTCCAGCGTACCACTCGTAACCACGATCTTCCCAAAACCCCCCGCGCCCGCGCCCTATCTGGTTGAAGCTGTCGACGATTTCGATGCGCATGATGTACTTTGCCTGCTTGTAACCAAGCTGGCGCTCAACGCGGAGCCGGAGAGGCGCGCCATTTGCGACTGGAAGATCCTGTCCGTTGAGTCCATAGGCCAGGATCGTCTGGGGATGGAAAGCGTCGATGAGATCGATGCTTTCGTAGTACTGCCCATTGCCGTCGGCAGTCTTCTCGTACTCGTCGGCGCAATGGAACACCGCAAAGCGAGCATTCGGCTTCAGGCCGGACTTCATCAACACGGCGCCGAGCGGCACCCCCGTCCACTTGCCGATGGCGCTCCATCCCTCGACGCAATCGTGCCGCGTGATCTGCGTACGGGCCGGTAGCAGCTTGAGATCCGCGAGCGACAGGTTCTGGGGCCGGTCCACCAGTCCGTCGATGGCCAGGCGCCAATCGACGAACCCGCCTTCCGCCAGCGCGTCGTAATCTTCGTCGTCCGGCTTGGACGTGCCGTTCGAGCGAAAGGTGGGCGAAAGGTCGGCCTCCGAGAACTCCCGCGCCAATCCCGTTTTCGACAAGAGCGCCCTCTGAGCGCTCATGGTCAGCTGTTCGGCGAGGTCGAGCACGTGTTGGACCGTGTCGCTCTCCACCAAGCGGTCGCATCCGCCCAAAGCCAAAGCTCCGGCACTCGCAGCCGCGCCCACGAGGAACCGGCGCCGCGGCATGATCAGGGTCATGACGGGCGCTCCTCGACGTGGATGTCGTACCGGCCCGTGATCATGGAGCGGATGTTGTTCCAGAACCCTGATGCCAGCACCATCGCGATGTGAACGATGACGAACAGAACGAGCAGGCAGGCTGTCAGAAAATGAACGGTACGCGCCGATTGACGGCCGCCGAAGAGATCCAGCAACCATGGTAAGGCGGCGTCGACCGCAGGGGACATAGTCAGGCCGGAGGCCAGCATGGCGGGCAGCAGCACCAGGACCACAACCAGGTAGGTGATCTTCTGGAGCGCGTTGTAGCGCTTCGCCTCCGCGCCTTTGGGGAAGCGCAGCCGGGAGTGGTCGACGATCTCTCGCGCGAGATGGCTCGGCTCCAACTGGTCTTTGTCGGGGACCAGGTCTTTCCGCAAGTGTCCAGCGAAGATCCCGTAGACCAGGTAGAGCAGGCCATTGATCACGAAAGCCCAGGCGAAGAAGAAGTGCCAGCGCCGTCCCGCCGAGAGATCCTGGTAGCTCGGGATTGTCAGCCATGACGGAAAGCCGCGAGCTTCCAGGTCACCCGACGAGTCGGCCGAAGCTCCCAGCACGCCGGTGGTCGGTATCGAGAGGGAGCCGATGTGAGTGACGCCCGTCAGGCCGTCGCCACGCTCGACCGCCTCGAGGCGGACGATGGCCGGATCGCTGTCGGCCCCCGCCTGGCCCCAATGAAGCATGGGATGAGCGTTGAAGATCTGAAGCCCACTCAGCAGCAGAATGGTCAGGATCAGGACGTTCGCCCAGTGAGTGACGCGCACGGTGAGCGAGTGCCGAAAGACTCTGTCGATTGTCGACGAAGGCCGAACGACCGCTTCCATGCGCGTTGCTCCGGTTCTTGGCTTCCAGTCTTCCGCATTGGTCAGCGGAGGCCGGACCGCGCGTTGCGGGCTTCAGTTCGCCTTGGGCTTCATGGCATCGTGCTTCATGGCGTCACCTTTCATCGCGTGGCCCTTCATCGCATCCTTTGAACCGCAGTCCTTCTCCATCGCGGCCATCTTCGTGGCGTCGGTTTCCATCTTCGCTTTCTTCATGCAGTCGGCCATCATCGGATCAGATTTCATGGCGTGCGTTTTCTTCATGGCGTCCTGGGCGTAAGCGGATCCAATGGCCAGTGAAGCGATGAAGGTCGAAAGTAGAAACGTCCGAGAGAACTGGGTCATGACGGAGCCTTCGTGTGTGAGCGAGCCTTGAGGCACTCGCTACGGTTGAAAACCTGAGCACGATTGCTCCGGTTTCTGCTTGTCGTCGTCTGGTACGGATGCTTTCAGGCGACGCAAGTGCGGGAAGATGTCGCCCTAGTCGGTTGCGGCCGACAGGATGGGCCCGCCCCGCGGCAACTGGACGAGAACCGCGGTTCGCTGCCCGGCAGGCGCCGGCGGGACCGGAAACGTCGCGGCCGTGCCGGTCCACGAGCCGAGACGGACGAGATCGCGGACGACATGGCCGTGGGGGAGCGTGCGCCCGCCATTCTCACCCCGCCTGACGGGAACCTCGATCACCGAGGGATCGTAGCGCACGAGCCAGATGTCGGCCGGCTCGGGAGCGGCGGCGCTGGCAATTCGGACGGATGGCGCGGTCAGGGTGATGTCGGGCCCGTTCGCCGGCCGGCTCTTCGCGATCACCTCGCTCGTCTCGGCAAGGTCGTTGCCGATGACGTCGGCGTTCCCGTTGACCACGATCTGCGGCGTGAACGGTCCCGATCGGCCGAGGCGCGGTTCGTACCTCGCTTGCCTGTCGGTGTAGTCGGGTCGCGCGAAGATGTCCTTCCACCCCAAATAGTCCCAGTAGGTGACGCCGAAGCTCAGCGCCAGCACGCCCGGTCTCTTGCTCAGCGTGATCAGGTTGGCGTTCGCAGGGGGACAGGACGAGCAACCCTGGCTGGTGAAGAGTTCGACGACCACGAGCTTGGAGCTGGCAGCCCATGCGGCCGGCGTCGAGCACGCGGCCAGAGCCCATGCGGCACAGGCGAGAACGGCTCTCGAGGACATGGCGGTCGTCTCCCGGATTGATCGTCTAGGAGCAGTTCGGCGGGTGATGGTGAGAGGTTACGGGGAATGACGCGTTCGTGATCCATACGTCACCGCAGCACCCTCCGGACGTGAAAGCCGCCCGACACGGTAGTCGGCTCGTTTCCTTTGCAAGCCGTCGAGGAACGCCTTGACTACGGGGCTCGACGTCCGGCCGGGCAGCATGACGGCATAGAATGCCGCCACGTTCGGCGGACCGATGGGACAGGCATAGCTGAACCACCGCGAGACGATCCTAACCTACCCGACCAGCTTGCGTGCGAGTTCCGCCGGGCCCGACGCCATTGAGGTGGTTGCCTGGCTTTAGCGCTGGAGCGAGTCGTTGACGCAGCTCTGCGTGCCTTTCGCATCGGTTCCGATCACGCGATCGTCGAGATGGTCCGGCCCGGGACCGACTGTTCGGCGCGGACCGGCACGAACTCTGTTTTGACCCGGGCATCGTCGATGAAATTTGCAAGCGGGGAGGTCTGCCCAAATTCGACGGAGAACCAGATCACCGGACGTCCCCGCTGCACGGCCGAGGACTCCAGCCCGGTGGTGTAGGCGAAGTGAACACTCTTGTCGGAGGTGTTCGGGACGCCGACTGACCGGTCGCCGAACGTGCGGGTTAGTTCTCCCGGCGCCTCTAGCTCACGCTTGGTCTGAGACTTCCGGCCTTGCAGCAGGAAATCCGACGCGGCAACGCGAGGCTATGCCTGCTGCGACTAATCTCGCCCTGCTCTTTTCCCGCAGCCCAAGCTACGCATCGGGCCGGTCGACTTGAGTCAGCAACTCCCCTGCTGTTGTTTCGCCATGGTGTCCCGGCGCCTGCTGGGCCGGCCATTTCAAACAGCTTCTGGAAACGGCGCTGGACTGATGCTTGGGAGCTGACGAGTTGGGCGAGCCCACGGTCGCAGCTCAGAATGTCAGCTTGCGGCGTAGGCGGTCATGACTGCTCTTGCGCGCAGCCGACCAGTCGAAACGCGAACCATCGACCCTGAGCAGACATTGATGACGTCCGACACCATGCGTGCACATCAGCATCGATACGAAGCCAGAACGACTCGGGCTGCTCGCGATTGAAGAGATGTTGCGGAAGTCAGCACAGTCTGGATCGACGAATGAGTGATCCTCATTTCACTGACACCTCACGCAGCCTTGCTCCTGCAGCATGCGGCTACGGGAGGGGCTGCAGGGAACCATGGGCCACCACGGGACCTGTCGGTGCTCCTGTTGGCGATCCGCCCGGGGGCTCGAGTGAAATAGCGAGCGCGCCTCCGGACGCGAAGCGTGCGCTGATGTTGCTCGCGACCGGTACATCAACGCGGCGCGCGGGATCGACAAGGCCGAGCGACACAGGCGCGGCATCGGCCGGCACGAACCAGAGCTGCGGGACGTGAGGGCCGGCGACCGGCCCGCCCATGGGAGCGAGGCTCAGGGCTCCACGGCTGGGGTCGAACACCACCGTGAAGAGGGGACTTGACCCATCCGGGCCGAGGGTCGCCACAAAGGGGCGCTGGTGTAAAGCGGATCGGATGTCGTACGGCCCGACAATCGCGACGACAGCGGCCGCCGCGAGCGCGGATGCAGCGATGGCCATGGTGCGCCATGCCACGACGGACCGTCGCACGGCCGCAGCCGAACCGAGCCTGCTGGACGGAAAGGACTCGATCCGGCGCGAGATGCCGTCCCACACGTGAGCGCCAGGCGTCGCCGCAGGCACGAGATCGTAGAGGGGCGCGAGTCTCTCACCCCAGCGAACGACCGCGGGGTCGTCGAGGTCGCCGGCGCGGCGGGCCAGCAGGCCGATGGCGCGTTCGCCCGCCGTCGCGTCAGGGTCGTCGGGATAGGCGGGATCCTGGTCCGTCATGGCTCGAGGCATTCCCTCAACTTGATAAGCGACCTGCGGATCCAACTCTTCATTGTTCCGAGGGGCACGCCATGACGCCGCGCCAATATCTGATACGTATCGCCGTGCAAAAAGGCTTCAGAAATGGCGATGCGCATGCGCTTCTCCAGCGTTTGAAGGCACCCGTATAGTCTTTCGCGCTCCTGATCGTCTTCGAGCGTGTCGAGCGGACTCGGACCGTCGTGCGGCGCCGCTTCCAGCATTTCATCCGACAGCACTTCTCCCCACCCCTGAAGTGCTCGCCGACGATCGACCGCCCTGTTGCGGGCTACCGTGGCGAGCCACGCGATCGGGCTGCCACGCGCGGGATCATAACGGTCCGCCTTTTCCCAGATCGCAACGAAGACGTCCTGCAGGACCTCCTCGGCCTCGGCTCGGTTCGACAGCACCGCCAACACGATGCCAAACAGCTTTGGGGACGTCGCTTCGTAGAGCCGCTGAAGAGCTTGGCGCTCGCCGGCCGCGACGCTGCTCATCAGGCGTATCAGGGCGGCGCGAGCTTCAAGATCCGCAGACTGCCTGGGTTTCATGAAGCTCCGCCCGGTCTCGACGATCATAAACGTTGAAGGCCCGGGAAAAGCTCCCCTTTCCTCGACCCGGCGGCGGGCAAAAAGTAATTTGGACGCTCCGCATCCGGCGGCAATTTCGATCCGTTCCTTCATGGCGTCAGCCGTTTCTTGACAGGCCAAACGCCGCCGATGGCCCGTTTTCGCTGCGGCAGGAAGGCGCGCGCTCGCCGAGCCGCTTGGTTGGCAGGCAGAGAACAAGCCGAAAGCCAGGATCAAGCTCAGTACAGCTTTGGCTATAGCTAGACGAGAGCCAACGGTTTTTTATCGTACAGAGTACAATATCGTTAAAAATGTTTGAGGTACTTGCATCTTCCGTTCGGCAGCTCCCGTAACTGCCAATGACGACCGCCCAGACCGGAGCTCGTCCGACAAAGGAGACTCAAACGCCATGTCGAATAACAGCATCACCACACATGACGACGCCGCCAGCGCCATGACGCAGGCCATCAAGACCATCGGCTTTGCGCACGAGGGCGCAGCCGGATCGACCAGCCTGAATTTCGGCGTGGCGGCAGCCACCCATCAGGATGCGCAGTCCAGCTCGACGGCGGTCAACACTTCCGACGTGGGCGCCGGATCGTCGAACGGCGCCGTTGACGCGGGCACGATGGACTCGGGATCGTCGGGCGGTTCGGGCCAAAATTCGTTTGTCACCCATGACGATGCATCGAGCTACACCCAGTCGCTGATGAAGGTGCTGAGCTTCACCCACGAGGGCGCGGCTGGATCGACGAGTCTCACCTTCGGGTCGGCACAGCAGACGCACTACGAGGCGCAGTCTAGCGACACGTCGGCGATGTTCGGCGACGGCCTCCTCAGCGGCTGGGGTTCCGGGTCCGGTGGGAGCTCGACGGACACGTCGACCGAGGGTTCGGGCGGGAACGCCTTCTCGACCAGCGACCACGCTGTCAGCTTCGACAGCGAGCTGATGAAGGCTATCGGCTTCACCCACGAGGGCGCCGCCGGATCGACGAGCCTGGGCTTCCAGTCGGGTTCGGCGACGCACTGGGACAGCCAGTCCAGCTCGACCTCGGCCATGTTCGACGACTTGTTCGGACAGGGTCTCTGGAGCGGCGGCGACATGCATTCGGACACCGCGCACAGCCTGATCGGCTGAATCTGCGTCCGCCCGCGGCCACGCCGCGGGCGGACGTCCCGTCCTCGCAGCGAGATCAGCCATGACCGACACGATCGCAGCCCGGGGTGCCGCAGGCCGTGAGACTCGTGACAGCCTGCCATGGGTCGCCCTGCGAAGCTGCGGGTCGTACATGATGGCAGCGGCAGTCTTCAGCGGCGGCATCAACCTGCTTTACCTCGCTACGCCCTTGTACCTGCTGCAAGTCTACAATCGCGTTTTGCCGAGCCGGAGCGGAGCAACGCTGGCTTTGCTCAGCATCGGCCTCGTGGTCGCGCTCGGGGCAATGGCGATACTCGATGCGATCCGCGCCCGGATCCTGATCCGGGCGGGAACACGCTTCGACGTGTCGCTTTCCGCGCGAATTCTCGCGCATCTCATGCAGCGGCGGGTGGATGGGAAGCTGCGACACTCGGAGGCGCTGCGGGATCTCGACCTCGTCCGCCACGCCATGTCAGGGGTCGCGGCGCAAACGGTTTTCGACATCCCCTGGACGCCCGTCTACCTCGCCCTTCTGTTTTCGCTCCACCCAACGCTTGGCTGGATGGCGCTGTCGGCCGCGCTGCTTCTCCTCGCGCTGGCGGCCCTTGCCGACCGGCTGTCACGTCCGGCTCTAGCGAACGCATCCGACGCGCATTCGAGAAGCTATCGCCACGCCGACGAGATGCTTCGCCATGCCGATCCGGTGCTTGCGATGGGCATGCAGGCAGGCCTAGGCGACCGGTGGTACCGCGACCGCGCGCTGATGCTCGCGCAAAGTGAGCTCGCCGGCGAGCGGAACGCCAGCTTCGCGGCGGCGATCCGCTTTCTCCGGCTGCTTTTACAGTCGGGAATGCTGGGCGCCGGCGCATGGCTCGTCATCCGCCAGGAGATCAGCCCTGCCTCGATCTTTGTCGCCATGGTGCTGATGGGGCGCGCCGTCGCGCCAGTCGAGCAGGTCGTTTCGGCGGGGCGGCAGATTGCTGCAGCGCGCGTTGCTTGGGGGCGGCTGACCAGCCTGCTCGCAGGCGCTTCGGCCATTGCGCGTCGCACGCGCTTGCCGAAGGCGAATGGCGCCGTCCGTATGGAGGGCGTCGAATTCGCCCCTGTGGGCGCCCCCGCGGTGATCCGCGGCGTTTCGCTTGAGCTCGCAGCGGGCGAGGCGCTCGGCATTGTCGGGCCAAGCGCGGCCGGAAAGTCGACGCTGGTGAGGCTGATGACCGGCGCGCTCGCCCCCACGGGAGGCCGCATCAGCCTCAATGGCGCGGACATCAGGCACTGGGACCGCGCCGAACTCGGCCAGAACATCGGCTACCTCCCGCAGGACGTCGGACTCTTCGCGGGCACCGCTCGCGACAACATCGCGCGTTTTGGCGCCGCGTCGGACGAGGAGATCGTTCTCGCCGCCCGACGTGCCGATGTGCACGACATGGTTCTCGACCTACCCCAGGGCTACGAGACACTCATCGGCGACGGTGGCGTGCCGCTCTCGGGAGGACAAAGGCAGCGTCTCGGGCTCGCCCGGGCCCTCTTGGGCCGGCCGCGCCTTCTCGTCCTCGACGAGCCGAACGCGAACCTCGACGGCGATGGCGAGACGGCGCTCAAGGCCGCGCTGGCCGATATGAAGGCGGATGGAGCCACGATCGTCATCGTCGCGCACCGACCGGGAATTGTCGAAATCTGCGACCGGATGCTCCTGCTGCAAGACGGCGCCGCACTGATGCAGGGACCTCGCGCCGAGGTTCTCGACGCTGTGCGCCGCCAGTTCGTGCGCGCCGTCGATCCTTCCCGTCCCGATGCTCATGCGAGGTCGTCATGAGTGACTGGGCCAGGGAACTGACGGACGAGGGACGCGGTCGCTTCGACGAGGCTCTTGCCGGCAGGCGGGCTGACCGCGACGGCGGGGCGAGAGGGCTCGTGATGGCCGGCGGTGCGGTTCTCCTCGTTTTCTTCGGGCTGATTGGCGGCTGGGCGGCCCTGTCGCCTCTGGACAGCGCGGTCGTCGCCGAAGGCGCCTTTGAAGCGGCCGGCAATCGCAAGGTGTTGCAGCATCGGGACGGAGGGGTGGTTCGCAGTATCGAAGCCCGCGACGGCGACAAGGTGCAGGCGGGTCAGGTCCTCGTCGAGCTCGACGACACCTCGGCGCAGGCCCTCGTCTCTGCCCTGTCCGCGCAGGCGGATTCGCTCGCCATCCTCCGCGCGCGCCTGGTCGCCGAGCGTGACGATGCGCCCGATCTTGTAGAACCTCCCGGCTTGACAGCGACCAAAGGCGTGGCGGGCGCGAACCCGCTGCTGGTGACCCAGCGCGCTGCTTTGCTTGAACGGCGCCGCCAGATGGAGGGAGAAAGGTCGATCCTGGCGCGTGTCGCGGCCCAGCAGGGCGACCAGGCTCAAGGTCTGGCCAGCCAAGTCCGGGGCGTCGAGGCGCAGCTTGCCTCGGTTCGTGACGAGACCGAAGCCACACGCCGGCTGTTCGCATCCGGCTACGCCACGCGCACCCGGCTCGCCGGGCTGGAGCGCACCCTGGCGTCACTGGATGGCGATCGTGGCCGCCTGAGGGCCCAGATCGCCAGCATTGAGGGATCGATCGCTGAGACCGGCCTCCGGCAGGCGCAGCTGCGCCGCGATCGCCTGTCGGAAGTGGCCGAACAACTCCGCCAGGTCGAGCAGCAAGCGGCCGAACTGGCACCACGGCTCATCGCCGCACGCGACACGCTGGATCGCGCCATCATGCGGGCCCCGGCGTCTGGGGTGATCTACGGCCTCAACGTCTTCACGGTCGGCGGCGTGATCGCGCCCGGCCAAAAGGTGCTGGAGATCGTTCCGGACGAGGACAGGGCGGATCTCGTCATCCGCGTCGCCGCAGCCGACGCAGAGCGCGTCAAGGCGGGGCAGCAGGTCGATGTAGTGCTGACGGGCGTGCCAGTCTCCCGGCGTCCGCTCGTTACCGGGCATGTCGGCGTCCTGTCTGCCGACCGCATCGAGGAACCGCGCACCGGGGCCGCCTACTACGAGGCGCGGGTCAAAGTGGACTCCATTCGCCGGGGCCCCGGGACCGGCGCCTCTGGAGACATTGTCCGGATCGGCCCGGGCATGCCGGGCGAAGCGATCATCTCGAGCGGGTCGCGGACGGTGCTGGAGTACCTGCTCGGCCCGCTTGGCGACCAGGTTCGCCGCGCCATGCGGGAGGAGTAACATGTCGCAGCCGGAGTCCGCCCGCCCGCCCGCCGACGCTGCGCCGCAGCCGTCCGACCTGTCAGGAGACGCTCCGCTCCGCTTCGGCCCGCGCCAGCGCCGCAGGCCTGAGTCCGAGACGATCGCGCCTCGCGCCGGGTCCGGTAGGGTGACCGAAGGCAAACCGGTAGTCATCGTCGTGCCGGTGCCGCCGCAGTACCGCTCCAACCGTCGCGGCAAAGCCTGGCGGTTCTCCGCTTGGGCGCTCATAGGCCTTGGGGTCCCCGCCGCCGCGACAATTGCGCTGTCGGTTGCGATGCATTCGCTCGGGCCGGATGGTCCGGCTCCGGCGAACCCGATGGATTCGACGCAGGCTCCTCCAGCCGTCGCCGCGACTGGCGCCCGACGTCAAGCGATCATTGAATCCCACAACGTGGCCATGGCGGCGCCTGACGCGCCGCCGGCCGACGCGCCGGTTTCACCGCCCGTTCCGGCGCCGATCGTCACACCGGCGGAGCCCGATCCCGTTTCGCGTGCCGTGCCGGCCGCATCAGCGGAGCCTGCCGCGGTCGCTCATTTGGACTCCACGGGGCCGGCATTGCCGTATCCCGCTACGCCGGCCGACAGCCAGCCCACGGAGCCCCCGCCCGAGGCGGCCGGCGGATCGGCGCGGCCCGCGACGCTCGCCGAGGCCTTCTTGATCGATGCGCGGTTTGCGCAAGGCGTTTTTCCACTCCGCCCGCCCACCATCCCGATCCACATCTTCCCGGCGGTACCCTTCCTGATCGTGCAGCCCCCCGCGCCGGTCGCCTCTGTCGATGCGAACAGGGTCGCGGAGCTCGAGAGGGAGCGCGAGGCGCTGGCGCGCGAGTTGGATCGCGTTCGTCTCGAGCGGGCCGAGAAGGTCGTGCCGGCGCAGCCCGCTGCGGCAGCCACGCGCCCGGCAGAACCGGCCGCTGTCCCTGCCGGGCCGAGCGAGCGCGGGCTGACCTCCCTTCCCGCCAGCGCGCCGGCGCGGGTGCTGGTGCGCTACGCCCGCGGCAGCGTCTCGGCCCGCCGGCGCGCCGAAACAGTGGTTGCAATGTTAGCCGCCAAGGGAATCGAGGTCGTTGACCTGCGCGACAGCGCCGCCGTGGTTCGCCCGGTGCTCACTTACTCCTACGCACCTGACGAAAAGCTGGCGCGAGACGCGGGCGCTCTCGCCGGCGTCGATGTCGTGCGGCGCCCGCCGCCCAAGATCGGCCTTCTGCCAAGGCCTGGAACCATGGAACTCGGGCTTACCGGCCCGTGAGTGAAGGAGAGATGACCATGACCAGCAGACTGCTCTTCGCCGGGCTTGCCGCCCTTCTCGCCGGAAGCGCCGCCGCGCAGGACGCGACCACCCAGGACGCGACCACCCCAAATGGCGCGGCGCCGGCAGCGGCAGCCTCGCCTGCGCCACTCGTCGTCTATTTCGAGACGGGCAGCAGCGCGATCCGCGATTCGGACGTCGCCGTGCTCGACCGGGCGTCGCGCGCCTACAATGAGGGCAAGCCAATCGTGATGATCCTGACTGGAAGCGCCGACCGCACCGGGCGGCCCGGCCTGAACCTCGAGCTGTCGCAGCGGCGCGCGTCGGCTGTACTTAAGGGGCTGCTGGACCGCGGAATTCCGGCCGACCGCTTCCAGGTGCTCGCCAAGGGCGAGACGGATCTTCCGGTACCGACGGACCAGGGCGTCGAGGAGCGGCAAAATCGCCGGGTCGAGATCACGTGGCGCTGAAAGAACCGCGCTCCCCTCGAAGTTTATCGGCGAGCACGAGCGGTGGGGCGATCTGCAGGCGATATGTGCTGGCGTGCCTGGCGGCGACGTGTGCGGGCCTCCTGCGACCCGCGACCGTCTCCGCCGAGGAGCAGCGGACGAACGTCACCGCGCCTGGAGAAGGCTGGTTCCAGCAGGCGCTCGCGCTCGATATCGGCGTCGACGGTCCCCGCGACGCCGCCGGGGCTTACGGACTGATGCTTCGGGCGGCGGAAGCAGGCCATCCGCAAGCCGCTTTCAACGTCGCCGCAATGCTGGACAATGGGCGGGGCGCGCCCCCCGACGCGGCGCAGGCCGAAATCTGGTACGCCCGCGCGGCCGCCCGCGGGAATGTGCGTGCTGCCTACAATCTCGGCCTGATCTATGCAGGGGGAAGCGGCGCTGCGGCCAATGGAGACCTGTCCCGCGCCTGGTTTGTCGCATCCGGTCTGCCGGCTGCACGCGATCGCCTCGCGCAACCGGCGCCCTCGGGCCCTCGCTCGACCCGGCTCGTATCGCCACGACCACTCTTTCCGACCAGTGGGACTACCCTCGACGGAGACGCGAGAACGGTCGAACTAGTCTGGACATGCGAGGAGGAGCCTGAGCCGGTCAGCTTCTTCGTGGAGGTCAGGGTACTCGACGAGACGGGCTCGCGCGAAGCGTGGACGGGCTTCACCGATGTGAGCTCCACCAGCCTGTCCATCCCCGCCGATGCGGAACATTTCGCCTGGCGGGTGAGTGCGGTCGCCAGAAGTGCGGCCAGCTACGCGAGTTCCGGTTGGACGGTTGCTGCGATAGGGGCACGGGCGTACATGGCCGAAGCGCGGAGAGGCGGGGAGCAGCGCTAGTCGGCCGAACCGCTGCTCCCCGTTCTCGCGATGTGCTGGCCGACGTCAGCTTTCGGCGGGTTGGGTCGTGACTGCTCTTGGCGCGAGGTGGACCTGCACGAACTAGCACTCTTGACCCAAGGCGGACCCTGAGGACGACAGCTCTCGGCATCATGCTCCGCCCCTGTCATGGCTCATGGCGGGAGCCGGTCGGTCCTGACCTGAAGCCCGCTCCGGTGGTCCAGGCCGGAGCGGGTCATCGGCGGCTAGTGGTAGAAGTAGGGATCGAGAACCCGAACCTCGGTGATGCTGTCGACCGGGAGGTTGTTGCGGCGGGCTGCGCTGCGGACCGCTTCGGGCGAAGGTGCGTCATAGACGCAGAACGTCTTCGTCTTGTCCGGCGAGACAAAGGACTGGATCCAGGTCACGCCGCCCTCGGCGTTCTGCCCGATGACGCCCGAGCACGCCTGTGCTCCTGCCGAGTCAGCCGGAATTTTCAGCCCTTCCGGGAACGTTCTTTCAACCATGTAGCGCGGCATCGTCGTCTCCTTCGTCGGCCACCCCAGCGGTGCAACTGCGGCGAGGATGCCGATCTCGAGGACCGCCGGCATCGGGAGAATGCCCCATGCGGCCTGGTCAGGTTCCCCATGCGTGCGGACGGCGATAGCGTGTAGGTATCCTTTACTTGTGGTCGCGAGGGCACGCGGGTGCTTCTGGAACGGGCCGTCCAGATCGAGCAGCTGGCACGCAGCTTCAACGCGGCGGACCAGGGCCGAGGGCGCGTGTCGGCGGTACTCGGCGAAGCAGGCGTGGGCAAGACCAGCCTCGTCGAGGCCTTCGCCCGCGATGTCGCGGTCAGGGCAAGGGTTTTGCGTGGCGCCTGCGAGGATCTCTCGATCTCGGAGCCGCTCGGCCCGCTGCGCGATCTCGCTCGAGGAGCAGGTTGGTCGCTGCCGCGAGATCTTCAGGATGTGTCGTCGCTGGACCTTTTCCTCGAGGCTCTCCGCGTTTTCTCGAACTCCGAGCATGCGACGGTGGTGGCGGTCGAGGATCTCCACTGGGCCGACGACGCCACGCTTGACTGGATCCGCTTCCTCGGCCGCCGCATAACCAAGACCCGGATCCTCCTTGTCCTGACCGCGCGAAACGACACGGCCGACGCGCAGAAGCGTATCAGGCGGGTGCTGGCCGATATCCCGGCCGATGCGCTAGTGAGGATCGAGGTTCCGCTTCTGAGCCTTGATGCCGTGGCGCAATTGACCCGAGCGACGCCGCTCGACGCGCGGACGCTCCACAAAGCCACCGCAGGCAATGCCTTCTTCGTCTCCGAAGCGATCCTCTCCGGGGGACTGGAGACAACGCCCGCCGGCATCCAGGATTCGGTGCTTCTGCGGGCCGACCAGCTCGGGCCGGATGCTCGCGCCGCCCTCGACCTGGTTTCCATCTTCCCCGCTCAAGTTGAGGCGTCTCTGGTTTCGGATCTGATCGGGGAAGAGGCCGCGCATCCTGTGCGGCAATGCGTCGACGCAGGGCTGCTGGTCGAGGCTGGCACGTCTCTCAGGTTCCGACACGAGGTCGCGCGCCGGGTCGTCGAAAGATCCTTGGGACACGGACACCGGAAGGAGCTTCATCGGCAAGTGCTAGCCTCGCTTAGTGCGCGAGACGACGTACCGGTTGCCAACGTGGTACATCACGCGCGCGCGGCCGAGGATTTCGAGCTGCTCCGCGCGATGGCACCGGCTGCCGCTGAATCAGCGTCCAGGATCGGAGCCCACCGGGAGGCCGCATCCATCCTGGCCGCGGCCCTCGACAGCCCAGGCTCCGAGACCTTGCCCGATCGAGCTCACCTGCTGATGAGGCTCGCCATAGAACTTCATCTCATGGGCCGTATCGCGGACGCCATGGGCCGCCTCTCCGAGGCGCTCCGGCTGTTCGAAGCGGCTGGAGATCACGTCGGCGCCGGGAACGGACTGCGCTGGATGTCGCGTCTGAGCTACTTCGCAGGGGATCGCGTTGCTGCGGAGCGGCATGGCACAGCGGCTCTCGTAAGGCTCCAGGGAGAGCGGGACAGCCCCGAACTCGCCATGGCCCATTCTAACCTGTCGCAGCTTGCTATGCTGGCGGACGACGTCGCGCCGGCGCTGGAGCACGGTCGAACGGCCGCCGACCTGGCCCGACGCTTGGATCGCCCCGACATCCTCAGCCACGCCCTCAACAACATGGGCGCGGCAAGGCAGTGGACGGACGAGGCAGCTGCGTGGCGGGACCTCGCGGAGTCTCTCGACCTCGCGCGACGGAATGACCTGCAGGAACACGCAGCGCGCGCCTACACCAATATGGCGTGCATGCTCGTCCATCGCCGACAACACGACCAAGCGTGTCACCTTCTGAAGGAAGGGATCGGCTACTGCATGGACCGCGACCTCGACACCTGGCGCGACTACATGAGGTCCTGGCAGGCAGAAGTCCTGCTGCGGATAGGTCATTGGGACGAGGCCGCCGTCATCGCCCAGCAGGTTCTCGGCAATCCCGAGGCAACGCCGCTGGCGCGCTTTCCCGCTTGCGTGGCACTCGCCCGGCTCCGGGCCCGGAGAGGCGATCCGGCAGGAGATCTTTTCGGCGAGATCGAAGGTTATCTTGTCAGGGGCAGGGAGCTGCAGAGGCTGGCTCCCTACGCGGTGCTTCAGGCCGAAAGGGCCTGGATGACCGCCGACGGCACTGACGAAGCCATCACGTTGCTGCAGGAGGCTCTGGCGCTCATGCCGAACACGTCGATTTACCAGGACGTGCCGCTGTGGCTCTCACTCCTGTCGGACCGCGATACGCAGGCCGCCCGCTTCGGGGAGGCCTTCCCGCCGGCAGAGGACATGCCCTTCGAGAGGGCCGTTGTCCTGTCGCTTGGGTCCGACTCCCAAAGAGCGATGGCCGCAACCATCCTGAAGGCGCTGCAAGCCAATGGTGCGCTGCGGCGATTGCAGGCGGGCGGCGCAGTTGCACGCACCCCGCGCTCAAGCCAGGAACCCCGGGTCACCGCCAGGGGCGAAGCGCTCACCCCGAGGGAAATGGACATCCTGGTGCAACTCGATCGCGGGCTCAGCAACAAGGCCATCGCCCGCGCGCTGGGCATCTCTCCAAAGACTGTCGACCACCATGTTTCCGCGGTGATTGGAAAGCTGGATGCAACCTCGCGATTGCACGCAGCCGCCCTGGCCCGCCAACGGGGGCTTCTCGCGGGACAGCACTGAGACGCTCGTCTGGCCTCGGGCGACGCGAACTCGTGACCCGTTGCCGTTATTCAGCTGGTCCGGTTCCCGGGAACTGCTCCGTACCGATACGCCACCGTGAATGGCCAAAACCGCCGCCCGATGAGGATGCATGCAGCCGACGGGTTTAGCGGTAATGCAGGTTTGTAGGTTTTCCATCACCCCGATTGTCAATTGCCGCGCGAAGCAGGTCGAACGGGATGCCGCTTTCTACTATCCTTGCCGTTGCGGATCGCTGAACGATGCTCCGCCGGGGGGAAGACACATCATGGCGCCGGCCTTCCGTATCCTTGCCATCGTCGTCGGTCTCTTCGCTGCCTTTCCGGCCGGCGCTGCAGCGCCGGAGCGGGTTGCCGGCTACCGGCAGATCGAGATCCAAGATCCCGCCAATCCCGCGCGGGTGCTTGGTGTCGCGGTGTTCTATCCGGCGCGCAAAAGCGAAGCCGCTGACCCGGTGCCGACACCCTTCTTCACGGGTTTGGCTTATTTCGCGGGAGCCGAGCCCGAAGCCGGGCGTCATCCGCTTGTTCTGTTCTCGCACGGGCGCGGGAGCAATCCTCTCTACTACGCCTGGATAACTCAGTTGCTCGCGCTGAACGGCTACGTCGTCGCGGCGCCGTGGCACTACAAGGCGAACACGTTCGATGCTTCGATCGCCTATCTCGCGAACAAGCTGTGGCAGAGACCGAAGGATCTAAGCATGGTGGTGGACGCCCTTCTCGCCAGCGCCGATTTCGAACCGCTCGTCGATCGCGAACGGATCGGAGTCGCCGGTCATTCCCAAGGAGGCTTCACAGCCCTTTGGCTCGGTGGAGCGCGGGTCGATCCAAAGCGCTATGCGGCATTCCAGCAGGGATGGGCGAGGCGTCCTGACGTTCCTGCCCACCTTCGAGCGGAACTGACCATAGACCCGGCTCCCGCTCTGGGCGTTCACGATCCTCGAATCCGCGCGGCCTATGCCATGGCTCCGGGTATCATCCAGGCGTTTGGGATGACGGAAAGCGGTCTCGGCGCGATGACCATTCCGGTGCACATCAGCGTGGGCGCCGCAGATACCCAAACCCCGCCCGGGCCGAATGGCGCGTTTGCCGCCGCCCATATACCGGGAGCAGAGCTGACCATCATCCCGGGAGATGTAGACCACGAGATATTCGTGAACGAGTGTGATCAGGACGGGCGCGACGAGTTTCCGGAGGCTTGCCAGGATCGTCCCGGAGTCGACAGGCCGGCCATCCACGCGCGCATTGGCGAAGAGATCCTGCGCTTCTTCGGCACGGCGCTCCGCTAACGCACTCCCATGTCGGACGCTGCCCTTGGCTCCTATCGTTCACCCTGCGCGCCCGGTTCAGCAGCGAGCCGGAAACCCGGATCGTGCGCCAAAGAAAACTAAACCTCAGGTGGCGCGAGGTCTGAATTCGGCAGCAAGTCAAACTTCACCTGATGGCGCGGGGCGGACCATTCGGAACGTGAACAGTTGACCCAATGCAGCCTTTGCCGCACCCCTCGGCAGACGTCGGTAGTAGACCAACAGCGGACCTCATTGCGCTCAGAGCGAAAGCCGGTAGCCGATTCCCGGCTCTGTGAGGATCAGAACGGGATCGTTCGGGTCGCTTTCGAGCTTGGCGCGGAGCTGGCCCACATAGACGCGCAGGTACTGGGTGTCCTCTTCGTGGGCGGGACCCCAGACGGACTTCAGGATCTGCCTGTGCGTGACGACCTTGCCGGCATGCCGGGCGAGGAAGGCGAGGAGGTCAAACTCCCGCGGGGTCAGTCGGACGGGTGCGCCGTCGATCAAAACACGATGGGCAGGCACGTCGACCTCCAGGCCTCCGGCGCGGTAGACCGCGGTCTTTCCGCTTTCCTCCATACGGGGGCGCAGGGCCGCGCGCACCCGGGCCAGCAACTCGCCGACACCGAACGGCTTGTTGACGAAGTCGTCGGCGCCGAGATCGAGCGCCGCGATCTTCTCCGCTTCGCGATCACGGGCCGAGAGTACGATGATGGGCACCGGCGAAAATCCTCGAGCCCGGACGATGACATCCTTCCCGTCCATGTCGGGCAGACCGAGATCCAGCAGGACGATTTCCGGGACCGCGGTGGCCAACAGGTGCAGGCCCTCGGCGCCCGTGAGCGCCTGGACGGGCTCGTAACCCGAGGCGGTGAGAGCCGCCGACAGGAAGCGGTGGATGGGCAATTCGTCGTCAATGACGAGGACGCGTTGCGGCCGGCTCACGGGCGCGGATCTCCTTCGATGGGCAGGGACAAAGTGAAGCGGGCACCGTGCCCGCTGGCGACAGGGCTCGCCACGGAGAGCGTTCCTCCGTGAGCCTCCGTGATCCCGCGTGCGATGGCGAGCCCGAGCCCGGTTCCCTCACCTCCGTCGGCCGCCGGGCGGGCTCGCACGAACTTGTCGAAGATGCGCGGCAGCAGGTCCGCTGGAATGCCCGGCCCGTCGTCGGTGACGTCGATGGCAACGCGGTCCGACCCGCGCCGCAGGGCGACGACGATGGAGGCCCCGGCGCCCGCGTGCCGGACCGCATTTCCGATCAGGTTTGAAAGCGCCTGCTCCAGGAGACCTTGATCGGCGTGGACGAGTGGCAGGCCGGGCGCGGCCTCCACTGCAATTGGTTGCAGCGCGCCGCGCCGCCGGGCTGCCGCGGCCACGCGGCGTGCGAGTTCGCCCATATCGACCCAGGTTCGGTGCGGTTCGAGCGCCCCGGCTTCCACGCGGGTCATGGCGAGGAGATTACGGACCATGCCGTCCAGGTGTTCCGCCTCTTCGCGGATCTGCTGCAGCAATCCCTGCCGTGTGCTCTGGTCCATACGCTCGCCCAGTTCGGCGAGGGTGCTGGCAGCACCGAGAATGGAGGCGAGCGGCGTCCGGAAATCATGGGAGATCGAGGAGAGCAGGGTGTTGCGGACTCCCTCCGCCTCGGCCGCCGTGCGGGCGGCGGCACTCTCCTCGGCGAGAACGGTGCGCTGCAGGGCTGCCGCCGTCTGCTCGACGAGGCTGTCGAGCAAGGCACGCTCCTCGCCACCCAGCGCCTCGCCCGTTGCGAGCGCGATCCCCGCCGCGCCGATTGGTCCTTGGGTCCCCCTCAGAGGCAGGAACAGCCAGGGCACCTGCGGAAGGGTGCCGGTGCCAGAGCCCGCGGGCTCGTCATGCTCGGTGGCCCAGCGGGCGGCCGCGAGGGCGGCCTCGTCGAGCAGCTCCGGCGGCCACGCGGCGATCACGACGAGGCCCGCCGGATGGCTCTGGACCAGAACGGCGCCGCGCCCGGTCGAAGCATGAATCTCCGCGGCGGCGACCTCCGACACCGCCTCGCGTCCGGCGACGCCGGACAGGCGTCGCGTGAACTCGTAGAGCCTGCGCGTCGCCTTGACGCGCGCGGCCGAGGCCCGCGCCTGCTCGCGGGCGCGGCCCGCGACGGCCGAGGTGATAACGGCGATGACGAGGAAGACGAAGAGTGCCAGCAGCTCGTGGGGCCGGGCGACGGTGAAGGTGTACACAGGCGGGATGAAGAAGAAATTGTAGGCGAGAAACGATAGGCCGGAGGCGAACACGGCGGGCCAGACGCCAAAGAGCACGGCCGGCCCGAGCACCGCCATCAGGTAGATGATCGACACGTTCGGCAGCGCCACGACTTGGGTCAGCGCCTCGCCGACGAGCGTCGCGAGAGCCACGGCCGCGGCGGCCCAGGCGAACTCGGCGGGGCGGACGGGACCGAGCGCGAGGTCGGGCCGCCGTGGCGCCCCGCCGCTCGCGTCGTCGGTGAGCACGTGGATCGAGATGCCGCCCGCCCGGCGCACCAGCTCGTGCGGGAGGGAACGGCGGAACAGCTCGGTAAGGAGCCCGCCGTGCGATCGCCCGACGACGATCTGCGTCACGTTCTCGAAGCGTGCAAAGCGCAGGAGCGTATCGGGTATGTCCTGGCCGACCAGCGTCTTGGTCTCGGCGCCCAACGCTTCCGCGAGCTTCAGCGTCTCCGCCAGGCGGCTCTCGGCCTCGCGCCGCAGCCGCCCGCCCGCGCGCTCCACCGTGACGACGAGCAGCGGCGCACTTGCCTGGTCGGCGAGGCGCTTGGCCCGGCGCAGCACGGCCTCCGACTGGGCGTCCGGTCCGATGCAGGCGAGCAGCCGCTCTCCCGCCGGCCATGGCCCCTCGATGGCGCCTCCCTGCATGCGTTCGACGAGATCGCTGTCGACGCGCTCGGCGGCACGCCGCAGGGCGAGTTCGCGCAGGGCTGCGAGGTTCTGGGGCTTGAAGAAGTTATCGCGCGCTCGGGCCGCCGTGTCGGCGAGGTAGACCTTGCCTTCCGCGAGGCGCTTCAGCAATTCGTCCGGCGGCAAGTCGACGAGGACGATCTCGTCCGCCTCCTCGAAGACAGCGTCGGGCACCGTCTCGCGCACGCGCACGCCGGTGATGCGCAGAACGATGTCGTTGACGCTCTCGAGGTGCTGGACGTTGAGCGTCGTCCAGACATCGATCCCTGCCTCCAGCACCTCCTGCACGTCCTGCCAGCGCTTGGGGTGCCGGCTGCCGGGCGCGTTGGTATGGGCGAGCTCGTCCACGAGGAGAAGGCCGGGCCGGCGGGCCAGAGCCGCGTCGAGGTCGAACTCCTCCACCATGCGGCCATGATGCGGTGCACGCCGGCGCGGCAGGATCTCGAAGGGCTCGACCAGCCCTTCGGTGTCGCGGCGGCCATGCGTCTCGACGATGCCGGCGACGACGTCGCCGCCCTCCGCCAGCCTGGCGCGCGCTGCCTGCAGCATGGCGAAGGTCTTTCCGACACCGGGCGCGGCGCCGAAGAAAATCTTCAGCCGTCCGCCCTCTTCGCGCCTGGCGAGCGCGAGGAGGGCGTCGGGCGATGGGCGTGTGGCGTCGCCCTTCATGGCGCCGACCCCTGGTTCAGCTCCGCGGGAAGCGGGCGTCGAGGGCGAGGTTGACCGCGAGCACGTTCACCCGAGGCTCGCCGAAGATGCCGAGCTCCCGGCCTTCGACATGCCCAGCAATGAGGCCGCGGACATCGGGCTCGGCCGCTCCCCGTGCCGCCGCGATGCGCGCCGCCTGAGCCAGTGCGAAGTCCGGCGAGACGTGCGGGTCGAGCCCGCTCGCCGACGCTGTCACGGCATCGCCCGGGACAGGTCCGGCGATGCCCTTCTCCCTCAGCCGCGCGACATCGGCAGCCAGCCTGTCGGCTAGCGCCTTCGAGGTCGGGCCAAGGTTCGAGCCGGACGAGTTGGAAGCGTTGTAAGGCGCCGCCACGCTCCTGGACGGATCCTGCGGGTCCGGGCCTGAGGTCGCCGAGGGGCGCGGCCAGAGATAGGCGTCCGAGGTGAAGGCCTGCCCCACCAGCGACGAGCCCGTCACGGACCCGCTTGGGCTCACGACGAGGCTGCCCGTCGCACGGGAGGGCCAGACGGCACCGGCGATACCCGTGACCGCCAGGGGATAGATGATCCCTGTCAGGGCCGAGAACAGCACGAGAAGGACCAGGGCGGGACGAAAAAGGGACATGGTCGCCTCCTCAGGCGAGGCCCAGGCCGGCGACCACGAGGTCGACCGCCTTGATGCCGATGAAAGGCAGGACGAGACCGCCGAGCCCATAGACCAGGAGATTGCGCCGCAGCAGCGCCGCGGCCCCGAGCGGCCGGTAGGCGATGCCTTTCAGCGCCAGCGGGATCAGCGCCACGATGATCAGCGCGTTGAAGATGACCGCCGATAGAATGGCGCTTTGCGGCGTCGAAAGGCCCATGACGTTGAGCACGCCGAGTTCCGGGATCGCGGCCACGAACAGCGCGGGGATGATGGCGAAGTACTTCGCCACGTCGTTGGCGATGGAGAAGGTCGTCAGCGAACCGCGCGTCATCAGCAGCTGCTTGCCGATGCCGACGATCTCGATGAGCTTCGTCGGGTTGCTGTCGAGGTCGACCATGTTACCGGCCTCACGCGCAGCCTGCGTGCCGGACTGCATGGCCACGCCGACATCCGCCTGGGCAAGGGCCGGCGCGTCGTTGGTGCCGTCGCCGCACATGGCGACGAGCCGTCCCTCCGCCTGCGCCGCGCGGATGTAGTCGAGCTTGTCCTGCGGGGTCGCCTCGGCGATGAAGTCGTCCACCCCCGCTTCCGAGGCGATGGCCGCTGCCGTGACCGGGTTGTCGCCCGTCACCATCACCGTGCGGATGCCCATCCGGCGCAGCTCGGCGAAACGCTCCTTGATGTCGGGCTTCACCACGTCCTTGAGGTGGATGATGCCGAGCAGCCGGCCCTCGGCCGCCAGGCCCAGCGGCGTACCGCCCGAGCGGGCGATGCGGTCCACGGCGGCGGCGAAGGCCGGGTCGGGCGTCGTGACGCCGGCGAACTTCAGTACGGCGTCCACTGCGCCCTTGCGCAGACGGCCGCCCGGCCGGTCGAGGCCCGACAGCCGCGACGTGGCGGTGAACGGCACGAAGGTGGCCCCGGCCTCCGCGCCGGCGGTCATGCCGTGGCGCTCCTGCGCGAGCTGGACGATGGAGCGTCCCTCAGCCGTTTCGTCGGCGAGGCTCGCGAGAAGCGCCGCCTCAACCGCCTCGCGCTCCTGAACTCCCGCGGCAGGGATGATCTCGCTGGCCATGCGGTTGCCGAAGGTGATCGTGCCGGTCTTGTCCAGCAGCAGCGTGTCGACGTCCCCAGCGGCCTCCACCGCACGCCCGGACGTCGCGAGAACGTTGAACTTCACCAGCCTGTCCATGCCGGCGATGCCGATGGCCGACAGCAGCCCGCCGATGGTGGTGGGGATCAGCGTCACCAGAAGCGCGACGAGGACCGGCACCGGCACGTCTGTCCCCGAGTAGCGGGCGAAGCCGGTCAGCGACACGACCGCGATCAGGAACACGATGGTGAGGCCGGCCAGCAGGATGTTGAGCGCGATCTCGTTGGGCGTCTTCTGCCGCTCGGCGCCCTCGACCAGCGCGATCATGCGGTCAAGGAAAGAGGAGCCGGGACCCGAAGTGATCCGCACGACGAGCCAGTCGGAGATGACCGTCGTGCCGCCGGTGACCGCCGAGCGGTCGCCGCCGGACTCGCGGATCACAGGGGCGGACTCGCCGGTGATGGCCGCCTCGTTCACAGAGGCGACGCCGAGGATCACCTCGCCGTCGCCCGGCACGATGTCCCCGGCCTCGACGAGGACGAGGTCCCCGGGCTGCAGCTCGGGCGCGGGGACACGGGTCTGGATCTCCCGCCGCTCCGGGTCGATCAGCTTCTTGGCGACCGTGTCGGTGCGGGCGCGCCGCAACGTATCGGCCTGGGCGCGGCCCCGGCCCTCGGCGACCGCCTCGGCAAAGTTGGCGAAGACGACTGTGAACCACAGCCAGGCGGCGATCTGGGCGACGAACCCGGCCGGCTGGCCGGTGATCACGTCCCGGATCGCGATGATGGTGACGAGGGCCGCCACGACCTCGGTGACGAAGATCACCGGGTTGCGGACGAGGGAGGCGGGGTTGAGCTTGCGCAGCGCGTCGAGAACGGCCCGCCTCAGGATGGCGGGGTCAAGCAGCGACGGGTTGCGCGCGGCGGCGGTGGACATCGAAATCACCTCAGAAGGTCTTGCCAGCGAGCATCAGCACCTGCTCTGCGACAGGCCCCAGCGCCAGCGCCGGGAAGTACTGCAGCCCGCCCAGGATCAGGATCACCCCGACGAGGAGCCCCACGAAGAGCGGGCCATGTGTCGGGAACGTTCCCGTGGATTCCGCCAGCCGCGGCTTGGCGGCGAGCGAACCGGCAATGGCGAGCATCGGGACGATGTAGGCGAAGCGGCCTGCCAGCATGGCGAGGCCGAGCGTGGCGTTGTACCAGGGCGTGTTGGCCGTGAGGCCGGCGAAGGCCGAGCCGTTGTTGCCGGCCGCCGAGGAGTAGGCGTAGAGCACCTCCGACAGGCCGTGCGGCCCGGCGTTGAGGATGCCGGCCAGTCCCTGCGGGATCACCAGCGCCACGGCCGAAAAACCGAGAATGGCGGCGGGCAGGATGAGCACGGCCAGCATCGCCATCTTCATCTCGCGTGCCTCGATCTTTTTGCCGAGATATTCGGGCGTGCGCCCCACCATCAGGCCCGCGACGAAGACGGTGATAATGGCCACGACGAGGATGCCGTAGAGTCCCGAGCCGACGCCGCCCGGCAGGATCTCGCCGAGCTGGATCAACAGCAGCGGCACCAGCCCGCCGATGGGCGTGAAGCTGGCGTGCATGGCATTGACGGCGCCGCAGGACAGGCCCGTCGTAACCGCGGCAAAGAAGGCGGACAGAGCAAGCCCGAAGCGCAGCTCCTTGCCCTCCATGTTGCCCATGGCGGGGTCGATGCCGGCCTGGCGCAGCACCGGCGTGCCCGCGGCCTCGGCCCAATAGGCGACGGCGACGCCGGCGACGAGGATGATGGCCATCGCCGCCAGGATGGCGCGGGCCTGCCGCCCGTCGCCGATCAGCCGCCCGAAGGCGAAGACCAGCGCGGTTGAGACGACCAGCATCTGCCAGATCTGGAAGGCACAGGCGAGCGCAGACGGGTTCTCGAAGGGGTGCGCGGCATTCGCATTGAAAAAGCCGCCGCCATTCGTGCCCAGCATCTTGATGGCGACCTGAGAGGCCACAGGGCCCATGGCCAGCGCCTGCTTGCCGCCTTCCAGCGTGGTCGCATCCGCCGCAGCGGACAGCGTCTGGGGCGTGCCGAGCGCCACGAGCGCCAGCGCGACAACGAAGGCGAGCGGCAGCAGCACGTAGAGCGTGGCGCGGGTGACGTCGACCCAGAAGTTGCCGACAGTCGTCGCCGAGGATCGGGCGAAGCCGCGCACCAGCGCCAGCGCCAGCGCGATGCCGGTGGCGGCGGACAGGAAGTTCTGCACCGTCAGCCCGAACATCTGGCTGAGCAGGCTCATGGTGCTCTCGCCGCCATAGGACTGCCAGTTGGTGTTGGTGACGAAGCTTACCGCCGTGTTGAACGCGAGGTCCGGAGACAGGCCGTCGAAGCCCTGCGGGTTCAGCGGCAGCCCGCCCTGCAGCCGCAGGATGGCGTAGAGCAGCCCGAAGCCTGCCGCATTGAAGGCGAGCATGGCGAGCCCGTACCCGAGCCAGCCCTGCTCTGCCGCGGGATCGATCCCGGCGAGGCGGTAGAAGCCCTTCTCGACGGGGTCGAGCACGGGCGAGAGAAGAGTACGCTTGCCCGCATGGACGCGCGCCATGAAGGCGCCTAGCGGGATCGCGGCCGCCAGCACCGCCGCCAGGACGACGGCGATCTGCAGCCAGCCATTGGCCGACATGAGAAGACTCCAGGGAATGCACCGGCCCGCCCCCGGCCGGCGGGGGGATCAGAAGCGCTCCGGACGCACCAGCGCGTAGACGAGGTAGACGGCAAGGCCGGCGGCGACGAGGCCGCCCATCACGAGATCGGGCATAGCAGGCCTCAGGCGGTCGCCGCCCAGCGGGCGTAGAGCGCGAGGACGCCGAACGCGGCGAACCCCAGCGCGAGATAGAGGATGTCGGACATAAGAGCCTCCGGTTGTCGTCCGGAAGCTAGGTTGGATCGCCATCAGGGATCGATCAGGAAGACGAGCCGGCTTCGTAAGGAGATCATAAGGGCTGCCATCCGGGTCCCGGCTCGTCTCTCACGCCCGGCTCCCCATCGACCGATCACCAACTTTGGAGTCCGAAGTTGCCCGAAAGCTGTCGTTCGCCTGGAGGACAAAGGGTGTCTTCTTTTGGCGCGAAGCGGACCCGCCGAACGCGCATTCCTGACCCAATTCGGACTTTTGAAGCTTCTGCTTTCAGCCTTGGTGATGTTGGACGGTTTGCCGAAGTCTGGAGAAGGAACCGGATCTCAAACTTGATCCATCCGCAAGACGCGCCTTAGCGTGTCGCGAAACAGGCATGCCCAGGCGGATGTTCGGGACGCCTTCAGGCCGTGCGGCCACTCTCAGATGTCTGTGTCACGATCACGCCGGTGCACCGCCATTGGTTTGCTGATTTTCGGGCGGAGGTGCACCGCCTCCCGTCCGTCGCCACTCTGTCGGCGAGACGTTGCGTGCTGCCTTGAAAAAACGCGTGAAGGCGCTGATCTCTGAGTATCCCAAGACGTGTGAAATCTGGGAGATGCTCATCGTCGTGTCGACGAGAAGTTGAGCGGCCATCTCGGTTCGGGCAGCGGCCAAAAGGTCGCGGAACGTTGTCCGGCATTCCCTCAACTCGCGACTGAGCGCGTCTGGCGTCATGTTGAGGAGCGCAGCTGTCGCTTCCAGCGTGCTGGTGCCTGAAAAGACGGACGGGACGAGCGTACGCATCACGCGTTCCCGGATGTCAGGCTGAAGCCCTTCCCAGCGGGCCGAGATCATCTTGCCGAGTTGGCGACGAAGTTCCGGGTCGGCCTTGAGGCTGGGGGCCTGGAGAGACTCCCGACTGTAGGCCAACCCGAAATGCTCGCTGTTGTATCTGGCCGACGTCCGTCCGAAGGCGGCAAGATAGTCGCCCAACTCGACCGGCTCATGACGGGATAAGTGAACGAACCTGGGCGTAACGCCGCTGACCTCCTTGAAAATCGCATAGCCGAATGCCACGGCGGCTCTTGCAATATGTCGGGCTCCGGGGACATCAGGCCGGTGCGTGCGGTAACCGATCAAAAGGTCGCCGTCACCCAGGTCGAATAGGTACGGCCCGCCACCGCGGACATAGCGGGAGTGATTGGTGACAATATCGTTGATGGCTGAACCGAGTGTCGGACCACAGCTCATGTAGCTGCCCAGCACACCCAAATGGGACAGTCGAGCACTGGACCCTATCCGCAGGTCGAAGCTCTCGTTCCCCGTCGCCTCGATGCTGCGCACCACGAGCGAGGCAAATTGGTCGAACGGTAAGATGCCGTCGATGTCCGACAGAAGCCCTGGATGGACTCCAGCAGCAGTGAACACCGGGGCGGGATCGATACCTGCCTCCCGTAATAGGCGCGGAAGTTCGACCAAGACACCGATGCGCTGCATAAAACGACTCCGTGGCGATGAAACTACGGGGGGTCACTTGCTTCATGCCAGGACGTCTTTGACCTAGATTGTTAATTTGACCAGCCGCTGTCAAGCCGAGGCAGCTTGGACTCTGCGACAATGAGTTCGTCCGCCATCGCGGTTCAAGAACCCTGCCTGGGAGGCGATGCATGTACTACACTGACGACTCAATTCTTCCTGAGAACATGCAGCCGCTCATCATCACCGCGGCACCATATGGGCCGTCGTGGCTGCCGGGCGACGCCGACATTCCATTGACCTGGGACGAGCAGGAGCAGGCCGCCGTCGACTGCTACAACGCCGGCGCGACCATGCTGCATTTCCATGTTCGAGATCCCGCAACAGGAATGGGATCGACCAATTTCGACCAGTACAACTACATGCTCGGGCGAATCCGCAAGGCCGTTCCGGAGATGATTATCCAGGTCGGCGGATCGATCTCGTTTGCGCCACACACGGCCGAAGCAAAAGCGAAGTGGCTCGACTACGACACCCGCCACATGCTGACCGAACTTGATCCAAAGCCGGAATTCGTGACGATCGCTACGGGCACCACGCAATGGGACATCATGTCGATGATGTACCCCGACGATATCAAAGGAACGCATCTCGAGAACAATCCCGAGGTGCAGGCCGCCTGGGCCGGCATGTGGGTCGACGCCGGACCGGCGTTTTACCTCGAGCACCTCAAGCGCCTGCGCGCGCATGGGATCCAGCCCTACTTCGTGCCGGGGCACATCCACCAGATGGAGATCATCGAGCGGCTGATCCGGGCGGGCGTCTACATGGGCCCGCTCAACATGGCGATCGCGGGCTATGGCGGCGGCACGCTGGGCCGCAATCCATATCACTGGATGGATTTCTTGCGGCAGGTTCCACAGGGTGCCGTCAGCACGTTCTGGTCGAGCATGCGCGGGCTGATCTCGCTCTCGGCCATGGCGATCGTGCTCGGTCAGCACGTTCGCGTCGGCAACGAGGACAATCTTTGGGGAGCCGACAAGAAGCGCCGAACTTCCGTGCAGCAGGTCGAAGGCGCCGTGCGAATCTGCAGGGAGTTCGGCCGCAAGGTCGCGACCGCGAAGGAAGCCCGCGAGATCATGAAGGTCGGCGTCTGGTACAACAGCATCGGGGAGACGCTCGAGAATCTCGGCCTGCCGCCGAACCGCCGCGATGGTGAGAAGGGCTTCCTCGTTCATGAAACGGACGGCAGGAAGACCATCGCCAAGACGGGCGGTGACTCCCATCCGATGGCCTACTGCATGGTCCCGCCCGCAGCGGCAGCCGCCGCGATGGCTGCTGCCAAAATGTAATCCTGGATATCAGCGCAAAGCCGTCCGGCGTCCGGATACGAAAGGCTTTGCGCGTTCTACAAGGCCAAGAAGGCAGGACGAGATCTGCAGAAACCTGCCCGTCGTAGCGTCCGTGTTCGAGAGAAACACAACGATCCAAGGAGATGAACGATGAAGTACGTCCGTGTTGGCCTTCTCGTAGCTTGCGCCGCTCTCATTTCGCCCGTGGCGGTGTACGCCAAGTCGGGCACCCAGGGAGGCGGCGCTGGTAGTTCTGGTGGAGGCGGCAAGTCGAGCCACTCCGGTGCGAACACTAAGTGCAAGGCCGGGCAGAAGAGCACGACCAACAATCCCTGCAGCTGAGCTCCATCCATGGTCCGCCGATCTCGTCAAGGCGAGGAGCACTCCTCCTCCGCTCCTGCCGGTGGTCCGTTCCCGCAACGGGGTCCGCGGCGCTTTCGCGGACCGTCTCGGAAAGACGTAATGCCCGGAGCCCTGACGCATTTCGAGATCTACGGCGACAACCCTGAAGATCTGGCGCAGTTCTACCGCAACGTCCTCGGCTGGACGGTCGAACGGGCCCCGGGCATCGACTACTGGCGCGTGCAGACGGGATCACAGGCGGGAGGCGTCGCTTACCCACCGGCCTTCGCCCACAGGGGCTGGATGAACTTCGTCGAGGTGGACTCCGTGGAGGCGGCCTTGGACGCGGCGCTGGCTGCGGGCGGCGCAGTCCTGAAGCAGCGTTCGGCAGTTCCAAAGACGGCCTGGCACGCCGTCGTCGCGGACCCGGCGGGGAACGCTTTCGTGGTGTGGGAACCGGATCCGCTCGCCATGCCGTTGCCGGAGCCGGATTGAAATCAAACCCGGATCGAGATGGAGGTCCAGGAGATGGAACAGGCGTCATCCAAACACGCGGCGTCAGACGGCCCCTGGGGAACGGACCTCGATCAGCTGGAAAGCTGGGATCCGAAATGGGCGGCCGCGTGCAAGGCGATGGCCGCCATCCCCTGGCGGAGTGGCGTGCTTCCCGCAAAGCTCGTCGAACTCATCAGCGTCGCCATCAACATCGCCTGCACCAATCTCAACGCCGAGGGGACACGGCGTCATATCCGCAACGCTCTGGACGCCGGTGCGACGCGCGACGAGATCCTGTTCGTCATCAAGTGCGCGACCGTGATGGCCGTTCACTCCTGCAGCCTGGGCGCCCCCATCCTGCTGGAGGAGGCCAAGGCACAGGGAGCCGCGACCACGCCTCCGGAACCCTTTCCCACACCGGCTTGTGACGCGATGAAGTCGATCGGCCAATGGAACACGGCCTGGGATCCGTTTCTCGCGCTCGATCCGCACTGGACGGATGCCTTCATGGCCACGGGAGCCGGCATCTACCGGGACCACGTGTTGCCGGCGAAGGACATCGAGTTGATCAGCATCGCCTTCGACGCATCCTATACGCACATGTACGCGCCCGGAACGCGGCGCCACATCCAGAATGCGTTGAAGGCCGGGGCGACGCCCCAAGAGATCTTCTCCGTCCTGCAGATCTGCGTGTCGCAAGGCCTGCAGGCCTGCCACCTTGGTGTCCCGATCCTTGCCGAGGAACTCGCCCGCCGGGAGACGCCGTGAAAGTTCCAACCCGTCCGTGGAGTGATCAGGGGCCACCGATGAGCCACCAATCCCCCGCCGAAACCGGGACGCACCAGAGCCTGGTGGACAAGGCCAAGCACGAGATCATCCGGTTCTTTATGCTGTTCCTGTACTTGTGGATCATGTCGCTGCTGTTTCAGCTGCATCAATACGTGGTCCTGACCGCCCATCAGATCCAGTTCCAGAACTGGGGCTTCGGCTTCCTGAATGCCCTTGTGCTCGCCAAGGTCATGGTTGTGGCGGATAGCTTCCGGCTGTTCCCGTCGCTTCGGGAGAGGCCGTTGTTCGTGCCCATCCTGCTCAGGTCGGCGGCCTTCGCCATCCTGTTCATCGCCGTCGACGTACTGGAGAAGGTGATCGTCGGGATGCTGCGGGGTGCCACGGCCGAAGGGAGCCTTCCCGTCTACGGAGCCGGCGGCTTCGGCGGGGCCGTGGTTGTCGGCCTGATTACGGGCTTCGCTCTGGTGCCCTACTTCGCCTTCGAGGAACTGGATCTTGCGCTCGGCCGGGGCCGGCTGCGCAGCCTGCTTCTGGCGTCACGGGAGAGAGCGCAGGGGAACACCGCACCGTCATAGTCTTCCGAGTGGCCACGCTGGGCGGAGGTGTCAGAGGGTTCGCCGGCGCCCACCGGCTCGGGATCGCGCGTGTGCACGTTCGTGCCTTTTCGAAGTGGCAGTAAGCGAACTTTCGCCGGGCTCTGGTCCGCCAACGGCGGGATCAAGGCACGCAGCCCGCTCTCCTGTCTGCCGTGCGCGGCCGACTGTCCGCCTCGGGATGGAAACTAGAGGTCGGAAATCGGCGCATTGCGGAAGCGGGCGAAGCGACAAGACTGCCCGCTTCTTCGTCGGCTAGATCACCAGACCGGGATGCCTGCGCAGGACAGGTCGTAGCAGAGCCTGTCCCACCACGAGAGCTTGCCCTTCTTGGCGAGCTTCTCCTGGAGAACCATCCGGGAGTAGCTGCGGTTGATGGCTCCGGAGCATTCGCTCATTGGCGTGTGCTGGATGGCCTTCGACACCCGATTGCCCACGACCTTGCCGTAGCGCTTGGAGATGACCGGGATCTCGAGCGCCAGGATCTTCTCGCGGGCGACGAAGAAGGGCTCGCCCTCCTCGACGCCGGCCTCGATCCTGGCCCATAAGCGCTCGTACTCCAGAGCGGCGCACTGAGCGATGGACGGATCCTCGATGTAGCGGTTTCCGAACTTCGGCATCGCTCAATCCTCCGGCGCGCCGGCAATCGGGTTGCCGGGCTTTATCTTGTAGACCTGGGCGTAGTTCAGGCACCACTTCTCTCGGGCCTCGGTCGAGTCCTGGGCTCCGATCTGGGCGAGCCACTCATTGTACTTGCCCGGGATGATCTCGATGCACTGCGGAGGGCCGACGTCGTTCTCGGTCACCGCCTCGCGCCACCGCGCCACCAACATACGGTGCATTGAGTTGAAGGGCAGCCGTCCGGCCATCGCAGGCTCGAAGTCGCGGTAGGTGCCATCGTTCGGATAGACCACGAAGACCGGCGGGACGGGCTTTGCGATGGCCTCATCCAGAAGCTCATCGAACTCGTGGCAGAGCTTCACCAGCACGTCGCGGTGGTTCTCGTAGAGGGTCCACTTTCGACCGCGCTCCAGCTGTTCAAAGATGTCGGCGCGGCCGTTCAGCTTCAGCAGCTGGGCAAGCTCATGCCGGTCGAGACCGATCCTGATCCGCATGGCGCGCAGATCGTTCGGGGTTACATCGCTTGGCTGGTCGTTCATGACGTTCTCCTCGTTGGCCCTGCCACCCAGGGCGACGCGGTCATTATTTCACATCTCCTTTCCGTTGGGCCGGCTTGGAAGCTGCGCAGTAGTGGTCTGTGAGGCATTGGCATTTGAGGTCGCCTTTGTCGGACCGAAGGGGTTCGGGGCAAGGATCGTGTCAAATGTTGCGACCGACGCTCATAGGGATTGCTCCGACCGTCTTCGCGACCAGCGTTTGGACCCACAAGAGTATTCCGTAGATTGCATCGCCGGTGGTGAAGGTGCCGTACGTGCGGGCGGCCGGAATGACCGCCATCAGGGCGAAGGCCGCCTGACATGCGGCTGCAGCGAAAGCGACGGCGGTCAGGGCTTGTAGAAGGGATTTCATAGTGAGGCTCCTGTGTTGGCCCAGTCATGCCGGGCGGGAAACTCGAAATACGGGATAGGGGAGGGCGGCCAAAGCAGGTCACCTTTGCGTGCGGCCCGGAAAGGCGCCGGAGCGCCCCTCCCGTCCGGCCCGTCACGCGTCCGGGTCTAAGTCCATAACCTCCCCGAACTGGACCGGCCGCTGCTTGCCAATTTCCGTTTTGGCCCAAAGCACGGGACAATGCGGCTCCGGCCCAAAGTCGGAGCAATCCATGTCCGTTGCATAGACGATGGCGGACGCGTCCGGAGCGTGCTCCGCGACCTCGCGAAGGCGGGAGCGAAGCGGGTTCCACCGCCGCGCGCGCGGGGCGGTTCGATCGTTTCCCCTTGCGTGTATGTCCGGGCCGCGCCGACTCCCGTGTTGCAATAGACGACTGTCACGCGTTCAACGGCGCCATCGT
>JAESFU010000312.1_pt1 | contig 39019 bp, 38 predicted proteins | sample 9269461 | NCBI WGS metagenome assembly JAESFU01 (sample SAMN14502556, study PRJNA617107) | algae metagenome | isolation source: Stenomitos rutilans HA7619-LM2 and co-occurring heterotrophs from cave walls | place: USA: Waikapalae cave, Hawaii | collected 2009-07-28
CAGACCGAAGTCGCCGCCATCAAGGAATTCGGCGCCGCCGGCAAGAAGACCGCCGTGGTTTCGACCATCAACGGCGACGCCAACGTGCCGTTCTACAAGGAACTCGCCAACCAGGGCATCTCGGCCGAGGACATCCCGGTCGTCGCCTTCTCCGTCGGCGAAGAAGAACTCGCCGGCTTCGATACCGCTCCGCTGGTGGGCCACCTCGCCGCCTGGAACTACTTCCAGTCCGTCGACGACCCGGCCAATGCCGAGTTCATCGAGAAGTGGCGCGCCTTCATCGGCAACCCCGAGCGCGTGACGAACGACCCGATGGAAGCCACCGTGATCGGCTTCAACCTCTGGGTCCAGGCGGTCGAGAAGGCCGGCACCACCGATACCGATGCCGTGCTCGACGCGATCATCGGCCTCGAGACGCCGAACCTGACCGGCGGCATCGCCAAGATGCTCCCGAACCACCACATCACCAAGCCCGTCCTGATCGGCGAAATCCAGGCCGACGGCCAGTTCGACGTGGTGTGGGAAACCGAAGCCGAAGTCCCGGGCGACGCCTGGACCGACTTCCTGCCGGAATCCAAGGTTCTGGAAGCCGACTGGGTCACCCTCAAGTGCGGCAACTACAACACCGAAACCAAGACCTGCGGCGCTTCGTAAGCTGACCGCTGAGTTCGGCGGGGGCGCAAGCGCCCTCGCCTCTTCCGACTCCCATAATGTCGAGGCCGATGATGAACGCGATGCGACTGTTCCAGCTTGTTGCGCTCCTCCTTGCCCTCCTGGTTGCCCCGCCCGCCTTCGCCCAGGTCGATGACGCGACCTTCGGTCCCCTCGTCGATGCCCTGGCGCCCGGCAACTTCCGCGATCGCGAAGCGGCCGCTGCCGCCCTCGCCGCCACCGGCGACCCGCGCGCCGCGACAGTGCTCCAGGTTCTCCTCGACGGTGAGCTCTATGTCGACGAAGCCAGCGGCAAGGTCCTGCTCGGCGACGGCGCCGATGCCATCGATCCGGTGACCGGCGCCGCCTTCGCCGGTGCCGCCGATCTCGACCTCGAGCGCGTCCGCGTCAACAACGGCCTCCGCCGCGCGCTTCGCACCGATATCGGCCAGCTCACCCTGATGAGCGACGATCGCGTCACCCGGCTCAGCGCCGCCCAATCCGTGTTGCGCGACGCCAACCCGGACAATCTCGAGCTCCTGACCACCGCCATCGCGGCCGAAACCGATCCGCAGGTGAAGGGCGTGATGGAATCGGCCCGCGCCGCCATCATCCTCAAGACCGACGCGTCCATCGAGGAAAAGACCGCCGCCGTCGAAGCCGTGAAGGCCCGCGGCGGCCGCGACTCGATCACATTGCTGGCCGGCATCCTCGCCACGTCCCCGCCCGAGCTCCAGCCGACCATCCAGGCCGCCATCGACTCCCTGAACCAGACCCAGCAGGCCTGGGGCGTCGCCCAGAACGTCTGGTACGGCATCTCGCTCGGCTCGGTGCTGCTGCTCGCCGCCATCGGCCTCGCCATCACCTTCGGCGTGATGGGCGTCATCAACATGGCGCATGGCGAAATGGTCATGCTGGGCGCCTACACCACATTCACCGTGCAGGAGATCATCCGACGCAGCTTTCCGGGCATGCTCGACTACTCGCTCGCCATCGCCCTGCCGCTCGCCTTCCTCGTCACGGCGCTGATCGGCATTCTCATCGAGCGCGGCATTATCCGCTGGCTCTACGGCCGGGCGCTCGAAACCCTGCTCGCCACCTGGGGACTGTCGCTGATCCTGCAGCAGGCGATCCGCACCCTTTACGGCCCGACCAACAAGGAAGTGGCCAACCCCAGCTGGATGTCCGGTTCGTTCGACCTGGGCGGCCTCTCCATCACCTGGAACCGCTTCTGGATCGTGATCTTTGCGATCGCCGTGTTCCTCACCCTGCTTGCCGTCCTGAACCGCACCCCTCTCGGCCTCCAGATGCGCGCCGTGACTTCGAACCGGCGCATGGCATCCGCCATGGGCATCCGCACCCCCTTCGTCGACGCCATGACCTTCGGCCTCGGTTCGGGCATTGCCGGACTCGCTGGCGTGGCGCTGAGCCAGATCGACAACGTGTCGCCCAACCTCGGCCAGAACTACATCATCGACAGCTTCATGGTCGTGGTGTTCGGCGGCGTCGGTAACCTCTGGGGCACGCTTGTCGGCGCCATGTCGATCGGCATCGCCAACAAATTCCTCGAGCCCTATGCCGGGGCGGTGGTCGCCAAGATCATCATCCTGATCCTCATCATCCTCTTCATCCAGCGCCGCCCGCGCGGGCTCTTCGCCCTCAAGGGCCGGGCGGTGGAACAGTGATTGCCGCAGTGGAGACGTCTCGTATGCAAGGTGGGCGCGCATGATCACCCAGATGCTCTTCCGCGCCCTCGACAAGAAGGCCATCTGGCTGGTCGCGATCCTTGTCGCCATCGCCATTGCGGTACCGGCGCTGAATCTCCTCGTCGCACCGGGCTCGTTCGGCCATGTGCCGGGATATGTCGTGACGCTTTTCGGCAAGTATCTCTGCTACGCCATGCTCGCCCTCGCCCTCGACCTCGTCTGGGGCTATGTCGGCATCCTGTCGCTCGGCCACGGCGCCTTCTTCGCGCTCGGCGGCTATGCCATGGGCATGTACCTGATGCGCCAGATCGGCGCGCGCGGCGTTTATGCCAACCCGATCCTGCCCGATTTCATGGTGTTCCTGAACTGGAAGGAGCTGCCCTGGTACTGGTACGGTTTCGACATGTTCTGGTTCGCCATGCTGATGGTGATCGTGGTTCCGGGCATCCTCGCCTTCGTCTTCGGCTGGTTCGCCTTCCGCAGCCGCGTCACCGGCGTCTATCTCTCGATCATCACCCAGGCGATGACCTTCGCCCTGCTGCTCGCCTTCTTCCGCAACGATTTCGGCTTCGGCGGCAATAACGGCCTCACCGATTTCAAGGACATCCTCGGCTTCAACATCCAGGCGCCGACGACCCGCGCCACCCTGTTCGCCCTAAGCGCCCTGTTCCTCGCGCTCTCGGTGTTCATCTGCTCGATGATCGTCAATAGTAAGCTCGGCAAGGTCATGGTCGCCGTCCGCGACGCCGAAAGCCGCACCCGCTTCCTCGGCTGGCGGCCGGAGAATGTGAAGCTGTTCGCCTTCACCGTGTCCGCCGTGATGGCCGGCATTGCTGGCGCGCTCTACGTGCCGCAGGTCGGCATCATCAACCCGGGCGAATTCGCGCCGGAGAACTCGATCGAAGCGGTGATCTGGGTCGCCGTCGGCGGCCGCGGCACCATCATCGGGCCAATCATCGGCGCGGTGCTGGTGAACTTCGGCAAGACCATGTTCACCTCCGCCCTGCCCGAATACTGGCTGTTCGCGCTCGGCGGCCTGTTCGTGGTGGTGACGCTGTTCCTGCCCAAGGGGATTGTCGGGCTCTTCGCCAAGATCCGCGCCCGCAAAGGCAAGGAGGCCTCGTCCGCCGCCGAAGCCGGTGAGGATCCCAGCACCCTGCCCCAGACCAAGGCCAATCCGGAGCCGGCCGAATGACCGAAAAAGCCCTCGACACGATGCTCTATCTCAACGGCGTCTCCGTCAGCTTCGACGGCTTCAAGGCGCTCAATGCACTCTCGATCATCGTCAACCCCGGCGAGATGCTGGCCATCATCGGCCCCAACGGCGCCGGCAAGACCACCATGATGGATATCATCACCGGTAAGACCCGGCCCGATGACGGCGAGGTCTATTTCGATGGCCGCACCGACCTCACCAAGCTCGATGAGGCGACGATCGCCAATCTCGGCATCGGCCGTAAATTCCAGAAGCCGACCGTGTTCGAGAGCCACACGGTGTGGGACAATCTCGTCCTCGCGCTGAAAAAGCCGCGCGGCGTGTTCGCGGCCCTGCGCTACGCCCAGAGCGGCGAGGACACCGCCCGCATCACCGAAATCCTCGAAACCGTGCGCCTCATCGGCCGCAAGGACGAACTCGCCGCCGACCTCAGCCACGGCCAGAAGCAATGGCTCGAGATCGGCATGCTGCTGGCCCAGGACCCAAAGCTCCTGCTCGTCGACGAACCGGTGGCCGGCATGACCGACGCCGAGACGGTCGAGACGGCCAAGCTCCTCAAGGAGATCGCCAAGACCCGCTCCGTGGTGGTGGTCGAGCACGATATGAGTTTCGTGCGCGAACTGGGCACCCGCGTCACCTGCCTCGCCGAGGGCTCGGTCCTCGCAGAAGGCACGCTCGACCAGGTCAGCGCCAACCCGGTGGTTATCGAGCGGTATCTTGGCCGCTGATTGACCCAGATCATGGTCGCCACGCTCGCCACAGCCGATAGTTCCCCGAGCGCCGCAATTGGCGCGGCAGCGGGGGAGTCCTGGCAGATGCTCAGCCGACGTCTGTTGATGAGCCTGGGGATCGGCGCCGGCGCCCTGGCAGCCGGTGGCGCGGCGACCGCACTATCGTTCGACGGCGCAATGGCGCGGGCCAACGCCGCCGTCTCGCCCGAACTCAGCACGGTGATCCAGTCGCGGCATGGTGACCTCGAATATGCCGAGGCCGGCACGGGTACGCCGCTGCTGATGATCCACGGCACCGGCGGCGGCTTCGACCAGGGCCTGCTCTTTGCCCGGCCGCTGGTCGACCGCGGCTACCGCATCATCGCCCCGTCGCGCTTCGGCTACCTCCGCTCTGCCTTCCCGAGCGAGCCGACCAGCGCCAACCAGGCCGACGCACTGGTCGACCTGCTCGATCACCTGGGTATCGAACGCATCGCTGTTGCCGGCGGGTCGGCCGGTGCCCTGTCGGCGCTCGAGTTCGCCGTCCGGCACCCGGAGCGCACTGCCGCCCTGCTGCCGGTGGTCCCCGCGACATTCGTACCCGGCCGCACCCTGTCGCAGACACAGCCGCCGGAAATCGAAGCCGCCATGGCGCTGTTGCGCTCGGACTTCCTCTTCTGGATGGCGCTGAACATCATGCCCGACCTGATGATCGGCAACCTGCTCGCTACCGATCCGGCACTGCTGAAAACCGCCATGCCCGAAGAAGCGGCGCGGGCGAGACAAATCCTGTGGTCGATCCTGCCGGTCAGCCTCCGCGCCGACGGCCTGATCAACGATGCCAGGCTCGCCGCCAATCCTGCCCAGACCGATCTTGCCGCCATCACCGCGCCGACCCTCGCCATCTCGGTCGAGGACGACCGCTTCAACACCGCCGCCGCGGCCCGCCACATCGCGGCGACCGTGCCGGGCGCAAGATCCATCATCTACCCCACCGGCGGCCATATCTGGCTCGGCCACGACGCCGAACTGTTCGGCGCTATCGACAGCTTCCTCATGGAGATCGGATACCGATGAGCTCGACCCTCGCCATCAAGGCCATCGACCTCCACTACGGCGCCGCCCAGGCGCTGAAATCCATTTCGATCGAGTGCAAGCCCAGCCGGATCACCGCCGTGCTCGGCCGCAACGGCGTCGGCAAGTCCTCGACCATGCGCGCCGTCACAGGCATCAACAATGTGTCGGCCGGCGAGATCACCTTCGACAACGAGGTGCTGAAGAAGGCCCCGCCCTACAAGCGCGCGCGCATGGGCATCGGCTATGTGCCGCAGGGCCGCGAGATCTTCCCGCTGCTGACGGTGAAGGAGAATCTCGAAACCGGCTACGCGCCGCTGAAGTCGTCCGATCGGAACATCCCGGCTTACATCTTCGAGCTGTTCCCGATCCTCAAATCCATGCTCGGCCGCCGCGGCGGCGACCTGTCGGGTGGCCAGCAGCAGCAGCTCGCCATCGGTCGCGCGCTGGTTACGCGTCCGAAAGTGCTCGTACTGGACGAACCGACCGAGGGCATCCAGCCGTCCATCATCAAGGACATCGGCCGCGCCCTGCAGTTCCTGCGCGACGAGAAGCAGATGACCATCCTCCTCGTCGAACAGTATCTGGACTTCTGCCGGGAAATCGCCGACGACATCTACGTTATGGATCGCGGTGAAATCATGCATTCCGGCCCGGCAGCCGATCTCGACCTGCCAGAAGTGCGCCGCCACCTGATGGTGTGACGGTGTCGCTGGCCGAAGCCCTCCCGCGCCACCAGCGTGCCCGCGGCACCGGCCGCATCGACACCCAGGTGCTCGACGGTCGCACCCGGCTCACCACCCTGTTCCAGGAAGGCTGCGCCAAGATCCGGCTGCCGCATACCTATGATCCGAGCCTCCAGGCCGTGCTCATCAACACCGCCGGCGGCCTGACCGGCGGCGATGATGTCAGCTGGCAGGTCGGTGCCGCCCCCGGCGCCCGCATGGTGCTCACCACCCAGGCCTGCGAGCGTGTCTATCGCTCGCTCGGCGACGACGCCAACGTCCGCACCCGCATCGAGGTCGGCGCCGGCGCTCACCTCGATTGGCTGCCGCAGGAGACGATCCTCTTCGAGGGCGCCCGGCTCAACCGCAGCCTCGAAGTCGATCTCGCCCCCGACGCGAGCCTTTTTGCCATCGAGGCGATCCTCCTCGGCCGCGAGGCCATGGGCGAGGCCGCCCGTGGGGCCCGCCTCACCGACAACTGGCGCATCCGTCGCAACGGCCGGCTGGTGCATGCCGAAGCCACCCGGCTCGGTGGCGACGCACTCGAGCGCGACGGCATCTCGCTGCTCGCCGGCGCCAATGCCTTCGCCACGCTCCTCTATGTCGGCGCCGATGCCGAGCTGCGCCTCGAGCGTGTCCGCGACCGGCTTTCCGGCCAATCCGGCGCCTCCGTCATCGGCGAACGCCTCGTCATCCGTGCAATGGCGCCATCCGGGCTTGCGCTGCGCCGCATCATCGCGCCAATAATTGCCGACCTCTCCGGCGCGGGCGCCCTGCCCCGCCTCTGGCACTTGTGAAGATTGAAACCCATGGCCTCCCAACCACAGGATGTCATCCCTGCGAAGGCAGGGATCCATTCCTCGGCCCGCGCCAGCGGCGAGATGGATACCCGCCTGCGCGGGAATGACATCGGGGATGTGGCAGCCCCGGTGCCTCCCGCTCCCATAGGAACTCCCGCATGAACCTGACGCCTCGCGAGAAAGACAAGCTGCTCATCTCCATGGCCGCGATCGTCGCGCGCAAGCGCCTCGAGCGCGGTGTGAAGCTGAACCATCCGGAAGCCATTGCGCTGATCACCGACTACGTCGTCGAAGGCGCCCGCGACGGCCGCTCCGTCGCCGACCTGATGGAGGCCGGTGCGCATGTCGTCACCCGCGCCCAGGTGATGGACGGCATCGCCGAGATGATCCACGACGTGCAGGTCGAGGCGACCTTCCCCGACGGCACCAAGCTCGTCACCGTCCACGAACCGATCAGGTGATCCCCATGGCCTTCGTTCCCGGCGAAATCATCACCGTCCCCGGCGAAATCGAGCTCAACAAGGGCGCGCCGCAGATCACCATCGAAGTGGCGAACACCGGCGATCGCCCGATCCAGGTCGGCTCGCACTACCACTTCTTCGAGACCAACAACGGCCTCAGCTTCGATCGCGACAAGGCCCGCGGCATGCGTCTCGACATCGCCGCCGGCACCGCCGTCCGCTTCGAACCCGGGCAGACCCGCGAGGTCAGGCTTGTGCCCCTCTCGGGTGGACGCACCGTCTACGGCTTCCAGCAGAAGGTGATGGGCAAGCTCTAAGCTGTTGCCCGACCACCACCGCCACGGTGGAATGCGCCCGCAAGGCTTTGGCAAGCGCGCCGCTTTGGTCTAGGGAGAACCGTTCAACCGAGCGGAATGCCGATGCCGACCACCGAAGACGACTTCAAGCAGCGCTTCGTCGCCATGATGACCGACCTTGGCAAGGGCCATAAGTCCGACCCCGAGGCCATGTTCAACATCGGCAGTCTGGCTGTCCGGCTGATGGACAAGTCCGAGGCCAAGAGCTGGCGCACCTTCAAGTCGCAGCTCCAGCCGGTCCAGCGCGAACTGCTGCTGGCCGATTTTAAGAAGAACGGCAACGCCTTCTACGCCAAGGGCAAGGTGAAGCACGCCTATGCCGTGCAGGTGCTGGCCATGTCGGTGATCGCATCGACCCAGTCCGATGCCGTCGTCCTCAAGGGCGTCGGCGTGCTCGACAAGCTCATCGGGTCCTACATCACCGCCTACCGCAAGGCGGTAGCCATGACCAAGGCTGAGGCGCAGGCCAAAGCCGGCTGACGCCACGGCGCTCCGGCGCCCTCAGTCCTGCGCAAAGCCAAAGTGCCGGTAAAGCCGCTGCGCCGTGCCGTTATAGATGTTGACCTTCAGCGCCAGTTCCTCGGCGCCACGCGCCCTGAGCGCCGTTATCGCGCTCGACAGCAGGCCCGAGCCGATGCCCCGATTGCGCCAGAGCGGTGACACCACGAGGTCCTTCACGAAACTCGACGTCCAGCACAGGCAGAAGCCCACCACCTCCACGCCGGACTTGGCGACAAAGGCGAGGTTGCGGTCGAATTCGCTGTCGCGCGTGACACTGTTCCACCAGTCGAGCGCCCTGTCCGGCACCGAGCCGAAGCCGTCGGCATAGGCCCACTGCAGCAACGCATGGACGCGGGCCGCATCGTCGGCCGCCAGCGGGGCAATCACCACGCCCTCCGGCAGCACCACCGCCGGTGCCGAAAGGCTCAGTGGACGCACGAGCCGGATGTAGCCCTCGGCATTCGCCGTGGGCGGTTTCACCGGCGCCGCAAGCTTACCAAGATTGCTTTCCGGAGAGTTTTGGAGCGGTTCCAGAAAGCCCGGATTCCGGCGGGTTTCCGGCGAAAACATACCCTTGTTCTTCCGAACATCCGCCGCTCTGCGGGAGCCAGATCCAGCCCGTCGACGCGATGTCACGCCGATGACCGCTCGCTGGAACGACGCCGGAACTCCCGACGGCGCAACAAAGCAAGATTTGCCCTGCGGCCCAACCTTATCCGTATGGAGATCACCAAATGCACCTCCCCCTCAAAACCACGGCTTCCCTCATCCTCGTGGCCATGCTCGCCGCGCCTGCCTTCGCGGCAACCAATGACAGCGCCACCGTCGTCAATGCGGTGCAGACCGACGCCGTGCCGATCAGCACCCTGACGCCCATTATTGGCAATTGGGCGGCCGCCGACCTCAGCTTCCTCGACAAGGCCTCTTCGATCAAGGTCTTCGACACCAAGTCGCTCTACAACGCGGCCGACCTCAAGTTGATCGCCAGCGCCGAAACCAACCGCTCGATGCAGCTGAACGACATGCGCAAGGCCATCCTCGGCGACGCCGCGCTCGCGGCCTGGTTCAAGGCCCACCAGATCGACGTCAACCGCGTCGTGGCCGTGAACGACCCGAGCGGCAACGCGCAGATCTTCCTGTACTGATGTGAAGTTGGGGGCCGTTATGCCGACTGAGGCGGACGACCCCCTCCCGGCCTCCCCCACAAGGGGGGAGGTGGCCGGCCGGCGTGTCAGGCTCGATCGAAGACCAAAGCCCGCCTCTGCACCTCCCCCTTCATGGGGGAGGCTGGGAGGGGGCCGTCGCTATCGGCTAGTCACTCCGCCGCCTGCGCCGGCACCAATCCACCCATCCGCTCGATGAACGCGATGATCCCATCGAGATTCTCCCGCCGCAGCAGGTCGGTGTAGATATACGGCCGCCCCTCGCGCACCCGCTCGGTATCGGCGACCATCACATCGAGGCTGGCATTCACGTACTGCGCGATGTCCGTGTGGGTCACCACCAGCAGGTCCGAGCGCGTGATCGCCGGCCCACCCTTCCGCGGAATCTTCTCCCCCTGCGCCACCGAAATCACGTAGATCGTGATGTCGGCGAGGTCGGGCGAGAACGTCGCCGCGAGATTGTCGCCGCCCGACTCGATCAGGATGATGTCGAGATCGGGGAACTTCCGGTTGAGATCGGCAATCGCCGCAAGGTTCAGCGAGGCATCCTCGCGGATCGCCGTGTGCGGGCAGCCGCCCGTCTCGACGCCGACGATCCGGTCCTCCGAAATCGCCTGCACCCGGTTGAGGATCAGCGCGTCCTCCTTGGTGTAGATATCGTTGGTCACCACCGCCATCGAATAGCGATCGCGCATCGCCTTCAGCAGCATCTCGCACAGCGTCGTCTTGCCCGAGCCGACGGGGCCGCCAATGCCGACGCGCAGGGGTCCGTTGAGCGATTTCATATGAGCCTCATGATCACGAGCAGCAGGAATCCGATGCCGATCGCCAGCGCCACCGGAGAATAATACTTCCGGTCCTGCGTGGCGAAAGGTTCTTCTGTGAATGTGGCACGCCAGCGGGCCGTATAGCCCAGAAAACCGCGCCCGATGAACAGCGCCGCCAGCGCGACACCGATCACCGAAAGCCACCAGCCCCCGGCCGTATGATCAGCGAGCGCCAGCGCCAATACCCCGGCCGCCAGGACGACGATGGCAATGACCAGCGACGACAGCCTCGGCACCTGGGTGACGCCCGGCCGCCCGACCACCGTGCGCGCCAGCAGCGCCGGATCGCGGATCGGCCAGCGGCTGCCGATGGCCCACATCAGGTAGGCGATCGCCACCGCCAGCAGCACCACGAAGATCAGGGCGGCGACCAGCATGCTCATGAACGGAAAATCCTCGGTTCCAGCGTCTCGTGACGCATCTGCGCGATATCGGCGGCGTAGGCGATTGCGCCGAGATCGGCAAGCGACGCGGTTGCCGCGGACGCAGCAAGAGCCGCAACGCGAGGTTCGAGGGCTGACATGACGCGCAATCCGTCGGTCTGGCCGAGCGGCACGAGCCGGATCGCAACCGACACCTGCCCATGGACCGTCGCCGTGAGCCAGGCGAGCAGCGTATCGATCAGCTCGATCCCATGCGCCCCGGCAATGGCGCCGACCGCAACCGGATACGGACACGGCTCAGGCAACCGCGCCAGCGTCTCGGCCGGCCAATGGGCGGCAGCGCGAACGTAGCTGTCGCCGGTAATGGTCGATTCCATCCAGCGCTCGCGCGACGAGATCAGTGCCAGCCCGAGCTCCGCCACCTCGCGGAGCTGCTCTGTATCGGCATGCGCCCGCCAGGCATGCGCCAGCAGGATCGCGTCGGTCTTGATGCCGCCATGCGACAGCGCGCCCTCGATCCAGCTTTGCAAGCGTTCGGAATTGGTTACGCGACGATCCGCAATCGCCGTCTCAAGTCCGGCCGACCAGGCGAAGGCGCCCACCGGAAAGGCGGGCGACAACCAGGTGACGAGCTTCTGCAGCGACGCGGCAGAAGTCATCGGTTCAGCAGGGCGTGCACCGGCTCGCCATGACTGTGCGAATAGGCCCCCTCCTCCGGAAAGAACGGCTCCGACACATCGGTCACCGTAGCGCCCAGCCCGCGCAGCATGTCGCGGATCACGTGATCCCGCAGGATCAGCACACGATCATCCTCGATCTGCGTCTTCAAATGCCGGTTGCCCAGGTGCCAGGTGAGCCGCATCAGGTGGATACGGTCGCGCCCGCGCACGTCGTAGAGCTGCTCCTCGCCGGCAATGATCTCGGCCAGCCGCCCATCCTCGAGCTCCAGCGCCGAATGGCTGTCGAGCGTCACCGGCTCGGGGAAGTCGATCAGCACGCTATCGCCGTGCACGAGCTCGATCCGACGACGGCGCACGCGGCGCTCGTCATGCGGAAGAACGGCCAGATCGAAGGGGGTCTTTCCGAACGTGCCGGGCGGCACATAACGCACCGCGCGAAAAGTCTGCGGCATAACACACTACCAAGTCTTCGAGGCTTCCCAACCTTTGCGCCAAGCTTAGCGACGAACTAGGCTCACCGCAAATGCGGCGTCACGCGCGCCACGAGCAGTTCGACCAGCTCGGGCTGCATGTAGCCGTAGCGGTCCGGAATATCGAGGCAGATCACCCGCGCCGACCGCAGATAGCGACCGAACTGCCGCGACAGCTTCTGGCGATGCACGCGCTCCATGACGAAGATCAGGTCCACGCCTTCAAGATGCTCCGGCGTCAACCGGTCCTCGGCGTCAGGCGCAAGCCCGGCCGATGAGACTTCCATTTCCGGGTAGTCCGCGAACACGCGTTCCGCGGTCGGCGAGCGCAGGCGGTTGCGGCTGCAGATGAAGAGCACCCGGCGCATCTCAGACGCGCACGTCGAACAGGAACGCCGCCCAGGCGAACTGGTAGGTCAGGTGCGCCAGTACCAGCCCGATATGATAGCGCCGATCCGTCGTCCAGATCGCGATGGCACAGAGCGCGGCGCCCAGTGGTACCTGGATCAGGTAACCCACCCCGAGCGAGTCGAGATACGGCTCCCCCTTGAGCAGCGTATCGACGATATCGAGGACGAAGGTCAGCCCGAACAGGGCGAAGAACCAATGCCGGCGCTTGAGGAAGAAATCCTCGTAGCCCTCGTAGTCGTCGAGCCGGTCCGGGAACAGCAGCGCTGCGAGCGCGAACAGCGTGATCGAATAGCCGATCAGGAACGCGAACGTACCGAAACTCCAGACCTTCAGCTCGGAGAGTTCGTATTCCCACCACCAGAACAGGATCAGCTCGAACAGGATCGAACCGACCCACAGCAGGTGGACGATCGACAGCCTGGCGCGCTTGGGATGCTGGATCAACCCGGCCAGCCCCATCAGCAGGCGCGTGACCCCCAGCCCGATGATCGTTCCCATGACGATCCGCACATGGACGAACACATCGTGGGCGATCGGTGCATCCATCGCGGCCTCAGGGCGTCTCGACCACCTCGGCGCATTCAACGCTCTGTGGCGTTGCCTGCACGTCGGTCAGCGTCGCCTCGCTGCCGCGCGTCCAGAACTCGAACTGCCCGGCGACATACTTTGCGCCGTCCGCCGAGATCACGTTGACGAAGATCATCTTGCGCGGTCCGACCGGTACGATGGCGAGGAAGTTGGGCTCGGCATTGATGAACTCGACCGTAAAGGGCTCGAGCCCCTCGCACTGATACTGGTGCGTCGTCTTCTGGAAATCGCCGGCGAGGTTCAGCATGACCTGCGCCGACACATCGACGTTCTGCATCATGGCGGCGGTGGCTAGTGCTTCCATCGGCGTTCCTCCTCGCGACTGGCATCGAGAGCCTAGCCGATTCCGTGGCAGAGTTCAGGCTGCCCGATCGCGTCGAGACCCAGGCGGCTGCCCAACTTCCTGTGAATCGCTCGCTCCGGCGGCGTTACAAATCGGGAAAAGCGGGGGAGTACTCGGGCAGTGTCACTGGGGAAGCCCGCCGTGCAAGTCTACTCGTTCTGGCAGACCGCCTCGTTCTCGAGACGCCCGCCGCCCTACATCCTGCTCGGCCTCGCCAGCATGCGTCGCGTGTTCGGCAGCGGCTTCACGGTGCTGACCCGCAGGAGCGAGCTGGTGCGCGCCCTGCCCGATGTCGACCGCGACTGGCGGTTCCGCGAGGAGCGCGATCCGCAGCGCGCCGAGGTCATGGGGATCGTCGCCGGCTCGGACTACATTCGCATGGGCGTCATCGGGACGAACGGTGGCTACTGGGTGGATGCCGACACGATCGGCCTTGCCGATTTTCGTCCCCGGCTCGATGCAGCGGCGCTCGCGGCGGGCAAGCTGCTCTGGCACTCCGAGCAGTTCTTCGGCTGCGCGCCGGGGAACACCCTGCTGGCCAGCGCCTGCGAAGGCATGCGCACCGCACCGCTGCAGAAATGGGGCAATCCCGGTGGCATCAAGGACCTGATCAAGGAGCCGGATGCGCCAGTGTCGACGATCCCGTTCTCCTTCGTCGACACCGGCACCCGCCCACCTTACGGCTACGAGACGCGCGAGATCATGCTCAGCACCGAACTCGCGGTCGCTGAGGTCCTGACCAACCCGGGCCAGAGCCTTCTCAAGCTCTACAACACGCCATTCTCGCAGACCGCCTACGCGGCCATGTCGGTGGAGGAGTTCCTGGGCCAGAACATCCTCCTCAGCCGGATATTCCTGTCGCTCGAACCCAGCGTCCAGCGCTGGCTGGAGGCCGTCGCCTCGATCGAAACGGATATCGCCAGCTAGCCCGCGTTCCGGCGCGACAGCGCTGCTCGCACCAGCAGCCAGCCCAGCGCCACGAGCGAGCCTCCGCTCGTGACTATGGCAATGACGCTGTTGGTCGGCAGCCCGCCTGCCGACGACCACAAGGCGCTCGCAGCGACTGCTATTCCGGCAGGCACCAGCAGGAACAGCGCATGGCGCGACCAGTGCGGCGCCCGACCAAGCGCGAGGACCGGCGACCTGCTGCCACGCATCGCAAGCACGGCGACCGCGATGACGACCGGCAGCGCCAGCCGCCGAGGATCGGCGGTCAGTACCAGCTGGATCGCCCAGACCAGCGCAAATCCGGCGGGTACCGCCAGGAGAACCCAGATGGCCGGCCGCTCGAGGTTCCCGAGCCGATCGAGCGTGATGTGTCCGAGCACGACCAGCAGCCCCGGCCAGACGAGGTAGAGCGCAACATCCACCAGGCCCGGCATCGTGGTGCGCTCCAGTGGCCAGTAGAGCGCCCAGGCGGTGCCGAAAACGATCAGCGCGACGGCCATCGTCAGAAGCCGCGCGATCGAGCCCATTGCCCAGCGCCAGAGCCCGACCAGGGCAAGGCCCGTCACGAGCCCGTGCCAGGCCAAAGGCGTCCACACGAGCTGGAACGGAAATGCATCATAGGCCGTGGCGACGACGACGCCTTCGACCAGCCAGCCCATGATCGAGCCGCCAAGCAGGGCCGCCGGCAGTCCACGCGCCCGGGTCAGCAGCACGGCGGACAGCGCCGCCGCCGACGCCAGCGAATAGGCAAGCAGCACCAGTGGCAGGTCGATCAGCCCGAGCGGCGCCGTGGGCGCCGACCAGAACAGCATCTCCGAGCCCCACACGGCGATGGCGCCGAAAGCAAGGCTGGCGAGAACATAGCGGCTGGTCGAGCCGCCACGCACCTCAGAACAGGAAGTACCGCTGCGCCATCGGCAGTTCAGTCGCCGGCTCGCAGGTCAGCAGTTCGCCGTCGGCCCGAACCTCGTAGGTCTCGGGGTCGACTTCCAGATGCGGGGTCGCCGAGTTGTGGATCATCGAGGCCTTGGTGATGCCACCGCGGGTGTTCTCCACCGGCAGCATGCCCTTGGCGACTCCGAGCCGGCCCTGCAGCCCGCTCTCGTAGGCGGCCTTTGAAACGAAGGTCACCGTCGAGCTGGTCTTGAGCTTGCCGAAGCCGGCGAACATCGGCCGGTAGTGCATGGGCTGCGGCGTCGGGATCGAGGCGTTCGGATCGCCCATCGGGGCGGCGGCGATCGAGCCGCCGAGCAGGATCATCTCCGGCTTCACCCCGAAGAACGCCGGGCTCCACAACACGAGGTCGGCGCGCTTGCCCACTTCGATCGAGCCGATATGCCGGCTCATCCCCTGCGCGATGGCCGGGTTGATCGTGTACTTGGCGACGTAGCGCTTCACCCGGAAGTTGTCGTTCTCACCGGTTTCTTCCGGCAGCCGCCCGCGCTGCTTCTTCATCTTGTCCGCAGTCTGCCAGGTGCGGATGATCACTTCGCCCACCCGGCCCATGGCCTGGCTGTCCGACGAGAACATCGAGAAACACCCGATATCGTGGAGGATATCCTCGGCCGCGATCGTCTCCTTGCGGATGCGGCTCTCGGCGAAGGCCACGTCCTCGGCAATGGCCGGCGACAGGTGGTGGCAGACCATCAGCATGTCGAGATGCTCGGCCAGCGTGTTCACCGTGTAGGGCCGCGTCGGGTTGGTCGACGACGGCAGGACGTTCGGCAGGCTCGCGACCTTGATGATGTCCGGCGCATGCCCGCCACCAGCGCCCTCGGTGTGGAAGGCGTGGATGGTGCGGCCCTTGAAGGCCCGCACCGTATCCTCGACGAAGCCGCTTTCGTTCAGCGTGTCCGTATGGATCATCACCTGCACGTCGAAGGCGTCGGCAACGCTGAGGCAGTTGTCGATCGCCGCCGGCGTCGTGCCCCAGTCCTCGTGCAGCTTCAGCGCCGACACGCCGGCATGGATCATCTCCTCGAGCGGGGTCGGCAGCGCGGCATTGCCCTTGCCCACGATCGCAAGGTTCATCGGAAAGCCGTCAAAGCTCTCGATCATGCGCTGCGCATGCCAGGCGCCGGTGCAGGTGGTGGCGAGCGTGCCATGCGCGGGCCCCGTGCCGCCGCCCACCATGGTGGTGATGCCCGACATCAGCGCTTCTTCGATCTGCTGCGGCGCGATGAAGTGGATGTGGCTGTCCATGCCGCCCGCGGTGAGGATCTTGCCCTCGCCGGCGATGATTTCGGTCGATGGCCCGATGATCACATCCACATTGGGCTGGGTGTCCGGGTTACCCGCCTTGCCGATCACCGCGATGCGCCCGTCGCGCAGGCCCACATCGGCCTTGTAGATGCCGGTATGGTCGACGATCAGCGCGTTCGTGATCACCGTATCCATCGCGCCATTGGCGCGGGTGATCTGGCTCTGGCCCATGCCGTCGCGGATCACCTTGCCGCCGCCGAACTTCACCTCTTCGCCATAAGTGGTGAGGTCCTTTTCGACCTCGATGAACAGCTCCGTATCCGCCAGCCTCACCTTGTCGCCAGTGGTCGGCCCATACATCTGGGCGTAGGTCGAGCGGGAGATGCGAGCGGGCATGGGAGGTCCTCGATAAGCTCATTCAGGAAAGGTTGCAGACCTCTCTGGTTCGAATGAGCGACAACAAAATCGCCGAATAGCAGACCTTCATTTGAACCGCCTATTTCTGAGGCTGTCCAGCGCTTTGCCGCCATTTTGGACCGGTTCGCCGCTTCCGGCGCGCAGGGAGCCCGAGCCCCCTACTCTTTCGGCGTCTCCTCGGGCGGTGCACCAGGCGGCACCTCCGCCGGCGGATTGCCCGGAACCGTGTCCGGCCCCGGCGCCGGCTGCGGCGTCTCGGGCTGCGGCGGTGTCTCCGGCGGATAGTTGCCGGGCGGATTTTCGGGCTGGCTCGGCGGAATCTGTCCCTTCACCAGCACCACTACCGACCGGGGCGGCAGCGTCGCAGCACGGTCGGCCAACGGCAGCACTGCCTTGTCGTCCGACAGCAAGCCCACCGTCCAGTAGCCTTCCGGCAGCCGCGCCAGCACCGGATCGATGCGCCGGTTGAACCAGACGATCAGGTCTTCCTTCTCGGTCTGCAGCCGCGCGCCGAGCACTGAGGCGCCCGCGTCGTTCCAGTCCCCGTCCGTCATCTCGCGACCGTCGGGATGGAGCCAGGCGACATCACGCACGCCCTTTTTCGTCTCGCCGGTCAGGAAGTGGTCGTGCGTGAGCGCCGCGTGTGTCCGGCGGAAATCGTTGAGCGCGGCGACATAGTCCACCAGCGCGCCATCCGCATTCTCCCAGTCGAGCCAGGTGATCTCGTTGTCCTGCGCATAGGCATTGTTATTGCCCTGCTGCGTCCGGCCAAACTCGTCGCCCTGCTGCAGCAGGGGCAGGCCGCGGCTCAGGAACAGCGTCGCCAGCAGCGCCCGCACGTCGCGACGCCGCGCCGCGTTGATGTCCTCGTCTTCGGTCGGTCCCTCGACGCCGCAGTTCCACGAGTAGTTATTGTTGTGCCCGTCGCGATTGTTCTCGCCATTGGCCTCGTTGTGCTTGTCGAGATAGCTGACGAGGTCGAGCAGCGTGAACCCATCATGCACCGCCAGCATGTTCACGCCGGCGCTCGGCTTTCTTCCAGCGAAATCGAAGATCTCGGCCGAGCCGGCGAACTTGCCGGCCAGCGCCCCGATCTTGCCCTGGTCACCCTTCCAGAACGAGCGGATGTCGTCGCGGAACGTATCGTTGTGCTCGTGGAATTCCTTGCCGAACCGCCCGAGCTGGTAGCCGCCCGGACCCGGGTCCCACGGCTCGGCAACCAGGATCGACTTCGACAGAACCGGATCGGCTTTGATCCGCTGCAGCATCACCGCATCGGGGTTGAAGCCGGGCTCGCGCCCCAGCACAGGCGCGAGGTCGAAGCGGAAGCCGGAGACGCCCAGTTCCTCGACGAAGTAGCGCAGGCTGTCGATCACGAGGTCCTGCACCGCCGGATGGTCGCAGCGCAGCGTATTGCCGGTGCCCGTGTCGTTGACGAGATGCTGCTTTCCGTCGACTTCGACGAAGCGATAGTAGGTCTTGGCGTCGAGTCCCATCATCGACAGCATCGGGCCGTTCGCATCGCCCTCGCCCGTGTGGTTGTAGACCACGTCGAGGATCACCGAGATGCCGGCCTTACGGTACATGTCGGTCATCGCCCGCAATTCCTGCGGACCGCGCGGCGCGAGCCGCGGATCGACGGCAAAATAGGTCACCGGGTTGTAGCCCCAGGCATTGGTGAGCCCCAGCGCCGGCAGGTGCCCCTCGTCGATCCAGGCGGCCGTGGGCATCAGCTGCACCACGTCGACGCCCAGATACTTGAAGTGGTCGATCACCCGCTGCGTCGTCAGCCCGGCAATGGTCCCGCGCAGCGGCCCCTGCACCGAAGGGTGGCGCATGGTGAAGCCACGCACGTTGAGCTCGTAGAACATCTGCGGCGCCTTGCGGCGCGGCATGATCGGCGTGTTCTCCGCCCCGACGACGATCGCCTTGGGGATCAGTGGCGCGGTGTCGACCGCTTCGTCACGGTGCAGGCGCAGCCGCGGCGAGCGCACGAAGGTGCGGTCCAGCCGCTTGGCGTACGGATCTACCAGCAGCTTGTTCGGGTCAAAGAAATAGCCCTGGTCCGGGTCGTAGCGGCCGTCGGCGCGCAGGCCATAGCGCGCGCCGGCGCCGATATTGCCGATCAGCCCGTGATGGACATGGTTGTCGTGCCCATCCAGTTCGAAACGGCCGATTTCCTTGTCGAGTTCGTCGTAGATCGACACGTACAGCGCCGACGCCGTTTCCGAGTAGACGGCAAAGTTCACGCCCTCGGCGGTGATCGTCGCGCCAAGCTTGTCCGGGCTTCCGGCGCCCGGGATCAATTCGGGTTTCACGAGGCGTTGGTCCTCAGGTGATAACGCTCGGCGCAGTACGGCCGGTGCGGGACTTGATGCCGGCGACACTGTCGGCAATGGCGATGAGTGGAGCGAGAGCTGACTGGGTGTCGAGGTCGTGCTGTCCATGCGGGGGCTCATACCTTTCGAGGTAGAGCCGCAACGTGGCGCCGACCGTGCCGGTTCCGCTGAGACGGAAGACAATGCGGCTTCCATCTGCAAACCCGATACGCACGCCCTGCATGGAACTCGTCGAGCCATCCACCGGGTCGTGATAGGTGAAGTCGTCCGCATAGGCGACGACCCGACCCTCGAGCGATTGGCCGACCAGCGACGCGAGCTTGGCGCGCAGGTCATTCATCAGCCCGTTGGCGGCGGCGCTGTCGACTTCCTCGTAGTCGTGCCGGGTGTAGTAATTGCGCCCGTAGGTCGCCCAGTGATCCTGGACGATCATGTCGACGCTCTGCCCGCGCGCCGCGATCACGTTGAGCCAGAGCAGCACGGCCCAGAGCCCGTCCTTCTCGCGTACATGGTTGGAGCCGGTGCCCGAGGATTCCTCGCCGCAGATCGTGACCCGACCCGCATCCAGCAGGTTACCGAAGAACTTCCAGCCGGTCGGCGTCTCGTGCATCTCGATGCCGAGCTTTTCCGCTACGCGATCTGCCGCCGCGCTCGTCGGCATCGAGCGGGCAATGCCCGCGATGCCGGTCGCATAGCCCGGCGCATGCGGCGCATTGGCGGCAAGAATCGCCAGCGAATCCGACGGCGTAACGAACCGGTTCTTGCCGATGATCAGGTTGCGATCGCCATCGCCATCCGAGGCCGCGCCGATATCCGGCCCGTCCTCGCTCATCAGCAGGTCGTAGAGATCCTTGGCATAGACGAGGTTCGGGTCCGGATGCCCGCCACCGAAATCCGGGAGCGGCGTACCGTTGATGACAGTGCCCGCCGGCGCCCCAAGAATGCCCTCGAGGATGCGGTGCGCGTAGGGCCCCGTCACGGCGTGCATGGCATCGAAGCGCATGCGGAAGCCGGCCGCGAACATGGCGCGGATACGGTCGAAATCGAACAGCGTCTCCATCAGCGCCGCATAGTCGGTCACCGGGTCGATCACCTCGACCACCATGGCGCCCGAATGCTGCGTGCCGATCTTGCTGAGATCGACATCGGGCGCATCGACGGTCAGATACCGGTCGAGCACCTTGGAGCGTGCGAACACCGCATCGGTGATCTTTTCGGGCGCCGGTCCGCCATTGCCGACATTGTACTTGATGCCGAAATCGCCATCCGGCCCACCGGGATTGTGGCTGGCCGACAGGATCAGTCCCCCGAACGCCTTGTGGTGGCGGATCACGTGGCTCGCGGCCGGCGTCGACAGGATGCCGTTCTGGCCCACCAGCACCGCGCCAAAGCCATTGGCCGAGGCGATGCGGATGATGCGCTGGATCGCGACATCGTTGAAATAGCGGCCGTCGCCGCCGATCACCAGCGTCTTGCCCTTGAAGCCTTCGAGGCTGTCGAAGATCGACTGCACGAAGTTCTCGACATAGTGCTCGACCATGAAGGCGGTCGTGCGCTTGCGCAGCCCGGAGGTGCCGGGCTTCTGGTCGCCGAACGGCTTGGTTTCAATCGTCTGGATCGTCATTCTGTTTGTGCCCCAGGAGTGACGCGTAGAGGTCGGCGTATTTTTCAGCGCTGAGTTCCCAGGAGACGTCCGACTTCATCCCCCGGCGCTGCATTTTCTGCCAGATCTTCGGGCGCGCATAGAGCGACAGCGTCCGCCGGATCGCCTCGCCCAGCGCCTCTTCCGTGGCCGGCGAGAACACGATGCCCGTCGCAACCCCCGCCTCGATCGCGGCTTCGTTGGCGTCGATCACCGTATCGGCGAGCCCGCCGACCCGGCTCACCACCGGCACGCAACCATAGCGCAAACCATAGAGCTGGGTCAGTCCGCACGGCTCGAACCGCGACGGGATCAGGATCGCATCCGCCCCGCCCTGGATCAGGTGGCTGAGCGGCTCCGAGTAACCGATCTCGACCCCAACCTTGCCCGGGTGCCTGAGCGCCGCGCCGGCAAAGGCATTCTCGATCGCCGCATCTCCCGAACCGAGCACGACCAGCCGCCCGCCCTGCGCGATCAGCTCGTCGACATGGGCCGGCAGCATGTCGAGCCCCTTCTGCCAGGTGAGCCGGCTGACCACCGAAAGGATCGGTCCATCGCTGGTTTCGAGGCCGAAGCGCTGTTCGAGGGCGCGCTTGTTCTGCTCGCGCTGGAACACGGTGCTCGCCTGGAACGTCTGGGCAAGCGACGCATCCGTCCCCGGATTCCATTCGGCCGTGTCGATGCCGTTGAGAATGCCGTGGACGCTCGCCGAGCGCGCCTGCAGCAGCCCCTCGAGCCCCATGCCATACGATGCGGTGCGGATCTCGTGGGCATATGTCGGGCTCACGGTGGTCACCGCGTCGGCCAGCTGCAGCCCCGCCTTGAGGTAGCTGATATTGCCGAAATACTCGATCGCACCGGTCCGCGACGCCTCGTAGTCGAGGCGCAGGCCATTGAACGTGTCCCAACCGAACACGCCCTGGAAGGCGATGTTGTGCACCGTCAGGATGGTCTTGGCCGTACTGCCCGGATTGAACTTCGCATAGGCCGGGACGAGCCCCGCCTGCCAGTCGTGGCAGTGGAGAATGTCCGGCAGATACCCCTCCAGCATGCCGCGCGAAATGTCGTAGGCGGCATAGCTCAGCGCCGCAAATCGCCGCCAGTTGTCCGGCCAGTCCTTGCCGTCCGCCCCCACATACGGGTTGCCCGGCCGCCCGTAGAGGTGCGGCGCATGCACGGCGACGACATCGAGCCCGCCTGCCCGCCCGGCAATCAGCCAGGCCTCGCCGCCGAAGAAATCCGGATAGTACCAGACCTCGCGGCCACCGCCGGTGAGCGCATCCATTACCTTGGGATAGCCCGGCAGCAGCACGCGCATCGATACGCCATGCGGCGCCAGCGCCGCCGGCAGCGCGCCGACGACGTCCGCCAGCCCACCCGTCTTGATCAGGGGAAAGGCCTCCGATGCGACGGAAAGGACTTCGATCATTGGGTCTCCGCGCTACCGACTGGCGAGATACTTGTCGACCATCGGCTGGGTGATGAGCGTCACCCCGTCGGCGGTCCGCCGGAACCACTGCGCGTCGAACGCCGGGTCCTCGCCGATCACCAGCCCTTCCGGGATCTGCACGCCGCGATCGATCACCACTTTCCTGAGCCGCGCCCCGCGCCCGATCGTGCAATAGGGCAGTACCACCGCCTCATGCAGCTCGGAATACGAGTGCACCCGGCTGCCGGTCGAGAGCAGCGTACGGTCGAGCTGGCCGCCCGAGATGATGCAATCGCCCGAGATCAGCGAGTTCACCGCCGAACCGCGCCGGCCGTCGAAATCGTGGACAAACTTGGCTGGCGGCGTGATCTCGGCAAAGGTCCAGATCGGCCAGTCGCGGTCATAGAGGTCGAGCTGCGGGGTCACGTCGGTCAGGTCGATATTGGCCTTCCAGTACGCATCCACCGTACCCACGTCGCGCCAGTAGGCGACTTCCTCGTTGGTCGAGCGCACGCACGAGCGCGGGAACCGGTGCGCCCAGGCCGAGCCGTTCTTGACGATATAGGGGATGATGTCCTTGCCGAAATCGCGGCTCGACCCCTCGGTCGCAGCGTCGCGGCGCAACTGCTCCATCAGGAAGCGCGTCTCGAACACGTAGATGCCCATCGAGGCCAGCGCCATGTCCGGATTGTCCGGAATGCCCGGCGGGTCCTTGGGCTTTTCGACGAAATCGACGATCCGGTCGCGCCCGTCGACATGCATCACGCCAAAGCCCGTGGCTTCCATGCGCGGCACTTCGAGGCAGCCGATGGTCACGTCCGCGCCCGTATCCACGTGCTGGCGGAGCATGATTTCGTAGTCCATCTTGTAGATGTGGTCGCCCGCCAGCAGCACGATGTAGCGCGGGCCGTAATCCTCGATGATGTCCATGTTCTGGAACACGGCGTCGGCGGTGCCCTCGTACCACTGCGTCTCCGACACGCGCTGGCTCGCCGGCAGCACGTCGAAGCTTTCGTTTCGCTCGGTGCGCAGGAAGTTCCAGCCCCGTTGCAGGTGCCGGATCAGCGAGTGCGCCTGGTACTGGGTCGCCACCGAGATACGGCGGATGCCCGAGTTCAGCGCGTTCGAAAGCGCGAAGTCGATGATGCGCGACTTGCCGCCGAAATAGACCGCGGGCTTGGCGCGTCGGTCCGTCAGTTCGAACAGGCGCGTACCGCGTCCGCCCGCCAGCACATAGGCCATTGCCTCGCGGGCAAGTGGCGATGGAGTCCTGTAGTCAGCTGCCATGTTTCCCTCCCCAAACCGCGTGATCGGTAGCTGTATGCTTTTGGTCTGCGATCACGCGTCTATCCCTAACCACTGCCCTCTCAGGAGGGATCGTACTTCAAGTAAAGCGTCGACATTGGCGGCAAATAGAGGTCGGCATAGGGTCCCAAGCCCTTGACTTCGCTCTGCTTTGCCACCACGCGGCCCTGGTTGCCCTTGTTGGTGCCGCCATACCAGCCCGCATCCGTGTTCAACCGTTCGACCCAGTTGCCGGCCATCGGCATAGGCACGCGATAATTGTCGCGCGGCACCGGGGTCATGTTCGAGATCACCACCACCGGATGCTCGCCCGGCGCCTTGCGCGCAAAGGCATAGACCGAGTTGGTGTGGTCGTTCGCGATCAGCCACTCGAAGCCTTCCGGCTCGTTGTCGCGCGCATGCAGCGCCGGCAGCTCGCGATAAAGCGCGTTGAGATCGGTGACCAGCCGCCGCACGCCCTCATGCGCCGGCGCATCGAGCAGGTACCAGTCGAGGCCCCTCGCCTCGTTCCATTCCTCGCGCTGCGCGAATTCCTGGCCCATGAACAACAGCTTCTTGCCCGGCCAGCCCCACATGAAGCCGTAATAAGCGCGCAGGCCCGCGAACTGCCCCCAGTCGTCGCCGCCCATCTTGGACAGCAGCGAGCCCTTGCCATGCACTACCTCGTCATGGCTGAGCGGCAGGATGAAGTTCTCGGCGTACGCATAGAGCGCCGCGAAGGTCAGGTCGTTGTGGTGGTAGCGGCGATGGATTGGGTTGCGGCTCATGTAACGCAGGGTGTCGTTCATGAACCCCATGTTCCACTTGAACCCGAACCCCAGCCCGCCCGAGCTGACCGGCGCCGAAACCCCCGACCATGACGTCGATTCCTCGGCGATCATCATCACGCCCGGGTGCTGCCGATAGGCCTCGGCATTGACCCGCTTCAGGAATTCGACCGCCTCGAGATTGTGGTTGCCACCGAACTGGTTCGGCACCCACTGCCCCGCCTGGCGCGAGTAGTCGAGATAGAGCATCGAGGCCACCGCATCGACGCGCAGACCATCGAGGTGGAACTTTTCGAGCCAGTAGAGCGCGTTGTTGACGAGGAAGCTCACCACTTCCTTGCGCCCGAAATTGTAGATCGCCGTGTTCCAGTCCGGGTGGTAGCCCTGCCGCGGATCCTGGTGCTCGTAGAGCGCCGTGCCGTCGAACCGGGCGAGCCCGTGCTCGTCGGTCGGGAAATGCGCCGGCACCCAGTCGAGGATCACGCCCAGTCCCGCCGCATGCGCCGTATCGACGAAGCGCGCGAACCCGGCCGGATCGCCGAACCGCGCCGTCGGCGCATAGAGCCCGGTCGGCTGGTAGCCCCAGCTCGGATCGAACGGATGCTCGGTGATCGGCAGCATCTCGATATGGGTGAAGCCGCTGTCGACGGCATAGGGAATGAGCTGTTCCGCCAGCTGGTCGTAGCTCATGAACGAACCATCCGGCCGCCGCCGCCACGACCCCATGTGCACTTCGTAGATCGACACCGGCTTGCGCCGCCAGTCGATCTTGTCGCGCGCCGCCATGTAAGCCGCGTCGGTCCACTCGAACGGGCGCGGATCGGTGACCATCGAGGCTGTCTTGGGCCTGAGCTCGGACTGGCGCGCGAACGGGTCGGCCTTGAGCGGCCGCAGGTTCCCGTCGGCGCCGACGATCTCGTACTTGTACACCTCTCCCGGGCCCACGTCGGGGACGAACACTTCCCAGACGCCCGTATTGATCCGCACCCGCATCGGGTGCCGCCGCCCGTCCCATTCGTTGAACGGTCCGACGACGCTGACGCGCCTGGCATTCGGCGCCCACACCGCGAAATGCGTCCCCCTCACCCCCTCGAACTCGATCGCGTGTGCGCCGAGCTTGTCGAACAGCCTGAGGTGCGAACCCTCGCCGATGTAATAGTCGTCCATCGGACCCAGTACCGGCCCGAAGCTGTAGGGGTCGAGGACGTTCCATTCCCCGCCGTCATTGCGGGCATGGTACATCACCGGCATGCGGCCGCTGACCTTCACCTCGCCCTCGAAGAAGCCCTCGCCGCGCGGGCTGAGCTCCCCCAGGATGCGATTGTCCAGCGTCCGGGCCGAAACGGACTCGGCGTGCGGAATGAACGTCCGCGCCACCCACACGTCGCCGGCCTGGTGCAGGCCCAGGATGCCGAAGGGGTCGGAATGCCGGCCGCCGACGATCGCCTGGACGTCGCTATCGGCCGCCTGCCACTTGGACTTGGTCACAAACTACTCCCCGCCGACCGGGACACCCCAGATGCCTTTGGCGTACTCTTTGATGGTACGGTCCGAAGAGAAGAAGGCAACATGCGCGGTATTCCGGATCGCCATGGAATACCATTTGCGCGGGCTGTGCCAGATGTCATCGACGTTGCGCTGCGCGGTGGCATAGGCATCGAAATCGCGCGCCACCATGAACCAGTCATGGTCGTAGATGCCGCCCATCAGGTCTCGGTAGCGATTGCGGTCGTCCGGCGAGAATACGCCAGAAGCGATGGCCTCGAGCGCCTCGCGCAGCATCGGCGACGAGTCGATCGCGGCGCGCGGCACTTCGCTGCGCGAGCGCTTCTCGGCCACGCCGTCGGCGGTAAGCCCGAAGATCACCATGTTCTCCGGCCCGACCTGCTCGAGCATCTCGACATTCGCGCCATCGAGCGTGCCGATGGTCACGGCGCCGTTCGCCATGAACTTCATGTTGCCGGTGCCCGAAGCCTCCATGCCGGCAGTCGAAATCTGCTCGGAAAGGTCGGCCGCCGGGATGATCGTTTCGGCGAGGGACACGTTGTAATTGGGCAAGAACACCACCTTGAGCAGACCCCGGACGGCCGGGTCGTTGTTCACGACCTTGGCCACGTCATTGATCAACTTGATGATGAGCTTTGCGTTCCAATAGCCCGGTGCGGCCTTGCCGGCGAACACCTTCACCCGCGGCACCCAGTCCTTTTCCGGATGCGCCCGGATCATGGAATATTGCGCCACCGCCTCGATGATGTTGAGCAGCTGGCGCTTGTATTCGTGGATGCGTTTCACCTGCACGTCGAACAGCGCGTCGGGGTCGACGGCGATGTTCAGCCGGTCCTTGATGACCTGCGCCAGCCGCACCTTGTTGGCGCGTTTGACCGCCTTGAACTGCTCCTGGAACGTCGGATCGTCCGCATGGGCGTCGAGCCCGGAGATCAGGTCGAAATTGTCCTGGAACTCCGGCCCGATCCGCGCCGTGATCAGCCTCGTGAGGTCCGGGTTGCACTGCATCAGCCAGCGGCGCGGGGTCACGCCGTTGGTCTTGTTGTTGATCCGGCCCGGGTAGAGCCGGTCGAGATCGGCGAACAGCGTCTTCTTGACGAGGTCGGAGTGAAGCGCCGACACGCCGTTGATCGAGTGCGAGCCGACAAAGGCCAGCTGGCCCATGCGCACGCGGCGTCCGCCATGCTCGTCGATGAGCGAGACGTTGGCGATCTGGGCGTCGGTGAACCCGCCCATCTGCCGCGCCTCGCCCAGCACCTGGGCATTGATGGCGTAGATGATCTGCATCTGCCGCGGCAACAGCCGCTCGAGCAGGCCCACCGGCCAGGTCTCGAGCGCTTCGGGCAGCAGCGTGTGGTTGGTATAGCCGAACGTCGCCTTGGTCAGCGTCCAGGCCGGTGCGAACTTCATGCCGTGGATGTCGATCAGGATGCGCATCAGCTCGGCGATCGAGATCGCCGGATGCGTATCGTTGAGCTGGATCGCCACCTTGTCCGCCAGCGACCCGAGGTCGCCATAGGCCTGCATGTGCCGGCGCACGATGTCCTGCAGCGAAGCCGACGAGAAGAAGAATTCCTGGCGCAGCCGCAGCTCCTGGCCCGACGGCGTATTGTCGGCCGGATAGAGCACCCGCGTGATCGCTTCCGCCTTGGAACTCTCCTCGAGCGCGCCGATATGGTCGCCCGAGTTGAACTTGTCGAGCAGGATCGGATCGATCGGCTGCGCCGACCAGAGGCGCAGCGTGTTCACGCGCTTCAGCCGCCAGCCCACGATCGGCGTGTCGAACGCCACTGCCAGCACATGCTCGGCCGGGCGCCACTCGAGCCGGGTCGACCCATCGGGCTCGGGCACCGGCACCACCTGCCCGCCGAAGCCGACTTCATAGCTCGACTCGCGCCGCTCGAACTCCCACGGGTTGCCGTGCGCCAGCCAGTCCTCGGGCAGTTCGACCTGCCAGCCGTCACTCATTTCCTGCCGGAACAGGCCATGCACATAACGGATGCCGTAGCCATAGGCCGGGATGTCGACCGTCGCCATCGACTCCATGAAGCACGCGGCGAGGCGGCCGAGACCGCCATTGCCGAGCGCCGCATCGGGCTCGAGGTTGATCATGTCGTCGATGTTGACGTTGAAGTTCTTCAGCGCGGCGCGGACGTGATCCATCACGCCGACATTGTTCATCGCGTCGCGCAGCAGTCGCCCGATGAGGAATTCGAGGCTCAGGTAGTAGACGCGCTTGTTGGACGTGCGCCACGTCTCGCGGCTCGACTCCATCCACTGGTCGATCATGCGGTCACGGACCGCGTAGATCGTAGCCTTCAGCCAGTCGTGCGGACGCGCAACGATCGGGTCTTTGCCGATGAAATATGTAAGCTTTTCAAGGATTTCTGCCTGCAGCGCCTCGGTCGTCAGAGCGCGCTTTTCGGGAACAGGGGCATCCAATACGAGAGGCTTTTGCGCCATTGTCGCAACCCAGGCTGACAGCGATGAATTCCCCTCTAGGCCATCACTGTTGCATTGAAATGGCGGCGTGGGAAGCCCCGATGAGAACGGTTCTAAGGCACGCTGCCTAGGGGTTAGGCGATTGTTATCTTTACCGCAGTGCTGCTGGCATGAGAGGAGGCCAAGCGCACGGAACCTCCCTTCTCCCCTTGAGGGAGAAGGTGGCGCGCAGCGCCGGATGAGGGGTCCCGCAGACGAAGTCTGCGCGACCGGAGCAAAGCGACGGGCGGCAACACGGGCTGAGACAGACCTCATCCGCCCTTCGGGCAGCTTATCCCACAAGGGGAGAAGGCGACAAACCGAGCCGCCCCCCTACCCCTTCGCCGTATTCGCCATCGCCTCTTCCGGCGGCGGCATGACCGGGGTCGACGGTCCCGTCACCGTGCCGCTCTCGCGGGCCTGGTCGACGGCGTTGGAGATGAGCAGGTCCCTGCCCGCCTGCAGCCCGCCGACCATCTGCGCCGCAAAGCGCTGCCGGTCGCGCTCGCGCACCCCTTCGATGATCTCGCCGACCTCGACCACGTCGACATCGAGCTTGCGCAGCACCTCGGCCCCGAACTCCAGCGCGCTCTCGAACACTTCGCGCAGCTGGTAGTCGGCGCCCGCCTGGATCAGTTCGATCGCGTGCCCGCGGTCGAAGGCGCGCGCCATGACCTTGACCAGCGGGAATTCCGACTTGATCAGCTCGACGATGCGCGTCGCCTGGTCCTTCTTGTCGACGCACACGAGGACGAGGTCGGCCGTGCCCGCGCCGGCGGCATGCAGGATGTCCAGCCGCGTGCCGTCGCCGTAATAGATCTTGAACCCGAAGGTCTGCGCCACCTCGATCATCTCGACGTCGTTGTCGATGATCGAGATCGAGTGCTGCCCCTTGGCGATCAGCGGCTGGCCGGCAATCTGGCCGAACCGGCCGAAGCCGATCATCAGCACATTGCCGCTCAGCCCCTCGGGGATCTGCTCGACATTGGCGAGCGATTGCTTGGGCTTGGGCACCATCTTGAGCAGCATGGTCGAGAACGGCGTCAGCACCATCGAGATGATCACCGTCGCGGTCATCATCGCGTTCATCTCCGCCGTCATCAGCCCGCCGGCCGTTGCCGTGGTGAACAGGACGAACGCGAACTCGCCGCCCTGCGCCATCAGCACGGCGCGCTCGATCGCGTCCCGATTGTCAGCCTTCAGCGCTCGCGCGAGCCCGTAGATCGTCCCGCCCTTCACCAGCATGTAGAGCAGCACCGCCACCGCGATGAACTGCCAGTTCTGAGCCACCACGTTGAGGTCGAGCGACATGCCCACCGCCAGGAAGAACAGCCCCAGCAGCAGCCCGCGGAAGGGTTCGACGTCGGCTTCCAGCTGATGCTTGAACGTCGAGGTAGAGAGCAGCACGCCGGCGAGGAACGCGCCCATCGCCATGCTCAGCCCGCCCGCATCGAGGATCAGCGCTGCCCCCAGCACCACCAGCAGCGCCGCCGCGGTCATGATTTCGCGCGCCTTGGATTCGGCCAGGATCTTGAACACCGGGTTCAAAACCCAGCGCCCCGCGAAGATCACCACCACCAGCGAGCCGGCAGCGACGCCGATGCTGATCCAGCGCTGCATCATTGTCTGGTCGGAATCGACGCCCGGCGCGAGGAACGCCACCACCGCCAGCAGCGGCACGATGGCGAGATCCTCGAGCAGCAGGATCGAGACCATCTTCTGGCCGGCCGGCGACTGCAGTTCGCCGCGCTCGCTGAGAATCTGCATCACGATCGCGGTGGAGGTCAGGACGAACCCCAGCCCGCCCACAAAGGCGATGGCCGGCGGCAGTTGCAGCACGAATATGCCCACCAGCGTCAGTAGCAGGCCGCAGAGCCCGACCTGCAGGACGCCCAGCCCGAAGATCTGCTTGCGCAGGCCCCAGAGTTTTGCCGGCTCCATCTCGAGCCCGACGATGAACAGGAACAGCACCACGCCCAGTTCGGCCGCGTGCAGGATGCCCATCGGGTCATGCACAAGTCCCAGCCCGAACGGACCGACAGCCAGCCCCGCCGCCAGGTAGCCGAGCACCGAGCCGAGGCCGAGCCGGCGGAACAGCGGCACCGCGATCACCCCGGCCGCAAGCAGCGCGACGACCTGCATCAGGTCGACGCCTCCACCATGCGCAACCGCTTCTGCCGCCTGTGCTACCGCTTCGCCCGCCATCATCCACCCTGCCCGCTAGGAAGCGGCCAACGTGCGGTTTGGCCGCCGTCAGGTCAAGGCTGCCCGTCTGGGTAGCAGCCCAAACGATCAACCGGCGGCGCCTCTTCATCCTCCCCTGTTCACGTAGGAGGGGGATCAGCAAAGCTGGTGGAGGGGGCGACCACACGCACCGGCTCCCGTGACTACCCCGCAGCCGCCGCCTTCCTCACCCGCGCCGCTGCCGGCCGCTTGGTCGGAGCTTTCGTCGCCGGCTTGTCGACCGATTTCGGCGGCTGCGGCGGCGGAGCCACCGGCTCGGCCTCCTTCACGTCGCGCAGCGCCTTCTGGTTCACCAGCCGACGTTCCTTGCGCGGCGGCAGTTCCCGCACCGGCAGGATGTGCGTGATGATCGAGAGGATGATCAGCAGCGACGGCACTGCAATCAGGCCGCCGATCGGCCCCCAGGCCCAGAGCCAGAAGGTGAGCGACAGAAAGATCAGGAACGGGTTCACCGTCATCGTCGCGCCGAGCAGGTTCGGCGTGACGAAATTGCCCTCGACGCCGTTGATGATCCAGTACGCCACCACCGGCACGATCGCCGCCTCCAGCCCGCCGCCCGAACCGAGCCCGGCGAGAAACAGGATCAGCGCCATGAAGGCCTGCCCGACGAACGGAATGTAATTCAGCACCGCCGCCATCGCGCCCCACAGGATCGGCGAGGGCAGCCCGAGCAGCCACATGACGAGCGTCACCACCACGCCAACGCCGATATTGACCATCGTGATCGTCAGCAGGTACCGCGACACCTTCTGCTCGACATCGCGGAACACATGCGCGGTCCGCCACCGCATCCGGCGCGAAAAGCACAGCGACAGCGTCGCGATCCGGATATTGTCGCGCGTCGCGAGGAAAAAGTAGAGCGAGACGAGGAACACCAGCGCCTGCGCGAGGAAAGCCGGCGCCATCATGGCGATCCCGGTGACGGTGCTCGAATCCTCGACCCGCACCTCCATGCCGCCCGAACCGCCGAGCACGCCCTTCACCTGCTCCTGGAAGCTGCCGAGCGCTGCCAGCGGCTCCTGCCAGTTCTCGAGCTCGGCCTGCAGCCGCGTCCAAATCACCGGAATGCGCTGCGCCCACTCGCTGAGCGGCCCATAGAACAGCGCGCCGCCCGATATGATGATCAGCAGGAACGCCAGCACCACCACGCCGGCCGAAAGGCCTTCCGGAATGCCGCGACGTTCCAGCATGTCCGCCACCGGGCCGAACACGAGCCCGATGGTGATGGCGAGAAACACCGGCGCCAGGATCACCTGCGCCTCGCGGATGGCGACAAAGGCGACGACGATACCGACCGCGCACATGGCGAGCTGCGCGGCATTGCCGAGCACCCGCTCGAAATTGGTCTTGGCGATATCCCTCGTCAGCCCCTGGCGGCGCGTCTTGACGGCTCGTGTCGTGCCCATTTCTGATCCCCTGAACGCTGCAATAAACGCAGCGCCCGAACGAATGTTCCGGCCACTTTGCACCGACGATCTCTCCCACCCACCGGGGTGTGGCGCCCTCCATGCGAGACGGCTAGCATGCCAGCGGAATCAAACTCTGAGGGACCGGGGATAAACCTATGGCGCGCAAGATCATTATCGACACCGACCCCGGCCAGGACGATGCCGTCGCGATCCTCATGGCCCTGTCCTCGCCCGCCGATTTCGAGATTGTCGGCATCGTCGCGGTGGCCGGCAACGTCACGCTGGCGCAGAACGCCCGCAACGCGCTCAAGGTCGTCGAACTCTCCGGCCGCAAGGACATCGCCGTCTACGCCGGCTGCGAGCGCCCGATGCGCCGAACCCTCGTCACCGCCGAGCACGTGCATGGCGAAACCGGGCTCGATGGCCCGGACCTGCCCATGCCCAAGCTGCAGGTCGAACCCCAGCACGGCGTCGATTTCCTCATCGAGGCACTGCTGACCCACGAAGCCGGCACCGTCACCCTCGCCTGCCTCGGCCCGCTCACCAACGTCGCCATGGCCATGGTCAAGGAGCCGCGCATCGTCCCGCGCATCCAGGAGATCGTTTGGATGGGCGGCGGCTATTTCGAAATGGGTAACATCACCCCGGCCGCCGAATTCAACGTCTATGTCGATCCCGACGCCGCCGATGTGGTGATGCGCTCGGGCGTGCCGATCACCATGGTGCCGCTCGACGTCACCCACATGATGCAGTCCACCAAGCCGCGTCTCGAGGCCATCCGCGCCCTCGGCAACAAGGCGGGCAAGGCCGTCTACGAGATGCTGAGCTTCTCCGAGCGCTTCGACCTCAAGAAATATGAGTCCGACGGCGCCCCGCTGCACGATCCCTGCGTCATCGCGTACATGCTGCAGCCCGATCTGTTTAAGGGCCGCCACATCAACGTCGTCATCGAGACCGGCAGCGAGCTGACGGTCGGCATGACCGTCGCCGACTACTGGGGCGTCACCGGCCGGGTCAAGAACTGCAACTTCCTCCGCTCCGGCAATGCCGACGGCTTCTACGCCCTCCTCACCGAGCGCCTCAGCCGCCTGCCCTGACCGGCCTTACTCCTCCGACGCCGGATGATGCACCGGCAGATCGGCCCATTCGCGGGGCCCGAACGACGCGGTTGGGTCGACCGGCTCATCTTCGGTTTCGGCCCATGCCGCGATCTGCTCGGCCAGCCACGTCCGGAACCGCGCAACCAGGCTCAGGCGGTCGGCATCGTGCGAAACGGCGGCGCGTGTATCGATCAGGCTCATCGTCGGCTCCTCTGTTGCCGGCTGCTCTCGCCGGACACGAGCGAAACTGACGGAAGACCCCGCTTTGTGTCCCAAAGCGGGGTCCAAAATCATCCAAATCCGAGCCCCTGGGCCGCTACTCCGGCAACCCCGCCTTGCGCAACCCGGTGACGATCAGGTCGTGCCGCTGCGTCCGGAACGGCTCCGGAAACCGGCTGCTGTTCCGGATCAGGCTCGACACCCTGAGATAGGGCGCCCGCTCGCGGATGGCCGCGATCGTCGCATGCGCGTCGTCCATGCGATCGAGGTGCGCGTACGCAGCGGCCAGCGTCCAGTAGGCCCCGAGCCAGTCGCCGTTGGCCGCGACGCTGCGCAGCGACCACTCCACCGATCCGGCAAAGTCACGCTTGAACAGATCCGCGAGCCCGACGCCCACCAGCAGCTCGTAATTGTCGAGCGCCCCCGGCGAGATCTGCACCGCCTTGACGTAGAGCTCCCGTCCGAACTCGAGATCGCCGAACATCACGTTGCAGAACGCGGTCAGCGACAGGATGGTGGGGTTGTTCGGATTGGCCGCCACCGCCTCGCCCATCATCGCGAGGCACCGTTGCCACTGCCCGCCCAGCGCCATCAGCACCAGCGCCGAAATCGCCGCGACATAGGGATCGTCCGGCCCGGCGACCAATGCCGCCTCGGCCAGCTGCACCGCCCGCGCCCGTTCTTCCGGCGTCGCGCCCAGCCCGAATGTCTCCTGCCGCTCATAGGCCCAGGCCGCATGCGCCAGCGCCGTGGCAAAGCCTGGGTCCAGCCGCACCGACTCCTCGAGCAGCCGGATCGCCTCGGCCCGTACCTCGGCGGACGTGCCGCGAAACAGCGGCAGCGCCCGCAGATAAAGGTCATAGGCGTCGAGACTGCCCGGCGGCTTGCGCCGCGCCCGTTCGATCTCGGCCCGCCGCACCTCCGGCTCGACGAAGCCGACAATGGCGGCCACCATCTCATCGAGGAAGTCGAACAGCTGTGCCCCGTCGCCATCGAACTGCTGCGCCCAGAGCTGCGTGCTGCCCGCCGCTTCGACCAGCCGCACATTCACCCGCAGCTGCGCCCCCCGCCGCCGCACCGTGCCCTCGACCAGGTAGCGCACGCCCAGCGCCGCGATTCCGCCGGCGTCGAGGCCGCGCTCGCGATAGGCGAACGAGGTATTGCGCGACACCACCGCGAAGGTCTTGAACCGCGACAGCGCCGTGATCAGGTCCTCGACCACGCCATCGGCGAAATAGGCCTGCTCGCGATCGTCGGGCGGCGTCGTGAAGGGGAGCACCGCCACCGTCGGGCGCTGCAGCACCGGCGCCGCTTCCGCCGCCCGGCCCGGCCGCGGCAGCCTGTAGCCCACCCGCGGCACCGTCGCGATCCATTCGGTGCCGTCGGGCGCCTTGCCGAGTGCCTTGCGCAGCGCGGCGATCTGCACCGAAAGGTTCGCTTCCTCGACGAACAGACCCGGCCAGGCCCGTGCCATCAGCGCGTCCTTGTCGACCGCCGCCCCGTCCGCCTCGACCAGCGCCGCCAGCAGATCGTACCCCCGCTGCCCCAGCGCCACGGCCACGCCGTCGCGCCGCAGCACACCGGCCTCGGCATCGAGCACGAATGGACCAAAGCTGTTGTTCTGCGCCCCCATGTCCCGACCATAGCTCGCCACGCAGCGCCGGGACAGCGCCTGCCCAGCTAAGCAAATGCACACGGTCGGCGGGTATGCTCACCCCATGCGCGATCGCCGGATAGAGCCCACACTCGACCCACCGCGCCCTCGCCGCAGCTTCGGCGAGTGGCTCTGCCGGCTCGTCGTCACCGCCTTCGGCTGGTTCTATCTGTTCCTGTTGGCCCTGCAGGTGCTGGCCATGGTCGATCCGTTCGATATCGTCCCGCGCCCGCTGGTGGGGGTGTCGCTCATCGTCATCGGCCTGCCCTGGACCTTTGCGGCCGGCGCCTTCCCCGAAGGGCTCCAGTATCTGGCAGCAGCCGTCGCGCCGGCCCTGAACTGGCTCGTGCTCGGGTTTCTCTGCGCCTGGCAGCGGATGAAGCACCGCCTGCCACCTTCCACGGACGCACTTTAGGTCAGCAATACTGACCCTATTGCATTCCGACCTTGGCAGCGCTACACCGTCCGCCCGTCTGGGAGGACACCATGGATCTCGTCACGCTCGTCGCCTTCACCATTGCCTACGCCATCGCGGTGATCGTGCCCGGCCCGGGCGTCGCTGCCGTGGTCGGTCGTGCACTCGGCGGCGGCTTCCGCTCGGCCTTCCCGATGGTGCTCGGCATCCTTGCGGGCGACCTCGTCTACCTCGTCTTCGCCCTGTTCGGGCTGGCCGCCATCGCCACCTGGTTCGGACCGATCTTCGTCGTGGTGAAGTGGGGCGGCGCGCTCTACCTGCTCTATGTCGCCTGGCAGTTCTGGACGGCAAAACCCGGCTCCGAGCAGATCGGCGCGAGGCGCGAGGAGAGCGCCTGGAAGACCTTCCTCGCCGGCTTCGCGCTGACCATGGGCAACCCCAAGACCATCGTTTTCTACCTGGCCCTGCTTCCCACCGTGATCCCGCTCGACCGCCCGATCACTCCGCTGGGCTTTGCCGAACTGACCGCCATCGTCGTCGTCGTGTTGCTGATCGTCGGCTGCGCCTACGCCGGCCTCGCCGCCGCCGCCCGCGACTTCTTCCGCTCGAGCCGCGCCATCCGAAACCTCAACCGCACCGCCGGCCTGATCATGGCAAGCGCCGCGGCACTGGTGGTGATCCGGGAGTAGGCCCGCGACCGACGAGGGTCAGCTAGCCACCGCTTTTCGCAGCTGGCCAAGTACGGATGCGAGCTTTGTCCCGTCGCGCTTAAGCGCATCGAGTGTTTCCAGCGCCAGAGCCTTGTCCGTAACAGCGCTGCTTCGTTCAGCCTGGCGACCGCGGACCGACAACCGCCGCCAAACCAGTACCCAACGGCCGCTACGCTCCACGGTGACTTTTGCCATTCCATGACAAAGCAGGGTGCGAAAGTCCCCGTGCTTGTCCCGAAAATGGAGAAGCTCGGCGTGCGTTGACTTTCCAGCTTCTCCGAAGCGGCCACCCGGAGCAGTGACAGCCGTCAAGTCCTCGAGCTTCTGGCCGATCAGGTGGCGAAGCTTGAAGGAAGCGTCGATCGGCTCGATCGCGCTGAGCGACAGCAAGGTCTCCGTAACGGCATATTCGACCGCCGATAGATGGTGCATGCATTCGCCACGCCAAGCGTTGACCTCGGCATATATTGCGTCCCAGTCGATCGTGGGTGGAACGATTTCTTCGGAGCGGACAGTGTAATCCATGGACGATGCAATACGCCCACGGCATTAATTGCCATCTAACTCGGCTACCAAGATTTGACCGGCCGAACTACCTCACCACCGCACTCGCCGCCGCCAGCCCCCAGGCCAGCAGTTCCTTCGCCCGCTCCGGCGTCACCCCCTCGACATAGCAGCGCAGTTCCGGCGCATTGCCGGAGGCCCGGTAGTGCACCGTGTCGCCCGACGTGAGCGAGAACCGCAGGCCGTCTATGCTCGAAAGCGCCTGCACCTCGCCGACCGGTGCAAAGAACTCCCGCGCATAGGCTCCCTCTTCGCCCAGCCGCTTCAGCAGCGCCGCGCTCCGCTCGCTCGCCACATGCGCCAGCCGGTCCGCCAGCGCCGCCCGCACCGGCAGCGATTTCACCAGCCCTGCGAGGCTCTCGCCCAGCTTGGCTGCCGTACCGAGCACGGCCAGCATCGGCAGCACCGCGTCGCGCGTCGGCAGCGCCGCGATCGTCCTGCCATTCACCAGCACGTCGCTGCCCAGCAGCGTCCCGCCATTGGCCTCGAACCCGACCACGGCGCCGGGCGAGCCGACGGCGGCGGCCTCCATGCCTGCGATCACGAAGGGCGAGCCCACTTTGGTCCGATCGACGCGACCGAACCAGCCGACACCCTCGATCGCCGAGTTGGACGTCACCGGTGTCACCACCCGATCCGCGCCCAGGAACCGCGCCGCGATCATCCCCAGCACGTCGCCGCGCAGGAACTCGCCGCTTCCATCGATCACCAGCGGCCGGTCCGCATCGCCATCGGTCGAGACGATCGCGTCGAGCTTATGCGCGTCGATCCAGCCGAAGCGCGGCTCGAACAGCGCGTCCGAGAACGCCTCCGTATCGACAGCGACGAACTCTTCCGACCGCCCCAGCCGCACCACCTCGGCGCCGGCGCGCGTCAGGAACGACACCAGCATGTCGCGCGCCACCGACGAATGCTCGAACACCCCGATCCGCCAGCCGTTGAGCGTGGTGGCGTCGAGCAGGCCGCGATAGCGCTGCCGGTAACGGTCCCCCGCGACGATGCCCTCGTCCACCGGAGCCCCCTGCCCCTGTGGCACGGTCTCGACCAGCGCGGCAGCAATTCCCGCCTCGTCATCCTTGGTGATCTCGCCCGCCGGCGTGTAGAATTTCAGCCCGTTGCGGTCGGCAGGGATATGGCTGCCCGTGACCATGATCGCCGCGCCGCCATTGGCCATCGCATGGAGCGCCAGTGCCGGCGTCGGCAGCGCTCCGCAATCGACCGGCACGAGGCCCGCCGCTCGAATGGCAACGGCGCAATCGTCGACGATCCGCGGGCTCGAGGCGCGGAAATCGCGAGCCAGATACACCCGCCGGCCCGCACCTGTGCCAAGATGGGCAAGGAACGCCGCCGTGTAGCGCCGCGCCGCCCCACCCTCGAGGTCGGTCGCGAGCCCGCGCAGACCGCTCGTACCGAACTTGAGTGAATCCATCCCGGCCTCCATGCGTTTTCTAAGCCATCCCATGGCCTTGCCTCGCCACGCAAGCTGCATGGACCGCGTACAGGTGACGTTAATGATTGGTTCATCAACGCCCTTCACATTGGTCAGCATGATTGTCGAAAAGCGCTCGATGAACTGGCTGCCGCGTGCGTCGATTTACGACGAGATGCAGGCCAATGCCGAAAAGCGGCGCGCCAATCTCAAGGCCGACTTGGCCAATTCGGCCAATTACAACGCCGCGCTGATCAGCTCCAACACCGACAGCACCGAAGCGGTGAACCTCACGCTCCGCATCGCCGCGGCGCGCGTCCAGACCGGCGTCAAGCCCAAGGTCTAGCCGCTTGCGCCGGCTGGGGCCTGTCCCCATCTTCGCTGCATGTCGCTGACCGCCTTCTTCTCCCGCGAAGTTACCGTCGTTGCCCGCGAGCTGCTCGGCGCCGAGCTGCTCGTCGATGGCGTCGGCGGCCTCATCACCGAGACCGAAGCCTACCACCCCGACGAGCCCGCCTCGCACGCCCATCGTGGCCCAACCCCCCGCAATGCCTCGATGTTTCGCGGTCCCGCCCTCGCCTATGTCTACCGCTCCTACGGTATCCACTGGTGCCTCAACTTCACCTGCACCGGCGCCGCAGCGATCCTGATCCGCGCTCTCGAGCCCACGGCCGGCATCGACCGGATGGCCGAGCGCCGCGGCCTTTCCGACACCCGCAAGCTCGCTACCGGCCCCGGCAAGCTCGCCGAGGCGCTGGCTGTGACCCGGTCTCACGACGGCCTCCCGCTCGATTCGCCCCCCTTTGAGCTGCGCCTCCCCACGACGGAGCGGCCGGTCGTCATCGGCCCGCGCATCGGCATAACCAAGGCCGCCGACCTGCCCTGGCGCTTCGGCATCGCCGGGTCCGCCTTCCTCAGCCGCTCATTCCGCTGAACGCGGCGAGGACGTGTTGTCGCGCCGGGTTTCCCTTTGACCCGCCTTTGGTTAGGTTGCCGGCCGCTGGAGCGTGATCAGGAAAGTTGCAGACTTTTCCGGTTCGATCTCGCGACCACCTTACCGACAAGGAGACACCCGTGCAGGTCGACGCGCTGATCAAGGAATTGCTGGCAACCGGCAGCATGAACGAGGACACTGCCGCGGACCTCAATCGCTGGCTCGCCGAGCACGAAGCCG
>JAESFU010000313.1_pt1 | contig 38500 bp, 30 predicted proteins | sample 9269461 | NCBI WGS metagenome assembly JAESFU01 (sample SAMN14502556, study PRJNA617107) | algae metagenome | isolation source: Stenomitos rutilans HA7619-LM2 and co-occurring heterotrophs from cave walls | place: USA: Waikapalae cave, Hawaii | collected 2009-07-28
TCCTGCACCTTGTCGATGGTTTCCATCACCTGGCGCTGGGTGACCACGTCGAGCGCGGATGTCGGCTCGTCGGCGATGATCACTTCGGGGCGCAGCAGGATGCCGATGGCGATACACACGCGCTGCTTCATGCCGCCCGACAGCTCGTGCGGGAACATGTTGAACACGCCCGGATCGAGATCGACCGATTTCAGCGCCCAGACGCAGCGATCGTTGATCGCCCTGGCACTCTCGCCACGCAGGTGCGACTTGATGGCGTCGACCATCTGCGCGCCGATCTTCATGACCGGGTTGAGCGAGTTCATCGCGCCCTGCGGGATGTAGGCGATCTTACTCAGCCGGGCCTTGCGCATTCCCTCTTCGTTGAGGGACTGCAGGTCCGTGCCGCCGACGATGACCTTGCCGCCTTCGATCCGCCCCGGGGGCTTGATCATGCGCATCATGGCGAGGGCAAGGGTCGACTTGCCGGAACCGGATTCGCCGACCATGCCCATCTTGGTGCCGGCTTCGAGGGTGAAGCTGACATTGTCCAGCGCGCGGGCGCGGCCGAGGTCGGTGTAGTAGCTGACGACAAGGTCTTCGACGCGGAGGACCGGGCCGCCTGTGGCGGGCGAGGGACCGCGACCGGCGGTGGCTTCGGTGGTTACCAGATTCATCGTCATTACTCCGTCCGCCGCACGCGCGGGTTGGCCAGTTCGTCGAGGCCCATATTGATGAGGGCGAGCGAGCCCAGGATCAGGATCATCGCGATGGAGGGGGCGATTGGCCACCACCACCAGCCGTTGAAGAAGGCGCCCTGAAGCTGCGCTGCCCAGATCAGGTTACCGAGCAGCGGCTCGCGCAATGGACCAAGGCCCAGCACGGCGAGGTAGAACGAGGCAAACACGGCGGCAAAGACCTGGCCGACAAAGGCCGCGGCGATAAAGGGTAGCAGGTTCGGCAGGATCTCCTTGAAGATGATCGAGAGATCACCAACGCCGGAGAGCTTTGCCACCGAGACGAACTGCCGCTCCTTCATGGTCAGCACCTGGGCGCGGATGACGAGCGTTGGCCCCATCCAGGCCAGCATCACGACGATCAGGGCCATCGTGATGATGGTGACGTCGCGCTTGTCGAGCGAGCCGGCGACAACGACCTGGATCAGCAGCACGGGGATCGGGGTCAGGATCTGGCAGATGGTGCGGATGGTCGAATCCACCCAGCCGCCGAAGTAGGCAGAGACAAAGCCGAGCACGACGCCGATGAGGGTGCCGAGGCCACCGGCAATGACGCCGATCACCGCGGTCTGCCACATGCCCATGACCATGGCGGCATAGAGGTTGCGGCCGAAGAAGTCGGTACCGAACGGGTACTTGAGGCTAGGCGGCTGCTTGGTCGCGACCGCCAGCGGATAGGCGTGCTTGGGGTTGATCGTCGCCAGGCCAATGACCGTGAACAGGATGAGCCCGATCAGGATCAGCAGGCCAACGGCGAGGCCGCGGTTACGGTTGAAATAGCGCAGCAGGAGGGTGATCCGGCCAGGCTGCTGGATCGACACGTCCGGGGCAGTTGCAGTGAGTGTTGCCAATTGTCCGGATCCTACTGGTTATTCCGCACGCGCGGATCGAGAAGCGGGTAGACGAATTCGAGGATGGCCATCAGCACGGCGATCGCGATCGTGATGAAGAGGACGATGCCGTAGATGAGCGGGAAGTCGTTCGAGCGGATGGCGTTGTTGAGCACGGTGCCCAGGCCGGGCAGGCCGAACAGGCCCTCGACGATGATGGCCGAGGTCACGACCGTACCGAGCGCGAGGGCGAGGCCGGTCACCTGCGGCAGCAGGGTGTTGCGCAGGTAGTAGTCGCGGAAGATGCGACCACCGGTGAGGCCCTTGTGTTCGGCGAAGTTCACGTAGTCCTCGCCCTGGATGGTTACACCCATGCCGCGCATCGAGAGCACCCAGCCGCCAACCGAGCCCAGGATAAGAGCGAGGCCGGGAAGGAGTTGGTGGCGCAGCAGGTCGAAGACGAAACTCCAGGACCAGTTAGGCACCTGGCCCACCGAATAGGCGCCGCCGAGGGGCAGCAGCTTCAGGCGGAAGCCGATGAAGAACAGGAGGAGCACGCCCATGATGACGGGCGGCACACCGGTCAGCAGCACGAAGGGGGTGGCGATGCCACGCAGCCAGCGCGGCGCCTTGGGCCAAGCCGAGACGGCGCCCAGGAGGTTGCCGATCACGAAGCTGAGGATCGTGGTGACGAGCAGCAGGAAGAAGGTCCAGGGCAGGGCCTGGGCGATGATGTCGGCCACGGTCGATGGATAGCGGTTCAGCGAGTAGCCGAAGTCCATGCGCACGATATTGCCGAGGTAGTTCCAGTACTGATCGAGCAGAGGCCGATCGAGGCCGAACTGCTGGTTCATGCTGGCGATGAGGGCTTCGAGATCCCCGGGCGAGAAGCCGCCGGAGCGCGCCAGCTCGGCGAAGCGCTCGCGAATGGCGTTACGCGGCGAAAGGCGCGGGATGAAGAATACGATCGTGGATGCGGCCCAGATGACCAGAACCAGAAAAGCGAGGCGCTTTGCGATCAGCTTGAAATTCACTTGGGCTACTCCGGCACCGTGAAAAGTCGGAGTGCGCGCGGACGCGCACTCCAGTGTCGAGGTCGGTTACTGCGCGCCGGACGGCTGCAGGTTGGTGATGACCAGCATGCCGGTGTGGGCCCAGAAGGCGCCGTTGGTGCCAGCAGCGGGGTTCGCTGCCGTCGGCCAGTTGGTCCAGTAGTGCTGGTTGTAGGCGATGCGGTGCAGCCACTGGATGATCGGCACGTCGATCTGGTCGCGCCAGTAGATGCCAAGAGCCTGAGCGGCACCTTCCTGGAACTTCGGATCGTCCGACGAGAGCGGGGCGATCGAGTCGAGGATGGCGTCGTATTCGGGGTTCTTGTAGCGCGAGAAGCGGTTGTTGCCGGCCGAGGTGCCGATGGCTTCGCTGTACTTGCCGTGGAAGAGGTTCAGAGCTTCGAACGGGTCGTAGAGCGAGGCGCCGTGACCGAACATGTACAGGCCAGCCTTGCCGTCAGCCATGTTCTGGTAGGCGTCAGGGCCGAAGTTGACGTTCGCGTCGAAACCACCCTGACGCAGCATTTCGACCAGGATCGGAACAATGTCGCCGTGGATGTTTTCGAAGCCCTGGATCGTGGCGTCGATGGTCTGGCCGTCCTTCTCCCACAGGCCGTCGCCGTTCAGCGTGAAGCCGGCTTCGGTCATGAGGGCCGCGGACTGCTCGGGGTCGAACAGGCCAGGCTGGTACTGCTCTTCCAGCGCCTTGACGGCGGGCGAGTCAGCGAAAGCCTGCAGGTTCGGGTAGAGCGGGAACGGGTAGATCGTCGCGATCTTGGCACCCTCATAGAGGATGTCGTTGATCACATCGCGGTTGACCACGAGGCTCACCGCACGACGGACCTTGGGGTCATCGAACGGAGCGAGCTGGGTGTTCATCCACAGCGAGTTCGGCCACCAGTCGAGGTAACCGAACGGCGACTCGTTGCCGGTATGCGTGGTGATTTCCGGGTTCTGGGCAAGGATGTTGCCGATAACCGAGGAACGCATGTCGAGAGCGGAGTCGAACTCGTTGTTCACGAGGCGCTGGGCCACGGTGTCCATCGAGACGCCGGTGATGTTGGCGATGATGACGCGCTTGACGGCCGGCTCGGCGATGCGGCCAGCGGCCACGGCCCACCAGTCGGCACGGTAGTCGAAGATCTTCTGGTTGGCGTTCCAGGCGATCAGGTCATAGGGACCCGAGTGCGGAATCTCGATGCCACCGGGCTCCATGTTCACGTCGGGCTTGGACCCGAGGAAGGTGGCCGGGACGATCGGGATACCGGTATCGAACTTTTCGGTCAGCACTTCGAACTTGAAGCGCGGAGCCGGGGCCTTGAAGTTCACCTTCACGGTCAGGTCGTCGACGATATCGGTCGAGGCAACGAACTGGGTGAAGTGAGCGTTGTAGGGCAGCTTGGAGTTGTTCAGCTGGCCATCGAACGTGAACTTCACGTCAGCGGACGTGACGGGCGTGCCGTCCGACCACTTGGCACCCGGGTTCAGCTTGATCTCGAGCGCGGTGAAGGTGTCGTCGGTGTATTCCATGCTGTCGGCCAGCCACGGAACATACTCGCCCTTGAAGATGGCGAAGTACATAAGCGGCTCCCACATCAGGGCGTTGCCTTCCTGATGGGTGTAGCCGGGCAGGGCCCATGGGTTGGTCACGCCGATCGGCGAGGAGGCGGCGACGCCCCAGCCGAGCACGGCGGTCTGATTGCGCGGAATGTCGGCCAGCGATGCCGGCAGGATTTCCTTGGGCGCAGTGGCAGCGAGCGGGCTCTGCGCCAGCGCGGCCATGGGCATTGCCGAGACGCCGAGCGCCAGCAGTGCCGCGGTTAAGAGTCTGCGATTGATCATGTGACAGGTTCTCCCTTGACTGTCATGCAGGTGAATTGACCGCCCTTGCTGGCGGCTCATGCGTGCGGTGCGGCCTTGTCGGGCCCGCTTGTCTCCCTTTCCTCCGTCCGATCCTCGTCGCGTGAAGACGCCGCACCCGCGTGGGGTGACCGATGCAGTCGGCGCGACCAGGAAATCCGCTCAGCCCCGCAGGGGCATCAGACCGGTGGCAATCGGGGCAAACTGCGAGCGCGGGCAAAAATTTCCCGCTCGCCCTTCCGGCTCAGCAGCCGGATGGGCGGAATGTCACACTCGAAGCGCTTTGATTGTGCTGCCCACCGGACAGTCAGATCGTGCCTAATGGCATTCGGTTTGGTGTCTCCCCCACTCCCGTTGCCGGCCTCCCTCCAGAGGATGCCCGGCGTTTCTCCCTTGTGGACAGAAGGGTTAGTCAGCGGAGTCCGACGAGTCAACAGCTAGAATGGTAGTTGTTGCAAGGCTTTGGCCCAAAAATCGCGTTCCACCGATGAAACGCATTGAATGTACGAGGTTTTTTGTCCGTTTCGTCTCGTACATTAAATCCAACATTTTGTGTGCGATAGCGCCGATGCGGTACGTACCTCGCTGAATCTTGGCGAAAATCCAGCGGTTGGGGAGCGATGGGATCGCGATCCGAAGCGCTTGAGATCACGCGATCGGGATCGCAGGCTTAACGCGATCTTAAGTTCGATCCGCAGAATTGCCTGAAAGCGTGGGCAGTGTTTCCCCATCGCTTTGGTCGCCCGCGTTGTTATCGGCGCCTGTCAGTTCCGAGGCCCTTTCATGTCCCGCGTAAGCAAGCCCCTCGCGCCTGTTCTTTCCCGTCGCTCCTTTGGCATTGGCGCCGCTGCGCTCGCCGGCTCGCTGCTGGTGACGCCCGCCTTCGCGTCGGTTTCAGGCTTCGTCGACGGCGTCTGGGCGAGAGCCAAGGCGCGCGGCGTGTCGCGAAAGGTTTTCGACGTGGCGATGGGCGGCTTTGCTCCGATCGACAACGTGATCGACCTCAGCCGCAAGCAACCCGAGTTCGTGTCGACGGCCGCCGACTATGTCGGCAAGCGCGTTACCGACGGGCAGGCCGGCAAGGGGCAGGGCATGGCCGGCGAGTGGAAGCAGACGCTGGCCGCGGTCGCGTCGCGCTATGGCGTGCAGCCCGAGATCATGCTCGCGATATGGGGCATCGAGACCAACTACGGCGGCTACATGGGTGGCACCAACTCGGTGCATGCGCTCGCAACGCTCGCCTATTCCGGCTATCGGGCCGATTACTTCGGTGCAGAACTCGTCACCGCGCTCGAGATACTCGAAGGCGGACATGTGCGGGCCAAGAACATGGTCGGCTCGTGGGCCGGCGCCATGGGGCACCCGCAGTTCATGCCGTCGAGCTTCATGAAGTACGCGGTGGATTTCAAGGGTGACGGGCACAAGGACATCTGGGGCTCGGTGCCTGACGCGCTGGCCTCGATCGGCAACTATCTCAAGTCGTTCGGCTGGCGCGCGGGCGAGACCTGGGGCTATGAGGTGAAGCTGCCGGGCGACTTCAACTACCAGAACGTCTGGACCAGCGTGAACGCGACACTCGGCGACTGGAACGGTGTCGGCGTGGTGCGCGCCAGCGGGCGACCGTTCCCGCGGCCGTCCGATACGGCCCGCATCTACATGCCGATGGGCGGGCAGGGGCCGGTGTTCGCGGTGCTGCCGAACTTCGATGTGATCAAGCGCTACAACAATTCGGACAGCTATGCGCTGGCTGTCGGCCACCTCGCCGACCGGATCCTCGGTTCGAAGGGGTTTGTGTCGCCCTGGCCGCAGGATACAGCGCTCAACAAGGACGGGCGCACGCAGGTACAGGCGATGCTGCTGCGCAAGGGCTACGATATCGGTTCGCCCGATGGCGTCATCGGGCCGAAGACGCGCGCCGCGGTGATCGACTTCCAGGCACGCATCGGGCTGCTGCCGGACGGGCACGTGTCGGGTAACCTGCTGCGCGCGCTCAGCTAAATTATGCCGACTAAGTAAAATTGCGCGTGTCCATAGCGTCCCCTCGTTAACCGGCCCGCCGATACGCTCGGACAGTGGAATTCGGGCGAGTGGCCATGCAGAAGCGTGGGGGGCAATTTCCCGGTGAAAGAAGGTCCAGTCTGCGGCTCGCTGCCGTGGCCTGGCCGTTCATTGCCATCATCGTGATCCAGGTGGTGCTGGCAACGTTCAGCCTGCAGATGGTCACGACACTGCGCGCCTATGTGAACGGCGAGAGCCAGTGGTCCAAGGCGCAGCACAACGCGATCTACTTCCTCAATCGCTATATCGACACGGGACAGACGATCTTCCTGCGTCGCTACGAGCTGGCGTTCGATGTCCCGATGGGGGACCGCGATGCCCGGCTGGCGCTGGAACGGCAGCCGCCCGATCGCGAAGCTGCGTTTGGCGGCTTCCTGCGTGGCCGCAACAGTCCAAGCGATATCTCCGGGCTGATCTGGATGTTCGAGAATTTTGGCTGGTTCGGGCACATGCGCGAAGCGATCGGGCACTGGCGAGCCGCCGAACCCCTGCTGATGCAGCTCGAGAACCTGGCGCAGGAGGTGCAGGCGGCGCCAGAGGCCGGACGGGAGGCGCGGGCGGCGTGGAAGGAGCGGCTGGACGCCATCAACAACATGGTCACGCCGATGACCGAGCGCTTCTCGACGGCAATCGGCAACGGGGCGCGGGTGGTGCAGTTCCTGCTGCTGGCTGCCAACTTCCTGATCGCGGCGCTATTCGTCGTGCTCACGCTGTGGCGGCTGAGCAGCTTCGTGCGGCAGCGGCGTGCCGTGGAGGGCGAACTGGCCTGGCGGGCGGCGCATGACCAGCTGACCAAGCTGCCCAACCGTGCCGCCTTCGACCGGGCATTGGCCGAACATATGAATGACGGCACGGCCGTAGCGCTGATGTATATCGACCTCGACCGGTTCAAGCACGTCAACGACACGGCCGGCCATGCCGCGGGCGATCGGTTGCTCTGCTCGATTTCGGACATCCTGACGCTGTCTATCGACGAGGATGACCTCGCGGCGCGCCTTGGCGGCGACGAGTTCGGGGTCGTCATCCGCGGCAGCACGCTCGACCACGCACTGGCCTGCGCTCACCGGTTGCGCTCGGCGCTCGCCGACCTGCCCTTCCTGTGGAAAGACACGCACTTTACGGTAAGCGCGAGTATTGGTTTCGTTGCGCTGGGCCAGAAGGGCGAAACGGCGCAGACGGCAACGATGGCCGCGGATCTCGCCTGCTACAGGGCCAAGCAACTGGGCCGCAATCGCGTTTACGTGCATGGCACCGCGGAGCCGCCGCCGGCGGACGACGAGGAGAGACTGCGGGCGTAAGCCAAGGCTACGTCTTCTCGAAGTGGCGCTAGGCTGGCACTGGCGAGTCGGCGGCAATCAGGCCTTCGGCTTTCAGATCGGCCCATAGCGCGGTGGGGATCGTTTCCTCGATGAAGCCGATATTGGCCGTCACCTCTTCGGACTTGGCACCGCCGGGGATCACCGCGACGACGGCTGGATGTGCAAGCGGAAATTGCAGCGACGCAGCCTGTAGCGACACGCCGTGAGCCGCGCAGACGGTCTGGATGCGGCGAGCTTTCTCCTGGATATCGGGTTCGGCGATGCCGTAGCGGTAGCGGGCATTGGGGCCGGGACCGGTGGCAAGGATGCCGGAGGCGTAGGGCGCGCCGATCACCACCGAGATGCCTTCATCGACGCAGCGCTTCAGGCCCCTTGGCAGGGCCGCCTGGTCGAGCAGGGTGTAGGGCATGGCGACGATGGCGAAATCGAGCGGCACCATGGGCGCGATGGTCTCGAGCGACTCGACGGCGTTGAGGCCCATGCCGATGGCCTTGATCTGGCCGGAGCGCTTCAGCTCCTGGAGGGCACGGATCCCGCTCGTCGCCATGTCGTCGAGGCTTGGCCCGCCCGGCTGGCTCGCCTGTTCGGGATCGTGGATCAGCAGCGCGTCAATGGTGTCGAGGCCGAGGCGCAGGAGGCTTTGTTCGTAGGCGCGCATGACGCCGTCATAGCCATAGTCCCACACCACTTCCATGTTCAGCCCGCCGCCCCAAGGGGTGCGGTCGAAGCTCTTCGGATCGGCGGGGCGCCTGAGCGACCGGCCGATCTTGGTGGTGAGGATGAACTCGTCGCGCGGGCGGTCGATGAGAAAGTCACCGGTGCGGTGTTCGGAGAGGCCACGGCCGTACCAGGGCGCAGTGTCGTAGAAGCGGATACCGCCATCCCAGGCGGCCTGCAGGGTCGCGTGTGCGACTTCGCCGGAGACGCGATTGTACATGCCGCCGAGGTGGGCGGTACCGAAGCCCATGGGCGGGACACGGAGCTCGGTGCGGCCGACTTGCTTTCGATCGGTGAGGCGGATGGTCATAGCGCCATCGCCTCGATGGACTTGAGCGTATGGCCGTGGCCGAAGCCGGGTTCGTTCGAAACCACGACGTTTCCGTCCTTAGGGACGGCCATGCCGGGGAAGTTGTTGGTGGTTTCGAGCGGCTGGCCGGGAGCGCCGCCGACGAAATACTCGCCCCAGCGCGAGTTGGTGGAGGAGACGGTGAAGTGCTGGCCGTATGGCGTGTTCATGCCGGCGTGACAGATGGTTTCCAGCCCGGCGGCATCGGCGATAGCGGCGATCTTCTGGACGGCGGTGAAGCCGCCCACCCAGTGGATGTCGGGCTGGAAGATATCGGCAACGCGATCCTTGGCGGCCTCGAAGAAGGTGTAGGGCGTGTACCAGTGTTCGCCGGTCGCGATGGTCTGCCAGGGCAGGCGCTCGCGCAGCGCGCGGTGGGACGAATGGTCCTCGGGGATGAGGCAGTCCTCGATCCACTTGAGGTTGTAGGGCTTCAGCCGGTGAGCCAGGCGGACCGCGAACTCGACGTCGAAGGCCATCCAGCAATCCAGCATCAGCTCGACCTTGGGGCCGATCAGTTCGCGGCGGTTCGCGACGAATTCCTCGTTGCGGTCGAGCGCCTCGAGGCCATCGGCGGTGCCGTAGGGGCAGGCGAGCTTGGTGGCCTTGAAGCCGAGCTCCATGTGCCAATCGGTGTCGTTGCCGGTGGCGTAGCAGAACTGGCTGTCGCGCGCGGCGCCACCGGCGAGCTCGTAGACGGGCAGCTTCAGCGTCTTGCCCTTGAGGTCCCAGAGGGCGAGATCGATGCCGCTGATTGCGTAGGAGGCAAGGCCCGAGGGCGAGTAGGGCGAGGCCAGCCGCAGCATCATGTCGTAGAGCTTTTCGGTGGCGAGCGGGTTCTCGCCAATGAGCAGCGGGCCGAGATGGTCGTTGATGACGCTGATGGTGGGCTGGCCGAGATCGGTGGTGCCAAACCCCCACGAGCCATCGTCGGCAGTGACAAGCACGCCGACGGAAGTGAAGTTGGGCCGCCAGCTGGCGCGCAGGGCCTTGTAGCGCGGATAGCGCGACATGGGGTTTGCCACTTCGGCGTCCTTGGTCCAGGGCGGACGGCGCGCGGTGCCCTTGAGCTTGCCTTCATCGTAGTTGCCGCCGGCAATCGGGTTGGTGATGGCGAAGGCTTCGATGGACTTGATCTTCACGGCGCTGTTCCTCCCGGCCGGCTGTGTTCCCCGGGGGAACCTCGTTGGGACCAAGTGAGCGGGGGCCGGTGCGGCAAGTCAACGATAGGCCGCATAGACTTTCGGCAAAGGGCGCTGGAACGACTACTGGAAACGCCGGATGTCGAAGGCGGCGACGTCGGGGCTGCCGCCGGCGACCAGCTCAGCGATAAGGCGGGCGGTGACGGCGCTGAGGGTGAGGCCGAGATGCCCGTGGCCGAAGGCGAAGAGGACGCGCTGGTCGGCCGGGTGTCGGCTGATCACGGGCAGGGAGTCCGGAGTGGAGGGGCGGCGACCCATCCACTGGTTGCCACCTTCGGGCAAGCTCGGCACGTAGCGGCGCATCTTGGCGCGCATGGCTTTGGCGCGATCGTAGTTCGCGGGCGTTGTGGGGCGGGCGAGCTCGACGGCGCCGCCGACGCGCAGGCCATCGACGAGCGGGCTCGCAATGAAGCCGTGATCGGCGAAGCCGACGGGCATCGCGATGTTCCATCCAAGATCGGTGAAGGTGGTGTTGTAGCCGCGCTCCGTTTCGAGCAGCAGCTTCAGGCCGGTCCTTCGCACGATGTCGCGTGACCACACGCCCGCTGCGATGACGACCTGATCGAAGAACTCGACCTCGCCGGAGACGTGGAGGACGGAGATGCGATCCCCGGCGGGGCCGACGTGGATGATCTCGGCGGGTGCGAGCCTAGCGCGTTCGCGGATGAACGATTGGTGATGGCGGAGGATGGTGAGCGGGTTGGAGGCGGTCCAGTAGACCGGTTGGTGCACGGCGCCCGCGAAGCGGCCTTCGAGCTGTGGCACGAGCTTGCGGGCGGCTTCCGCGCTGAGGCGCTCGTATGGAAAGGCGAGCGCCTGCTTCGCAAGTTCGGCATCGTGGAGGGCGGCGGCGATGCTCGCTTCGCTGTCATGGACCGAGAGGTAGCCGGTCTGGCGCAGGTGGCCGTCGAGACCGTCGATACGGCCGAGGCGGAAGTGATCCTCCAGCGCGGTGCGCATCAGGCCGGCGAGGGCGGCGCGGACTTTTGCGCCGTGCGATGGCGTCGCCGAGGCGAGCAAGGCAAGGAGCCAGGGAGTGAGCGCCGGCAGGTCTGGCCAGCGGATCGTCAGCGGTCCGAGCGGATCGAGCAGCCATCCGGGTACGGCCTTGAGTACGCCGGGACTTGCCAACGGGGCAATCTCAGGCAGGGCGACGAGAGACGCATTGCCCGCCGAAGCCGGCCGCCCCTCCGGTTCGCGTTCGTAGACCACGACCTCATGGCCATCGCCAATCAGCTGGACGGCAATGGATGCGCCGATGATGCCGGCGCCGACAACGGCGATGCGAGGCACAGGTCACTCCGACAGGACGCGCCCGGCCGCGGCGAAGTGCTCAGGCGGCCGGTCGGAACGTGTTGGCGGCTATCGAAGCAGGTTTCATCTCGATCGAGAAGCCGGGGAGTTTTGGCGGCATGTAGGCCGCGTTGCGAATGTCGCAGGGCTCGATGAAGTGCTCGTGCAGGTGATCGACATATTCGATCACGCGGCCATCCTTGGTGCCGGAGACGACGAGATAGTCGATCATCGACAGGTGCTGGACGTATTCGCAGAGGCCGACGCCGCCGGCATGCGGCCAGACTGGCAGGCCGAATTTGGTGGCGAGTAGCAACACGCTCAGCACCTCGTTGAGACCGCCGATGCGACATGCATCGATCTGGACGATGTCGATGGCGCCCGAGGTGATGAACTGCTTGAAGAGGATCCGGTTCTGGCACATCTCGCCGGTCGCGACCTTTACCGGGGCGATGGCGTCGCGAATGGCCTTGTGGCCGAGGATGTCGTCGGGGCTGGTCGGCTCTTCGATGAAATAGGGGTTGAAGCGCGAGAGCTCGCGCACCCAGTCGATGGCCTGGCCGACTTCCCAGACCTGGTTGGCATCGATCATCAGGTAGCGGTCGGGGCCCATGATGGAGCGGACGATCTCGAGGCGGCGGATGTCGTCGCTGAGGTCACGGCCCACCTTCATCTTGATATGGGTGAAACCGGACTCGACCGCCTCGGTCGCAAGGCGTGTGAGCTTCTCGTTGGAGTAGCCTAGCCAGCCGGCCGAGGTCGTGTAGCACTTGTAGCCTTCGGCCTCGAGCGTCGCGATGCGCGCCGACTTGCCGGCCTCGGCCTTCCGGAAGATCGCCAGTGCCTCTTCAGGCGTGATGGCGTCGGTGAGATAGCGGAAATCGATGATCGAGACGAGCTGCTCGGGGGTCATGTCGGCGACATAGCGCCAGACGGGCTTGCCGGCTTCCTTGGCGAGCAGGTCCCACACGGCGTTGACGACGGCGCCGGTCGCGAGATGCATGGCGCCCTTGTCGGGCCCGATCCAGCGCAGCTGGCTGTCGCCGGTCACGTGGCGCCAGAAGCGGCCGGGGTTCTCCGCGATCCAGCTCAGTTCCAGCCCAATGACGCGCGGCTTCAGCGCTTCGAGGGCGGCGACGACGACTTCGTTGCCGCGGCCGATGGTGAAGGTGAGGCCGTGCCCTTCGTGAGCTCCGTCCGTCCCCAAGATCACGTAGGCCGCCGAATAATCGGGATCGGGGTTCATGGCGTCCGAACCATCGAGCGAAGCCGAGGTGGGGAAGCGCAGGTCGTGGGTGGAGAGCGAGGTGATCTTGGTCATAGGGGGCGTCCGGCAAGGCAGGAGAAAGCCGGGCACCACTGGGGCGCCCGGCTGGTCAGGCGAAATCAGTCGTAGAGGACCGCGGCGATTTCCGGCGAGGTCATGTTCGACTTGTCGTAGTAGTAGAAGCCGGTGTCGATGATCTTGGGCAGGGTCTCGCCCTTGATGGCGGCGATGGCGGCCTTGACCGTCTCGTAGCCGATGCCGACCGGGTTCTGGGTGATGGCGCCGGCCATGACGCCGGACTCGATGAAGGCCTTCTGGGCCGCGCCCGAGTCGTAGCCGATGACCACGACATTGGAGTTCAGCTCGACCTTGCCGTTGGCAACGCCGATGGCGGAGCCTTCGTTGGCGCCGAAGATGCCCTTGAGGTCCGGGTTGGCCAGCAGGATCGACTTGGTGATTTCGGTCGACTGCAGCTGGTCGCCGCCGCCGTACTGAACCGAGACGACTTCGATGTTCGGGTAGGCTTCCTTGATGCGGTTGACGAAACCGTCGACGCGGTCGATGCCGGTGCGGCTGGTCTGGTCGTGCGCGACGACGGCAACCTTGCCTTCGCCACCGATCAGTTCGGCCATCTTGTCTGCCGCGAGAGCAGCGGCAGCGACGTTGTCGGTGGTCGCGGTGGTCAGCGGGATGTCGCTGGCAACACCGGAGTCAAAGGCGATGACCGGGATGTTGGCGGCCTTGGCCTGCTCGAGCAGCGGGGTCGCGGCCTGGCTGTCGAGGGCGGCAAAGCCGATCGCATCGGGAGCACGCGACAGCGCGGCGGCCAGCATATCCATCTGGCGGTCGACCTGGCTTTCGCTCTCCGGACCTTCGAAGGTCACGTTGGCGCCGAACTCGGCGCCGGCCTTGTCGGCACCGGCCTTCACGGCCTGCCAGAACTGGTGCTGGAAGCCCTTGGAGATGAGGGCGATGTCGTAGGTTTCCTGCGCGAAGGCAGGGACGGCAGTGGTGAGCATCGAGACCGCGGCGATGGCGCCGAGGAGCGTGCGACGGGTGAACATGGGTTTCCTCCCAACGGGGTTGTTTGTCAGTCTTCTGGGCATTTTGTTGCCTCTTGTTGGTGTCCGCCCGGCGGACACGGTGATCGTCCGGCGCCTAAAGTGTGCGGCGCCGCAGGATATCGGCATAGACGGCCAGGATGATGATGGTGCCGGTCACCACCGTTTGCCATTCCTGGGCCACCGAAAGGATGCGCAGGCCATTGGCCAGCACGGAGATGATGAGCGCCCCGATAAGCGTGCCGAGCACGGTGCCGCGGCCGCCCGAGAGCGAGGTGCCGCCAATGACGACGGCAGCGATGGCGTCGAGCTCGTAGCCCTGGCCAAGCGCCGGCTGCGCCGAGTTGAGGCGCGAGGCGATGAGGATGCCGGCGACACCGCAGATCGAGCCGGCGGTGGCATAGACCGCGATCTTCCAGCGGTCGACGTTGACGCCGGAGAGGCGGACCGCCTCTTCGTTCGAGCCCAGAGCAAAGGTGTAGCGGCCGAGCGCGGTCTTGCTCAGCACGAAGGCTGCGATCAGCGCCACGGCGAAAAGCACGAGCACGCCATTGGGGATCGGCACGGCCGGAAAGACCGAGCCCACGATCGAGCCGAGGGCGATCTGGTTGAAGCCGGGCGTATCGTTGAAATAGATCGGCTTGGTGCCGGAGATGACCAGCGACAGGCCCTTGAGGATCAGCATCATGCCGAGCGTGGCGATGAAGGGCGGGACCTTCAGCTTGGCGATGACGAAGCCGGAAATGGTGCCGCAGACGAGGCCGGTCAGCAGGGCGCCTGCGAGGCCGAGCGGCATGGGCAAGCCGTAGTTGGTGAGGATCACGCCGGCGATGACGGCACAGAAGGTCATCAGCGTGCCGACCGAGAGATCGATGCCGCCAGTGATGATCACCAGCGTTGCGGCGACCGCGAGCACGCCGTTAACCGAGGTAGCCTGAAGGATCGCAAGGATGTTCTGGGTCTGGAGGAAGTTCGGGGACGCGACCGAGAACACGACTACCAGTGCGAGGAGGCCGGAGAAGGCGAGCAGCCGGTGAAAGGCGCCCGAGACACGGATGCCGGGCTTGGCGGTGGGAGCAGCGGTATCGGTCATGCCGACCTCCGGAGTTCGGTTGTTTCGGCGACGGCACTTTGGCGCAGGGTGGCGAGCCGCATGATTTCTTCCTGGCTGGCGCCACCGGGCAGCATGCCGGTCAGCCGGCCTTCGCACATCACGGCGATGCGGTGGCTGAGGCGGAGCACTTCGGGCAGTTCGGACGAGATCATGATGATCGCCTTGCCTTCGGCGGCGAGGCTGTTGAGCAGCTTGTAGATCTCGGACTTGGCGCCGACATCGATGCCGCGGGTCGGCTCATCGAAGATCAGGATGTCGCAATCGCGCAGCAGCCACTTGGCGATGACCACTTTCTGCTGGTTGCCGCCGGAGAGGAGGCGCGCTTCCTGGGCGTCGGACGGGGTCTTGATGGCGAGCTGGCGGATGTATTTCTCGGCCGCCGTGTGCATGCCGGCATCGTCGAGAATGCCGGTGGGGCCGGTGAAGCGCTCGATCGAGGCGAGCGCGATGTTGTTGCGAACGTCGAGGCCGGTGGCGAGGCCGAATTGCTTCCGATCCTCGCTGAGATAGCCGATGCCGGCGCGCACGGCATCCCACGGAGTGTGGATGTCGACAGGCTTGCCATTAACGAGGATTTCGCCGCTCTCGCGCCGATCAGCGCCGAAGATGGCGCGGGCGACTTCGGTACGGCCGGCGCCCATGAGGCCGGCAAATCCGAGGATTTCGCCCTTGCGGACGGAGAAGCTGACGTCGCGGATTTCACGGCCGCGATTGAGGTTTTTCACCTCGAGCGCGACCGGGGCAGCCGACGTGTCGGGGATGACCAGCGCTTCGTTGACGAGCTTGCGGCCGACCATCATCGAAATGATCGTATCGATCGAGGTCTCGGCGGCCGGCACGGTGCCGACATACTCGCCATCGCGCATGATGGTCACGCGGTCCGAGATGCGTTTGATCTCGTCCATCTTGTGGCTGATGTAGACGACACCGACACCCTCGGCCTTCAGCCGGTTGATGATGGTGAAGAGTTCGGCGATCTCGGCGTCGTTCAGCGCGGCGGTCGGCTCGTCCATGATCAGGACGCGCGAGCGGTAGCTCAGGGCCTTGGCGATCTCGACCATCTGCTGCTTGGCGATGGTCAGCGTCTCGACCTTCACGGTCGGTTCGATGGCGAGGTTCATCGACTTGAAGATCGCGGCGGCGTCGCGGTTTAGTGCGGCTTCGTCGAGCAGGCCGAAGCGGCGCGGCTCGCGGCCGATGAAGATGTTCTGCGCCGCCGTCAGGTCGCGCATCAGCGCCAGTTCCTGATGGATGATGCCGACGCCCATATCCTGGGCCTGGCGCGGCGAGCCAATGTCGACGGGCTGGCCGTTGAGGCGGATCGTGCCGGAATCGCGGGAGTAGACGCCCGAGAGAATCTTCATCAGCGTCGACTTGCCGGCGCCGTTCTCGCCCATCAGGGCATGGACTTCGCCGGGCATGAGGTCGAAGCGGGCGTGCTGCAGGGCGCGCACACCGGGGAAGGACTTGTCGATGTCGATCATCTCGACCAGCGGAACCGATGCGGTGGCACCGGACGCGGTGGTCTGGGGCGATGGCCCGTTCATGCGCAGTCCTCCCGGCATGTCCGTCCGGTCTTGGGGGCCGGTGCGGTCACGTTGGCCGGACAGAACGGGAAATCGGTCAGGCTGTCAAGTGGTCAGACCAGTGGACAGGGCGGTGTGACATCGTTATGAACGAGCCAGCCAAGCGCAGGAGGAGCGTTCAGGCAGCAATGAAGCTTCAGGTCGTTTCCAACCGCAAGCTCTACATCCAGATCGCCGACCAGATCCGCGAGCAGATTCTCAACGGTGCCGTTGCGCCGGGGCGACAGCTGCCATCAGAGCGCGATCTCGCCGCGAGCCTCGGCGTATCGCGACCGACAGTGCGTGAGGCGCTGATCGCGCTCGAAGTGGCGGGGCTGGTCGAGGTGCGCGTCGGCGTGGGTGCCTTCGTGCGCGGACGCGAGGACGGCAAGGGCGCACTGCCCGAGGCCAGTTCGTCGCCACTCGAAGTCATGGCGGTACGTCGCCTGCTCGAGCCGGAAGCCGCGGCCCTGGCAAGCCGGTTCATTTCGCCGGAGGTTTCGGCCCGTCTTGCCGATACGCTGCGGCGGATGGAGGCGGAGACCAAGGCGGAGCAATGGTCCTATGACAGCGACCGTACCCTGCACATGACGCTGGCCGATGCAGGAGGGAACGTGGTCCTGCGCGATGCGCTCGAGACGTTGTGGAACTCGCGCGGAGACGAGGTGGATACCCGGTTCCACCAGCATCTGGTGGAGGCGGGGGGGTTGCGCGCCCATATCCTTGCCGACCACCGCGCCATTGTCGCGGCGACGGTTGCCGGTGATGCAGAGGCAGCGCGGGCGGCGATGATGGCGCATCTTGATTTCGTCTCGCGCGCCATGTTGGACGCGTGGGAATAGCTAGACCCCGGTTGCGCCGAGTTGGCGCAAAAGGGCGCGCGCGGCGAGCACATCCGAGGTGCCGAAACCTTCGGCGAAGCGGCCGAGGACATCCTCCAGCCGGTCGTGCGCTTCAGTATTTCTCCCGTCGCGCCAAAGGCGCGCGAGGCCAGTGGTTGCGCGGAGTTCCCAGGCCAGTGCGCCTTGCGTCCGGGAGAGGCGGATCGCCTCCTCGAACAAATCGGAAGCGCCGGCTATGTCGCCGGTCAGCGCAGCGGTCGTCGCTGTTGCGCGGATAACTTCCGGACGGCACCACCCGGAGACGGTATCTGGGGCCACGGCCAAGCCACGCAAAGAGCCTGTGAGCGTGACCCATGTTTCTGCCTGCAGATAGCTGGTCGGCTGAACAGTCACCGTGCCTTCGCTGCGGCGGCCCTCGCGCACGGTGCGGTGCAGCAAGACATTGCGGTAGAGCGCGGCCCAGGAGAGCCAGTGCGGGAAGCCCGCGTGCTCGGCCTCGCGTTCGAGCTGCACGATGTAAGTGGCGGCCCGGTCGTCCTCACCGCACCAGAGGAGCAGCGAACAGGCGCCCAATGCGATCGCTTCGCACAATGGCCAGGGTCCATCCTCGGCCGCGAAATTCAGGGCTTCGAACAGCAGGTGGCGCGCCTGGTCAGCCCGGCCCATCAGCCATAGTTGTCGAGCCTCGATGACTCGCAAAGCCCCCTTGTGCGGCGAGGTCAGAATGGCCGCCGGGGCAGGAAGTCGCCAATCGGGGGCAGTAAGAAGGGCGCGGAGATGCCGAGATGCCTGGGCATGGTCACCAGCGTAGTGGTGCGCTTCTGCGGCCAGGCGATCCGCCGTGCGCTCGAGGTCGGGCAATGTTGCACGGGCCGCTGCATCGGCGGCACGGTGGGCCAATGTTGCGGCATGGTTCAGCTTGCCTGTGCGGAGCGCGAGGGCCGTCTTGGCGAGCAGGAACTCGGCGTCGATCCCGGGGTCCGCGAGCGTGTCACGCAGGCGCGCGGCCTCGGCGAGCAAAACCCGGTCGGTCGTGATCGGCCCGACATGATCCTCGGTCAGAGTGGCGAGAAGCAAGTGGAGCCGGAAGCGCAACTCCGGTGACAATGCCGTTGACGACTTCAAGGCAGAGCGAGCGTGCCGGCGCATCTCGGCATAGTGGCCGGAGCGCAGGAGCACTGGCGCCGCCAACGCAGTCAGCTCGGCGGCGAGAGCTTCGCGCCCCGGTTGGGCGAAGCACCACGACATGGCCTCGCGAACTTCCTCGGCGAGCTCACCGTGAGACTCGAGCCATTCAGCCCGCGAGGTGGTGGACCAGTCGGCGATTGCACTCGCAACGCGAGCGAGGATCAGGCGCGCATGATTTTCGGCGACATAGGCGAACTCTCGCGAGCGAGTCAGATGCTCACGGGCGTAGGTGCGCAGGGTGCGGGTCAGCCGGTAGCGCACCAAGGTCGCGTCCCGGCTGGTGACGAGCTGCGACTTCGCCACGAGACCGCTCATGGCGGCGACGACGCGGCGTTCGGTGAGCTCGGCGCAGGTCACCACGGCGCCGGCGTCGGACAGGTCGAATGCGCCCGCGAACACGGCGAGCCGGCGCAGGACGACTCGTTCGTCTTCGGTGAGCGCGTCGTGGTTGCTTTCGAGCAAGCCGCGCATGCTCCGGTGACGAACGACGCCCGTTCGCCGCAGATCGACCAGGAACTCGATGCCATGGTCGAGCCGCTCGCGTACTTCGTGAAGTCCGAAAACCTGGATGCGGGCGGCAGCCATGTCGATGGCGAGCGGCAACCCGTCGAGACGACGACTTATGGCGACCAGCAGCCGTGCATCGCGGTCGGTGAAGCGGACGCTTTCATCGCCGGCCCGGATGCGATCCACGAGCATGCGAATGGCGGAATAGCTCAGCGCCTCGCCCAAATCGACGTTGTCGCTGGGCGGCAGGTCCAATGGAGGCAGGCGATAAACATGCTCGTTGGCGGCGCGCAGCGGCTCGCTGCTGGTTGCGAGGATGCGCGTGCCGGGCACGGCGCGCAGCAACGACTCGGCGACGAGGGCCGCCGCATCGATAAGTTGCTCGCAGCCATCGAGCAGGACCAGGCGATCAAGGTCGGGTGTGCCGTGACCGAGGGTTTCCAGACTGACATTGCTGTCATCAGGCAGCCCGAGCGCGCCAACGATCCGGGCGGCGAGTTGTGCGCCATCGGTCAAGCCGACGAGGTCGACGAACGCGACACCATCGGCGAAGCGCTCACGGATGCGTCGCGCAATCTCGGCGGCGAGGGTCGTCTTGCCCATTCCGCCGGGGCCGACAATGGTCACGAGCCGATGCGCGCGCGTCATGTCGGCGACGGCGAGCAACGAGTCGTCCCGACCGATGAGCTGGACGAGGGCACCCGGCAGCGGGGCGCTCGACTGGACTGCGCGCGCAGTCCGGACGGGAGTGCCGCTCAATGGTGCGATGAACCGGTAGCCGCGACCGGAGACATTGGCGATGTAGGTCGGGGTCTCGGCGCTGTCGCGCAGGGCCCGGCGAATGGCCGAGAGGTGCACGCGAAGGTTCACCTCTTCGACGAAGGTCTCCGGCCACGCAATACGAACCAGTTCCTCCTTGGTGGCGAGACCGCCTGCCTTTTCGACCAGTGCTGCGAGAATGGCGATGGCGCGGCTGCCCAAACGGACCCGGGTCTCGCCCTCGAACAGCAGGCGGCGAGCCAGGTCCAGGCTGAAGGGGCCAAAGCGAACGATGCTTCCGCGAGAACGCTGGTCCGCCGGCGCTCGGTTCGCCAGCTCATCTTGCGGCTCGATCACGACCGCTCCCTCATGCGCCGGGATGCGGACTGGAGCCGGGGCGGGTGGAGCCGGACGGGTGGCGCCCGAGGCGGGAGATCGTGTCATCGATGCGGCCCACCCAGGTAGCCGCGCCCTGCTGCAGAGCGATGCGGCGGGCGTCGAAGAGCAGCCGGTCCGCCTCGGCAGGGTCGTACCAGATCGTGGTCGTCGCCTGGGTTCGCATCACTTCGGGGGCCGACCAGCCCACGAGGCCATTGGCTACGCGCCGTTGCGCAAGCTGCGATGTCGTCCGGCCGTCGACGGTCGCCAGGTGGTCGGCGACCAGCGCGTCGAGGCCGTCGATATCAATTCCAGCCGCGCCGGTGTCGTCGGGATTGAAGGCCATGTCGATGGCGCGAAGGAGGTTGTACCCCCAGCCACGCCAGTAGTTGAGCTGGTCGGCTTCGGCTTCGTCGATCAACCGCAAGGCATAGCGACGGGCCGCATCCTCGTCGCCGTTCCAGATGGCGATGGGGGCGCTGGCCATTGCCAGCGTCTGGCACTTGGCAACGGGGTTGTCCCGGTAGGCTCGCTGGAGCGTGTCCTCCGCGATGGCCACGGCCTCGTCGACGGTACCTGCAAGGCAGGCTATGCGGGCCAGCACGATACCCATCGACACATAGGGGTGAATGGTGGTGCAGGCCAGATAGCCGGTTGCCTCCCGGCGGACACGTTCGGCAACGCGGCGGGCCTCGGCGTGCTCCCCCATGAAGTGGAGAGACTGGGCCAGCGACTTGTATGCGAACATGGGCTCATCGAGCCCTTCGCTGGCCGCGTGATCGATCATGTCGCTCGCGATCTGGCGACAGCGCGGATAATCGGCGTCGGTAAAGGTGGCGCACCAGAGCATCGCCATCTCGGTATGCACGTCCGCCGCAGCTGTACTCATCGCAACCCCGCCCGTGCGTCCCAACGCACATTGTCGCACTCAGCACCATGCCCCAGCCTGCGGTCGCTGTCGTGTAAAGAGGTGTTAAGCGCGTCGAACACGATGTTGCGGCCTTCGCGATGTTTCACAGTGTTTAACTGGCTCGGCATCGCCCCTTGGTCCCTCCTGCTGGCACCGAGACACTCTCGGTCTCAGACAAGGAGAGGACGCATGTATTCACCCAAGACGATCGCGCTGATGGTCGCAGTCGCCGTGCCGGCGATGCTTGCCAGCGCGCCGCAGGCACTGGCCGAAGACATCAAGAACATCGTGATGGTGCATGGGGCCTGGGCCGATGGTTCAGGCTGGCGCGCGATATACGATATCCTGAAGAAGGAAGGCTACAACGTCCGGATCGTCCAGAACCCGCTGACGTCGCTGACGGCAGACGTCGCGGCAACCGACCGGGTGCTGGACCGCATGGACGGTCCGACCATTCTCGTCGGCCATTCCTATGGTGGCGCCGTGATCACTGAGGCTGGCGACCACGAGAAAGTGGCGGGCCTCGTCTATGTCGAGGCGTTCATGCCCGACGTCGGTGAATCGGTGTTCGGCATGATCCCGCAGGACCCGGCGCATCCGCCGCCGTTCGACTTCACGGCCGACGGTTTCGCGTTCTTCAACGAACAGGCCTATGTGCCCGGTTTCGCCGACAGCCTCGCCGTCGAAGATGCCGAGTTCATGCGCGACAGCCAGGTGCCGATCTCGCTGAACGATGCCGGTGCGTTCCCACTCACCGTCGCAGCCTGGAAGGACAAGCCGACCTGGTACCAGACGGCCGACGCCGACCACGTGATCCCGCCGGAGCTGCAGAAGTTCATGTACGAACGCGCGGGCTCGACCGTGGTCACCGTCACGGGCGGGCACCTGGCGTTCATTGCCCATGCCGAGGATACGGCCAAGCTGATCATGGAAGCCGCCAAGGGTTCCGCCGCCCAGTAACTCGCACCGCGAGTCGACCCCACTCGCGGACGCCGGCGTGCCGCTGCCCAACCTCCCGCCCGACGGGTGGCGGCACGCCTTTTTCACACCGACACGACGAGGACGAGATGAGCAGCTTCACCACCAAGGACGGCACCGAGATCTTCTACGACGACTGGGGAAGCGGCCAGCCGATCGTCTTCTCGCATGGCTGGCCGCTAACGGCGGACGCCTTCGAAGACCAGATGTTCTACTTCGCCCAGCGCGGTTACCGCGTCATCGCGCATGACCGTCGCGGGCATGGCCGTTCGAGCCGCCCGCTCGAGGGCAACAACATGGACACCTATGCCGACGATCTGAACGAACTCGTCACGCACCTGAATCTCAAGAGCGCCATCCATATCGGGCATTCGACCGGTGGCGGCGAGGTGGCGCGGTACATCGGCCGGCACGGGACCGGTCGAGTCGACCGTGCAGTGCTGATCGGCGCAGTGCCGCCGTTGATGCTGAAAACTGCCGACAATCCGCTGGGCCTGCCGATCAGTGTGTTTGACGGTATCCGGGCCGGCGTGGTCGCGGACCGCTCGCAGTTCTTCATGGACCTGTCGATGCCGTTCTTCGGCTACAACCGCCCCGGCGCGAAGGTGAGCCAAGGCGTACGCGACTCCTTCTGGCGGCAGGGAATGATGGCCGGCATGCCCGCGAGCTACTACTGCATCAAGGCGTTCTCGGAGACCGACCTCACCGAGGATCTGCGCTGCTTCGATATCCCCACCCTCATCATTCACGGGGATGACGATCAGATCGTTCCGATCGTGGCCTCCGGCAACATCTCCTCCCAGATCGTCAAGGACTCGGTCTTCACCGTCTACCAGGGCGGCGATCACGGCATCTGCACCACGCAGAAGGATCGCGTGAACGCAGACCTCTGGTCCTTCATCGCCGGCACGGCCAATGGCCTCGCGGCGGAGTGACGCCTCGTCCGCGCCGGGCAAATCCCGGCGCGGACCGCCGCCGCTGGTTCGCGACGCGGGTCCCGAGGCGATGGAAGATCCGGTGAGAGATTGGGACGCTGTCGATGAAGGGTCCGACGAGTCGTTCCCGGCGAGCGACCCACCGGCCCATACACCGGCTCGCGCCGATCGCGGTGGGGGCGGGGAATGAATCTGCACATCGTCTCGTCGCCTTCGCCAGCGTTGCACCCGGGGTTATCGGATTTGCGGCCGATACAGGCGATCGCGCGCGGAGGGCTTGCGCCGTGGCAGCAGAAGCGGATCAGCCGGTTCATCGCGATCAACCTTGGGGCAAGCATTCCGGTCACCGTGCTCGCGGCGATAGCCAAGCTCAGCAATAGCCACTTTTCGCGCGCGTTCCGCGTGACGTTCGGCGTTTCGCCGCATGCGATGCTGTGCCGTCTGAGGATCGCAGAGGCCATGCGGCTCATGTTGGGCACGGACTGGCCCCTGGGGCAGATTGCGAGTAGCTGCGGCTTCTCGGACCAGTCGCATTTCAGTCGCGTTTTCCAGCGCCAATTGGGGACGACGCCGGGCCGCTGGCGGCGCGACCGTCTGTCGAGACTGCTGGCCAGTTCGGCCTAGCCGAGTTCAGCGAGCAGCGCCCATGCCTGCTTCGCGTCGCCGCGGTCGTGGCCCTGCGGGAGACGTCGGAGAACATCGGCGAGAAGGGCGATCGCCTCGCCATTTGTCGAATGTGTCGCGCCTTGCGCGAGGCTCATGGCCGCCCGCAGTTCCCAGGCAATCGCGCCATGCTGTCTTGAGAGGTCGAGTGCTGACCTCAGGTCGGATTCGCCGTTCGGCCCATCGCCCGCGGCCAGCTTCTGCAAGCCGCGCAGTCGGATGAGTTCCGGCGCCGACCAGTCCGCCAGGTTGATGGTGTCTGGCAACGACGTCGCGAGGCCCACCATCGTCGACAGTGTCTGCATCGGCATGAGGCCGGTGACGGGAGTTACTGGCGTGCGGTGCTCGTGCCAGGCAATTGCCTCAGCAAAGACATCGGCCCACCAGATCCAGTGCTTGAAGGAGTAGCGCTCGGCGTGCTCGCGCAGTGTGCCGTTCAACTGGCGTGCGACGCCATAGTCGCCCCGCCAGATGTACATCGGGAGCACCGACATGCCGAGCAACTGCGCCAGAGCAACGGGACCGGCGTCCTGTGCGATGGCAATCCCGTCCTGGGCGACGCGGGCGGCTTCGTCGCCCCGGCCCGTGAGCCACAGGGCGCGAACCAGGACGCCACGCATGGAGATGCGACGGTCGGTGTGCATGAAGCCGTAGGTATAGGGAATGTTGCGGACCGGGTGGCGCAGTACGGCACGGGCGAGCGGCATGGCGCGCTCGTGCTGGCCGGCGTAATGCGCCGCCTGCGCCATGGCGCGACTTGCCGAAAGCACCGCGTATTCGTCGCCGCTGGCTTCCGCGAGGGTCAGCGACCGTTCGCCCACGGCCACGGCGTCGGCGTGTCGCCCCAGGTTCACGAAGGTAGAATTGAGCTGGACGAGCGGCTCCATGCGATGGCGGTCCTTGCCGGTCATCTCGGCGAGCTCGATGGCCCGGTCGAATACGTTCTCGACCGCCTGACCGACATTGAAGCTGAAGGCGTTGGTCGCGACGTGGATGCGCAGTTCGGGCACGACCAGGGGGCGTGGCAGGGCACGGGCGCGGTCGAGGGCCAAGCGCATCTGCTCGCGGAACTCGTCATGCAGCCCGAGCAGCATGGCAAGCGGCAGGGCAAGGCTGGTCAGCACGATCCCTGCCTCGTCGTTGCCGTTCGGCCCGAATGCCCAGCGCAGCCCTGAACGAATATCGTCCATGTAGCGCTCGTATGTTGCGGTCCAGCTGGGGACATCGGCCATGTGCCAGGTCGTCTCGGCGGCACGCAGCACGTCGCACAGGTAGTGGACGTGAAGCTCGCGGACGCGGGCAACTTCACCTGCTTCGTCCAGCCGCTCCAGCGCATAGAGTCGCGTGCTGTCGAGCATGCGGAAGCTCGAGGCGCCGGCCTTGCTGGACTGCATGAGCAGCGACTTTCGCACCAGGCTCGAAACACCGTCGGTGACCGTCGCCGCATTCAGCCGCTCGTCGCCGGCGACCATGGCGGCAGCCTCGAGCGAGAACTCGCCAGCGAAAACTGCGAGGCGTCGGAGCACGATACGATCGAGCGCGCTGAGGTTGTCGTGGCTCCAGTCGAGCATGTTGCGCAGCGTGTGGTGGCGGGTAGCGGCGGTCCGACGGCCGCCCGTCAGTATGCCGAAGCGATCATCGAGCCGCGCGGCCAGTTCAGCGATGCCCAGCGCTCCCGCGCGCGAGGCCGCGATCTCGATTGCAAGCGGCAGGCCATCCAGCCGTCGGCAGATTTCGGCAATGAAGGGTACGTCGGCGTCGCCAATGGTGAAGGTGTCGTCGTTGGCCAGCATGTGCTCGACGAACAGCTCTATCGCCGGGTGCCGGAGTGCCTCGCGCAGAGACATAGTCTCGACTCCGACCGGCAGCTCGAATGGGGCCAGCCGGTAGACCCGCTCGCCCTCTGTTCGCAGTGGCTCATGGCTGGTGGCAATGATGCGGATGCCCGGTGCGCCCTTGAGCAGGCTTTCAGCCACCATCGCGGCGGCATCGATCAGATGCTCGCAGTTGTCGAGCACGAGCAGGGCGTGATCGGCCCGCAGTCGACCGGCGAGGCTTTCGACCGGTCGCTCGGTATCAATAGCGACACGAACGGCCGAGGCGATAGCGAACGGAACCACCGCGGGGTCGGATACGGCCGCGAGGTCAATGAAGAACGCAGCCCCACGGAACTGGGCCTTCAACTGGTGGGCGAGGGCCAATGCAAGCGTGGTCTTGCCGATGCCGCCTGCGCCAGCCAGTGTCACATGCCGGGACTGTCCAAGCATTGCCACCAGTGCGTCCAGGTCGTCATCTCGGCCGATGAGGTGCGCGATCTGCGCCGGCAGGTTGGTTCGGACGGTCGGAGCGAGTTCCTCGGCAGGCGCCGACCGCGGCGCCTCGAGGCGCTGCACCGATGCGACGAAGCGATAGCCCCGACCGGCGACGTTGACGATGTAGCGGGGTAGTTCGCTGGAGTCGCCAAGCGCGCGGCGGAGCGCGGCAATGTGAACGCGGAGGTTGCCTTCCTCCACATGTGTGCTCGGCCAGGCGCTGGCGAGGAGATCGTCCTTGCTCACCAGCTCTCCGGGGCGCTCGACCAAGGCGGACAGGATTGACATGGCCCGGCTGCCCAACCGGACGGGCTGGCCGTTCACAGTCAATAGCTGACGCGCCGTCGAAAGCTCGAAGGGGCCGAACGAGTATGACTGGGCTCCCGCGATAGCGCGCGCCACGTCAGCCGAACTGTCTCCAGCCTCGTCCATCAGGATGCGCCACAGCTGCCCAAATCACGCCCGTCTGCCCGGGCCGAACGATAGGTTACCTGCCGCTGGCGGTGCAAGCGCGGCCAACGCATTCTCGATGCGCCGCAACCACAGGACTGCGCGCTGACGTTCTGCCAGGGTGGCAGCCTCATGCAGCCGCTCGACCGCTTCGCGCGGCGAACGCTCCGCAATCCCGATGGCGGTGATGCGTTGCACCTCGGCCGCGTTCCAAGCCGAATTTCCTTCGGCCACACGCTCGACTGTGCGGCTATCGAGCAAGGCGGGCGCGAAGGTCGGCAGGAAATCGTAGGGGGTGGGGCCGATGCGCTCTGGCAGAATTTCGTCGTCGGGTCCTGGGTCGGGGCTTCCGCTCGCGACCACCGCGCCGCGCCGCATCTGCTGGAGGGTCAGGCGCCACAGCTCAGCGCCATTGCGCTCTGCGACATCGAGCCCTTCAGTGATCCAGCGCAGCGCGAGGTGGGGCTCTCCCTTCCATAGGGCGACCGGGGCACCGCCAAGTACGATGGCTAGGCACAAGGTGAAGGGATTGTCCTTGCGCCCGAGCTCTATTGCTTCGCGTCCGAACTCCATTGCTGCATCGAAGTCGCCTCGGATGGCAGTGCAGCAGGCGAGGACGGCTCGCATCGATATGCGGTGGTTGTTGGCTGAGTATGGCAGATATTCGAATGGGCAATGGAGGACGCGTTGGGCGAGGTCCATCGCCTCATCGAAATTGCCCAGATGGAAGTTGGCCTGCGCCGAGGTGCGTGCACCCAGCATTTCGAGCTCGGGCTCACCGCGCTGCAGCCCGAGCCGGCGGATGGCGCGGGCCATGCGCAGGGCCTCGATATGGCGGCCGGACAACAGCGCGCCGCCGAATCTTGCACTGAGCACAGCCGGATCGTCGGCGCCGGCAGCATCGCCCTCAACCAGGCGCTCAATCGTTGCCCGGCCCAGCGGGATGTCGGCTCCGCGGTGGACGCGCGAGTGCAGCAGGGCGAGACCCAACCGTGCTGCCTCGGACTGTTGCTTGCCGGTGGCGCGCAGCTTAGCTGCCAGGTGCTCCATTCGCTCGAAGTAGCTCGGCGGCATGATGTTCTGTTCGCCAAGCGGCGTTGCTTCGATCATCAGCTGCATGGCCAGCGACAGCTTGCCGGTTGGCGAGAGCGCCCAGTCGAGGGCGTCCTGCAGGTCGGCGACCAGGGCGCCGTATCGCTGCATCCACTCCTCCCGGCGCAAGCGCAGCAGCTCGGTGGCGGCGCCGCGCACCAAGGTCAGGCACACGTTGGCGTGCCGCTCGCGTACTTCTTCGTGGTCCGCATGATCGTCGAGCTTCTGCCAGCCATACTGGCGCGTCGTTTCAAGCAGCCGGTAGCGCACACCATCATCGCCAGCCTGCACGCTGAGCAGAGACTTTGCAGCAAGGTCGGCAACGGCCTGTGTCACCTCGCCCTCGTCCAGCTCGTCGTCGCCAACCACCGCGATGGCGCTGGCCAGCGAGAAACTGCCGCGAAAGACCGAGAGGCGGGCCAGTGTGATCCGCTCGGCCCCGAGCAGCGTATCGTAGCTCCAGTCCAGTGTGGCGGCCAACGTTCGATGACGGGGCAGTGCCGTGCGGCGGCCATTGGTCAACAGCGAGAAGCGGTCGTCGAGGCGGGCAGCGAGTTCGCCGAGGCCGAGCGAGTCGACGCGCGCCGCAGCGAGTTCGATTGCCAGCGGGATGCCGTCCAGCCGATGGCAGATTTCGACAGCGGCCGGCACGTCCGTGTCGGCGAGGGTGAAGCGCGAGGCCACCGCCGTGGCGCGTTCAGCAAAAAGCGCAATCGCCGAATAGCCCTGCGCCTGGACGGAATCTATAGACTCTCCGAGCGGCGGGACATCAAGGCTTGCCAGGCGATGGACGCGTTCACCCGGGACGCGGAGTGCCTCGCGGCTTGTCGCCAGCAATTGAACGCCGGGGGCACCGACCGCGATATGGTTGACGAGATCGGCGACCACCTCGATCACATGTTCGCAGTTATCGAGCACAATGAGCATGGCGGCGTCAGAGAGCGCCGTGGCGATCGCGCTGGCGTCGGCGGAGACGTCCAGGTCGAGCGCACCCGCGATGTAGGGGAGGGCCGCTCCCGCCTCGCGGCAGAGGCCGAGGTCCATGAAGCGCGTGCCTTGTGCATAGCGATCATGTCGTCGGGCGGCCGCGGCCTGTGCCACGGTGCTCTTGCCAATCCCGCCTGGACCGACAACCGTTACGAGGCGGTGCTGATCGAGGGCAAGGTCGATGGCGTCAATGACGGAGTCGCGCCCGATGACCCGGGTCAGCCGCAATGACGGACCGGGTACGGGCGGCAATGCCGCCAGCCAAGGTGCATCGCGACCGCTCATAGCGGCACTCCGTGAACAAGCCCGCGCGGGCGCCGGATCAAATGCTGCCGGCCCACGCGGTCAGATGACAATCGATCAATCGACGGCGCGGCCGGCCCGACCATTGGGGGCGAACAGCACGACGACAATGCCAAGCAGCAGCGTCGCTATCATGACGCCGAACATGGGCAGGGTGCCGTAGAGCTTGAGCAAGGGCAGCAGCACCAGCGGCGAGAGCGCCGAGGCCACGCGGTTGATCGACCATGCCGCCGTCGAGGTGCGAGCGCGCCATGCGGTCGGGAAGAGTTCGGTCGCGTAAGTCGTCATGGTGGGGACGTAGAGCATGGCGAGCAGCTGGAAGACGATGCCGGCTGTCATCAGCCAGATCGGATCGAAACTGACGGCGAAGGCAATGGAGGCGACGATCATGCCGGCGCTGAACATGATAAGGGCAAGCCGACGCTCGATCTTGTCGACGAAGAGCGAGCCGAGGATCGTGCCGATGGCGGGCCCGAACATGGAAATGCCCACATAGAGCAGGCTGTCGGAAAGGGCGAAGCCCTTCTCGATCAGTACGGCCCCCATCAGCAGCGGGAAAGCGACCGTAGCCCAGGGGGTGAGAAAGTAGATGGCGGCGACGAAGGCGAAGCGCGAGCCGCTCGGACGGGTGGTGGTCGCTGCGGCTTCGGTGCTGGCGACTACAGGCGCGGGTGCATCATCTGCGCGACCCGGCAACGCGATGCGCGAGCGTTCGAAGCGGGCAAGGGCTTCGAGGGCTTCGCGTTCGCGACCGCGGGTTGCGAGCCAGCGCGGCGATTCCGGCACGAGGCGGAAGGCGATGGCAAACACCAGCGCGCCGGTGCCGCCCAGGATGAAGGCCCAGCGCCAGGCTTCGATGCCGAAGGGCTGGATCTCGGTGAACCAGCGCACAAGGAAGATCATCAGCACGGGGCCGAGTCCGGCGAGGCCAGCGGTCAGCATGATCAGCGCGCCGCGGCGCTTGGGTGGCATGAGGTCGGCGAGGAAAGCGATCATCAGGGGCGGATAGGCACCAAGGGCAATACCCGAAAGCAGCCGCGCGACGATGAGGCTGGTGATGTCGGGGCTCAGCGCGGCCGCAATCGAGGTGACGCAAAGGACAAGCAGGATGCCGATAAGCACAACGCGACGGCCGTAGCGGTCAGCAAACCAGCCGGCGGCGAGTGCGCCGGGGATGGCGCCGATATACATGGCCGAGAGCAACCAAGAGAGCTGGATCGGATCGGTCGAATAGGGCGGGGCGCTGAACACGGCGGAAAGCACGTTGCCGAGCGCGACTTCCATCAGGTCGAAGGCAAAACCGAGCGCGGCGACCGCGACCACGCCGACATGCAGCCAGGTGAGCGGCAGCTTGTCCATGCGCTCGCTGACCGAGCCGCTTGTCGCACCGGCCAATGCCGGCCCGGCGACATCAATACCCACGTGACCACTGGCGATCGTCATTGGCGTGCCCCTGCCCAAACTGCCTCAGCTTGAGACTAGGGCTGGCCGGGCGCGGTCAGGCGTTAATTGTTGTTAAGTCGTGCTGCGGCCCGCGGAACCGGCGTCAGGCTTGCGTCAGCACGCGATCAAGGCTCGAGAGCAGGCGGTAGGCGCCGTGCCAGTAGAGCAGGGGCTCGGTATCTGGGCGAGTCACGACCTTGATCGGGCGGCCGATCAGGATGGTGTGCGAGTGCCGGTCGATAGCTTCCTCGAGCTCGCAGTCGATGAGGGCGAGCGCGTGCGTGTTGCCGAGGGCGCCCGAGGGCATTTCCTGCCAGGTCGCGTCGCGATAGCGCTCGGCGCCGCGACTCCCGTCGCGGCCGGTGAAGTTTTCGGCCACGTGCAGTTGGTCGGAGGCGAGCACGTTTATGCAGAAGCCGCCATGCGCGATCAGTTCGGCATGCGCCGACGAGTTGCGGTTGAGGCAGACCAGGAGGGTCGGCGGGTCCATGGACAGCGAGGTCACCGAGCTTGCGGTAAATCCGGTACGCTGTTCGCCGCGACCGGTGGTCACGACGCTGACGGCAGCCGCGAGGTGACGCATGGCGCCCTTGAACGCCATGGTCTCCTGCGGGGTAGGTAGGGCCTCGACCGCGGACATAGTCTTAGGCGGCGGCCGGAGTGGGTTCGCCGATCGACAGCATCAGCCGGTTGGCCCAGTTGAAGAAAGCTGCGGCCTGGATCAGGTCGGCGATGGCGAAATCGTCGAGCCCCTCTTCGCGCAGGGCCGCGATCTCGCTGGTGCCGAACGCGGACGGGGTCGAGGTCAGCTTCACCGACGCGTCGACCAGCGCATTCCAGCGCGGGCCGAGATCGGCTTCGACGCCGTCGGCCAACAGTTTATCCACGTCCTCGCCGCGCTTCGAATAGGTCGAGGCAAAGCGGGCGTGCACCGAAGCGCAGAAGATGCAGCCATTGTAGCGGCTGGTCGCCGCAGCGGCGAGTTCTCGCTCGGCGCGCGGCAGGCCGGCGTCGGGATTGTAGAAGATGTCCTTGTCGGTCAGCGTGCGGGCGCGGAGCGTATCCGGATCGCGGGCCAGCAGCATGAAATAGGGCGACTTGGCGCGGCTTGCTTCGGTGAGCCCGTCCCAGTGGCGCTGCGTCAGGTCCTCTTCCTTCAGCGGCTCCAGCCAGGGGGCCCAGCCGATATTGGCCTGGGTGAAGGCAACGGGACGGTTCGGGTCGTTGTACGAAATGGCGGTGGTCATGGCGGTTACTCGGCGGCGACGGACTGGGCATCGGCGGCGGCAAGCGCCCGGAGCCCGGTCACGACGCGGATCTGGAAGGAGAGGAAGGCGACGAGCTGGCTGAGCGTCACGATATCGTCGGTCGACCAGCCGGCATTGAGCAGGGCCTGTAGGGCCGCCGAGCTCGCATCGCGCGGGCGGAAGACAAGCAGATGTGCATGGGCGAGCGCGGCGCCGAGGCGGCCGAGCGTTTCGCGATTTGCCGGATCGGCAGCGAAGACGGGACCGGCCTTGTCTTCGCGGCTCAGCGGGCCGGCGGGATAGCTGCCGTAGGGGCCGTTGGCCTCGCCGCGCAGGATTTCGGCGCTGATGGCGCCGACGAGGCCGGGGCGATCGTAGTGGCCGAGGCCGTCGCGATAAAAGCTCGCGATCGCGTCGTCACGGTGGAGGCCGGCGACGAAATAGGCGATGGCGAAGCGTTCCTCGATCAGCACCGTGCCGGGAGTCTTGGGCGCAAACAGCGCCTCGTAGCTCAGCTGCGCATTGTCGCGGGCCTGGATGCGGTTGCGCCGCACGCGATCGAGCGCGGAGCCGGGCACGATACCGACCAGCCGGTCGATGACGTCGATCTGGGTCTGGGTCATTTCAGTCCTCCTATAGGGTCAGCGCACGACGCTCAGGCGCGGTTGCGGCTTGTCGGATTTGCTCCAGCCCAGCTGCGGCGCGACCTTGCTCGCGATCAGCTCAATGGAGCGCAGGATGAGTTCGTGCGGCGGGTCGACCGAGTGGACCTGGAACACGATGTCGGTGACGCGCGGGAGCGTCGTGTCGCGGCTGAGGCTTTCGAGCACGTCGTCGACGGTGCCGACATGGGTGTCGGTGGCGCCGATCAGGTAGTCGAGGTCGTTGCTGTCGAAGCGATGCCCGCTCTTTGCCAACCCGATCGCCGCCTTCTTGAGGCCCGTCTCGGCATAGCGCCGCGCCTCGTCGCGGTTGTCGGCGACGAACAGCGTGCGGGAGGCGACGATGCGCGGCGCGATCTCGCGCGGCAGGTTCTCGAAATAGGCATCGAGTATGGGGTGCTGCAGGTCGGGCAGGCTCGCAGTGTGGTTGTCAGTCGGCCTCGGCTGGGTGCGCGACAGCATGAGGCCGTCACCTGCCTTGCCGGCGCGAGCGCCACCGGCGACGGAGAAGGTCGCCTGCCAGAAGCGCTCGAGCAGCTGCGGGGCGGCCGGATAGAGCTTGGTTTCACCGACGATCGGCGAACCCGAGAGCGCCGTGCGGAAGGTCGCGAGGTGTTTTTCGTAGATCGCGTTCTTGTCGGCCACGTCGTAGCCGAACGCCGTGAACGAGGAGGGCGTGCCACCCGAGCCGAGGCCGAGTTCCAGCCGGCCGCCCGACAACAGGTCGAGCACCGCCGCGTCCTCGGCAGCGCGGATGGGATTCTCAAGCGGCAGCGTGATGATGCCGGTGCCGAGCCGGATGCGCGAGGTTTTCGCCGCCACGTAGGAGAGAAACACCAGCGGCGCGGGCAGGCCGCCTTCGTCGCGGTGGAAATGGTGTTGCGCCACCCAGGCGCTGTCGAAACCATTCTGCTCGGCGTGGACGACCTGCTCGGCGGCATTGGCGTATCGCTCGCCCGGCGTCGTGTCGTCGAGGACCCGGGTGAAAAAGCCGAGGCGCTTGGGGTGGGTGGTATCAGGCATGGGCGTGGTTCCGTTTTCCGGGAATGGCGTCGATCAGTTCGCGCGTGTAGTCGCTTTGCGGGTTGAGGAAGACGTCCTCGACCCGGCCGGCTTCGACCTGCCGGCCATTGTGCAGCACCGACACCGTATCGGAAATCTGCCGCACCACCGCGAGGTCGTGCGAGACGAAGAGGTAGGTGAGCCCACGCTCGCGCTGCAACTCGTCGAGCAGCGTCAGGATCTGCGCCTGTACGGTGACGTCGAGGGCGGAAACCGCCTCGTCGAGCACGAGCACCTTCGGATCGAGGATCAGCGCGCGGGCAATGGCGACGCGCTGGCGCTGCCCGCCGGACAGTGCACGCGGCCGCCGGCTGCGAAGCGCTTCGGGCAGGCCGACACGTTCGAGCAGGGCGTTGACCTTCTGCGCGCGCACGGCGGCGTCGCGTTCGCCGAAATTGATCAGCGGCTCCTCGACGATCGAGAAGACCGTCTGGCGCGGATCGAGCGAGGAAAAGGGGTTCTGGTAGACGAGTTGGATGGTCTGGCGGAATTTCCGCAGCGCCTCGCCTTTCAGTGCGCCGATATCGGTACCTTCGATGCGGATGGCGCCGGCGCTGGGCCGGCCGAAGCCGACGACGTCGCGCACTGTGGTGGTCTTGCCCGAACCGCTCTCGCCGACGATGGCGTGCGTCGTGCCACGGCGCACTGTGAAGGAAACGCCGTCGACGGCGCGAAAGCTCTTCCGGCCGTTGCTGTGGAACTCGTGGACGAGGCTGTCGACGGTGATGGCGTCATCGCCCGGTGCCGGCGGGGCGCGGAAGGCTGCGGTCGAGAGCGAGGGAGCATCGGCGAGGAGCCGCTGCGCGTAGGGGCTGCGCGGCGCCGCGAGGAGCGTTGCCGTCTCTCCGGTTTCCTGGATGCGGCCGCCCTGCAGCACGACGATGCGGTCGGCGCGGTCGGCGGCGACGCCGAGATCGTGCGTCACCAGCAGCATGGCGGTGCCGTTTTCGCGGCGCAGTTCGTCGATGAGATCGAGGATGCGGCGCTGCACCGTGACATCGAGCGCGCTGGTCGGCTCGTCGGCGATGATGAGCTGCGGCTTCAGCGCGATGGCGATGGCGATGAGCACGCGCTGCTTCATGCCGCCCGACAGCTCGTGCGGATACTGTTTTGCCCGGAGCGCCGGATCGGAGAGGCCGACGCGGGCGAGGAGCTCGACCACGCGAGCTTCGATCAGCTTGCTGTCGCGCTCGCCATGAATGCGGAGGATTTCGCCGACCTGCGCACCGACCGTCTTCACCGGGTTCAGCGAGCTGGTCGGATCCTGTGGGATAAGGCTGATCTGCTTGCCACGGATCGCGTCGAAGCGCTTGCCGGACCAGCCGGCGATGTCCTCGCCGTTGAGGCGGATTGCGCCGGTTTCGATGCGGCCGTTCTCGGGCAGCAGCCCGATCACTGCCTGCGCGGTGGTGGTCTTGCCCGAACCGGACTCGCCGACCAGCGCCACGACTTCGCCCGGCGCAATGGCAAAGCTGACGTCGTGGGTGACGCGGGCGGTCTGGCCGCCCTCGTGATAGGCGACGGAGAGGTTTTCGACCGAGAGCAGGGGCGTGGTCATCAGCGGGCGCCTCCGAGCGAGCGGCTGATACGGTTGGCAGCGAGCACCACCAGCACGACGACGATGCCGGGTGCCGTGGTCAGCCACCAGGCGGTCGAGATGTAGTTGCGGCCCTCGGCGATCAGGAGGCCCCATTCCGGCGTCGGCGGCGGCGCGCCGTAGCCGAGGAAACCGAGGGTCGAGATGGCGAGGATGGCGCTGCCGAACTGCAGGGCGGCAAAAGCTAGCACCGAGACCAGCGAGTTGGGCAGCACGTGCCGCCACAGCACGGCAAAGAACGTGCCGCCCGAGCCGAACGCGGCCTCGACATAGTCCGACCGTCGGACCCGCACCACTTCCGAGCGCGCGAGGCGCGCGAAGGCAGCGATCGAGGTGATGCCGACGGCGATGGCGGCGTTCACGGTGCCGAAGCCCAGAAGGATGATGATCGAGAGCATCAGCAAGAGGCCCGGGATCGACAGCAGCACGTCGACCAGCCGCATGATTCCGTCCTCGACCAGCCCGCCGGTCGAGCCGGCTAGAACGCCAAGCGCCGTGCCGACGACGAGGCCGACGACCACGGCGACGAAGGCGCCGGTGAGCGAGTGCACCGCGCCATAGACGATCCGGGCGAAGAGGTCGCGGCCGAGCGAGTCCGTGCCGAGGATGTGGAGCGCGCTCGGGGCCTTCAGCTTCTCGGCCGGCACGCCCTGCACCGGGTTGTAGCTGGTGAAGAGCTGCGGGAAGAGCGCGAACAGCACGACGATCGCGATGACGATCCAGGCAAGGACCAGGGCCGGCGAGACGTGCTTCAGCCGCTCGGCCAGGTTGGTCGCAAAGGTGGAGCGCTTGGGGGCGACGAGGCCGTCGGCGGTCACGATGCTGCTCATGCTGCAACTCCCTTGGCCTTCCTGAGGCGCGGATCGACTACGGGGTAGAGAAGGTCGACGACGAGGTTCACGATCACGAAGGCGGCGGCCGAGAACACCACCACGGCCTGGATCACCGAGGTGTCCTGGAAGCGCACGGAGCGCTCGGTGAGCCCGCCAATGCCGTTGAGGCCGAACACCGTTTCGGTGATCACCGCGCCCGCCAGCAGCTCGCCGAACAGGATGCCCGCGATGGTCAGCGTCGGCAGCAGTGCGTTCTTGGCGATGTGCTTCCACAGCACCCAGCTTGGCGAGGCGCCCTTGGCGCGGGCGACGGCGACGAAGGGCTGCGTCGAGGCTTCGTCGATATTGCGCATCAGGATTTGCGCCAGCGGCGCCGAGATCGGGATGGCGAGGGTGATGACGGGAAGGATCAGGCCCTCGATCTCGCCAGGGTTGATCACGGAGATCCACTTGAGCCGGAAAGAGAAGATCTGGATGAGCATGATGCCGAGCCAGAAGACCGGCACGGAGATGAATACCGACGGGATCGCCTGGATGGCGCCGCGCAGCCACTTGAAGGGCGCGAGCGTCGCGAGGAAGGCGAGGGCGAAGGCGATGATGACGGCGAGGAGGAAGCCGAAGGTCGCGAGCCGGGCCGTCGCCGGCAGGTTGGTCAGCAGCTCATGCGCGACCGGCACGGAGCCCACCACCGAATAGCCGAACTGGCCGGTGAGGAAGTTGCCGAGCGTCTGCAGGTATTGCTGCCAAAGCGGCGCATCGACGCCGTAGGCTTCGCGCAACACCGCGATCTGCTCGGGGCCGAGCCCGAGTTCGGGGTTGAGGAACTTGATCAGGATCGCGTCGCCGGGCAGGGCCTGCAACAGCAGGTAGGCCGCCGTAAAAGCGACCCAGAGGACGAAGAGGGCCTGGCCGATCCGGCTCAGAATGTAGCGCGACATGGCGGCGCTCCCGGCTGACAAGAGGATGGTCCCGGACGTTCAGCCCGGGACCGAGGGTTCATGGGTACGCTTAGTGCGCGGCGAGCCAGACGTTGTAGAAGCTTGGCCGGCCGACGGCCTCGAAGCGGAGGTCGTTGACATAGGGCGCGGTGGCGAAGGCCTGCGGTTCCTCGAAGAACGGGATCGTGTAGGCCTGATCGAGCACGTAGCCCTGGATCTCGCCGGCGATGGCGAGGCGCTTCTCGCGATCGGTCTCGGCGGTCAGCGCCTCGAGGAGGCCGTTGAGCTTCTCGTCGACGAACGCCGTCTTGTCGCTCGAGCCGCCCTTCTGCAGCAGCCAGTCGCGGTTCTTGAAGTAGTAGCCCGACTTGATCACATCCGGATCGGCGCGGCCGACCATGGTGACATTGACCGGCGTCTTCAGCGGATCGAGCAGGTCGAGCGTACGGCTGCCGGCGTCACCGGCGAGCACGTTGAGCTTGACGCCGACCTGCGCCCACTGCTGGGCGAGGAGCTGGAGCACGCCTTCGTTCTGCGGCTGCGGCAGCGACACATAGACAGTGAGGTCGAGCTTCTGGCCGTCCTTTTCGAGGATGCCATCGGCGCCCGGGGTCCAGCCGGCCTCGGCGAACAGGGCCTTGGCCTTTTCCTGGTCGAAGACGAGCTTGTCGGAATAGTCGACATAGCCAGCGGCCTTGGACGAGAGGATCGAGGTCGCGAGCGGATAGTTCGCCGAGAACAGGGTATCGACGATCTCCTTGCGGTTGGTCGCATAGAGCAGGGCCTGGCGGACCTTCACGTCGGCGACCAGCGGATTGTCCGGGCGGAACGAGATGGCATTGTTGATGCCGCGCGTACCGGGGGCGAAGATCGAATAGCCGGCATCGATCACCTGCGGTTCGTCATAGGCCTGAATCTGGCGGATGACGTCGGCCTGCCCAGCGAGCAGGGCGCCGATGCGCACGCTGTCCTCGGGGGTGATAATGTACTTGATGGCGTCGAGATAGGCGCGACCCTGATGCTCGAACTTGGCCGGACCCCAGGCGTAGTCCTCGCGGACCTTGAGGTTCAGCTCCTTGCCCAGCGTCTCGCTCTCGACCACGAACGGGCCCGAGCCGACGATCTTGGTCGCATCGCCCAGCTCGTCATAGGGGCGGGCGAGGGTCGATGCAGAGACGATGCCCGAGCCGATCACCGAAGTGCCCTGCAGGAAGCCCGGCGAGGGAGCCTTGAAATAGAACTTCACGGTCAGCGGATCGACCACCTCGGAGTGGTCGTAGTTGTTGATGACTTCCGAGACCGGGTATTTGAGGTCTGGCTTGCCGAGGCCGAAAATGTCGTAGTTCAGCGCCACGGCGGCGGCGTCCAGCGGCGTGCCGTCCGAGAAAGTGATGCCGGGGCGGAGCTTGAACGTGTACTCGGTGGCATTGTCGTTCACCGTCCACGACTCGGCCAGCCACGGCTCGATCTCGAGCGTTTCGGGGTTCTGGTAGGTCAGCTTGTCGGTGATCTGGTTGAGCACGCCGCCATTGGGGTAAAAGCCACCCGCTGGCGGATAGAGATTGGTATGCGCTTGCTGCTCCAGATAGATCAGCGTGCCGCCGGTGACCGGAGCGTCCTGCGCCAGGGCGGGGGACATGGCCATGCCGGCCAGCAGCGCTCCGGCTAGACCCTTGAGCGCCGAGCGGCGGGTGAGTGATAGAATGGAGCGAACCAACGCTGCCTCCTTGAACATGCTGCCCGGCCCTCGCCGAGCGTCCTTCCAAGGGTAGCGCGATGCCGACGATACTCAACTAATCCTACCGAAATAGTAGTCTATCGATCGGGCCAGATGGGGAACTGGTGTTCCTTCGATCCCGGCGAACACGAAATTTGCCGGGGGGTGCGGCTCAGGCGCCCTGTAGCGCCTCCTGCATGCGGACCAACTCGGCAAGAGAGCGGGCAGCCATCTTGCTCATGACGTGGCCACGATGAATCTTGACCGTGATTTCGCTGAGCCCGAGTTCGCCGG
>JAESFU010000314.1_pt1 | contig 38492 bp, 34 predicted proteins | sample 9269461 | NCBI WGS metagenome assembly JAESFU01 (sample SAMN14502556, study PRJNA617107) | algae metagenome | isolation source: Stenomitos rutilans HA7619-LM2 and co-occurring heterotrophs from cave walls | place: USA: Waikapalae cave, Hawaii | collected 2009-07-28
GACCATTGGGCATCTTGCCATGCTTATGGGCTTTACTATGACTACACAACGGGCATTCCATTACCTAATTTCTAGTGAATGAGCCTCTCTACTCTATCAAGCCCACATCAGATTGACGCACTACCAAGCCCCCGTCCCTCGTGCAATCTTTACAATTATTTACAAGTAGGTGGTCGAGCTTAAATAGGCTCAACTACTTGCTAGGGCGATGCCAGTATGGATGCATCGTCAGCTTCACGTTGATTGTCAAAATCGTCTTGGCTCGAATTGGTTTCACTACGAAGGTGATTCAGCGTATCTACAAAGTCACGAATGCCTTGAAACTTGCGGTACACCGAAGCGAACCGAATGTAAGCGACTTCGCTCAGGTGACGCAAATTTTGCAGCACCAATTCGCCGATTTCCTGGCTGTTGACTTCGCGGACGGCCCGCTGCTGAAGCTCAGCCTCAATTTCATCCACCAAATTTTCGAGCTGTACAGACGAAATTCCTGTTTTTTCGCAAGCGCGCACGATGCCCCTTAACAATTTGAACCGATCGAATGACTCTCGATCGCCATCACGCTTAATCACCGTAATGGGAACGTACTCAATACGCTCATACGTCGTAAAACGACGCTCACAGCGTAGACATTCCCGCCGCCGCCGCACGCTCTGCCCCGCTTCTGCTGAGCGCGATTCGAGAACACGGTTATCAGTGTATTGGCAGAAGGGGCACCGCATGACTAAAGGCGACTCCAAGCAGAAAGAACAAGATCTACGGCGAGCGTAGGCGATACCGTTATAAACGCCAACCGTCAAGATGACACAAATTTATCAATCAATCTTCCAAAGTTGCGTGAGAAGGTTGCATGAAGCGAACGCGCGTTGCATGAGAGCTACAGACATCTAAAGTCACGCTCTCCACTTACATTAGATTATGCCCGATTTGTCTCCTTAAGTTTCTGCTGAAGCTATTGCTTAGAGGTGGCAGGTGCTTACCGACAGAAACGTTTATGCCGCTTTGATCGAAGATGCCACTCACTTTAAACATGATCGCTAAAGGGACAGAACTGTATTCGGTTTGCTTCTTTGCACGGAGGCGACAGAGTAGCAACGCTACTGATACCCTGACGACCATGCGGCTATTCATTAAGAACTGTAATGATCTGGACTGAGCCACGAGGAAACGCAGGTAAGGGATAAAAAGCGGCGGCACAACTCCAACGAAAATTGCTGTAGGGCACACAAAAATTCCGCTGAAGAAACTAGCATGTGTAGGAGTGCATTTATTGTTAGCATCCGTCGGCCATCTTTCCGTTCTTCGTCGTTTCGTTTCGTTTGCGAGACTGCAACAACATACGTAGCCAAAGGGTTTAGGTCGTCCTGCGAACAGGGGTATTAAGCTAAAACAGGATTGCGATCGCACTGTGGAAAGTGCTGCGGCCGCTTACTACTCATCGGGGTTCTACGGTCGATCGTTTGCCTATTACAGGGGTGCTTTTGCGAAGTTGGCGAGGATTTCCGTTAGAGAGCAGGGAACTGAGGGCAACCTGAGTGAGGGTGTGTCAGTGGACAAAGCTCGACTGGGAGTTTAAGCAGCACTATTTGTTGCTTGCCTTCTTACGACTGCTACTTTTATAAGGCTAACGTGGGTGCCTTCTGCCTCATTCCCTATTATATCTCTGTGTATTTTTACAACATTGAACCGTTTACTGCGCCAAGTTAGCGCCCAACTTATCAAGCTTGTAAATGATGTACGTAGATCTCCTCACGTGCAACCGTTTGAACGTAGTAACAGCATGCAGGCAACCAAAAAGCGACAGGTAGGACACCAGAACGATCGCGTCGAGCAGATCTGCTCAAAGCTCACGCCGCACCAACGCTGCGTCCGTCGCTGCAACGTTGCCCAACCCCTTCTACGCTGGGAGAGTGGTGCATGAAAACGCCCCAACTCAACAAGCCAAAACTACTGGTGGTCGATGACGAGCCAGACAACTTAGATCTGCTGTATCGAACCTTTCACCGCGAGTATAAGGTTCTCAGAGCTGAGAATGGGCCGATCGCCCTTGATCTGCTGGCAAACGAGGGCGATATCGCCGTCATTATTTCTGATCAGCGGATGCCGTTGATGAGCGGGACGGAATTTTTGAGCCTGACCGCCACGCAGTACCCCGACATCATGCGGATCATCTTGACTGGCTATACCGATGTTGAAGATCTGGTCGAAGCCATTAACTCTGGCAAGGTGTTTAAGTACGTCACCAAACCCTGGGACGATGAGGAACTGAAGGGCGTGGTACGTCAGGCCGCCGATACTCACAGTTTGCTGAAAACTCGGACGCGGGAGTTGCGCCGATCGCTCCGGCAAGAATCACTGCTCAATGCAGTGACCAGCACCATTCGGAGTGATCTTAGCTACCGTCAAATTTTGCACACGATCGGGGAAACCGTCGGCCACATCCTAGAAGCCAGCAGTTGCGTGGTACGGCCCTGGCAAGATGGGCGGCTGGAGGACGACTGGTTTGTCTATGTGGAGCCAACCCTAGAGCAAACGGCTGTAGCTCATCCTTCCAATCTGGCGGCTCTGAAAGCAGCACTGGCCGATACCGTATGGGAAACCTACGATATTGAAGTGATTCAGGATGTCGATACGGACGATCGCGTGCAAGGCAATGACACCGAAAGTCAGAAGCGACGGGAGATTTATGCAAAGACTGGGATTCGCTCCAGTCTACTGGTGCCGCTGGTCTGTCAGCAAGAATTGATGGCTCTCTTAGCGCTGCATCAATGTGGTGAACCACGTCTTTGGCAAGAGGATGAAGTGCATCTCCTGCGATTGGTGTCAGATCAGGCCGCACTGGCACTGTTTCAGGCGCGGACGTATGAGCAAGTACGGGCACTGGCAAAACGAGAGGCGTTAATCAATACGATTACGACTGCCATTCGTTCTAGTCTTGATCCGCAAGAAATTTTTGCGGCGATTACCCAGCAGCTTGGGCAAGCTCTCCATGCCGATGGGTGCGCGTTGTCGTTATGGACAGAGGAGGATGAGTTTGTGCAGCTGGTGGGATTACATGATGCAGCCCATAGCGGCTGGGCTACAATTGTCACCAATGGGTCTGTCACCAACGGGCAGGTGCCCACCAGCGGGCCAACGCACGACACTGCGCTCACTAAACTGCCATCGCCCCATACAGAGACCCCGCGTCCGTTACCTCAATCGACCGTGCCGATCGAGGGGAACCCTGTTCTGAAGCAACTCTTGCTAACCCAACAACCCGTTGTCATCAATGATTTAGAACACGATCCAATGATGACGGTATCTGAACAGCCCTTCCGCAATCCAGCACGAGCGCTATTGGTGGTGCCGTTGATTCTGGATGGTCAGATTATTGGTAGCATTTCACTGCGGCAAAATCGCCAACCCCGTCGCTGGCAGCCATCAGAAATTGAGCTGGCGCAAGCAGTGGCTGTGCAGGCGGCGATCGCGGTGCATCAATCTCGCCTGTATCAGAAGACGCGTCAGCAAGCCGAGCAGTTGCTAGAACTCGACCAGCAAAAAACGGAGTTCTTTCAAAATATTTCTCACGAGTTTCGTACCCCGTTGACGCTGATGATTGGGCCACTGGAGTCGGCGATCGCGCAACAGCAGGGTCTATCCCATGAACAGTCAGCCGTCGCGTTGCGAAATTCACGCCGCTTGCTGCGGCTCGTCAATCAACTGCTCGATCTGCAGCGGCTTGATGCGGGACGGATGCAGCCCAGTTTTCGTCCCTGTGATTTGGTCGATTTTGTGAGTCAAACGGTGGATTCCTTCCGCCCTTACTGCGAGAAAAAAGGTATCGCTGTGATGACACGGCTGGCTTCGTGCCCACAGGTGTATCTTGACCTCGAAAAGTTTGACAAGGTGCTGTATAACCTCTTATCCAACGCGATGAAGTTTACGCCAGAGGGCGGCACCATTACCGTCACGCTTCAGCCTGCTGGAGATCATTGCTTGCTTAAGGTGACTGACACGGGCATTGGCATTCGCCCTGACCAAATACCCCATCTGTTTGAGCGCTTCCGGCAGGCAGAAGGCTCGGCAAACCGCAGCTATGAAGGTAGCGGCTTAGGGCTGGCGCTTGTGAAGGAGTTGGTTGATCTACATGGTGGGCAGATTTCGGTTGAGTCAGCCTATGGTTCAGGCACAACCTTTACAATTTGGCTCCAAACTGGCATGGCCCACTTGCCGCTCGAACAGTTGATTGAGGTGCAGGCAGAGTCCCAACCAAACCGTGCCTCTGTCGAACTGGCGGATGTAGAGATGGAACAGTATGACCATCCCAGTGCGGAAGAAGAGCGGCTCGACACGACACATCCCAAGGCGGATGCTTCACGGATCTTAATCGTGGATGACAACCCAGATTTGCGTACCTATGTGTCAACGATTTTGCGCGAGCAGGGGTATCGGGTTTGGACTGCGCGCAACGGGTCGGAAGGGTTTCATAGTGCCCAAACTCACCGCCCACAACTGATTGTGAGTGATTTGATGATGCCGATGGTGTCCGGGTTGGACATGATTCGGCTGATTCGAGAAGATGAGGAGCTGAAGGGCATTCCCATTATTCTCCTGACGGCTAAAGCTGATGAAGATACGCGCATTGAAGGGGTAGAACGGGGTGCAGATGCCTACTTGTCCAAACCCTTTAGCGATCGCGAACTCTTGGCAGAAGCCCGCAATTTGCTAGCGCTCAAAGCGAATGAACAGCGTGTCGCCGAACTCAACACCTACTTGACAGAATCCGTCTTGAAACGGTTTTTGCCACCCTCACTGGTGCAACGGGCAGCACGAGGCGAACTGGTGCTGGATCTGCGTCCCGAACCGCGTATGGTCACGGTGTTGTTTAGCGACATCATTGGCTTTACCCAACTGTCTAACACGCTGCGATCGCGCCGTGTGGCAGAACTCCTGAATGAGTATCTTGCAGAAATGACCCGCGCTGTCTTCGATAACGGTGGCACAGTGGATAAGTTCATGGGCGATGCCATCCTGGCGCTTTTTGGCTCACCCGAAGAAATGTCGCCCAACGAGCAAGTGCGACGGGCGATCGCGGCTGCCCGCCAGATGCAGCGATCGCTCCATGCGCTGAATGAACGCTGGCAAGCACAGGGCATCAGCCAGGTACAGTTCCGCTGCGGCATCCATCAAGGTACCGCTGTGGTGGGTATGTTTGGCGGCGCAGAGCGATCGGACTACACGGCGATCGGGCCTAGCGTCAACATCGCCTCTCGCATTCAGGCCGCAGCGGAACCCGACTCCATTCTGGTATCTGCTGCTGTCGCCGACTACCTGGAGCAAGACGAAATCACTAAATTCAGTCCCCTGCGACTCAAAGGCGTCGATGAGACAGTGCTAACTTTTGCCGTGACACCAGAGCCAAGTCCTCATGCGCGGCAGTATTGATTGGGAAGGCTAAAGGCTAAACTTTTGGCATTAATATACTTGACACACCGAGGTTTTAATTTGTGAGCGTAAGTAAGTCTTTGAAACTGTGCCCAGATGCTGCCTGAGCTAAACTTCAGTAGTAGATCACCTCTTCGTAGGCATTAATTACGGTACCTTCGCTCCCCCATTTGATGAATGGGTTGCCATGAATCAAATCAGGAACAACCTCTGTAATAGTTACTCTTTTGCGTTCTTTGGGCAGATAAATAATGTCGTCGGGTTGGATATAGCATGCTCGTTTTTTCTTTTGCTTAGCCATTTTTATCACCTATCAGCAGACAGCAAGTAATTCTAAACTAAGCAAGCTTTTTATTGATCGCGACCAGAGCAAAACCCCGTGATGCGTCAAGTATGTCAGTGCCAAACTTTTTATCCTTCATCGTTCATCTTTGAGCCTTTCTTCCAACTCAGAACTCAAACTTTTTCCGACTCCTCACTCCTTGCTCCTACGATCGACCACTCTTTGCCCTTTGCAACTGCTGCTCTGCTTTGGTAGACCAAGCGGTGTTGCCTTGTTTGGCGTATAAATCTTTGGCGTAGGTCAGCACTTTTTGCGCGTCGCTAAATTTGCTTTGGCGCATAAAGACCAATCCCGCCGCATAGTAAGCGTTGGCATAGTTGGAGTTAGCCTGGGCCGATCGCCGAAAGGCGTTGAGTGCGCCGTCTAAATCGCCCTGGGTAAAGAGCAGGGAACCCAGGTTGTAGTGAGCTTCGGCATAGCTGGGATCAATTTTGATGGCTTGCTCAAAAGCCGCGCGGGCTTCCTTGACTTTGCGTTGCTGCGTGTAAACCATGCCCAGGTGATAGGCGGGTTCAGGCGCTGTGGGGCTAAGCGCGATCGCTTGCCGATACGAATTGATTGCCGACTCTAAAGCGCCCTGACGCTCCAGTACCAACCCTAAGTTGTAATGAGCCAGACCTAACTTGGGGTTAAGTTCGACAGAGCGTTGCAAATAGTCTTTGGCCTGGGGCAGGTTGTTGCCTTCTAACAGTGCTGCCCCTAAGTTGGCATAGGCGAGGGCAAAGGTCGGATCGGCTTGTGTTGCCTGGTAGAATGCAGTTGCGGCTGGCTGAAGTTGTCCTTGTTGGCGCAGGGCGAGACCCAGGTTGTAGTGAGCCGCAGACATCCGGGGATCAAGCTGGGTGGCACGACGAAAGGCGGCGATCGCGTCACTCAGCTTTCCTTGCTGAATGTACTGGATTCCCTGATTGACTGCGCCTTCTGCGGTTTGAGCTGACTGCGCGATCGAAGTCGCTGGCAGCGTCATCCCTGGTGTTACGGGTAACACACTACTACTGAGAATCATCAAGCCGACCAAACCACCACTTGTCCCCATCCACCGTACAAATTCCTCAACGTGCCACTGCCGCTGTGCTTGCATAGATCCATTGCCTACTTTTGTTCGCTGCTGACTTTTTGCTACTGACTTGTTCACTACCGACTTGTTTGCTACTGACTTGTTCGCCAGTGATGATAATCGAGTGCCCCTTGCCTTTGCCAATACCCAACAAATGTAGAGTAGGCGAATGTTGACGCCATTCTACAGGAAGGAGCGTAAAACCGACCCCCAGGCCGGATGAACTTTCATGCTGAAGGGCCATCACTATTTAGAGATGCCGCTAGATGTAGCAGATCTCTATGAAGCAGCCATCTATTGAATAGGACTTACGCAATTGCCCGCAAGCCCCCAATTTTGAGGGCTTTAATTGTCTCGGTTCCCCCTTTCTTGTAGCTTGCTTCCCGAAGGGTATGCCCAAAGGTTTGTGAATTGGAGGCTAAGGGGGCGAAAGATGACCGCTTTTGCGTAAGTCCTGTTGAACTTCAATTTAAGCGCTGTAAGCGAAACGCCAATGATTATGCATCCAAACCTGCCACCGTTAGTGCTGGTGAATGTTCGACGGTGAATTGATAAGAAAGTTCCTGCTTGTCCTTGGGTTCTAGAGGCAGCGACCAGGCTAAAACACCCATTTCGCCAAGCTGGATCTGCGGACTGGTGCGGTTAAGGCGCACTTTAATTTGCTCACTCCGACTCACGGGAAGCTGTTCTGACAGGTTAAGAATTGCTGGTCGATCGCGCAGGTTGATGACTAGCAGCCGATAGGCATAGGTAATGCGGCGCTGACCACCGATGATCTGCTTATCCACTTTGCGTTCGATAAGGTCGCGCGTAATTTTCAGCCCTTCATCAATGCCCAAATGCAGGCGAAACTCCTGACCAGGTGCCACGTGTTCTAGCGTGGTTGTGCCCACAAAGCAATTGTCTCGAAAGAGATTGACTTGCCCTGGTAACAAGGTGGCCCCGTCAGGTGGATTAGTCACTACAGCCTGTAAGTAGGCAAAGCTCACTAGTTTGGGCATCGCAATATGCTGTAACTGGGAGGGGTAATCATCGTTGAAGATTGTGATTTTGTGGAAGCGACCATCGCCAGGAATGTTGCTGTTGCCGTCGATCGCAAACGTCACCACGCCACCATCGTTGGAGAGGTGTGCGGTAGTTGTTTCAGCCGCGATCGACTGGAACATCGAGCCAGCCTCATCACTCGCAGCCAGCAAGCTCTCAAAGTCATCGTCTCCATCCGGTGTAGACCTGGCAGCATCACGCCTGCGAACGGACATCATGGGTGCGGCGGCGGCGGTTGGCAGGGGGTGAAAGACATCTAAATACCAGGGCATGAGTTTGGGCGGCAGGGTACCCAACCCTGGCTTTGCCGTTGACAGCGTGAGGGCGACATTGCTCCAATCTTCGCCAGTGGTCTGCTTGACTTCGGCAAGATAGGTTAAGTGAACACGAGCATCAGCACTATTAACTCGCACGTCATAGAGCGGGTTCCAACTGGCGCGATCGCATACATAAGTGACCTCCAGCTCAAACTCTCCAGCACCTGCGGATTCAATGTTCACCGCCAAGCAATAGCTTTCCTGGGGACGCGGCGTTTGCATTTGCTGCATTTGCTGCTGGAGCGCTAGAATCTGCTTCTGCAATTGGGCGTATTCGCGAGCGTGCTGCGCGATCGTCTCAGAAGCATCGTCATAGCGCTGTCCCAAAAAGTTCAGCAGGTTGCGCGTTTCAGCGAGGCTGACCTGCTGCTGGGCGAGACTGCGCGAAAAGCGATCGGCAGCCTTTTCTCCCAAGGTTTGAACAAACGTTCGCTGGAGGAGAGCGGCTGCCTGCTTGTCCTGGACGGTCTTCTGCTCGCTCATTAACTGCTCGATTTGGGCGGTAAGCTGAGCCACGCGATCGGCCACAGGTTCCGTCGTAAACACCCGCTCTGTTTGCACACCCAGCAGCCTGACAGCAACTGTGCCACGACCAGAGGCCCGTACCGATTCTGGTTGCAGTGTGATCGGCAGCGACTCCAGCATCAACGTCTGCTCGTTCCCCGTCAACGTGACGGTACCGCGTCGAGTCACCAGGGCTTGATTGGTATAGACGGTGATAGCCGCTATGCGAGTCTCTAAGGCGATGACGGCAGCATCAGAAGTTACGGTATCCATTGCCACAGGGTTGAAGGGTGAAGCGGAAACGGGTTTGTATGTCAACGCTAGCACAAACGCTTGGGCGTTTTGCCCCTGATTCTACCGCTGAAAGCCATGCTGAAAGGCTGTTCTAACCGATCCCAGTCGTTTGCTTTGCGATAGCAGGAGTGGCATCAATGGCCGAGGGTGGATAGGTGACAGTGGACACATTTTTTACCGTTCTACGTCTACAGCAAGCAGGGTTAGCTTGATGAAAGATTTACACAATGGTCGCTCTATGCAAACCTTATGAGAGCAAACCTTATGAGAGGCAGACGGGGATCACGTCGTTAGAGAGAACCGTGTGTGGTCGAGAGCCGTAAGTCTCTTGGAGCACGGCCTCTTTGAAAGCCTTGCTTACGAAGCAACCATCATCTGGGTCTGTTTCATCCTTTGCACAGCCGTTTAGAGCTGTTTTTCTGTTTGCCTTTCCCAGCAGCACGATCGATGCCTGCTTGTTCGTCTCAACCTAAAACGTCTATGGTGACAACTGGCTATACTCAGCTTCTGCCTGAGCTTTCAGGACTTTTACAGGTGCCGTCGCAAGCAACAATCGCACGACAGGCACTCAACAAGCCACCAGAAGCTGTAGCAGGGGCGATCGCACCTGTACGCTTCTCTCTGGTGGTGCCGACCTACAACGAAAGCCGCAATATTGAGCGGATTGTGGCGCTGTTGAGTGACCAGTTAGATGCAGTGTTGCCCCATCGCTATGAAATTATTGTGGTGGACGATGATAGTCCTGATGACACCTGGCAGATCGCAGAACGGTTAACGGCTCACTATCCCCACTTGCGCGTGATGCGTCGTCAGACTGAGCGGGGGCTTTCGACAGCAGTGATTCGGGGGTGGCAGGCCGCACAGGGCGACATTGTTGGTGTGATTGATGGCGATTTGCAGCATCCGCCTGAAGTGTTGCAGGGGTTGCTGGGCGCGATCGAGCAGGGCGCAGATTTAGCGGTTGCCAGTCGTAATGTGGATGGAGGTGGCGTGAGCACATGGAGCGCCATGCGGCGCTTTCTCTCACGGGGCGCGCAACTGTTGGGGCTGGTGTTGCTGCCTGACGTGGTGAGTCGAGTGTCTGATCCGATGAGCGGCTACTTTTTAGTACGACGCAGTGCGATCGCAGAACAAGCCTTGCACCCGTTAGGTTACAAAATTCTGCTAGAAGTGCTGGGGCGGGGCAGGATCGAGCAAATTGCTGAAGTCGGCTACGTGTTTCAGGAGCGCGAAGCTGGCGAAAGCAAAGTGACCTGGAAGCAATACCGTGACTATATTCGCCATCTGATACGTTTACGCATCTCGTTGGGGCGGTTGGGACGGTTTCGGCAGCGGTTTAATTTTCCGCTAGGGCGCTTTTTGCGGTTTGCCTTTGTGGGCTTGAGCGGGCTGGTGGTGGATATGGGGTTGCTGTATCTTCTCCACGGCACGCTAGGCTTTGGGTTAACTCGCAGCGCGATCGTGGCGGCAGAGTTGGCGATTATCAATAACTTTGTGTGGAACGATCGCTGGACGTTTGGCGATCTGGCGCAACAGCAGCAAAAACGCCATCAGGTACTCAAGCGGTTTGTCAAGTTCAACCTGATTTGCCTGATGGGGCTGATTCTCAAAATTCTGATCCTAAACCTATTGTTTAACGGACTGCACCTCAATGCTTATTTAGCCAACTTGCTGGCGATCATTGCGGTAACGCTATGGAACTTCTGGATTAACCTGAAGCTCAGTTGGCGCGTGACGCAGGTGAAGTGAGCGGAAGGCAGAGGGCAGAAGGTAGTTGTTAGAAGCAAAGTTGACCGCTGATCGCTGACTGCTAACCGCTAACCCCAAACGAAGCAGCTAATTGCTAGCAAGCTTTTAATAAATGGCTACTGCAAGGGCAAGCAGACCTTAAAACACGTTCTGCCTGGTTTTGACTCAAACGTTAATGTGCCGTGATGACGGTTTTCGACGATGCGGAGCGACGTCTCCAACCCTAAACCTGACCCTTTACCAACCGCTTTGGTGGTGAAAAAGGGTTCAAAGATGCGGGTTTGGATCTCAGGCGGAATCCCATTACCAGAGTCAATGATCTGAATGCTGGCCGTGCGATCGTGCTGCTGCGTGATGATTTCCAGTACGCCTTTGCCATCCATCCCGTCGATTGCGTTATCGATCAGGTTCGTCCACACCTGATTCAGTTCACTGCCATAGGCCAGCACGTTGGGAATCTGCTGATCGTACTGGCGCTTCACCTCAACGCCGTGCTTGAGCTTGTGGGCAAACAATCGCAAGGTATCTTCTAGCCCTTGATGCAGATTCACCTCTTGCCGCACACCCTGATCGAGGTAGGAGTAGGACTTCATTGCCTTTACAAGTTCCGCAATCCGCTCGGCTCCGCGCAGGCCATGTGTCAGCATCGACATCACTTCAAACGAGAGTGCAAGCCAGTGCAAGCCCATCTCGCGCAGTTCGGTGGTATCGTCCCGCCAGCGCTCTATGATCTGTTCCAGGGCTTCCACTTCTACACCGCCTTCGGCTAAGGGTTCTGCCAGTTTCCACGCCTCGTTGACCCCGTAGTCTTCTAGCCAGTCCAGCAAAACTTCTTCTCGATCGCTTAAGGTGGCGGGATCGATGCGATCGTTGAGAATCGCGTCATAGCCCTGGTCGCGCATCGTTAACCATTGCTGCGTGTGGGCTTCTTCCACTTGACGCTGCCCATAGACCAGATTCATGCGTTGCAGTTCGATGACCGCAGCGGGCATTTCGCGGAACGATCGCACCAGAGCAGCCGCAGGGTTATTCAGTTCATGCGCCAGACCAGCCGCCAGGGTGCCCAATGCCGCCATCTTTTCGCGCCCGCGAATAAACGACTCTAGCCCCCGCGCCCGCTGTTGCATGATACGGAAAACCATCTGCTCAAAGTCACGGCACTCGTGCAGTAGAGAACGGAAGTCGTCACTTTCAATTTCGTAGAGTCGGCAGTCGCCCAGGGCACGCATCGTTACTGGTACAGGTTCACCTGTCAGAATGGGGATTTCACCAAAAAACGACGGTGCATTGTGCTGACCGATCGGGATCTCCATCCCGTCGCTGCGTCGCGTGATGCCCATTTGCCCTTCGATCAGAAGAAACAAGCCTCGGTGGGGATCACCTTCATGTACCAGCACATCACCCGCGCGAAGTGTCACCGTTTGGGCACGGTCGCAGGCCCACTCTAACCGGGCTTTGGGCAACTGCTGAAAGGGAGCCAGACTAATCAAATCCTCAACACACAGCATGAAGGAGTCTCCTGACGCTAATCTTTGCCCACATCTGGCAATCCTCTTGATGGCTCAGAAAATGATCGGGTGAACAGCAGACTAGCAGGCTTACTATTGCTCCACAAGATGCTTTAAGTGCAAATATGCCTCTTCAGGGGTGAGCGGTTCGGATTCGCGCTCATTGGGAATATAAAAGACCCAGGTATCAGGAAAGTAGCGCACCACAAAACTTGGAATCAAACCGCGCTGCACAGCCTGTTTACCCAATTTTTCGGCTTGTTCTTCTAAGCTCAACTGGTCATTGAATAATGGTTCTGCCATGCGTTCTATCTCTTGGTAATGTCGTCTCTGTAACTAGGCTCTACAAACCGCTGTTTTCTTGGGTCTAGCAGCTTTCCTGGTCTAGCTATAAGCAGTGCTGATCAGGTTCAGGGACGCTGCTCAAGCAACCGTTGGTAGGCGATCGTGAAATCGTCAGCGACGATCTGGATGTCTCCAGGATTACTGAAGCCGTGCCGACGATAGCGACGAATGGCTTCTAAGGCCGCCTGGTTGCTGAGTAACGTTAAGTCAGCCCCGTTCCAACCCTCTGTTTGGGTTGCCCAATACGCTAAATCGACGGCGGCTAGGGGACGATCGCCATTGTGTACCTGCAAGATTGCAAGGCGACTGGCTTCGTCAGGGAGATCTACCTTCAACTGTAGATCGAGCCGTCCAGAGCGGAGAAGGGCGGGATCAAGGGCTTCCGGGCGGTTGGTGGCTCCTACTAGTAGAACGTTGGAACATTCGTGTAAGCCATCAAGTTCTGTGAGCAATTGACCGACGACGCGATCGCTTACACCCGAATCGTGATGTCCGCCCCGTGCTGGAGCCAGCGTATCCAGTTCGTCGATAAACACCACACAAGGGGAAGCTTGCCGTGCTTTCGTAAACAAGTCTCGTACTGCCTGCTCGGAGGCACCGACCCATTTGCTCAGCAGTTCAGGCCCATTCACGGCAATAAAGTTGGCGCGGGCCTGGGACGCAACGGCTTTTGCCAGTAACGTCTTGCCAGTACCGGGTGGCCCCCACAGGAGAATGCCGCGTGGCGCTCTGGCCCTGGTGTGGTGATATAGCTCAGGGTAAAGCAACGCGCCCTCTACAGACTCCTGCAACGTTTGCTTAAGGCTATTCAGGCCCCCGATCTCGTCCCACGCTACATTAGGCGTTTCAATTTCTACCGATCGCAACACCGCTGGTTTAATCTGTTTCGTTGCCTGCAAAAAATCTGCCTGACTGACGCTCATTGAGGTCGGCATCGGCGCATTGAGTGAGGGCGCAACCCGTCGCAACGCCGTATAGGCCGCTTTCTGGCAGAGCGCTTTGAGATCGGCACCCACCATGCCCACAGAGCGATCGGCGATCGTACCCAGATCTACGCCACTTAAAGGCATGGTTCTGGTCAAAATCTTGAGAATCTCCAGCCGTCCGGCTCGATCCGGGACGCGAAACTGGACTTCACGATCGAACCGTCCGGGTCTGCGTAGCGCTGGATCAAGATGGTCAGGGCGATTGGTGGCGGCGAGTACAATCACGCCTTTCGTTCTGGCAAAGCCATCCATCAAGCTCAGTAATTGAGCCACCACACGCTTTTCAACCTCACCTTCGACCTGAGCGCGATCGGGCGCAAGGCTATCAATCTCGTCAATAAACACAATGCAGGGCGCAGAACGAGACGCTTTCTGAAACAGGCTTCGCAAGCGACCTTCCGCTTCCCCGTAGTATTTGCCCATAACCTCTGGGCCAACGATCGCAATGTAGTTAACCCCCAGATCTTGAGCCAGCGCACGAGCGGTTAAGGTTTTGCCTGTACCCGGTGGCCCCACTAGCAAGACACCGGATGTCGGTTCCAACCCCAGCATCGTCAGCAAATCTGGGCGCTTGAGTGGCAACTCTACCAGTTCCCGCAGTTCTCTCAGCACATCGGACAGTCCGCCAACACCCTTGAGCGAAACTGGAACCTCCAAAGGTGCCGCCGCAACATCGTGAGCTGTGGCATTTGCCGTGCGATCGTCCTGGGTGGGTCTACTACCTGTAGAAGCATGACTGGGGCGATCGTCTGCTTCTGCGCGCGAGGCGCGTTTGACATCGGTTGAGAAAGTTTCGGGATCGGCACGACCTTCGATCGCTCTTACGATATCAAGCAACCCATCCATGCCCTGATCAACCAGGTCATTAAATTCTTTCAGTAAATCGTCCATACGCTTGCACCGGGGATATGGAGGCGATCGCCCAGCCCAATGGCTTCATTATAGACACCCCTATAAAAAGCGTTTGAGAGCCAACGTCGTTTGAAAGTAATAGGACTTACGCACTTGTCCCCAAACCCCCAATGCTGGGGGCTTTAATTGGCTCTGTTCCCCCAAAATTGGGGGCTAGGGGGCGAAAGATGACCGCATTTGCGTAAGTCCTAAGTAAGGCTTAATGATTGAGCGATCAACGTTCTTTAATAGCGACTGTAATTTTTACAACGTTTGTTGGTCACCAGCAAAGTCATCCTCTGTTTTTAGAAACAACATGCAGTCACATTGACGGCGCTCTTGCATGGGGATGCAGGGGCAAAGCCAGTAACCAGCCTTTAGCTCTGAGCGTTCATCTTCGTAATACCGACAGGGACACAATGGTTCGCCAAACGTTTCTTTGTGTTTAGCAAGTCCTTGTAAAACAACAGCCGTCACACCCGGATCAAGGCAAAAATAGGTTTCTGAGTACCTGGCATAAAGCTCCGCAAACCGCTTCATTCCGTTAAAACTAGCATCGGCAAAGCTATTGGCGATCGTGACCATACTGACGTCTCCAGATTGTGTAGTGACTGTTCAAGCTTTGCTGTTCAAGCACTTACTCATGCCCTTGTTTATTAATACCAGGGGACGTAGGGGGTATAAAGCCTTTGGCATGGCTGCGCTAAAGGCAGCGCCATAACGCCCCAGCACAGCATGGGAGCCGTTGACCTGCTTCAAAGGTCTAACATTCGCCTTCCATTGGATCAACGCGCCCAATGCCAAGGTCTAGCAGCATTGTTTTAACGTCTTGCCACTCTAGCCCACAGTAGTAATACCGCCTGTGTCTGAGATTGGCTAAGTAGAAGCCAAATCTGCCTGCATTGAGTCGAAAGAGCGTATAAACAATCTCTTTTTGTGTTGTACAAAACTCTTCTAGCAATGGATCTAAGCCGAGTGCGAGAGGCACATTCCCAAATTTACAAAACACACTACTGCCCGGTTTGAAGATCCAGCCTCTCTCATCGCGCTTCACGACTAAGTAATGCCTTGGGCAGATAATGGAATCAGACATAAAAACAGATCCCGGAAGAATGGTTGGCCTCGTATTTGATGCATGGCGCTATTGCTTCTCTTCGATGGCGAAAGCCCATACACACCAGATATGTCGGTTCAAGCACTCATTTGTGCCTTTGCTCTTTAACCTCTCATTTGGGAGGCTCCAAGCGGGCTGGTTCCCTAAACGTAGGGGTAAGGAGGCATAAGTTGGCAGGCTTTCCGTGCATCCTGACTCATGCAAGACCATCGCAAACTCATTAATGAGGTATTTAGTTCTCATTCACCAGTATGAGAGGCGCTTTAATCACCAATGGGTAGCTCATTCACGACTATCCGAGACTCGTTAAAGAGTATCTGGAACTTATTAAAGAACACCCAAGACTCATTAAAGAGTGTTCAGAACTCATTTACGAGTATCCAAGACTCATTCACGAGTATCGTCAACCGCATTTTCGAGCATCAGAGACTCTTTAAAGAGCATCCAATACTCATGAATGACATTCGGAGGATGTCTCTCGATAAGAACCACCCTAGACCCCAAATCCTAAACCCCAAATCCTACCCTCAATAGCTATCGTCCCGACCAACCGTTTGTGTTTCAAGCAAATGATTGGCTTGGTGGAGTCGATTGGCGATCGCCTGCCGCCAGACCAAATCAATGCTGGGATCGGCTAAAACGTCTTGAGCCAGTTTACGATACACGGCGCTGGTAGCTGCATTCACATGCTCCAGCAAGCGGAGGTTGTGGTAGACCACACGAGGGGAAAGCGTGTCCATAGGTTTCCTTCCTTTGGGTAGATAATGTTCTACGTCAGGACATCGACATGCCCCAACAGACAATCTTTACGGTAAATCGGTGTGCTTCATGAGATAGCGATCGCACTCACGAGCCGCTCCTCGTCCTTCATTCAGCGCCCAAACTACGAGGCTTTGTCCCCGACGACAGTCCCCGGCTGCGAAAACACCGGGAAGGCTGGTGGCATAGGTTTGCTCGTCGGCTTTAACGTTACTGCGGGCATCGCGATCGAGTCCCAATGCCTCTAATAACGGCTGCTCTGGCCCTAAAAAGCCCATTGCCAGCAACACCAGTTGAGCGGGAATAACCTTTTCGGTACCCGGAACGTGCTGGGGTATAAAATGGCCTTTATCGTTTTTTGCCCATTCCACTTGAACCGTGTGGATCGCTTTGACGTTGCCGTTATCATCGCCTTCAAATTTCGTTGCAGTGGTGAGGTAGCCACGAGGATCGTCCCCAAACTTGGCGGCAGCTTCCTCCTGTCCATAGTCCACTTTGTACACTTTCGGCCATTCGGGCCAGGGATTGTTGGCAGCGCGAGTCAGCGGTGGTTTTGCCAGGATTTCCAGTTGCGTCACGCTGGTGCAGCCATGCCGTAAGGACGTACCCACACAGTCTGTACCCGTATCGCCCCCGCCAATAATCACGACATCCTTACCCGCAGCCGAGATGAACCGATCGCCCTCGTGACTATCCAACACGGCTTTGGTATTCGCGGTGAGGAAGTCCATCGCAAAATGGATGCCCTTCAAATCCCGCCCGTCAATGGGTAAGTCACGCGGCTTGGTCGCCCCGGTACAGAGGACGATCGCGTCAAACTCTTTGAGCAAGGTTTCAACGGGCAAATCCTTGCCAATTTCGGTATTGCAGACAAACGTCACGCCTTCCGCTTCGAGGACGTTGAGGCGACGCATCACCACGTCTTCCTTTTCCAACTTCATGTTGGGAATGCCGTACATGAGTAGACCACCGGGACGATCGGCGCGTTCATACACCGTTACCCAATGCCCAGCGGTATTGAGTTGAGCGGCAGCCGCCAGTCCAGCAGGACCAGAGCCGATGACCGCGACATTTTTACCTGTGCGGTTAGAGGGTGGGTTAGGCGTGATCCACCCTTCCTGCCAGCCTTTTTCAGCGATCGAGTACTCAATGTTCTTAATCGTGACGGGCGGATTGTGAATGCCCAACACGCAGGAGCCTTCGCAGGGGGCGGGACACACACGTCCGGTAAATTCGGGGAAGTTGTTGGTTTTGTGCAGGCGATCGAGGGCATCTTTCCACAAACCGCGATACACCAGATCGTTCCATTCGGGGATCAGATTGTTAATGGGGCAACCGCTCGCCATACCGCTGATGATCGTCCCCGTATGGCAGAACGGCGTACCGCAATCCATACAGCGTGCGCCCTGAGTGCGAAGATTCTCCTCTGGCATGGGCAGATGAAATTCGTCCCAGTTGCGGATGCGATCGAGCGGTGATGTTTCCGCCGCAATCTCACGCAGATATTCGATGAAGCCAGTTGGTTTTCCCATTGTGGTGTCTCAGTTTTGAAGGGTAAGCTTGGTTAATAGAGCGGAGTAGATTGTTCTGGCAGGGGAAAGAGAAGCGATGCAAATACCAGAAGATCCACAAATACCAGAAGATCCAGATAACAATGACATTCGTGAAGCCTTAATTCAGTTAGGGGAAGAGGTGCGTCAACTAAACGAGAAGGTCGAGAAAATCGATTACAAGTTTGATGTCTATCAGAAGGGTACGAATGGCATGGTGAGAATGGCAACTACTATCATCATTGCGACTGCTTCTGTAGTGGTTCTCTCTAGTCTCAGTCCCGCCGCAACTGCCATTATTACGGCTCTGTCGAATGCGAATGCAGGATGAGGTGCGATCGTTGCCATAATTCAAAGGGCAGTTTACATAATTGTCCAATTGAGTTATTTAGCTCGCTCATTGTAGTGATATATGAATGAATCGTTTTGTAGATAAAAGAAAAAACTCAATTGATTTGTACTCGGGAACGCACGGTCAAGATTTCGTCAGCACGAAGAGATTCAACCGCAGAGATTGGAACCGTAACAACGTCAATGGTTTCACCAACCGCGTTAAAAACCTCCAGGATGCAACCCTTTTCTCCACCTGTGGGATGGGGAACCAAATCAACTAACGTCACAACATCGCCAGCTTTAAGCTGATGTTCTGGCAAATCATGGCTCAAAGCAACATCTTGATAGAGTTCAAGTGTCATGGCGAGTCTTCTTACAAGGTTTGAGGGTCAAAAATTGATACTTTGCTTTAATGTTTCGCAGAACCATTTGATTCAGGAGTCATCCATCTGCTTCCAAATCTCATCTAAGGTCAAGTCTTTGAACAGTGCCTCACGTTCCTCAGTGTAATCTCCGTAGCCCGTCGAAAATTGATTCAGAAACCGGATTGTATCAGCAATGCCAATTTCCTTTGATAATATCTCAATGGCTTGCTGTGTTATTTGGCTGAGGGATTTTACTTGGGTACTCATTGCACTAACTCCATAATGAGTTCGAGAGGAGAAACAACTTTAGTTTGTGAAGTATCTACTTTTTTTGCTCGCTTTAGAAATCGGTCATCGCACGTACAAAAGTAATCGGCTGCCGCTTCTACTGAGAAGGCTAAATGCAATGCATCTAACGGCTTAATTCCTGATTCGACGAATACTTGTGCCTGTTCATTAATGCGATCATACTTTTGAATATAAAGATTTGCTTTAGACAGTATTTCTAAAATATACGACTTTCGTGCGGAAATTTTCATTTGTTCAGTTTCAAAAACTAAAGCGGGTGAAGAAATGAGTTCGACTTGTCCAGATTTCCATAGATCAATAACGTTAAGTATCGCTTCAGCTTCAGCCGCAATCCGTACTTGTGATTTTGTATCCAATGGACGTTGTAAACTGCACATATCGAGATAGATCCTCATATGCCAAAAGCTTCTAATGATCTAGCTGTTGAGAACTGTTCATAATTGTTGAATGAACTCTTGATAGAACTGCTGATGTAAGCTTGAAAAATCGCTCATATCTTTCTTTGTTAAATAACCACTACTTTTACCTGTATGAGGATTTTCTGCATAGCTATAAATGTACTTTGGGTAATTTGGACTCTCGTGCCAGGTAATGTTGAAAGCAGCATATTTTGGGAAGAAGGTCATATTTGCGTAAGCTTGGATATGGTCGTGTATCCACCAGGCTAATGCCGTCCAGTTTTTGGTGCGATCGTAATAGGGAAGAAAGGAAGTCACGATGACACAGGCAGTGGCTCCCATGTATTCACCGTCTCTTCGATCCCAGATGTGTCCTGCATAGTTCTTTTCATTTTCGGCGCAGTTAAACCCTTTCTCATTTCCCTTTTGGTTCACTTCACAGGAACGATAGGCGGAGCGAACGCTAATTCTGCCAAGCGCATCCTGAATGGGTTCAAGAACGTTCTCACATAGTTTTTTGCCTGCTGCGATCGCTAGGTCTGGATTATCTGGGATATTAGAAATTCCCTCAATTTGAGAAATTTCAGAGTACAGAAACTCACGCATGAAGAAACTTTTGGAGAGTTGTGTTCGCCCTAACTCTTCTAAGCTTTTGACGGTCTCTGGCTTCTTCATACGTACTTTCTGTATGAGTGTCAAGTATTCTCAAATTGTCCCATCGCACCAAGTCTAATTGTAATCAGCTCAACATCCGTTAATGCTTCGTGGGGACCTTGCCGTGTGCCGTTTGGAGTTGTCCAAAAACAACCTGTTTCGCAGATTCGATCGCCCGTCTTGAGACTGCCAGAAACAACGAAAACGTATTCATCAGCAGGGTGAGTGTGGGCTGGAATCACTGTTCCTTGCTTCATCTTCAGACGGTGAATTGAACCTTGTGGTACGGGTTCAGCTAGAACACACCAACTTGTGCCCGGAAAAACTGGCAGGTCAGTATAGCCTTGAGTCGATAAATCTCGGAATGTCTGACCCATTACGTTTAACCTCAAGAATCGTAGTAGGGTGGGTATTGCCCACCCTACCAGAGAGATCAGCTACCCCCAATGCGGGCAACGTCTTTGGCGTTGGCTTCAAAGGCGGCGGTGAGGGCGTCATCGCCGCTTAGACCGTCTTCTAGCGCCTGCTTCAGGGCTTGCAGCACGCGCTTGTAGTCTCTGGGCATGACCTTGACGAACTTCGGCATTGTTGCGTCCCAGTTGGCGAGCACCGTTGCGGCTTTTTGGCTTTGAGTGTAGTCGGCGTGGTGTCGGATCAACTGGCGAAGTTCCTCGATTTCTTCAGGGTCGTCGAGGGTTTCGAGTCCGACCATTGCGGGATTGCAGCGGGTGGCAAAATCGCCTGCTTCATCGAGAATGTAGGCAACGCCACCGCTCATGCCTGCTGCAAAATTGCGTCCGGTGGCACCCAGCACCACGACTTTGCCACCCGTCATGTACTCGCAGCCGTGATCGCCCACACCTTCCACTACCGCTTCCACACCCGAATTGCGGACGCAGAAGCGCTCACCCACCATGCCACGAATGTAGGCTTCACCGCTGGTGGCACCGTAGAAGGCAACGTTTCCGGCGATGATATTTTCCTCCGCCACGAAGGTAGACGCAGCAGGGGGATAGAGAATGATCTTGCCACCACTAAGCCCTTTGCCGAGGTAGTCGTTGGCATCGCCTTCCAGCTCCAGCGTCACGCCTTTGGGCACAAACGCACCAAAGCTTTGCCCTGCACTGCCCTGGAAGTGGAGGTGAATGGTGTTTTCGGGAAGACCATCCCAGTGGCGCTTGGTGATTTCGTTGCCCAGAATGGTCCCCACCACGCGATTGATATTTTTGATGGGTAGAGTTGCTTTGACGGGTTTGCCCTGTTCGATCGCAGGCTTGCACAGATCCAGCAGTACCGTCACATCTAGCGATTTTGCCAACCCGTGATCTTGCGGAATCTGGCAGTACAGGCCGACATCCTTGCCCACTTCGGGTTGATAGAGAATGTTGGAGAGGTCGATGCCTTTTGCTTTCCAGTGCTCGATCGCCTTTTGGGATGCCAACACATCGGTGCGACCCACCATATCGGTGAGCTTGCGGAAGCCCAACTGCGCCATCAGTTCCCGGACTTCCTGCGCGATGAAGGTCATGAAGTTGACGGTGTGTTCGGGGTCGCCCACAAATTTTTCGCGCAACTGGGGATCTTGGGTTGCAATCCCAGCGGGACAGGTGTTCAAGTGGCAAACGCGCATCATGATGCAGCCCAGAGTAATGAGCGGCGCAGTGGCAAAGCCAAACTCCTCGGCACCCAGCAACGCCGCAATAACCACATCGCGCCCGGTTTTCATCTGTCCATCGGTTTCGACGGCAATGCGCGATCGCAGGTTGTTCAACACAAGCGTCTGGTGGGTTTCGGCAAGACCCAATTCCCAGGGCAATCCGGCGTGCTTAATCGAGGTTTGGGGTGACGCTCCGGTGCCACCGTCGTAACCCGAAATCAGCACCACGTCGGCATGGGCTTTGGCGACACCAGCCGCGATCGTGCCCACACCCACTTCTGAAACCAGCTTGACGCTGATCCGCGCTTCCCGGTTGGCATTCTTCAGGTCGTGGATGAGTTCTGCCAGGTCTTCGATCGAGTAGATGTCGTGGTGGGGTGGTGGCGAGATGAGTCCCACACCGGGCGTGGAATGACGTACCTTCGCAATCCAGGGATAAACTTTCTTACCCGGAAGCTGTCCGCCTTCACCCGGTTTCGCACCTTGCGCCATCTTGATCTGGAGTTCGCGTGCCTGCGACAGATACAGGCTGGTGACACCAAAGCGACCAGAGGCCACCTGCTTGATGGCGCTATTCTTCGAGTCGCCCTGCTCATTTGTCCAGGTATAGCGATCGGGGTCTTCGCCGCCTTCCCCGGTGTTGGACTTGCCGCCAATGCGGTTCATGGCGATTGCCAGCGTTTCGTGCGCTTCTTTGGAAATCGAGCCGTAGCTCATGGCACCTGTTTTGAAGCGCTTCATGATGGCTTCGATCGGCTCTACCTCTTCAATGGGCACCGCTTCCCGCGCCTTGAACTCCAGCAGTCCGCGCAGCGTAAAGTGCTTCTGGTTCTGCTCATTGACGAGGGCAGCATATTTTTTGTAGGTGTCGTAACTGCCCGTGCGAACGGCTTGTTGCAGCGAGTGAATGGTTTGGGGATTGAACAAATGCGCTTCGCCATCTTTGCGCCATTGGTAGTCGCCGCCCACATCCAGGGTATGCCCGTTGACTTCTCGATCGGGGAACGCATGGCTGTGACGGAGCATCGCTTCCTTCGCCAGTACATCCAATTCAACGCCCTCAATGCGCGAAGCCGTTCCCGTGAAGTAGCGATCGATCACCGTGCGATTCAGCCCGATCGCCTCAAAAATCTGCGCGCCCCGGTAGCTTTGCAGCGTCGAGATTCCAATCTTAGAAGCAATTTTGACCACCCCTTTGGTTGCCGCTTTGATGTAGTTCTTGCACGCGATTTTGTACTCCACGCCCACCAGCAAGCCCTGCTGAATCATGTCGGCGATCGTCTCAAACGCCAGGTAGGGATTGATCGCCCCGCAACCATAGCCAATCAGCGTAGCGTGATGATGCACCTCGCGCGGTTCGCCTGATTCCAGCACCAGCCCGACGCGAGTACGCGTGCCCTTGCGGATGAGATGGTGATGCAGTCCCGCAACTGCCAGTAAAGCGGGGATCGGAGCCTGATCGGTCGTGATGCCCCGATCGCTCAGAATGAGAATACTCACGCCGTTCTCGATCGCCCGATCAGATTCAGCGCACAGATGGTCGATCGCCTGCTCCAGACCCTTCACCCCGTCCAGCGACTTGAACAGGATGGGTAACGTGATGGACTTGAAGTCACCCTCATTGATCGCTTTGAGCTTTGCCAGTTCCTCGTTGGTGAGAATGGGCGTTTTAAGCTTGATGAGGTGGCAGCTTTCGGGTTCGGGGTTGAGCAAATTGCGCTCAGCGCCGATCGTCGTTTCAGCGGAGGTGATGATCTCTTCGCGGATGGAGTCTATCGGCGGATTCGTGACCTGAGCAAACAACTGCTGAAAATAGTCATACAGCAGCTTGGGTCGATCGGACAACACGGCAAGCGGCGTATCGGCACCCATCGAGCCAACCGCTTCCACCCCGTCTCGCGCCATTGGGGTTAGTAGCAGGCGGAGATCTTCAAAGGTATAGCCAAACGCGGTCTGCTGTTGCGTCACCGTTAGTAGGGACGTTGCATGCAACGTCCCTACAGATGCATCATGCGACATCTCAACCGGGGCATCCTGCAATTGCGACAGATCGACCAGGTGTTGATTCAGCCACTCGCGGTAGGGATGCTCCGTCACGATTTGGTTTTTAATTTCCTCATCGGCAATGATGCGTCCGGCCTTCATATCCACCAGGAACATCCGTCCCGGCTGCAGACGACCTTTTAGCGCCACCCGTTCAGGCTCGATCGGCAGCACACCCGCTTCCGATGCCATGATCACCAGATCATCTTTAGTGACGTAGTAGCGAGACGGCCGCAGCCCATTGCGATCGAGCACCGCGCCCATCATCGTGCCATCGGTAAAGGCGATCGAGGCGGGGCCATCCCAGGGTTCCATCAGGCAGGAGTGGTATTCGTAGAAGGCTTTCTTCTCATCGCTCATCGACTCGTGCGCTGTCCAGGGTTCGGGGATCATCATCATCGCGGCATGGGGCAGCGATCGACCCGCCAGCGTCAACAGTTCCAGCGCATTGTCAAAAATCAGGGAGTCGCTACCGTCAATATTGATGATGGGCGTGATTTTTTTAATATCATCACCAAACTGCTCCGATTCAAACAGCGATTGCCGCGCGTTCATCCAGTTGATGTTGCCGCGCAGGGTGTTGATTTCGCCATTGTGGGCAATGTAGCGATAGGGGTGCGATCGCTCCCAGCTTGGAAACGTGTTGGTGCTAAAGCGTGAATGCACCAGTGCCAGCGCACTTTCAAAGTCAGAATCGTTCAAATCTAGAAAATACTGCCCCACCTGCACGGGCATCAGCATCCCTTTGTAGACGATCGTGCGGCTGGAAATGCTGGATGGATACCAGTAGGGATCAACCGCTGTCGCCCGAATTGCCTTGTGTGCACGCTTGCGAATGACGTATAGCTTGCGCTCAAACGCCAGATCATCAGCAAGGCCGGGCGATCGCTGGATGAACACCTGCTCTACAAACGGTTCGCTTGCCTTTGCCGTGTCGCCCAGCATCGAGTGATTGGTCGGCACATCGCGCCAGCCCAGCACTTTCTGCCCTTCTTCTGCCGCAATTTGAGCAAACAGTTGCCGTCCCTTTTCTCGTTGGTCGCGATCGGGCGACGAATAAATCATCCCCACCCCATACTGTCCTGCTTCGGGGAGGGTAAGGCCAACCGTCGCCGTCGCTTTCCTCAAAAACTTGTGCGGCACCTGTAGCAAAATGCCCGCGCCATCGCCTGTATTGGTCTCAGCACCCACCGCACCGCGATGATCCAGGTTCAGGAGAATTGTCAACCCATGCTCCACGATCGCGTGAGATGGCATGCCTTTCATTTGGACAATAAACCCAACACCGCACGCGTCATGCTCATAGCGTGGATCGTACAAACCTTGTTGTGATGGCATGGTGTGATGATTCATTTTGATACTTAACTAGATGCCTGAAAGAAGTGCTTACAAAGGACAACGTGAGCCGGACTATGCAGAAGCCATTAAATTAAAACGTTAGCGAACATTCGGTCAAGGTTTGGTTACATGTCAACGTTTAAAGACCGTTTCAACCAAAGCGAGAACGAACCGATCCGCCAACCTCAAACGCATCAAGCCTGCTAGATGATCGTTAAATCTTCTAACGAGAATGGGTTCAATGCCCCAGTCTTAAGGAAATGATCAGATCTGTAGCCGCGATCGATGCTGTACCGACTCCACGACTGCTCATGACCATACCAGTGCAGCTTAAACTCTTGATTCTACAGCCCCTTTAAAGGGATTGGGCCGCAAGCCAGCACGATCGTCATCCTCAAAATTTTGTGATAATTCTTGACGATAAAGTTGAGAAAGTAAACAATAGCTTTTAGTGCGGTTATTCAGGCTGCACAGCTCTTCTTTTTCCAGATTAACCAAACTATCTTTTGAGCAAATTTTATCTTGAGTAATGATTGATTCATCTCGCTTATCTGGCAAGAAAGCATTGGATAAAAATACTTCGTTTCAGCCTCTGTCTCGATCGTCAACTTTTTGAAGGACGCAACTGTAAGACAAGAATCGCCCCCTCATGTTTTTAGTTTCGTGCCAATAAAAAAGCGCACTGTGAGTTTACACAATGCGCGAGCAACTTCAAGCTTCTTGTCGTTCAACTCCTAAACAAGAAGTGGGGTAGCGGCACTCTCTCGATCGCTTGAGCCTCTCCCGTGAAGGATGTTTGCCGACGCGGTGGAGGATCGGACGGAGGATTGTATTGCACTAGAATGACTGCCGTGAGGGTCAACCCAGTGCCAAGAGCGTGGCTGCTCCTGACCAGCATAGAGAGAATCGCTTGCTTCGTCATGGTTCTAAAGGTGGCTGAGATATGTGAGCTGTTTTGGCAAAAAATACAGGTCAATCTATGCCTTCCCAACACGAGGTTGAAAAAGGCATTGCCAGGACGATCACCCTGCTTTTAATGGCGAGACCTACCCAGAAAATGTTTCAATCCATCCAGGTAACTCAGATGTAATTTGTAAAAAGCCTTCTCCGGATAAGTCTTGGTAAATGCCACCCTCTGAACAGGAGGCAAAGACATTTAATTTGTCTCTTGAGACGACCCAGGAAACGAAAAGCATTTGGGGACAGAGCACCCCTGCATACTCAAAGTCTATGCCAGATCTTTTTCCAGGAGCTTGCATAAAAGTGCCAACATGGGCACAATTTCCAGCATTCCTTTAGCGACGAGATCTGGTGAGAGGAAAGGTGAGTTTGCAGAGTGTGCCTTTGGGAGACAGCGATTCCCGCTTAAACTTACCGCTTAAACGAGCAGCAACTTTACGGGCGTGTTTTGTGCCTTCTCCGTCGATCGTTGAACGGATGCCAACCCCATTATCCTTGACCTCTAAGGCGTACCAGTTGCCAGTTTGGGTACCTGTCACGTTGAGGTAGGTGGCTCCTTCAGCGTGTTTGCCAACATTGCAAAGGGCTTCTTCAAGAAACCGACAGAGGCTGCGTTTGTGCTCAATACTCAGAGATAGCTGCTCGATCGGCTCAAAATAACAGGACATCTTGAGCGTCTCAAATCTAGGGAAATCCGATCGCTCCAGCGTCTTGCTGTAAACCTCAAAAAACAACTCATGCATCGGAAGCTTGAGGTCTACCTTCAGTCCGTCCCGTAAGTAGAGACTTTCTTCTTGAGACAACGTTTCTTGCTTGAGATGTTCACCAATGCCCCGGAGTTCGCGATTAAGATGCTCCAGAGCCAAAAACAATTGCTCTTGCGGCAATTTACTGTCTCGAATTTGTCTCAAAAGACTCGCTAGCGTTTGCAGGGGGCCGTTATGAATCACGTCAAAGGTCTGTTCGATCATGCGTTGACGCTCTTCAATCACGCGCTGGTTTTCTTTGAGTCTGGAGCGTAACACCCAGTCGTACTTATGAAAAGCGGTGCAGCCAATCCCGTTCAGCAGCCAAACGAACGAAGCTGGAATCACTGGAATCCACCAGCCGCCCAGCAGAAGCACATAGCTGGTACCAACCAGGCCAACCTGCGCGATACCAATCCCCCATAGTTTGCTCCTGGGTAGTAGCTTGCTCCGGCCCCAAAAAATGGCAGTCAAACCCCAACCGAAAATCCAAAAATATTCCCATTCGTTAGGCCACATGTGCAACAGCACCCGCTGGTTTAGCACCGCGCTCATAATCTGGCTGACAGCATGGGCCTGAATCTCTAACGAGTTGGTCGGGTCGATCGCGGCGGTGGCAATAATGGGTCGAATGGTTGGATCGGTAATGCCGACGATGACAATGCGATCGCGCAACCAGCGTGGATCAATCTGACCCGCTTTTACTTGCCTCATAGACAGTACTCGAAACGGCTGGTGATGCTGCCGAAAATTCAGCAGAATTTGAGGGCTGCCTGTTTCTGCACCAGCATACGCACCCATCGGTAGGAGGCGGGGAAGTTCGGTCGCACCAAAGCGCATGGCTTCTGGATCGCGAAAGCCATTCTTGAGCGTGAGATTTCGATCCTGGTAGAGGAGATATTTTTCGACCAACCCGATCGTCAGCGAAAGCTTATACGTTTTAGGACTAGTGGGGTCAAAGGTTCCCAAAATCATCCGCCTCACATGGTTATCACCGTCGGGAATCAGGTCGATCAACCCGATCTGCGTTGGAGGAAAGCCTAACGGTGCTGGAATCTGATCAGCCGCCGATAAAACCTTCTCAGACACAATCAAATTCTGGTGCTGTTGCAACGCGGCAAACAGTGCGTCAGGGTTTGATTGAGCAATCTGGTTTTGAAGAATATGCAACCCAACGACAGCTGGTTTGTAAGTTTGTAAGGTGTTGAGCAGATCAATCAAATCGCGATCGCGAATCGGATAACCCGTTTGCTGCATATCCGTTGCGTCGATGCCCACCAGCACGATGCGATCGTCCACCGCTTCAGCCGGACGATGACGCAAAAAGGTATCCAGCGCCAGCAACTCCAACCCCTGGAGAGAACCTGCCAGTCGCGCTGCTACCACTAGCCCCACCACAACCACCCCTGGCAGTGCCCAACGCCAGAGCGAAACGGTTTCTTTCAGGCTATGCCAACGGTTGCGCTGCACGGCGACCCACTCCAGGCTGCGAACGTTGTAGAGGCGCTCCGCATCACTTCTCTAACAACTAACAACTTTTCTTGAATACCCAACGGGCTATACAACCAACAACTTCATTAGTCAATCAACCCTTCTTCCCTGGCACGAATTTCAGTTTGAATGCGAATATTTTTGCCATCCTGCTTATCTTCATCAGGGTAGACTTCCAGCACATCCTGAATCTTTGTCCAATAGTGTCGCACAGTTCGTTCAGAGACTTGCATCCGTTTTGCGATCGCCCGATCTTGCAACCCCTCATGAAACGCCAGCTTCAACACAGTAATCCAATCAGGTTTAACCTCTAAGGTACGCCCACGGCGGATGTCTTTGGTGTGGGTAATGCCTTTGAGCGCCCAATCTACCCGCGTCAGCATCTCCTTACTCGAAAGACTCTTATCAGCCACGGTAAACCCAGCCTTGTGGCGATCGATCTCTGGGCGAATACGTACCAATGCCCTCACATGCGTACTTTGCACTGTGAGATTGAGCGTAGGGTAATGCTGCATTAAGGTTTTGAGCAACTGTACGCCCGTCTCAGCCTGAGCGCTATCCCCGCTGGCTTCTGGCAGGGAAAGATCCAGCACAATCAGATCGGGCGTATGGAGCTTCACCTGGCTCAACGCGCTAACAACCGTCTGCGCGGTCAAGATGGTTGCCTGCGGATACTGCTGCTTGAGCAGTTCGATCGTGCCACCCAAAACGATTTCGTGATCGTCAACCACTAGAATGCAGAGCTTAGTTGGTTCTTGAGCGTTTTGGCTCGTTGCCAGCGGCATAAAACAGACAGACCAGTTGCATGAATATACCTTCAACTTTGCCGAAAACTACGTCGAAAGGCAAGAGGTCGCTTTGAATCTACTTGCAGAAAGCTGCAATGTTGAGTGGTGAAACTTGGAAATTAACTTTGCAGAGAGCGATGGTGCAATGCGTGAAGTATTTTCTTACTATCTGAGTTAATTCATGCAAACGTTGCCCAATCTGGAGAAACCGCCTGCGATAAACAGAATTTTTTGCAGTGACCTTTGAAAAAGAGTGCCCGTTATCAACCTGTACAAGCATCCGCCTATTCTCTAGCCCCTGAGAGTCATGTTGAATCAACTGAAACTGAACCAAAGCACGCCAGATCATACATTCCTGCTGCAAGGTGTTTTAGAAGGAATCACCGACGGCATCCTCATTCTTTCGGAACGTGGCGAATGGATTTATCACAACTACTATGCGTACCGCATTTGCCAACAGCTTAACCAGGGGAAGGTGGATATCCCTCCGGTTCCCGAAGCGATCTGGCAAGCCTGTAAAGCACTGATTGAAAGCCGCGATCTCTACAGCGATCACCCTGTGGTTATTGAGTCGGAGATTGCTCACAGTCCGAACTTGTATCGTGTACGGGTTAGATGGCTCACGCTGGATGACCCCCACCGACCTTACCTCGCTGTGCTACTAGAAGATCGCTGGCAGTCGTCGCAAAATAGGGCACTCGCCGAAGCCCTTTTGTACAACCTATCGCCTCGACAAACCGAGGTTTGGTTGCTGCGTCGCGCTGGCTTAACGTACCAGCAGATTGCGATCGAGCTTTACATCACCGTCAACACCGTCAAGCGCCACTTAAAAGACATTCGCGTCAAGCAAAGTCTGGCGAACGATTCAGGAGATTAACGACCGTCCAAATCGCCTTTGACGGCTCCAGCATTGAGCTTCAGCAACGCCCAGCAAGCCTTCGCCCCAGGAGTAACTACCATGATGACGTTTAATCCCATCAAGGCTTTGAATACACTTCTGTTTGATGCACCCACCGCCTGCACAGCAACAAACTTTTTGCAAGGTGCAGACACTAGCTATAAAGGTCGCGCGGTTGTCTCAGAAACAATCACACCGTGCTTGCGGGGACGAGTGTACTTTCAGGGGTCGTGGTGGCTCGCTCAATGCGAGCAGGACATCACGATTGCGGTTGATGAAGTGGTGCAGGTGATTGGACGACAAAACATCACGCTGCTGGTGAGAGCCATTTGATCGTCGGCTGGATAGGTAGGGCTTACGTGGTCGCCCCCGTTTCTTGTATGCCCAAAGGGCTTTAAGCCCCCAATTCTGGGTGACTTAAAGTGCTTGCGCCCCCAAATTTGGGGGCTGGGGCTGGTTTTGCGAGAATTTGCGTAAGTCCTAATAGAATGATTTGCAGCAATTAGCGGTCAGTGAGGCGTCAGGAGACGTTGCTTTTGCCTTCTGCCTCCTGACCCTGGCAGCTAGCCACCAGCGGTCGGTGTGCTTTTAACAACTAACAACCAATCACTAACCAACTTCTCCAGTCTTCTCCTACTGCTCCTGCATTAAGCGCAGGTAGTTCTGTTGCAGTCGAATATTGTCCTGCGTTAGACGATCGCCCATCTCCTTCTCGGCATCGCTGATCTGCTCCCAAAAAGCGGTGGAGCGACGTGCCGTTAGTAGTTCATTCCAGAGTGCGTCGATGATATTTGGAGCGGCAGCAGGGTCAACCTCGCTCAGCAATTGTGCGAGTGACTGTCTAGCTGCGTCGTGCTGTGTCGGATCATGTGCTAGGACAAGGCAATCTTGCAGTTGGGCAAGCTGATTTGGCGTGAGTGAATGAGCCATAATTTGAGATGTATTGTTCTGTAACAGATATATTGTTCTGAAAAATTGCTTTGGAAAAACAGAGAGCGATCGCGCAACCTGGAAATTACTACACGCTCAAAGTTAATATTTCTTAATTGAACTGTAGTCTACGGTACAATCAACATCACCTTCTTTGAGTCTATCTTGGGTCTGATTCTCTTTCTGAAAGCTATGGTAAAGCAGCGGGTTCTTTCTGGCGTTCAACCGACGGGCAATCTTCATTTAGGCAATTATCTCGGTGCCATTCGCAACTGGGTCGAGGGACAGCATCAGTACGATAATTTCTTCTGCGTAGTTGATCTGCACGCCATTACGGTGCCGCACACCCCCGCAACGCTGGCAAAAGACACGTACACGATCGCCGCGCTGTATCTTGCCTGTGGCATTGATCTCAACGACTCCACCATCTTTGTGCAGTCTCACGTTTCGGCGCACAGCGAGCTTGCCTGGTTGCTTAACTGCATCACCCCGCTCAACTGGCTGACGGACATGATACAGTTCAAAGAAAAAGCCGTGAAGCAGGGCGAAAACGTCAGCGTCGGGTTGCTGGACTACCCGGTGCTGATGGCGGCAGACATTCTACTCTACGACGCAGATAAAGTACCTGTGGGGGAAGACCAGAAGCAGCATTTAGAACTCACTCGCGATCTGGTCGATAGCTTCAATCATAAATTTGCCAAGCCCGATCAGCCCGTCCTCAAGAAGCCTGACCCGTTGATTCGCACTGAGGGCGCACGGGTGATGAGCCTCACTGATGGCACCAAAAAAATGTCGAAATCTGACCCATCCGAGTTAAGCCGCATCAATCTGCTTGATCCGCCCGATGTCATTCAGAACAAAATCAAGCGCTGCAAAACTGACCCGGTGCGCGGTCTGGTATTTGATGACCCTGATCGACCGGAGTGCAACAACCTGCTGACCCTATACATGCTGCTTTCTGGACAGACCAAAGAAGCTGTTGCTGCCGAATGCCGAGAGATGGGGTGGGGACAATTTAAGCCGCTGCTAGCAGAAACGACGATCGCCCACCTCAAACCGATTCAAGATAAGTACCAGTCCATCATGGCTGAACCAGGCTATCTGGATTCAGTGCTGCGCGATGGTGGCGAAAAAGCACGCGCGATCGCCAACGAAACTTTGAGAAGAGCAAAGGTAGCATTAGGATACTCCTTACCGCTCTAGGCGATCGAGTGCCATGCTCACCAAACTCCGCCTCACCAATTTCAAGGGCTTTAAAGATGCAGAACTGACGCTGGGTGAGTTCACGCTTTTGGTGGGCACAAATGCGTCTGGGAAAAGCAATATTCGTGATGCCCTACGCTTTTTGCATGGCATCGGACTTGGCTACAGCGTTGCTGACATCATTGGTGAAAAATACGAAAGCGGCATTCTTCAATGGAGCGGCATTCGTGGTGGCACGAGAGAACTAACGTTTCAAGGAGCAGCAACATTTACAATAGAAGCTTTCTTTGCTTTGGAAATAGATGACGTTGAGCGAGAAGTTATTTATAAAATTGAGATTAATCCTGGAGGACAAAACAATACTTCAAACACAGTGAAATCTCCATTTGTCGTTGCTGAGAGTTTGTTCTTGCCAAAGTTGAATAAAACAATCTTCAAGATAGACAATCACCTGTCCGTCGAATTTTATGATGAAGATCAAGCAAGCTTTCTAGATTTTACAAAGCCTGTTATTGCAAATAGGATTTACGCTCAGAGCTTACAGAACTTAAAGCTGAAAAGTTATCTCTTAAGTCAAAGTCTAGAAACTGTTGTCAAGCATCTCAAAGCTCTAAATTTTCTTGATCTTGAACCAGAAAGAATTCGACAACCATCTTTTCCAGGTCAGAATGTGTTGGGCGATCGCGGCGAAAATCTTTCCTCAGTGTTATTTGAGATTTGCCAAGATCCTCAGCGTAAAGAGGCATTGCTAGAATGGGTGCAAGAACTCACGCCGATGGATGCTAAAGATTTTGAATTCCCTTCAGATTTTACGGGAAAAGTTCTGCTGACGTTGGTTGAAGGGAGTGGACAGAGAATTTCAGCGTATAGCGCGTCAGATGGAACGCTAAGATTTCTGGCGATGCTGGCAGCACTTTTAGGGTCAGAACCCGCTCAATTCTACTTTTTTGAGGAGTTGGATAACGGCATTCACCCCACTCGCTTGCATCTTTTATTAGAACTCATTGAGCAGAAGGTGTCTGAAGGCAAGATTCAAATGGTGGCAACAACTCATTCACCGCAACTGCTAAGGCTTTTAAGCTCAAAGTCATTAGAATCTGCGTCGCTGACCTATCGTTTACCAGAACACCCAGACGCAAAGATTCAACGCATTTTAGATATTCCTGATGCAAAACGCTTAATTGAGAAAGGTGATTTGGCTGATTTGCATGAATCAGGATGGTTAGAGAACGCTATGTATTTTTTGGATGATGAGGATGCGAGTGAATGAATGTACTCGTCATTCCTGAAGATTATCCTAGAGATGAATTAATGCTAGTTCCTATTGTCAAGGCGATGCTTAAATATTTAGGGAAGCCAAGGGCAAAAGTTGCGATGTGTCGCAAACCCCGATTGCAAGGTATCGGCGAAGCGTTGAAATGGGAACGGCTTGCAGAAATTATTGACCAAAATGGCATGGTTGACTTATTTCTGCTTTGCGTCGATCGCGATGGCATTGAAGCAAGAAAGGTGAGACTTGAACAAATTGAACGCAACGCCGCAGAGATTTTGAAGGGCGATCGCTTGTTTTTAGCAGAGAATGCGTGGCAGGAAATCGAAGTGTGGGTTTTAGCATTGAAGCAAGAAAGGCGAGACTTGAACAAATTGAACGCAACGCCGCAGAGATTTTGAAGGGCGATCGCTTGTTTTTAGCAGAGAATGCGTGGCAGGAAATCGAAGTGTGGGTTTTAGCGGGTCACGATTTGCCAAAGGAGTGGAACTGGCAGACCATTCGCGCTGAAATTCATCCGAAAGAGCAATACTTTGAGCCATTTGCCAATCAACGAAGTTTAGTAAACTCTCCTGGACAAGGGCGTAAACTTTTGGCAGAGGAAGCTGCTCAACGCTACAGTCGGATTCGCACACTCTGTCGTGAAGATGTGGCTGACCTTGAAGATCGAATTTATGCGTGGTTCGATCGCCCTATATGATGAAAAGGCGTTCTAAAAATCGCTGCACTTGATCTACGCGACGTTACCTGGCTCATGTCTTCATCCCCAAGTTTGTTTCAATCGGCTGTCAAAGCAGGCGAGTTCCTCATCACAGCGGAGGTCATGCCACCAAAGGGAGGAAACCCGGCACACATGCTGGAGATGGCGCGGTTGCTGAAGGGGCGGGTGCATGGAGTGAACATTACCGATGGCAGTCGGGCTGTGCTGCGGATGTCGTCGCTGGCTGCATCAGCCATTTTGCAGCAGGCAGGCATTGAACCGATTTATCAGGTTGCCTGCCGCGATCGCAATGCCATTGGTTTGCAGGCAGATTTAATGGGTGCCCAGGCGCTTGGCATTCGAAACGTTCTGGCGCTCACAGGCGATCCGATCAAAGCAGGCGATCATCCTGAAGCACGCGGAGTCTTTGAGCTTGAATCTGTGCGCCTACTCCAACTGATTCACAAGCTGAATGCTGGGATTGATTTTAATGACAAGCCACTGACCGATGGCGCAACAGAACTCTTTGTCGGAGCCGCGATCGATCCCCAGTGTGGCAGTTGGTCTGGGCTACAGCGTCGGTTTGAGCGCAAACTTGCCGCCGGGGCGCAGTTCTTTCAAAGCCAGTTGATTTCAGACTTCGATCGGCTGGAAAAATTCATGACGCAGCTTGCCACTGACTGCAACAAGCCGATTTTAGCAGGCATTTTCCTACTCAAGTCGGCAAAAAACGCGCAGTTTATCAATCGCTGTGTACCCGGTGTCCACATTCCCGACCATATTATCGATCGTCTGGGACATGCCGCCGATCCGCTTCAGGAAGGAGTGGCGATCGCTGCTGAGCAAGTCCAGCAGGCACGACAACTCTGTCAGGGAGTGCATTTAATGGCTGTTAAGCGCGAAGACTTAATTCCACAAATTCTCGATCGGGCAGGCATTGCACCGTTGAGGAATTAGCTATCAGAGGTCAGCTATCAGCTTGAGGTGAAAGCAGCTTTTCGAGCATGGATAGATTGCTGCAATTCTCTCAAAAATCGTGCATCAGCAGACAGAAGCACGTAGCTGACCGCTGACCGCTGACCGCTAATACACTCTACCGACCAAAGAATTGCCCTGCCATATTCAGCGCATCACCCAGATCGACATTGCCGTCATGGTTACCATCCAGAAATGCATTCAACACGGGATTGCCCGCCTGCGGATTGCCTGTATGCTGACCGCTTTGCAGAAAGTTCAGCGCCAGAGGCACCAGCGTTGGCAGAATCGATTGGACGGTTTGTGGATCAAGTCCGGTGCGCTGAATCAAATCTTGCACCATCTGCTGTTGTAGCGCTGGCCCCAATACAGCCTCTACAGCCTGGGGATTTGGGCCTGTGCCACTGTATTGATTGACGGTTGCTTGTACCTGCTCAGCCCCTGCGGATGCTTGCTGCTGTTGTAAGGCAGACTGCACATAGCCACCCACGATCGACACCAGCGTCTGTGTTGTCCCCGCATCAATTCCATGATTGTTGCTGAGTTGTTGCACGGTGTTGATAATTGCGCCAAACTGATCGGGGCTTGCCTGCTGACCAGGATTACTTACAGCGCTCATCACGGCATCAAAAAGTCCCATAAATTCCTCTTTCAAGCATTGACCATCACAACTCGATCGCCAGATCGTGAGAAACTGTCTAGCGCCTGTGGTTACAGTAGCGTCCTGGTGGAGCAATCAAAGCAGGCTTAACAATCTTTTCGGGCAATCAATCTTTTTGGGCAATCAGTCTTTGAGAACGCACAGGGTTACGTTCAAAAAAGTGCAGGGAATTAGAATGAAAGGCAGATGCACCGTAGATGTCTTCATGCCGCTGTCGCGCCTTCTCACCCTGGTTGCTGGTATAGCCCTCATTTTGGGGCTAATGATCTGGCTGGTCGATTCTCTCACTCGCCTCTATTGGCAGCTTTCGTATTCTCCGCTGTTGTTTCAGGCCTTGCTGGTACTCATCCTGGTCGTGTTAGCCGCTCTCATCGGCGCTTCTATCTACTACCTCTTTGTGCTACCTCGTACTCAAAAACGTCGCAAACAAGCAAGACGCAAGCCTTTGGTGCCTGCTGAGAAAACAGAAGCGGCTGAAGAAACACTAAAAGCGGTGCGGCGACAGGTTGACCAGATTCAAGATGAAGTAGCACGGCAAGAACTGTTGCAGCGATCGCGCGAGATTGAGCAAACCCTTTCGCGAGGGCATCTGCAACTCGTGGTGTTTGGCACAGGGTCGGCAGGCAAAACCTCCTTAGTCAACGCGTTGATTGGGCGCGTAGCGGGCAAAGTGGGCGCAGCAATGGGCACTACTGAAGTGGGCGAAACCCATGCGCTCAAGCTCAAGGGTGTGAGCCGCGAAATTCTTATCATCGATACACCGGGCATTTTAGAAGCGGGGGTTGCAGGCACAAAGCGCGAACAACTCGCCCGTCAATTGGCAACCGAAGCTGATTTGCTGCTATTTGTGCTGGACAACGATCTGCGCCAATCAGAATACGATCCGTTGCAAATGCTGGCCGAGATTGGCAAGCGATCGCTTGTCATTCTCAACAAAACTGACCTTTATCCAGAGGGCGATCGGGATGTGATTCTTGCACGGCTACGCGATCGAGTGCGTGGGTTGGTCGCCCCCATTGATGTGATTGCGACGGCTGCAAATCCAAGTGCGATCGTCGTCGATGGCGAAACCATTCAGCTAGAGCCAGATATCATGCCGCTGATTCGGCGCATGGTAGCGGTTTTGCGTGCGGAAGGGGATGATTTGCTGGCAGACAACATTTTGCTGCAATCTCAGCGATTGGGTGAAAAAGCCCGCTATCTCATTGATGCCCAGCGACGACGGCAGGCTGAAAAAATTGTTGATCGCTTTCAGTGGATCAGTGCTGGCGTGATTGCGGTAACGCCCTTACCTGTGGTCGATCTGCTGGCAACGGCTGCTATCAACGCTCAGATGGTGGTCGAAATTGGGCGGGTTTACGGCTGTGAGATCAACCTGGAACGGGGACGCGAACTTGCTCTGTCCCTCGGCAAAACGCTGGCAAGTTTGGGCATTGTGAAGGGAGTGCTAACGCTAGTAGCAACCGCTTTGGAATTTAGCCTGGGTGGACTTCTCGTAGGGCGTGCCATTCAGGGCGTGAGCGCAGCCTACCTGACCCGAATTGCAGGCAAAAGCTTTATTGAATACTTTCGCCATGACCAGGATTGGGGCGATGGAGGCATGACAGAAGTCGTGCAGCGCCAGTTTCAACTGAATCGCAAAGATGAATTTATGCGTGCTTTTGTCCAGGAAGCCATTACCCGCGTGATTCAACCTCTCAACCTCGATCGCGCTACTGACACCGATGAGCAGCCGCGCTTGCCAGAAGTCCAAACCCCATTGGAAATCAAAGCCAAGCTCGATGCGGATTTAGAAGAGTGGAATCGATCGTGAGACGAAAAGGCCGTGAGCACAAATGTCTTAAACGTAGAGTCAGAAGCCAGGAGCCAGAATCAGTATGCATTCTGTCTCCTGATACCATTTCCCTTTCATTGGGCTACAGATCAAGAACCTCAAACAGTGATGCAACAGAGCTTCTATAACTCAAAACTGAGAACTGGTATACCTTCCCAAGCGTCCGTGTGTTGCTTCTCATCAAATTACACAGCAAGTCCTGGCAGAGGCACGCACACAAAAAACCCCTGAAAGCACTTTTGGGCAACAGGGGTATGACGTGACCAGGAGCAGTGGCCTGAAAAATGCTTTGGATGTTTACTCTTCCTCTTCTTCCTCGTCTTCGTCTTCATCCGACGAAAACAGTTCGTCAATCATTTCATTTGCCCGGTCTTCAGAGATGCCTAGAGCTTGATACAGACTATCGATAAACTCCTGCTCTTCTTCAGGCACTTCCCCATCGGACGCGATGACAACCACCGCGACGATAAACGCCGCTTCTTGAATGCCTTCATCTCTTGCAGTAGCAAGCGCCTGGGTTACAACAGCCTCAATCCCTTCTTCGTTGATTAGAGTCCCAATTTCGGTGCCCAGGGCGGCAAAGTCGTCTTCTGAATAATCTTCGTACAGGTCGATCGCAGACAGCATTTCGCCCAGCGCTTCGGTTTCAACTTCGCCAGACTCGCCATCAGAATAGAGCGAAAAAAGCCCGATCGCGGCGATCGCCAACTCTGGGCTTAGAGCAACCTGAGTACCGCCACCACGAGGTAATTTACGTTTAGACATGCATTTCTCCTAAAGTTCACTTGGCAATAGCTGAATGGCAAGATCTACAATCTCGGTCAACCAAACCAGGATGAACTTAACGTTCCCAGGCATAATCCAGATAGAACAGCAGAGGAGAAATCTCTACGTCAACGCTTTTGGACGCAAGTAAAATGCCTGTCGGTAGTGCGTCAAAGAATGGTGGGTCGAGTAAAGTAGGGAGACCGCTACTTTTACGTACAAATTATGGAATGTCTGCTCTGCGGTCATCCTAGCACCCACAAGCATGGAAAAGCTCCGAATGGGA
>JAESFU010000315.1_pt1 | contig 37831 bp, 40 predicted proteins | sample 9269461 | NCBI WGS metagenome assembly JAESFU01 (sample SAMN14502556, study PRJNA617107) | algae metagenome | isolation source: Stenomitos rutilans HA7619-LM2 and co-occurring heterotrophs from cave walls | place: USA: Waikapalae cave, Hawaii | collected 2009-07-28
AACCTGTATCAGGTGTCTAGGCAGCTATTTGTGCCAGTGATCCGTCAGTTTATTTTGAAAAACCTCTCCAGATCGGCTGTTGTCTGACTTCAGACATTGCCACTTCTGTCAATGCGTAAGTTCTATGGATCAGTAACACGAGGTGCAGAAACCCTTGAGCGTCAAGCAAGTACTTCACCTGCGATCGGATTCGGTGCCCGGTCAGCCTTCTCATACGGCTGCGTATTTGGAGCAGGGAATAGGAACGCCGTTACTCATGCTGCACGGCTTTTTGGGCGATGCCACGTGTTGGCTACCGCTAATGCAGCAACTAAAAGACCAAGTTCGTTGCATTGGGCTAGATCTGTTAGGCTTTGGGGACTCGGCTAAACCTCTAATTCGCTACGACGTGGCTCAAGAAGTGGCGTTTGTGCATCAGGTACTTGCTGCGCTCAAGCTTGAGTCTTGCTATCTTTTGGGGCATTCGTTTGGCGGATGGGTGGGGGCAGCCTATGCATTGGCGTATCCAGAAGCGGTCAAAGGATTGCTGCTGGCGGCTCCGGCTGGCATTCGAGACGATAGTTTTTGTGGACGCTATGACCACTTGCGTCCTTTGTTGTGGCGCACGCCTGCGGTTGATTGGGCACTCAGTGCCGCTAAACCGATCGCGTCCCTGATAGGTCAACGTTCAGCCGTCGATCAAATTGCCTGGTTTCGACGCGAATTGATGGCGCAGCCTGCGGCCTGCTCGTTTTTGCTCGATCGCCTGCGTCCCGAAGACGCGATCGACACCGTTGAGAAAGCCATCCATCGCCTGAACGTACCGACGTTGGTGATCACGGGCGATCGTGATGAAACCATCCCCCTCTGGCATTCTGAAACCTACGCCGATGAAATTCCAACCGCCGAACTAGCGATCATCCCAGATGCCGATCATGCACTGCCGCAAAAACATGCCGCTGAACTGGCTGCTTTAATCCTGCCGTTTTTAAGCGCTAACATTTGAGATAAAATCAACCCAATCGTCAATGACTGCGCCGAACGTTGGGTCAATCACTGAGGAATCGCAAGCTCCTTACTTCTGTAACTCAGGTTGCGCTTGCTTTTGATTAGAGCTATTGAATTGTTTCATCTGTTCACTCAAATTTGTGATGCGTGTAGCATCAAAGCCGAGATGAATTTGACTAAGATCTTGCAAACGCTTATCCATATAGTGAATAAATTTTGCTGGTTGTATTGTTTGGCCTGTCATATCTTGTCGCGTTGCCCAATAGCTCAACATCTCATTTCTTAAGGCAAAGTAGCTAAGATAAAGCGCTTGATTATCCTTGATATTTTCCTCCTGTTTAAATACAAGGGCAATATTTCCATACAAAATGACGGTACTGGATGACACAATAAAAATATTAATCAACGCGTTATTGACTCGATCCCATCCGTTTTTGCTGATGAAGAATAAGCAGATTGAAGCAACAACACTACCGCCACAAATCATCGAAAGTGAAATGTAATACTGCTTATAGAAAAAACCCATTACACTAGCATGTTTCTGAATTCGATCTTGAATCTGCTGAAATTGATCGATGAGTCTCGCTTTTTCAGGTAAGTTGGTGCCTAAATTGGCGATCGACGTGTTGATTGCTTCTGCTTTTAGCTCAACGGTTGCCGCAAGCCACTCATTTTGCTTTGTGCCTGCGAACCAAAACATAAGCGCATAGCTTAAACAAATGCCTAGAATTAAGCTTGTTGAAATGACAACGTGTCCTAATAGCGTTGGTTGATAATTCTGGGGTGACACAAAGTATTTTTGCCATTGCGGAGTGCTTTTTTGCGAAGCTTTTTCATCAGCGACTTCTACTTCAAGGCTATTCTCCGTTTGCTTTTCATCCGGATCATTACTATCTGTAGCTAATGACATAATCGGTCTCCTAAAGTTTGCGAGCAGAACGTTTGTTGCTTGTAAGTTGGCAGTAGCAAACTAGCTTGTGCAATAAAAAACCGGATAGCGGTTAAGCTACCCGGTCATTTTAACAAACCTGTGAAGGCAAAGTAATTACACGCCTACTGCCTTTTTCGTCACCGCAGCAAGGTCGCCTTTTGCATACTTAGCAGCATACTCATCTAAGCCGATTTGCTTGATCTTACTGGCGTTGCCTGCGGTACCAAACTGCTGGTAGCGATCGGCGCAGACCTTTTGCATGTACTTGATCGAAGGCTTGAGGAAGTGACGGGGATCAAACTCCTTGGGGTTCGATGCCAGTGCTTCACGGACAGCCGCCGTAATTGCCAAACGGTTGTCGGTGTCAATGTTTACCTTGCGCACACCGCTCTTAATGCCCTTTTGAATCTCTTCAACGGGTACACCGTAGGTTTCAGGGATTGCACCACCGTACTGGTTGATGATGGCAATCAAATCTTCGGGAACTGAAGAAGAGCCGTGCATCACCAGGTGGGTGTTAGGCAGACGGCGGTGAATTTCTTCGATGCGGCTAATGGCTAGAATTTCGCCCGTGGGCTTGCGGGTGAACTTATAAGCACCGTGGCTGGTGCCGATCGCCACTGCCAACGCATCGACTTGAGTTTGCTCTACGAAATCAACCGCCTCATCGGGATCGGTCAGCAGTTGGTCGTGAGAGAGTGCTCCCTCAAAGCCATGACCATCTTCCGCTTCACCTTTGCCAGTTTCTAGAGAACCCAAACAACCTAATTCACCTTCAACGCTGACCCCGATCGCGTGGGCCACTTTGACCACTTCGCGGGTGGTGTTGACGTTATACTCAAAACTGGCAGGGGTTTTAGCATCAGCCTGAAGGGAGCCATCCATCATGACGCTGCTAAAGCCGTTCTTCATGGCGGAATAGCAGGTCGATGGCGCGTTCCCATGATCCTGGTGCATCACGATGGGAATATGGGGGTAGGTTTCGATCGCAGCCAGGATGAGATGACGCAGAAAGTTTTCGCCAGCGTAGTTGCGGGCACCACGGGACGCTTGCAAAATTACAGGGCTATCTGTTTCTTCAGCAGCATGCAGGATTGCCCGAATCTGCTCCAAATTGTTGACATTATAGGCAGGGATGCCGTAGCCATTCTCTGCTGCGTGATCGAGTAGCAGCCGCAGTGGTACGAGCGCCATAGACAGTCCTCCGAGGTATGGGTGATTAGCTTTATAGTTCAGCTTAATTCTTACGTTAATCTTAAGATACTTTTTGAGCCACATGGATCAAGATCTTATGGTTTACCTCCTCAATAAGTAAAAATTACTATTTAATTTACTTATAGCTTTAGACTTTAGCTATGGCAAGAGAGGCATTCTCGTCGACTCTACCTTGCGTTTTATCGGTTACACATCACGCTACTAAGCTCTGAATCAACGGAACGATGGATCAAATCAGCTCTACGCCTCTAATTGCATCACCCCCAATCGCTGATCTCCAGCCCCATATTCTGTCACTGCATGGGGACGATCGCGTCGATCCTTACTTTTGGCTACGGCACCGAGACGACCCTGCAACGATCGCCTATCTGGATGCGGAGAACGACTATACGGAAGCGATGATGGCGCATACTGAGGCGCTGCAAACTGCTCTGTATGACGAGATGCTGGCTCGCATTCAAGAAACCGACTTATCGGTGCCGTATCGCAAAGGCGATTATTATTACTATTCACGGACAGAGACTGGAAAGGCTTATCCCATCTACTGCCGTAAAGCGGGCAGTTTAGACGTGCCAGAAGAGTTGTTACTTGATCAGAATGCTTTGGCAGAGGGCTATGACTTCTTCGATGTGGGGCTGTTGTCTGTAAGTCCCAATCATCAAATTTTGGCGTACTCGGTGGATACCAGTGGCTCCGAACGCTACACCCTGCTTTTCTTGAACCTAGTGACAGGGCAGCTCTATCCTGAAAAAATTCTTGAAACGGGGTATGGGTTTGCTTGGGGTAACGATAATCAAACCGTGTTTTATACGCTGGTTGACGAGGCCAATCGTCCGTTTAAGCTCTTGCGGCATCGGTTAGATAGCGCTGTGAGCGACGATGAGTTGGTCTATCACGAAACGGACGATTTCTACTACTTAGGCGTGGGCAAGACCCGCAGTGATGCCTACATTCTGCTTGAACTCCAGAGCAAAATCACCTCTGAAATTCACTATCTGGATGCTAATCAGCCAGAGGGAACGTTTCGGGTGATTCAGCCGCGATCGCCCGGAGTGGAGTATCAGGTTGAGCATCACAGCGATTCGTTCTACATTGTGACGAACGATGAGGCATTGAACTTTAAGCTCATACAAACCCCTGTGACAGCCCCCGCCAAAACGAATTGGCGCTTGGTAATTCCCCATCGTCCAGATGTCTTACTGGAGGGCGTGAGTGCCTTTGCCAAGCATCTGGTGATTTACGAGCGCGAGGCTGGCCTACCGACCGTTCGTGTGCGTCAGCTTGCGAGCGGGAAAGAACATTACATTCAGTTTCCAGATCCAACGTATGGGGTAGATGAGGGCAGCAATCCGGAGTTCAATACGGACACACTGCGCTTTAACTACAGCTCTCTGGTAACTCCACGATCGGTCTTTGACTACAACCTGGAAACGCAAGCACGGGAACTGAAAAAAGAAACCCCGGTGCTTGGTGGCTACGATCGCACCCAATATGCCAGCGAACGCCTGATGGCGACAGCCACGGATGGCACTCAAATCCCGATCTCGATCGTTTACAAAGAGGGACTGGCAAAAGATGGTAAAAATCCCCTGTTGCTGACAGGCTACGGTTCATATGGCTTCAGCTATCCCGCGACCTTTTCGTCTACACGTCTGTCGTTGCTGGAGCGTGGGGTGGTGGTGGCGATCGCCCATATTCGCGGTGGGTCAGAAATGGGTCGCCAGTGGTACGAAGACGGAAAGTTTTTAAAAAAGAAAAATACGTTTATCGACTTCATTGCCTGTGGGGAGCATCTCATCGCGCAGGGCTGGACAGCAGCAGACCAGTTGGCAATTATGGGCGGTAGCGCGGGTGGATTACTCATGGGGGCTGTCATGAATGCCCGTCCTGATCTGTGCAAAGTCGTCGTCGCGCACGTACCGTTTGTTGATGTGGTGACAACCATTCTGGATGATCACCTTCCCTTGTCCGTTATGGAGCGTGAAGAATGGGGTGATCCAAACGACAAGACTTTCTACGATTACATGAAGTCTTACTCGCCCTACGACAATGTGGAAGCTAAAGCCTATCCGAATCTGTTGATTACAGCAGGCTTGAACGATTCGCGCGTGGCCTATTGGGAACCTGCCAAATGGACGGCAAAGCTACGATCGCTCAAAACTGACGACAACCGTTTGCTGCTCAAAACAAACATGGGAGCTGGACATGGCGGCGCATCTGGACGCTATGACAGCCTTAAAGAAACGGCGTTTGAATACGCGTTTCTGTTTGACCAGTGGGGCTTAGGATGATGCTTACAGTCTGGGCTTTAGGTAGACAATGGCCTGCCGCCAAACGATCGTATTTTGGTCGTATTGGTCAACCAACGCCAGACAATCACTATCCTGCCAGCGAATTTTGCCAGCTAAAAGATCCCCTGTCACCAACTTAAGCTCGACTTCCGTCGTTTCCCGAATCAGATTTTGGATTTGACGCACGCTCGGTGAGCCAGTTTCAAGTTCTGTTGCCATGACGTTTATTGCTCCCTACAGGTTAAAAGCTGAAAGCTAAAACAGTTTTATCCTTTAGCCTTCATCCTTTATCATTTTCTTTCCCCTCTATCATTCCTCACCAGCGCCCCTTTCACACCACTCATCAAGAGAATCTATGACACTCGCATTCACGAAGTATCACGGTCTAGGCAACGATTTCATTCTGATTGACAATCGTGCGGCTACAGAGCCACACCTGACCCCAGAAGACGCGATTCAGTGGTGCGATCGCCACTTCGGTATTGGTGCTGATGGCGTAATCTTTGCCCTACCCGGACAGAACGGCACCGACTACACCATGCGTATTTTCAACAATGACGGGTCAGAACCCGAAATGTGTGGTAACGGTATTCGCTGTCTGGCTAAGTTTATTGCTGATCTGGAAGGCATTACAGAACCCCGCTCTTACAAAATCCACACGCTGGGCGGACTGATCACACCCAAACTAGAGGCTGATGGACTGATTACCGTTGATATGGGCGAACCTCGCTTGCTGGCAGCCGAAATTCCCACAACGCTCACAGCCCCAACCGAAAAAGTAGTGAACCAACCGCTGGAGGTGGCTGGAACGACTTGGCAGGTTAGCTGCGTTAATATGGGTAACCCCCACTGCGTCACGTTTGTCGATGACGTAGCTGCGATTCCGCTGGAGGCGATCGGGCCGCAGTTTGAATGCCATCCTGTGTTCCCCAAAAAGATCAACACTGAATTTATTCAAGTGGTGCGATCGGACTATCTCAAGATGCGCGTTTGGGAACGAGGGGCTGGTATCACGCTGGCCTGTGGAACAGGTGCCTGTGCTTCGTTAGTCGCAGGCGTGCTGAATGGGAAGTGCGTTGGCGAAGCCTCACCCCAGGTGAATCGTCGAGCGACTGTTGAACTCCCCGGTGGCCTGCTGCAAATCGAATGGTCTGAAGCTGACAACCGACTATATATGACAGGCCCCGCAGAAAAAGCTTTCGCCGGAACGCGCTAACGTGGCTGTTCAGCAGTCGCCAAAAATTTTGAAACAACAAAAATCTTGGAACAATATCAACTAACTTTACCGTCCGCCGCAAAAGCGTTGTTGTACTGCGTCGATCGCAGTTGCTAAATTTTCTTCCATTTCGGTTTATGGCTGAACCGTGTCATTGATAGAAGAGCAGCAACAGAACCTATAGCGACTATACTCGTAACCCAAATCACACATGAACTTGGCTTGAAGTGTTCTGGATAAACTTTGTAGAATACGCCCAGTGCAATCACATTACAGGCACCAACCAAAACGGCACAGGCAAAGTCATGAAAACGACGTGCTTTATTTGCGCTTACTGTCCATCGAGTTTCAGTGTTATAGCTCGGCAACTCTAAGCTCATGTTGTTGAGCCGCTCTAGCTCTGCTAAATATTGCCGAAGATTTGTGAGCGCTTGTTCGTATTTGCAATTCAGAAGCACTAATCATACCGAAGCAATTGAGAAACCATAAACGAGCCATCCAATGAATAGTGTATTTGGCTCTTCAACTCGTTTCGATGCGACAAGTGCAGCAATTAAACCTACAACAAGCGTAATGTAAAGAGATAGAGCGTGCTGCCTTTGACCGATCCGTGCGTTGACCTCATTGTATGCAGCAATATAACGATAATTTGCAGAGACATGATCTGTGGTGGTTACAGGTTGCATCATTTTCGATCGCTTTCGCTTGATTCTTCAGCATAAGGACGTTTAGATCCTAACCCAGTAAATCGTCACGGATTAGTATTGGACTGGGTACTAAATTTGAACAGATCAAGCTGGAATCGCTACCCTCACAGGCAGCTTAAGTAGCACAACAAATCATTGTCAGTCTAGCTGCTCACGTCTAGAAACCGTTTCGACCACAATACGAAGGTCGTCGCGATCAGTGCAAAGGCGGTCTTGAGCATTGCCCCCGCTGACGGCGATCTCAACCCAACTATGACTACCCACTAGGGCGAGTAACTCTCTAGGCTGACGATCGCCATAAATTGTTCTGCCCGGAATGGTTTCTCCATTAACCGATAACGACCAATCTGTTCCCACAACATACGCTCCGGGAATGTTGGTGATGATGTTGCCGAAGTGATCGATCGCTTGAACACAGCCGCTTATTCTGTAACCTTGATAAACTGTTGTACTCGTTTCTTCTAGCAAGCACTGAGGCACATTGAGACGGACGAGGGTTTCTGGCGCAATGCTTTCACCTACCTCGGTAAGTGGCACTCCGCTAGCCAAATGAGCGCCAACCGGGGCAAAAAGATCGCGCCCATGAAAGGTGGCGCTGGGTGTAGCTGATCGCCAATACTGAGGCTTTGTCAATGCCACGGCAGCGATCACAGGATGAGTCGTAAAAATCCCGCTCAAGAGTCCATTATCTGGGCCAACTAAAAAGCCGTTGGGCCGGGTCGGATCTTCGCCCACCGACAGGGCGATCGCTCGGCGAGTGCCTCCTACCCCTGGATCGACCACAGCCACATGAACCGTGCCTGCTGAAAAGTAAGGGTAGGCCGTCATCAAAGCAAAGCGCGCTAGAGCAATATTTTGCGGAGGAATTTGGTGGGTTAAATCAATCACGGTCAACGCTGGATTGACCTGCGCGATCGCGCCTTTCATCACGCCAACGTAACAATCGCTTAACCCAAAATCACTTAAAAGCGTCAGGATACGAGGCTGTGCCGTCATTTGCATTCACTACACTCGCGACCCTACACCCGTTTCTACATTGAGCGTTCTTACATTGAGTACCTTACATGGAGTAGCAATCAACAGGCATAGCAGACCAGTGTTGCTCCATAGATTCTAATTCAATGCTTGCTTCAATCGATTGATAAACGGCGTACAGCGCCTCTTCTAAGGTTTGGTCAGGCGCTATAAAGTAACCATAGCGTACAGCACGGCTGCGATCGTGATCGGCTGGATGATACCAATGCAGCCACATACCCTTATCCGTCCGCTCTCTAAAGACACGGCTCAAAAAAATCTGCCAGCCCATATAAACATGAAATGGCTCAGAACCATTCGCGGCAGGCGGGCGATCAGCTTGAACAGCTAAAGGGGAAGTTTGTATCATGCTCGATTACCGTCATTGCATGTCAATACGTTGCGATCTAATCCTACGGGTATCGATTGATGCACCTGCTGAAGCGTGACTGACGCAAGCTTATCTTTAGGATGCAACCATCAGCGCCGTTTTACCTCTATCAGTAGTTCGATTTCACACCACTGAAAGTCTTTTCCGGATGAACCGCGAGTCTTTTTTACGCGTTTAGCGTCTTTCATGCAGCGTGTTTCTAGTTAGGGTGTATGCAAGCCTCGAAAGGGTTAACCCGTCATTAGACATCGAGCTAAATGCCGTCGCTTAAACCTCTGAAGTTTTGGTCAAATGTAACGAAACCATCATAAAGAACCGCAAGCGGGCATACGAAGCGCCATCAAGTGCCGACCGTTAAATTCCGTATCATAAACTACCGTTTAATGCCGAAAGTGCTAGCATAGGCTTAGGACGACTATCACATCTGAATTAGAACAAATGTCTATTATGAACAAAAACCGTCAGGGAACTTTGACTCAAGCACAAGCTTCCCAAACTCACCGCGCCAACATGCAGAAAAACTTGCAGCGGCGGCTAGAAGCTGCACGAGCCAAAGGGGATGAGACACTCATTCGTCTTTTAGAAGCAGAAGCAAACTATATTGGCTAACGTTGCGATCGCAAAAGCAGTGGTGAATGTGGGTGCGTTTCACACAGAACGCACAGCCGCTTGTCGTTTTAACGAGTGATTTAGCGCTGCCTCTGTAAGGTGTGGCAGCAGAAAGTAGAGGATTGATTACGATCAATCCTCTACTTTTTTATGTTGTTCAATAGCGAGAGGGGTTGAGACTGCAACCCCCAATACATCTTGTCGGAAATAACCTATTACTGCACAAAAGCTCAGAGGCGGTGAGAACACGTTTTGCCTTCTGCCCTCTACTCCCCTACTTCTGCCTTACTGCACTAGCCAGTGCGGCTTAAAGCTTCATGACTTCGCCGACTTTCATGAGTTTGAGCTGACTTTTCACCCCTTGCTGCTGTAAGGCTTGCGAAAAGGCTTGGGGGGTTCCTGGTAAGTTAAAAAGGCCATAATGCATCGGCACAACCGTTGCTGGATTCACGAGCTTCACCGCTTCAGCAGCTCGTTGAGGCCCCATTGTAAACTGATCGCCAATGCAGGCCAGCATCAAGCTCACCTTTCTAAAACGAGGGATAAGTGCCATATCTGAAAACAGATCGGTATCACCTGTGTGGTAAATCACAGGACCATTTTTGACGCTGATGAGAAATCCGCCCGGATTGCCTGCAAAGGTAGAAGGGCTACTGTCAGAAGCAACCGAAGAACTGTGAACAGCGGGAATAAACGCCACCTTGACCTCGCCATTAAGCAGGTTGAGTTCACCCCCAAAATTGCCTTGCGTCTCAAATGTGACGAGGTCTTTGGGATACCCAGCGAAAGTAGCGATCGCCTGTCCCAAATCGAAAGTACTGACAAGCTTTGCCTTCGTTGTCTTAGCAATTTCCACCGCATTGCCGAGATGGTCAAAATGACCGTGAGTCACCAGAATCAGATCGACCTGCTTCAGATTCGCCACATCGGTTTTACCGTTGGGGTTAGCAGGGTTCTCCAGCCAGGGGTCAATCAACAGCACTTTGCCAGATGGGGTTGTGAGCTTAAAGGCAGACTGTCCATACCACAGGAGTTGTGTGTTGCCTGACTGGGCATTGCTACTAGCGCCCTGCCATCCTACTAGCCCAATAGTCAGAATGAGCGTTACCAGCGCCATAACCAGCTTCGGTGCCTGTTGCTGCACCCAGTGCCATACCTTCATACGTGATGTCCTTTGTGTCCAGCGATCGCAGCTTCAGCCTTGCCGCTACATACCGCAGCAAGACGCTACTCCAGAGCACTGTATCACCTTAAAGCGGGCTGTGGTGCCGCTAGGTAAAGGGGATCGTATCCACCCAGTCCTGATACTGAGGGTCGCACTTTTCGGTGATAGCAATCAGCTTCGTGCGCAGTTGTTCGGTAATGGGTCGATCGACAGGCAGTGTGTAATTTTCAACACGCTTAATGGGTGCTACTTTAGCCGCCGTACCCGTTAAAAATGCTTCATCAGCAATGTAGAGTTCTGATTTATCGACAGGGCGTTCGATTGTAGGAATGCCCATGTCTCTGGCAATAGTGAGTACGCTATCACGCGTAATGCCCTCCAAAATGTCTTGATCAAACCCCGGCGTAATCAGTTGCCCATTGCGCATGATAAAGAGATTCATCCCAGATGCTTCACTGACCTTGCCCTGCGCATTCAGCATAATGGCCTCGTCGAACCCTGACTCAACCGCTTCTGTTTTAGCAAGGGCAGAGGCAATATACGCAGCGGTAATCTTACCGCGCAATGGCATGCTATTGTCTGTCTGACGCTGCCATGAACTAATACGACAACTGACCCCTGCTGGCGACAAATAATCATCCATCGCCAACCCGTAGACCAGAAGGCTCTTTTCGACCTGATGGAGCCTGGGTGCAATGCCAAGCCCAGAGGTGTAAACCAGTGGACGAATGTAGAACGGCACTGTCGGGCGATTTTTTTGGATAAATTTGACAATGACTTGCTTGATTGTCGTGCTGGGTAAGTCGTAATGGAGAAACCGAGCGCTTTGGCTCAAGCGCTGGCAATGGCGCTCTAGCCGAAATAACAGCACCTGATCGGGATTTTGTGGATCGGGAATGCCCCGCAGACCACCGATCGCACCTGTGCCATAGTGCAGCGCATGGGTCGCGATCGAAAGCTTGGCATCCGTGAACGGCAGAAATTGGTCTTGAAGGTAGGCGATCGGTAAAAAATTATCCATAAGTTTGTGCTGTGAGGGAAAGACGGTGATGGTAAACGCTAGAGCGTGCTTTAAGAGTGCTGAGAACTGAGGACTGAGTGCTGAGAAAAGGCGCATACTCAGTCCTTAGCACTCAGCACTTGCCTAACCAAAGGCGACAGCTTTAAAACATAGCCTAGTGCTGTTGATAGTACTGCACGACTTGTGCGATGAATGCCTGCCAGCGATCGTTAGGTATCCAGATCGACTGCAAATCCCGTCGGGCGATCATCTCATCAACGCCTTCATACAGGCGACGATAGAGATACATGAACGCCGAAACGCGCATATTTTTCGCGCAATGAACAAACCGTGGCTGCTCTGCATGGGCTTGCATGGTGCTAAAGAACTGTTCCACATCCGCAAGCGCTGGCGCTTCCCACAGGACGGGAATGTGAACGTAGATCATTCCTTGCGCTTCGACCAACGCCTGCTCATGGGGTAGCGCATTGGTCGAACTGGGCAGCGCGAGATTAATCACAACACGATAGCCTGCGGCTTGAATAGCGGCAATCTGGGCCTCCGTCGGTTGCCCTGCCGTTGCAACCGTCTCTGAGATTTGGAGGAAGTTAGGGATAGCCGCGATCGCGGGTTCGGTCATGTTTAAGCGTGAGCCATAGCGATAATCTTTCTAGTACAGCACAATCTTCCTCTTGCGACGTATAGGCTGCATATTAGGATGCTCAGGTCTAAAAGTTAAACCTGCTCACAAAACGTCCGAGAGTCAACTATACAGAGCATTTTCTACCCCTTTCTCCCCTTTACCGTTTGTTCTCTGTCACCTGCCCTCCGCCTGTAATAACCGCTATACCTGCAAACCAGGACGATTCCATCTGCTTCAACATAGTCTTTTCGCTCAGGTCAAGATTCTGCAAAACCTGTTGACTTTCCAGTCTGAATGGGTAAATTAAGTGGAGATTATCCCGTCCTTTACGTCGCGTTTGGCATCCATCTATGGGTAGAAAAAAGAACCGCTCTGTTTTGACGTTGATTCTAGTTTGCGGTGCAGCTGGGGTCATTTTGGGTGGGACAGCAAGCTGGGCAGAGAGCAATAGCTGTCTGCAAGAAGCCGCCCCATCGGCTCAGTGCCTTAAGAAAAGCCCCATCACAAGAACGATCGAAGGGATGAGTGTCGGCCTAGTTGCAGGAATGGGTGCTGCTATGGGTGCTGTCTGGCAAGCAAAGCGAGCAAGCTAAATAGCAGGGCACTCAAACATAAGGGCGCGTTCTGGTAGCTGGAAAGGACGTTGAACTGCCGCGCTTAAGCAATTCATTAAGTGAAAACTAAGTGGATAGCTTGAGGCAATGTTGGCTGTTGCTGATCTACTCAGCGCTCTAGCTCTTTGTACGATCGCTTTTTGTGCTAGACGGTCGTGCCGACTGATTGCCAGAAGTTGTTTCTCTAGCGCGAGGAGGTGCCTCTGGCTGGAGTTGCTGCCGTCCATTGCGAACGACTCGCATCATTTCGTTCAGCTGCCGTTCCATTTCTTGTAGTACCCGATCGGCATATTCATCCGCGCCTGCCTGAATCTCTTCACATTCTGCGATCGCTAACCGCTGCATTTCTTCTAGTTCTTGCTGCGCTTGGCGACGCATCCGCTCAATTTCAGCAATAGTCTGAGCTTCTGCTGCTTCGCACTCCTGTTGTGCCTGCTGCCGCATTTGCTGCGCTTCAATTTCGGCCTGTCGCAAGATTCCCATCTCATTAAGAATCTGAGCTGCACGCCGTTCGGCATTTTCTACTACTTCTTGAGCGTACTGCTCCGCTTGTAGAAACAACTCCTCTTTTTGGCGCACGATCGCATCTGCCTCGTGAAACGCTTCGGGCAAACTCAGCCGCACCAAATCAAGCTGCTCTAGCAACTGCTCCTCATCAACCCACGTCCAGCGCGTCATAGGCACTCGCGGGCTGTCAAGAATGATTTCCTCTAGCCGATTTAATTCTCGCTGAATGTCTACGTTTCCCGATCGGGCAGACTCTCTATGAGCAATTCCGTTTTGGGATGGTCCGGCGTTGGCACTAAATTCGTGGTCTGGGCTGATACTGGAGGAATCTTGGCGAAGCATTGGTAAATATCTACGGCGACATGTTTTGGAACAAGATGATCGATCGCACCGCCAAACCTGGCGATTTCCTTAACGAGACTGCTGCTCAAAAAACTATACTCATTCGACGTGGCTAAAAAGACGGTTTCAATCTGAGCGGAAAGGGTTTTATTAGTATGAGCCATTTGCAGCTCCATCTCAAAATCAGAGAGGACTCGTAAACCGCGAAGCAGCGCGCTTGCATGTCGCATCTTGGCATAATTGATTGTTAAGCCATCAAAGCTATCCACTTCAAGATTAGACAGGTGAGGAGTCGAGCGACGGATTTGCTCAATGCGTTCTGGCACCGTAAACAAGGGCGTTTTGTTAGGATTGCGCAACACCGCAACGATGACCTGGTCAAAGAGTTTACAGCCTCGCTCAATAATGTCGAGGTGCCCCAGAGTAATGGGATCAAAGCTGCCAGGGTAAATCGCAAGCACGGACGTGACCAACGCTACTGAGGCGATTATAAAAGCAAATGCCACCGACTAAACGCGGAACTGCTGTGTACGTTCAGTTAAATACACTCTGACATTGAAAATCAAACAAGCTCAGCAGGGATGAACAATCAAAGGCTTTGTCTCTAAGCCACAAACCACACTATTCTACCAGACTGATATAATTCCTGGAAAAATTATCTACGCCTGATTTAGAGCACGATCGCGGTGGTTGAATAACCTTGAACCTTTACTATCGTTTACGGCTTTGCTCAAGCGATTTAATGGGAGTAGAAAATGGGGAATCGGGAGCAGGGACAGTGTTGTTAGTAAAAGTTGTTAGAAACAACGACAGCCAGTAGTTACAAGCATTGAGAGCAGATCATGATTACTAGGGAAGTCTTAACGGGTACGTATGCTCCTGATCCAGCACAGGTTGAAGTGGCGATGACGGCGATCGCAGCGTTTGAAGAATCCAACGCACCCAGTGCATGGGCTTTTCTCGACAAAGCGACCGTCATTGCTGATATGCGGGCACGTGTGCAGAACCCGTTTCAGGTCAACCAGGGTGGTCAGCCGTTTTGTGGCCCAGCGGCAGTGCTCGTCACGCTGCTACAAAAACAGCCGCTTCGCTATGTTGAGATCTGTCGCAGCCTGTTTCTGGTGGGTGGGTTTCAAGGCAGCAGCCAATACATCGCATCATCTGATCAACTTCGACATGCCAGCCGTGGCGATCTAAAAATGGGGCAGGCAGATTGGATGGTACTGGCAACCCTGCGCGATGCAGAAGATGTCATTTTCCCAGTAGAGCCTAACGCACCCGACATCATTCGCAATTTGGCTGGGATGACAAAATCGTGGGAGATGAAAGGTTGGGTCAGAGAAATTCTTGGCTATACCCATGTGGACTATGACCACGCTTATCTAATGAACGATGTGACCGCTATGCAAGATGCTGCCGCTGCACTGCAAGCAGGTGGTGTTGCGTTTGCCCTGATTACGGCTGAGGGTATGCTGGGCAATAATCCTCCCTTAGTCGCGTTTCCGAGCCACTGGATTGCGCTGTTAGGTAATCTTTCAGTACAAGGTGATCCGGTGACGTTTGACATCTACACCTGGTCACAGCAACTCCGTCTGACAATGGATGCCGGATCGTTTAAGAAGTACTTCTGGGCAACCGTTACGGGCACGCCGTAGCCTATGAACACTGACTTATGTTATCCGTTTACTTCGCTTGTGGGTGTACATCAAGGTGTCAGCTTGAGACATCATCTGCTCAAGTGTTGTCTCCTTGTCTACCTGACACATGGCGACTCCGATACTCATCGATAATTGATAAGAGCCTTCACACCCCTGGTTAAATTGTTCTATCTTTGCTTGCAGACGCTCCAATCCTTGATTGGTCTTAGTGCAGCCTGGAACAAAAACAGCAAACTCATCGCCTCCTAGTCGTGCTACGATATCTGACTCCCGAAAGGTTTGCTGTAACACTTGCCCTGCTGCTGTGAGTAACCGATCGCCACTCTCATGTCCATACTGATCATTCACCAGCTTTAGTCCATCGAGGTCAATAAACAGCAGGCAAACAGACGTGTTCATACGATGAGCTAATTTGAGTTGCTGTTCTGCCATCAGCAAAAAGCCGCGACGATTGTGTAAACCTGTTAATTCATCAGTAATTGAGAGTTTCTGCACGACGGCTTCTGCTGATCGACGCTCTAGTATCTCAACCTGTAAGCGAACAGTCGCGAATTCCAAAGCGGCTGTGCGGTCTAGCACTCGTTGCTCTAATTCGGCATAAACCTGCACATTTTCTAGCGCCAGTGCTGTTGCATCTGCCAGCGCTTGCAATAGCTCGACTTCTTCAGGGATGGGTTGACGCCGTTCTGCCCAATAGACGCCGATCGCGCCGATCGGATCTAACGTCCGAATAGGCACCATTGCAAGACTTTTAACAAAAGTGGGTTGGTACGCGGTAAACGGAATGCGCTCATCACCATAGACATCAGCAATCACGCAGGGTTGGCGATGATTCATCGTCCATCCACTAATACACACGTGCATGGGAAAGCGCCGCCCTTTCCAGAGTGGAGCGATCGCATCTTCATCGGCATAAAAACATTGATTCTGGTCACGTAATACAAAGCTTGCGCCGTCTGCGTGTGTGAGTTCGCGTGCCACAGACTTGACAATGGTCATGATGGTTTGCAGGTCACGTGCGGGGGAAAGCTCTTGTACAGCCACTACCAAACGCTTTAAGCCATGAAGCGTCGATGAAGAAGCGCTATCAGAAGCTAAAGGAATAGATATTGGTAGGGGAAAGTTCATGAGGAAGCCACTCCTTCAGTTAAAAAGGGAGAATCACGCGACAAAACGATACAAACCAAAATGCTCGCTATCTCAGGTAGATTTATGTTCTAACCATAGAGGTTCCTTCAAAAGTACTATTCAGTGTCTCTACGGTTTTATCCAATGTTTTAAGTAAATATTTATACTGACTTTTACAAATAATGAACGCCTCTAGATTGACATAGGCAGAGTAAGAGCTTGATGAGGTCTTCTCTTGCAGCAGGCTTTGCAATGCTTAAACTGAATTTGTACAGCGAAATAAACTGTCGTTCCGCGTATCATTTTTAACCATGTCAATTAACTCGATTGTGTGCTTAAATACACTAAAATGGCAGCGCAAAATGGCTGAAAAATATTGCTTGTTTAAGTCGAATACTAAAGACGGCAGTGCTGGTTAACGATTTGACTTCTAACCCCTGCCAAAGGCTGCTTTAGAGTTTGACGCTCTTGCTCAAGTGTGATGGGGTAAGTACCCAGAAAAAAATATTCGCGGAGCAGCAGCATCGCCCGTTGAGGGTAAGTCATCTGGGTGGCAAGTGGACTGACAGACGGAATCACCTGAAAGCCAACTTGCTCAAAGATAAGGAGCGATCGCCACAGGTGTGGTGCATCCGTGACTAAAAGAATGCGTTGCACTCCTTGGGGTTGCAATACGGCTTTTGTAAACACTGCGTTCTCCCAGGTTGTTCGAGAACAGCTTTCGCCGCTGATTGCTTGTGCCGGAATGTGCTTGTTATGCAGCATCGCCACCAATTCAGGTGCATCAACAATGCCGCTAGCAAAAATGAGGGGCGCACGCTGGTTTTGCCAAAGCTGGGCTGCTGCCTCTACCCGTTCCAGGCTCTGTTCACGACCACGACCTAAAATGACGATCGCATCGACCCGCGAACCCGAATCTGGTGGTAATGGATTCACGATTCCCGCCATTGCTAACGCCACTACTGGCGGTGAGATGAGCACCAGATAGATGATGAGCAAGACGATCACAACCCTTTGCACTCGACGCAGCCAGCGCCTAGCCCGAAAAAGCCAGAGCAGCCCAATGAAGCCTACCAATGTCAATACGACTCGCACAGGGTCACTCAGCCACTCAACCCCAAGCCACGACAGACGAAGCTGCTCTGTAAACGATAGCCATCCTAAAGTCATAGTCAGGGTTAGGCAAAATGTGACAAGCCTCAGACGAACGAATCGGCAGAGCGCTTCAACAGCTTTAGATAGACCCGATCGCACCGTGCTGTTTCTATACCCGTAGCAGGCTGATAGCCACTGCTTTCGTAGAGCTTGACGGCTTCAGCTAACACGCTAGCAGTTTCAATCCAGATTTGCTCAAAGTGCCGAGCAGCGATTGCGGCTTCTAATGCCTGAAGTAAAAAGCGTCCGACCCCTTGACCTCTGGCATCTGGCAACAGGTACATCTTGCGAATCTCGACTGCCCTCTGTCCGCGCTGAATGGGGTAGTAAGCGCCTGTCCCGACCAGGTTCCCCTGACGCTCAATGACCCAAAATTCGCCGCCAACCGCTTGATAGGATGTTTCAACCTCTAAGACATCTCGATCGGCTCCTTCTGGCTCCCAGCCCAGCCCGTATTCTGCCAGCACAGCGCGAATGATGGCGGCAGCAGCAGTGCGATCGCTCGGTTGCCAGTCACGTAGCAAAAAGTCCCTGTACGAAGCTTGCATGGATGAGAGGTCAGTGCGGATGAGACGTTTGGTTGAATCTGAATCAGGCTTGCTTGGATCAGGCTTGCTGGGTTTGCTCTCGAATCACTGCACTCCAATCGTCATTTTCGACGGCTGCTTGCAGCGTTGAGGATGAGCCAGCGGGGTTCTGAGCCTCGCTTTCGCGGCTGAGAGCTGCATCTGCCATCGCTTTACGCAACTTGAGCTTTTTCGCTTCATATACCTGTCGTTCAGCGGCAGACATGACGGCGATCGCGGCTTCACCGACTGTACTTGCCCACAGTTCACTGGCCTCTGCGTTACCCGATGGCACGTAGTCTAATTGAGCCAACCAGGTCTGTCGCTGTGCTTCCATTGCTTCCCGCCTAGAGACCTTGGAGGGTTCTACTTGCACCAATGCACAAAGATCGCTGCCAAGCTGAGCGACGTGCCCCTTCAGCGAAAGCGCCACATTGCGAGAGTAACCGATGTAGTGAATGTGGCGATCGTGCCCCAGAACAGCATACACGCCCGCAACCTTGGCATTACCAACTCGCTTGCACCAGTCTTCCCAGGGCATCACCTGAGCCGCTGCGTCCAAACTGAGGCTATCGGTTGCTGCAGCGGTATGTTCATCTTCAGAACTATAGAGAAAGCTGTGTAGTCCCTGGTGTTCTTGAGGAATGTTTTGATGCTCGATCGCGCTGTCCGGTTCCATGTGCGTAACTCCTCGTTGTTGTCTTTTAGCGGTTAGCGGTTAGCCTACCTGGTCATAGCCACTCGTCATCAATAACCATACTTGCTCCTGCTCTACAAATAACTGATACTGGCCGCTGACCACTAACTATGAATTCTTGGTTCAGGATGAAGGGTAGACAACAGTTGGCTTTCAACAGCGGCTAATGCTTCCAAGCGACGATCGACTACCGATCGCTCAAATTCAGCGGTTGCTAGTAACCAGTAAACACCACAGTGCCGTGCTTCTGATGCCATCAACCCTCGGTAAAACTTCGCTAGGGCAGGGTCTGGACAGTGCGCACCTAAAAGGCCAAGCCGTTCGTGACTACGCGCTTCAATGAGGCTGCAAACAAGCAGTGAATCTAACAGGCGATCAGGCTCTTTAGCGCGAATTTGTTGATTCAATCCAGCACCGTAAGGCGGCGCGGCAAGAGGACGTAATGGAATACCACGACTCTCTAAAATTTGGTTAACCTGTTCAAAGTGCTCTAACTCTTCTTTGGCAATGGCTGTCAGCGATCGCACAAGCTTTACATTTGATGGATAGCGAAACATCAAATTGAGTGCTACACCCGCGGCTTTGCGTTCACAATGAGAGTGATCCAGCAAAACGATGTCGAGATGGATAAGCGCCTGCTCAAGCCATTGTTGAGTCGTTGGTTGTTGTAGAAACTTGATTGTTGGCAGGTTTGCTGAAAGCACTATCTAAAGTTGAGTGATTAGGTCTACAGACAAACAGTCTACCAAGGTAGGCGAGTCAGGGCAGATGAGTTGCGCAGACAAATTGCGGTTAACTATCAACGGATAAGCTATGTTAGAGGCGCTCTTTATCATCGCGATCGGGCTGATTCCAGCCATCCTCTCGTGGTTATTGATGCGTAAAGCAGAGGCACACTTGAGAACCCGTTTGCGGGCAGCCATGAACGCGTCTGCGTCACATCGGTTGACCCGTTTTTATGGGTCTTCGTTCTCTGCCGATCATCACTATGTTGAAGGTGTGGGATATCTGATTGGCGATTTGACTTGTCGGTTCAACGCTCGCTCTGCCCATCTCCGCTGTGCTGTCAATCCATCTGGGCCCTGCCAGCAATGTCCGCAATATAAGTCGATCGACTTTGATGAGGCTAATTGATTAAACTGGCAGTGGCAAAGCACTGAAGGCTACATTGAATTCAACTCAGTTCTAAAATGTCCCCTCTTTGCCCATGATTTTTCCAACCTTCGCTGAATTCTCTCGCCTCACCAGTCAAGGTAACTTTATCCCTGTCTATCAAGAATGGGTTGCCGATCTGGATACCCCTGTATCTGCCTGGTATCGGGTGTGTGCAGGGCAGCCTTACAGCTTCTTGTTAGAGTCGATCGAAGGTGGTGAACAACTGGGTCGCTACAGTCTTTTAGGGTGCGATCCGCTCTGGACATTAGAAGCAAAGGGGAGCCAAACGACTCAAACCCACCGCGACGGTTCAACGCAGGTTTTTGAGGGTGATCCGTTCACAGCACTTGCCGACTGTTTGCAACCGTATCACCCGGTTAAACTGCCAGAGTTGCCACCCGGCATTGGAGGACTCTTTGGCTTTTGGGGCTATGAGTTGATTCACTGGATTGAACCGCGTGTGCCCGTTTATCCAGCAGTTGAAGCCGATTTACCAGATGGCCTGTGGATGCAGGTCGATCATTTACTGATTTTTGATCAGGTCAAGCGGAAGGTGTGGGCGATCGCCTATGCCGATCTTCGCGACCCTGCGACTGACCATGCCCTGGCCTATCAGCAAGCCTGCGATCGGGTGGCCCAACTGGTGAACAAACTCCAATCCCCTTTGTCCGAACAGGCCGTGCTGCTGGCATGGACACCCCCAGGAGCCACAAGCCACAAGCCACAAGAGCATCCTCCGTTACCCCACACCCCACACCCCACACCCCACACCCTACCCTTCTACACCAGCAACACCACAAAGGAGCAGTTTTGCGCCAACGTTGAAACGGCAAAAGCGCACATTCAAGCGGGCGACATCTTTCAAGTCGTCGTTTCGCAACGGTTATCAGCAGAGTACAGTGGCGATCCGTTTGCCCTCTATCGATCGCTGCGGTTAATCAACCCATCGCCTTACATGGCGTATTTCCATTTTGGAGACTGGCAGATTATTGGGTCTAGCCCTGAAGTAATGGTCAAAGCAGAGCTAGCGTCCAACCCGACTGATCCGTTGGTGGCAACGGTACGACCGATCGCGGGTACACGCAAGCGGGGTAAAACCTTTCAAGAAGATGCGGCTCTAGCCGCCGATTTGCTCCAAGATCCCAAAGAAGTGGCCGAACACGTCATGCTGGTGGATTTGGGACGGAACGATTTAGGGCGGGTTTGTATCAATGGCACCGTTAGCGTGGATGAACTGATGATGATTGAGCGCTACTCGCATGTCATGCACATCGTGAGCAACGTTGTTGGTAAACTCGCACCCAGCAAAACCGCCTGGGATCTGCTAAAGGCTTGTTTTCCCGCTGGGACGGTGAGTGGGGCACCCAAAATTCGAGCGATGGAAATCATTCACGCTCTCGAGCCCTGTCGTCGTGGCCCTTATTCGGGTGCTTATGGCTACTACGACTTTGAAGGGCAGCTGAATACCGCGATCGCCATCCGTACAATGGTTGTCCGTTCACAAGGAGGAGGACAACATACCGTCAGTGTACAAGCAGGTGCAGGACTCGTTGCAGATTCCCAACCTGAAACTGAATATGAAGAGACCCTTAACAAAGCGAAAGGGATGCTGGAAGCCATTCGATGCCTAAGCTAGAGCAATCTTTTAGCGTCTGCTGCTCTTTGAGCTTGCACCGCTGCTTCATAAATGTTACATTACTTTACATGGCGTTAACGGTGGCAGGCTTCGTGGCAAGCTGGTTTAGCCCTCACTGCTAGCTGCCCGGTACACTATTAGCGCTTGTTGGATAGCAGTTCTGAGTGCAAAGGTCTATTCACACCATGCGTAGCTATCAGGCTGCTTGTTCGGGTTTATTGCTCGCTCATGGGGTAGAACTGTAAAGTAGGTGCCCTAAGAAGTACTGCTGAGGTCAGAAATCTTCAATATCTCTACCTGCGTCTTTCCCACCGTGATACCTTTATGGATGGCATAAGTGTCTCGCGTACTGACATCGAAACAAGTTGCTCATCCTTGACTCTCCGGTGATGACCAAGAATTTGTATAATCATCATTTCAATCCACACTCCTCGCCGTCCGGTGTAAGCGCCATCAGACGTGGGACGGTGAACGGAGGCGATTCAATCCGTGTGCAGTATCGTCCAGTATGTTTTTCAAAAAGGGTTGGCTGTTTCCAAGTCGAGCGTGACAGCTCTGATTGAATGCAGCGTTTAGTTGGTGCGCTCAAGCATGTCTATCTGAATCACAGTTTAGAGGTATCGTTCCCATGTCTATTCGTCTCTATGTCGGCAATTTACCCGAAGATTTGAATCGTCAAGAACTAGAGGCGGTTTTCGCTGAAGTAGGCGATTCAATCTCGATTAAAATCATCACCGATCGCAAAACAAACAAATGTCGCGGGTTTGGTTTTGTCACAGTCAAAAGTGAAGAGCAAGCGGATGAAATCATTGAAAAGTTCAACGGCCATCCGTTGAAAGATAACACGCTGAAAGTCGAGCGAGCGCAACCTAGAGCGAAGGATAAAGCAGACGAGGATGCGCCTACTACCGCCGCACCTGTTTCCACTGGAAGTGCAACTGGTGGGGCACGGCGTAAGGGCAATGGCAATAACGGGAATAACAAGTCACGCCGTGCGGGTGGTACTCAAACGGAGTCTGATAGTGTGCAACCCGATCCACGTTGGGCACAAGAGCTAGAAAAGCTGAAGCAGTTGCTAGCCGCCCAAACAACGAATACGTAGAACGCTATATTTCTTCTGCAAAGGCTACGGCTTTGAGGCGAAATTTTTAGGTGGCAAGGTTCTCTTTGATGGCTAACCTGTACCACTTGAAAGTTTCGTCTTTTTAGTTGCAAAGGATACGAGACCGTTGATAAAAGAATGTAAAAGCAGATGACACTTTCCTTCGTTCACAAGTAGTTTTTAGACTACTTTCTGCATCAGCGTAGTGAGTTACTACGGCCTTAGCTGAATCATGCTGACGGTTGTAATGGTTGTTTCAAGGAACTCACGCTTAACCAACTAAAGAATGTTAACTAGCAAAAGCGAGCTGAAGCCAGTGCTGTAAGTGTGAGCGCACTTGCTCAGAGAACACTGTCCGCTGGCTAAACTTATCGGTGCGTATGGGTTTGCGTTCAGCATCAAGCGTCCAACCATAGTCACTACTCAAACGAAGGTTGCCCTGCCAATCTGCGATCGATAAAATCAATTGATTAGCAGGACTATTATCTACATCGCGCACTCGAAACACGTAGTTGTAAGTATTTTGGCTAGCCGCTGCCACAGTAGAGGGCTGACCAAATTCCTGCTTCAGCCGATTTTCTACTTGCTCTGCCAAACCTGCTTCAGTTAAGTCATCCAGAGTTCTTACTGCTAGCGTCAAGGCAAAGTAGAACTCTTCTACGGGAACAAATTCAAGCTGCATGGCTTTGTCTGCTGTTTCGCTCAATCGTGGTTGGTGCTGATGGCGACTGCGTGATCATCATCATGAGTCCTAACACAGATTAGCAGTGTCTAGTAACGAGCACTAGAGCGAGTTCGCCTTTGTGACGATCGCGCTCTAATCACTCAAAGACTCGGTTGAAGTACAAGCCAAAAGCACCCTCTGCTGAAAAAAAGATGCATTAAACAACGTTTCATGCATCTAGTCTTCTTTATAATGTCTCGGTTCTACTGATGACCGGCCTGAAGCTAGCCCAATGCGTAGGCCGATTGCAATGCCCAGAACACTAGGGCTGCAATGCTTCCTAAAACGATAACAGCCGAAATGGCGATCGATTTTGGATTATCTGCGCCGTCAAACTTCATGATGCCGCGATTCAAATCTGACATAGGCGTACTCCTTCTGTGATCTCAGTACTAAAGCAGAAGCAAGACAGAACGATAGCAGTCGCGTCAAGCCGTGCTTTTCATTAGCACTACTGACACACCCAAATTTTAGCCATAATACCCACAGCCACAACAGATTCTTAACGGTTTAATTAGAACTTTCTATGAGTGGCCTGCCAGTGATAGCCCCCTAAACTCTGCAAACAAGCCGAATTTTCTCACCAAGAAGCGGGCGCTAAAAGTTTTGCCCCGCGTCTAGGCTATGCGTCTCATTACATTGCTTTACTTAATTGTTCGCAATACTTATTAACGCTTCATCTATTCCCATAAAGCAGGGGTAATCACTCAGTAATTTTGCGAGTGAAGCAAAAGCTTTTAGGTCTGAGATTCAGTGATTGCGACGGTTGTTTCTACCAAGCCAGTGCCTATTGTTGGATCGGAAGCCAAAACCCATGTCAAACCCTCTACGGGGAGAGGTGAGGCGTACCAAGTTCCATCTATCCGTTAAAGGTAAAAAACAATGGCTGTTGAAAAAGTAAACTCCTCCTCTAGCTTGGCTGAAGTGGTCGATCGCATCTTGGACAAAGGCATCGTGATTGATGCTTGGGTTCGTGTGTCGTTGGTTGGCATTGAACTGCTATCGATCGAAGCTCGTGTCGTGATTGCATCGGTTGAAACCTACTTGAAGTATGCCGAAGCTGTGGGCCTGACCGCTCAAGCGGCTGTTCCCGCGTCTTAGTAAACGCAACCTTTTGTTAACGTTGATCGCCGCATCGCAGTGGATCAACGTTCAAGCTCGATCCCAGCATGTTGCAAAAGGTTTGTTGAATGCTGGGAGACCCTTTGGTTTCCCAGCTTAATGGTTGGTTGATCATTCCCTGACACGATGGGAAGGAGTTTTAACAATGTCTTTAAAGGATTCCTGGCAGCAGCAGCGACAGCAACGCCAGCAAGAAGTAGCCCAGCGTCAACAAACGGTTGCCGATGTATTAACCGCAACTAGGCAAGAACGGTACCTCAAAGCAGCCCAACTGCGTGATGAACTTAGCCTTTTTCGCACAACGCTTGCTAACGAAAGTATCACCTACCGCACCGAGCTACAGCAGTTTTGCCAAAGACTGCACTTAGAAACCCAAGCGTTTCTGATAGCGGCGGGCGATCGTCGCCATCAACAAGCGGCTCAACTCAATCAGACGCTCGATACATTTGTACAGATGCTGAGGCAGCAAACCACCACCTTTCTAGCCACAGCGCAGGCAGAACGTACCGAAGCCGCTGATCGCTTGGAACAAGAATTAGTTGCTTTTGTCGATGCCCTGCGTTCCGATGTGCAAAGCTACCTCATTGAACTCGAAGCCGTGCGCCATCAGCGTGCTGTGCAGTTGGATCAAGCGCTGAGGCATAGTCGAGCCAAACGTGAAGCGGAGACACAAGCACTCTTCCAACGCCTTGCCGTCTTTCGCGCCGAGCTACAACGGTTCTCTCAAGATCTTCGTCACACGGTTTGGGGTAGAGAGGCTGTGAGTGCCGAAGCACCCGTCGTGAGACCACAGCCATATAAACATACTACCAAACCCGTTGGTCGCGTGTCGGTGCAGCCAAATGGCTCAGTAGCAGCCACAACAACTGTAGGAGCGTTTCAAAACGGGAATACGGTTGCAGTTGCGCCGCCTGCAAAAGCAGCGAAGGCACTACAGCCAGAGGTCATCGCTCATGAAAAAGAGGTTTACGCCCATATTCACACCGTTCAAGGCGCACGCTTAACTGAGATTGAAGCCGCGCTTGGCATTAATCGCTTTCAGGCTGTTGATGCGCTGCGATCGCTGATCAAAAAAGGCTTAATTACTCAGCGCGATCGTATCTATCTCGCTCAAACGCAACTTGCCCATACGTAAAAAGGGAGTGGGGAGTAGGGAGTAGGGTAGAAGGCTAAAGGCTAAGGGCCAAAGCTGATTGCTCAATCAACTCAAAACTCTCTTTCCCTTCATCCCTCATCTCTCATCCCTCATCCCTTCAAGAGGTCTAACCTGTGACAACAGTACTCCGCGCCAGCCCCCGACGCTTCGTCAGCACTCCCTCTGTTGAACGAGTAGCAAATCGTGCTCTACGCTATCTGCAATCCGGTTATTCGGTTCATCTACGCGGTCCGGCTGGAACAGGTAAAACGACGCTAGCGCTACATTTAGCCGATTTGCTGGCCCGCCCATTGATGCTCATCTTTGGTGACGATGAGTTTAAAACATCTGACTTGATCGGCAATCAGTCGGGCTATACCCGCAAAAAAGTGGTGGATAACTACATCCACAGCGTGGTCAAGGTCGAGGATGAACTGCGGCAAAACTGGGTTGATTCACGCCTCACGTTGGCTTGCCGGGAAGGGTTTACCCTGGTTTACGATGAGTTCAACCGATCGCGCCCAGAGGTCAACAACGTGCTGCTGTCAGCACTCGAAGAGAAGTTGCTTGTGCTGCCACCTAGCAATAATCGCAGCGAGTACATCCGAGTCAGTCCCAATTTTCGCGCGATTTTCACCTCAAATCCAGAAGAATACTGCGGTGTTCATGCCACTCAGGATGCGTTGATGGATCGTCTGGTGACGATTAACATGCCTGAACCAGATGAACTGACCCAGCAAGAAATTCTGGTGCAAAAAACGGAGGTCGATCGCGCCAGTGCCTTACTCATTGTGCGGTTAGTCAAAGAGTTCCGCATTCGCACCCACAACGAAAAATCGTCTGGTTTACGTTCCTGCTTGATGTTAGGTAAGGTCTGCCATGATCACGAGATTTTGGCATCGCCTGGAAACGCTGACTTCCGTGACCTCTGCTTTGATGTGCTGCTGTCGCGCTCCAGTTTGCCGCTAGCGGAAACAACCAAGATTTTGTGGGAACTGCTCAACGATGCGATCGGCATTGGCCTGGTCGAAGCAGAACCAGAGGCGTGTGAACTCAACCATTCGCTCTACGATGTGGCGATCGCTCAAACCGACACTGTAGCAGCCCAAACCGAAGCCATGACTGAAGCACTGGCTGCACTGGCGTTAGAAGCGGTCATGTCTGAGTCAGCCCTTGACTCGATCGCAGAAGATGCAAGCGCGCTAGAAGTTGAAGTGCCTGAAACACCTGACATCTCTGCACCTTCTGAGGCTGTAAATGGTTCTGAATCTGTAGCATCGTCTGAATCTGTAGAAAGCGCAGAAGCCGTCAAAAGTGCAGAGACAGAAATTCCCTATGAGCAAGAAATCCTTGCTTACCTTAAGCAGGTCAACGGGGCAAGACTTTCACAAATTGAGCGGGCGCTGGAACTCGATCGCTTCCGCACGGTTGATGTCCTTCGCCTGCTGGCAGAAAAAGGTAGCGTGATGCTGCGCGATCGGCTTTATCTCCCTACAAAAGGTTAAATCATGACTGCCGTTATTCCAACCAAAGCCTACCCCACAGCAACTGTGTCCACTAAAGACTCTGCACGATCGATCGCTACTGCCACCGCAGGTTCCACACTGGCAGACGTACTCGAACGCGTGCTCGATAAAGGCATCGTCATTGCAGGCGATATTTCCGTCTCGGTTGCCACCACTGAACTACTCAACATCCGCATCCGCCTACTCATTGCCTCTGTGGATAAAGCGAAGGAGATGGGTATTAACTGGTGGGAGAATAATCCTCATTTCAGCGCCCAATCTCAAAATTTAATCGAAGCGAACCAGCAGTTGATGCAGCGAGTGGAGAGCCTGGAGTCAGAGTTGCGATCGCTCCGTCCCGCCAGCTAGGAAGCGGTCAGCAGTCAGCAGTCAGCGAAAAGGCTGGAGGCTGAACTTAAGGCTCAAAATTCAAACTAATTAGCAAGAACCGTTGATCGAAAAATCGACGAAGATAGAGGCAGGCAACTATACCTGGCAAACCGAGTGACCGCTTCTGATCTCCCGCTTCAAGCCCTCTCAACCACACCCAAAGCCAGTAAAGATGCTGGCTTGGCTCCCCTCTTGCTAACCGTCGTAGAGCTTGTGCGCCAACTAATGGAGGCACAAGTGATCCGTCGGATGGAAGTGGGCGAGCTAAATGATGAAGACCTCGATCGTGCTGCCGAAAGCCTCCGCAAGCTAGAAGAACAAGTTGTTGAAATTTGCCACATTTTTGACATTGATCCGGCAGATCTCAACATTGACCTCGGTGAAATTGGCACCCTTCTACCTAAGACGGGCGGCTACTATCCCGGTGAGAATACTGCCAACCCAACGATTTTGGAACTCCTCGATCGCCTCTTAAATACAGGTGTCGTACTGCAAGGAAATGTTGATTTGGGACTAGCAGACATAGACCTGATTCACGCCAAACTTCAGCTAGTGCTCACCGCGAAGCCGCTTTAGGGGACAGGACATAAGAAAATTTTATTAAGATGTGTTAAGTCGCTCAAGCGGTTGCAGGGAAAGCATTTCAAGACCATCCTTTAAATACTATAGGGAGGCAGTAAGCATTGAAAAAGCTTGAGAGATGGGTAGAGAGAGCCTCCCCAAGATTTGAATTTCTTGTAATAGTTATTGTTGCGTTTGGTTATCTTTCGATTAGCTCTTTGTTCTCTCTCTTCTCCGAACCTCACAAAGTTTTTATTACGGAAAGAAGCTTAATATCTCTACTGCTCTATGAGATCGCTGTGCTTCTTATCCTTGGTTGGTTTTTGAAGAAACGTGGCTGGATCTTGGCACAGCTTGGAGTTATACCAAGCTGGAAGTCAACAGTGGTGGTGGCTGGACTTATTCCAGCAGTTTATGTCACATATGTTCTGATTTGGATTGCTTTAGCAGTACTATTTCCTGAAATTCAAGCAATTAATCAGAATAAAGCTCTTTCCACAGCAGGCATTAGTCTATGGACAATAGTTTGTGCCTCTGTCATTAATCCAGTGTTTGAGGAGATTTTTGTTTGTGGTTACATCATTCATTTCTTGAAGAAATCAAAGAATCTCTGGATCGCTGTAATGAGTAGTACCTTAATTAGAACGCTGTATCATCTATATCAACCTATTCACGGTATTGTAGCTATTTTTTCTCTGGGTCTTGTTTTTGGATTGTTTTATGCTAAAACCAATCGGTTGTGGTCGTTAGTGGTTGTACACGCAATTTTCGATTTGTACGGTCTACTGAATCTTAACCATAATTAGTATTGAAAAGAAGATTTATTCGGCGGTAGCCACTTTTAGACAATAATCACAATGTGGCACTGTTAAGAATTTAGGACGTTATGCAATGTAACTGCGCCAGTGTGCAGAGTGATGAAATCTACACTCTTTAAGAAGTTGAGCGTTAGAGAGTAATTGAGAAGGGAACTCTAAAGCTAGATGTCGATCGAATGCAACGCGATCGCGCTAACGAATTCCTTTTGCCCCCTTTCCTAGACCTTGCCCCATGACAAATAGACTCTATCTTTACGGTATTTTTCCTGCTCCTGGCCCACAAAATCTCCATCTCGAAGGCTTGGACAAGCAGCCTGTACATACAGAAGTCGTCGATAACTTCACTTTTCTGTACTCAGAAGCGCAGCAAGAGCGTTACCTGGCAAGTCGGCGCAACTTGCTGGGGCACGAAAAAGTGTTGGAACAGGTGATGGAAGTGGGCTATCGGACGCTGTTGCCGCTTCAGTTTGGTCTCGTCATTGAAGATTGGAACACGGTGACGAAACAGTTGACTGCACCCTATGGTCAGGGCTTAGAGAAGCTGTTCACAAAATTGAATGGGCAGCGTGAGGTTGGAGTAAAGGTGTTTTGGGAAGCCGATCGTGAACTGCAACTACTCCTAGAAGAGAACGAGACCTTGAGAGAAAAGCGAGACAATCTGGAAGGGCGAACGCTGGGCATGGATGAAGTGGTTTCCATCGGTCAGGCGATCGAACGTGCGATGGAAGCCCGTAAACAAGCGATCATCCAAACCTTTCGTGAAACCCTGAACCCACTGGCGAACGATCGGGTTGAGAACGATACCCTCACCGAGTCGATGATTTTCAACGCCGCCTATCTCATTCCGTGGGAAACAGAATCAGACTTTAGCCAACAAGTAGAAGCCCTCGACCATCAATTTGATAGCCGCCTCAAAATTCGCTACAACAACTTCACTGCACCATTTAACTTTGCCCAACTCGATCGGTTGGAGTAGTTGTTAGTTTTTAATTGTTGGTTGTTAGAGAAAGGGAAGTCAGGATCCAGGAGTCAGAAGTTGATGATCAGCAACGAAGATCAATCTAAATGACTAACAACTCTTTTGATAACTCAACGGTCTTTACAACTAAAACTCTTCTAACTCAAAACTCAGACTCAAAACTTCCCCTTCCTATGCTCTTCAAACTCCTCTTTGCTCCCGTTACAGGCATCGGCTGGATTGCTGAACAAATTCAACAGCGTGCCGATGCTGAACTTGACGACACCGAAAATCTCAGCAAACGACTTTTGGCACTTCAACTCGCTTTTGATATGGGCGATATTCCCGAAGATGAGTTCGAGGCACAGGAGGAAGAGTTACTGATGGCAATTCAGGCAGTTGAAGATAATCTGCGTGCTGAGGCCGCTTTGGAAGCAGAGGTAGAAATGGGCTAACTCGTGCCAGCAATTGATCAGTTAAATTTGCAGGGAAAAGCTTTTAGGTAAGCTTTCGATCGCTCACTCCTTAAATCATTTTTAATTTAATTACACTTAATGACTTACTTATACCAGTTTCCTACGTCAGCGGAAATTGGTGTAAGAACCTGACTTGTAGCTATTTTCCACTTCTGGCTCCTGGTTTCTGACTTCCACTATATCTGTACACGAACGCATTTCTGAGCTAGTTTCGAGGCAGCGATCGCAGGAAGACAGGCAATGCTGACCAAGCTTTGGGCGTTTCTCAACACCGACATCCAGGATTTGAATTGGAAACAAACGGCAGAGGTGACAAAAACTGGCACCGATGCTGCGAAAGCGGTGTTTGATCTGGCAAAAACGGTCAAAGAGCAACAGCCTAAGGTGGAAACGCTGAAGCCCTATATCGAGCAGATTTCCTCCTTGCTGGATGTGCTGAATGCGCCCTTTGCTCAGATTGTGAAAGACGCAGTTCCCTTCGCGCCCCTTGCCATCACGATTTTGAAGCTGGTGTGTGACTACACCCACAAAGAGCCGAGCCTGGAGCAATGCGTGGCTCTGGTCAGTCAGATTGCCTACCTGGAAAGTTTGCAGACTGTTCTGAAAGAAACGCCCGACTTACTGGATCGATTGGGGGACGCTCCAGTTTCAGACACGATCGCTCAGCAAATTAAAACCCTGGGCGATCTGAACATTGACGATCGGGAGGCTCACAAAGCCATCCTTTCCTTTCACGAGTCGAAGCTAGCGGCTGCATTTAACACCGTTCTACAGGTGCGGTTGCAGCAAGCGGGATTGGAGGCAACGGAGGCTCAAACGCTCACCGATCGCGTGGCTCGGAAGACCGACGAATACATGCAACCTGCCTTGGCTCAAGTCGGTGATGGGGTCAAACGTCTGGTGGAGTGGTATCGCGTCGGTGGGCGCGAGGTGCTGGAGAAATACCTCAGCATTGATGATTATCTGGCGCAGCAAATTCAAACTCGTCCGCTGGAAAAGGTCTTTGCGGAGAACTTCACGTTTCGGGATATCTACGTGCCGTTGAACGCGCAGTTCATTCAGCAAAATGGCGAGGTGGATGAGGACAAAGAACCTGTTGCGCTAGAGCAGTGGGCGAAGGCATTGCTCAATGATGACCAGAAGCGCGATCGCGTCATGTTCATTCAGGGCGGCCCTGGACGGGGGAAGAGTGTGTTTTGCCGGATGTTTGCGGATTGGGTGCGGCAGTACGAGCATCCCCGCTGGACACCGATTCTCATTCGCCTGCGCGACATCCGCACGCTAGAGAAAGACTTTGAAGAAACTCTCCGTAAAGCCGTCGATCGCGACTTTGCCCGCAACGATCCGGGCTGGCTGACCGATCGCAATATCCGTTTTCTGTTTCTGCTCGATGGCTTCGATGAACTGCTGATGGAAGGCAGAACCAGCGGTGGGTTGGAAGAATTTCTGAAGCAGGTGGGCAGGTTCCAGGAGAGCTGCAAAGACAATGGGGAGAAGGTCCATCGGGTAATGATTACGGGGCGATCGCTCTCCCTCCAGAGCATCGAACGCCTGATGCCTGCCAACCTGGAACGGGTCGAACTGCTGCCGATGGATGACGCGCTTCAGGAACGGTGGTTTACCCAATGGGGCAAACTGATTGCCGCCGATCCGGTTCATCTCAAGACACTGTTGCAGGACGAACGCTTACCCGATCGGGTGCGAGAACTGGCGCGGGAACCGTTGTTGCTCTATCTGCTTGCCGCCATGCACCGGGATGGGGAATTTAAGCTGGAGATGTTTGAAGGTGCGGCAGGAGCCAAAGCCAGAGATTTGATTTACAGCCGCACGATCGATTGGGTGCTGACCAAACAGCGTCCAGAGTGGCTCAACCAGGATATCACCGCACTGCAAACGGAAAGTCTCCGCCGCATCCTGGAAGAAGCCGGATTGTGTGTGGTGCAGTCCGGTGGTGAGTGTGCCCCCGTCAAAATGATCGAAGACCGTTTAAAGGGAGATGACGAAGCAAAAAGACTGTTAGAGGAAGCACGGGCACGCCTCCAGGGTGATCCACTGAGAAACGCCCTGGCTGCTTTCTACCTACAGCCCGGACGGATAGGCAGTGGCTCGGTTGAGTTTGCCCACAAGAGCTTTGGTGAGTATTTGTGCGCCGGACGAATTAAAGAGAGCTTAGCAGACTGGGCACAACCCGGCATCCGACGGCAGGAGTTTTACATCCCGACGGAACAAATGGACTGGGAGATTTACGACCTGCTGGGCTTTGGTGGGTTAACGCCCGAAATCGTGGAATACATCACCGCCTATTTCGATCTCTGCTCAGACCTGTTTGACGCTGAGAAAATCGTGCGCCTGTTCAAACGCCTGGAGCATTTCTATGTGCGCTGGTGCGACGGCGAATTTATCGATGCACCACCGGAGAACCTGCCGCAGAAGAAGATGCGGCTGTTGAAGGAGCAATTGAGCGATCGCGAAAAGCCCCTAGGACAACGCCAGGTAGATGTCTATACCGGACTCAACGTGATGATTCTGCTGCTGGAACTGCACCGCTATGCCGACGATCGAGATGAGTTGAAGAAGCAAATTATCTTTTACCTCAGCAGACAAATCTCAGGAAAGAACCATCCAGGGCGATTACTTAAAGTCATCCATTACAGCGAATGCCTTGATTTTGAAACCTTCACTGATCTTGCTGGTCCTTTTTTCTCCCTTGCGAACCTTGTCCGTGTCTTCTTATTTAGTACCAACCTATCCGGCGCTAACCTGTCTGGTGCCGACCTCTTTTGTGCTGATCTCTCTAATGCTGACCTATCCGGCGCTAACCTGTCTGGTGCCAATCTCTTTGATGCTGACCTATCCGGTGCCGATCTCTCTAGTGCTAGCCTTTCTGGTGCCTATCTCCTTAGTGCTAACTTGTCCGGTGCCAATCTCTTTGATGCTGACTTGTCCGGTGCTGACCTCTCTATTGCTCATCTGCTCCATACCACTCTTATAGAAGCTGATCTTAGTAGGGCTAATCTTGAAGATATTTCCTGGAATGATCAGATAAACTGGGAGGGTGTGCAAGGGTTAGAGACAGCGGTGAATGTGCCAGAGGCACTGAAGCGGCAGTTGGGGTTGGAGTGAGGGGAAGGCAGAGGGCAGGAGGCAGAGGGCAGAAGGCAGGGGGAGCGGAGGGAGCGGGAAGAACTCGAAACTAACTTATGGCGGTTGTCACGAGCGGAAGTCGTCTTCATCATAGAATTCTGCAATGACGGTTCTGATTTCTGCTGCTTCAACATCCGTTTGGTCAGACTTTGAATAAATCAGCAGGAGTAGGACATTGGATGGTGATTCAACCTGATAAAGCAATCGATAGCCTGCGCTTTTGCCTTTCTGAATATCGCTGTTTTTGATCCGCACTTTGAATACGGTTTACCCAGTTCCTGAAATGCGATCGCCCGGAACGTTACCAGCTTCAAGTTGTTGAATCACAGGTTGGATATCGGCTTGAACCTGACGGTAGCGTTTAGCCAAAGCACGAACCTGTCGCAGAAAGTCATCAGTAAAGCGAACTTGTATAACTGGTGGTTCACTCGACGTCAAGACTGTCCCATAACTCCGAAACAGGACGAGTTTTACCCACTTTGGCATCCTGCAAAGACTGACGTAAGCTCTCTAATATTTTCTCGTTTGGTTCATCATCTTCATCACGTTCGGTAGCCTCTGGGATCAGTACAATGACCTCAACTCGGCTATTTTGATTCATGACTAACGGCGTATCTAAAGCCAACTGTCCTTGCTGATCAACGGTTGCCATCACCTTAATTGCTTTCATCGGTTCACTCGCCACTATTAAGTACATCATTGAGTACATCAGCTAACACAGCGACAGAACCCCGTTTAGCAGTTCCTGCCCGCACAGCCTTCAGTGTCTCTGCTGCGTTTTGAGCAATTTCTAGTCGTCGCTTTTCAATCCGGCGTTTTTGGATCAGTTCAAACAGCAACGCTTGGTCATCGGTAGGCAGCGCGTCACCACATTCAACCAATTCATGAAAAGGAATAGAGGTGTTCATCGATCGCCCATTCCTTGCTATGCGTCTCTAATCTACCAAGAAAAAACTCTTACCAGCGACCACAAGAGCACGCGTGTCTTTTACCGACTCCACACACCCATAATTTTTTCACCCAACCCCGTTTCTTGGTATACAACATGGGCAGTGCATGCTCAAGCGAGTTACCATCGCCACAGTTCGAGTGAGGGGACACGGGTTCAAATGGGACGAATCTTTATTTCAGCAGCGCATGGTGGTCAAGAAAATGGCGTGACCGATCCAGGCGCAGTGATCGGCGGCACCACCGAAGCGCGTGAGATGATCTTGACACGCGATCTGGTGGTCACAGAGTTGCGATCGCGGAGTTTTGAGGTGCTGTCTGTGCCCGATGACCTCAGCGCCATTCAAACCCTCGATTGGATCAATGCTCGCACCCGTAGCGGTGATGTTGCTCTTGAAATTCATACCGATGCCTTTTCCAACCCATCGGTGCGCGGTACGGCAGTGTTTTACATCGCCAATAATGCCCAGCGTCAGGCACAGGCCCAAACCCTTTTGCTGGCGTTACTGCGCCGTGTCCCTCAGCTACCCAATCGTGGCACTCGACCGGATACGGCAACGGGGTTGGGCAGCCTCGCCTTTTGCCGACAGTTAGTTGCTCCTGCTCTATTAATGGAGGTTGCGGTTCTTTCTAACCCGGACGATCGCTTCATCATCCAGAATCAGCGCCGGAATGTAGCCTTGGGCATTGCCGATGGGCTAGCTTCTTGGAGTCAGGGGGTCTCGCCGCCCACTCCTACACCAACCCCTACGCCAACCCCTACACCACCACCCGGCAGCTATCCCTCCTGCAACATTAATATCAACGGACAGACCTATGCTGAGCAGGGCATTGTGGTTAGCGGCAATGCCTATGTGCCCATTGATCTCGTCGATCGCCTGGGTGTGGATGTCTCCACTGACCCAAATGTACGTCGTCTTACCTATCGCAATATTGTGTATGTCAGAGCGGTTGATTTGCGCGATCGACATATCTCAGTTGATTGGAACAACACCACCCGCACCCTCTCCCTTAAGTCAAATTCGCAAATTTGCCCTGGTCAGTTTGACAGAATTGCTGGACAGGGACACACCTCCGAAGTACAACTGCTGATGTTTCTCAAAGCAAATAATGAAGCGGCCCTCACCCGCTATCCTGACATTGCCAAACTCTACCGCGAAGAGGGCAGCATCGAAGGCATTGACTACGATATCGCCTTCTCACAAATGTGCCTGGAAACCGACTTTCTGCGCTTTAGTGGCTCCGTTCGACCAGAACAGAATAACTTTGGCGGACTCGGTTCCGCAGGTGGCGACTCTCAAGGTGCATCGTTCCCCAGTGCGCGCATTGGCGTGCGAGCGCAAATTCAGCACCTAAAAGCCTACGCTAATACAGAACCATTGGCACAGGCAGTCGTCGATCCACGATTTAACTTTGTTGCTCGTGGCGTGGCTCCACTCGTAGGACAACTCAATGGACGTTGGGCGGCTGATCCTCAATATGGAGACAAGATTCTTGCCATCCTGAAACGCTTGTATGAGTCTGCGGGATTGATGTAGGGCAAATGGGCAGAAGAAGGCAGGAGTCAGAGGGCAGGAGTTAGAAGGTAGAAGACAGAAACTAATCAAGCCTTCTGACCGCTGATAGCTGACTGCTGATAGCTCTAAGAACTTGCTAGTTTTATTAGAGACCTCTCCTTACGCTGAGTGTTTCGTGCCGCTAGGAACACTGTTTGTTAAAGGTTCTAGCAACATGTGATGCAAATGCTGGCGAAAGGCGGGTTCCAGGTAGCGCTGTCGTACCGTTTCCCAATCAGACATTGCCTCAGCCTGTGTTTGCTGTACCGTTGCTTGCAGCGTTGGTAGTGTCATATGTCTAGGCAGATGCTTCGCTAGTAGCTCCTGCAAAACCTGGCTGTCGTGCATGGTCCCCAATTTAGCCTGAATCGCCTGGATGTCTCCAATCCAGTCCTGAAAGGCTCCGCCATAAAACGGTACAAAGAACTCTGCCTGATAGCGCACGTGCTTGCAGGCTTTACGAAGATCATGCAGTCGATCGCTCTCTACATCCGATTCATCCGTTTGCACTAACCAGCCAGAATGCAAGAGTAGAGTTGACAGTAATGGACTCAATAAATCTGGAATGAGCGGCTGCAAAGTTTGCGTTGCTAGGGGAGTGTAGCGAGGCTCGTCAATCCAGGCTTCGTAGTCAGCCTTGAGGTGCTGATAGCGCGATCGCATCAAAGCATCCTTCACATCCGTGAAGGCAACCCGACGCTCTTTTTGAAGCTGATCAATGACGTCATCCAGCGATCGCTGCTCGGTTGACGGCATCTCTGGGCGGCAGCGTTGTTGCAACTCTGCTATCTGCACATCCAAATCGCGCAATCTGCCCAACACTCTGGCAAGGGAGCCAATCCGTTTGGCAGTAGTAGCTTTTGGAATGACGATCGCCAGATCAAACACATGCAGCGCCGTCCTTAATCGACGAGTGGCGACCCGCATATTGTGGAGGTGCTTGGGGTGTTTATCTGCAATGACCTTTTTTTCTTGCTCTACCATCGCGTGATACTGCTCACCAATGACCATATGAGCAAACTCACTTAGCGTTAAGGAAGAAGGCAGTTGGGAGGAGGGGGCTGTCCGCTTCTTAGTCTGTTTCATAAAACGGGTTGAATTTCACCAAATTCGTTGCCTATGAGAAAGGTTGATCGTTTGTAGCTGCTTTTCATCGGCATCGATCGAGAGGTTTGTTGCGCTAAGGGCTACCGCTTCAACATGCCTCTTCTTTCACCAGCCTGCATCCTGCTTTAGTTTCATCATCACTTCAGTGAAAACCGTTCGCTCAGACGCCATGATGCAGCCTACAGACCTCGCCTTCAGCTACCAATGAAAGCAAAACTAAATTGAGTGAATTTGTGCATCGCTATTTTCAGTGATGCTACATCTCGCTATTCCAGGACTTATCGTCAAAGATAGTAAGATTATACTGATTTCCTTCAGAAGCGTCTTCACCCGTACAGCCTCCATAACTTTAAGTTGTGTAACAATTTGTCTGGCAAATTGATGAGGTTATCCGTATAATCGAAGGATGGTAAAGAAACGTAAATCTTTGTTCATAATACAGAGGACTGTTCTCATTTTTTGTTGAAAGGGTCTGTAGCATGAACAAAGATTTAAGCCATTTAGTCCTCATTCTTTAATTGGAGCTCTGCGCTATGACCATAGCTGTCGGGCGTGCGCCAGCGAGTCGGGGAGCGTTTGACGTTCTTGACGACTGGCTGAAGCGTGATCGCTTTGTGTTTATTGGCTGGTCGGGCTTATTGCTGTTTCCCTGCGCGTA
>JAESFU010000316.1_pt1 | contig 37523 bp, 34 predicted proteins | sample 9269461 | NCBI WGS metagenome assembly JAESFU01 (sample SAMN14502556, study PRJNA617107) | algae metagenome | isolation source: Stenomitos rutilans HA7619-LM2 and co-occurring heterotrophs from cave walls | place: USA: Waikapalae cave, Hawaii | collected 2009-07-28
TTGTGGGTGTGGGTGCCTCACGGGTGCGCGATTTGTTCAAGAAAGCGAAAGAGAACGCGCCCTGCATCATCTTTATTGATGAGATTGATGCGGTGGGGCGGCAGCGGGGTGCGGGCATTGGTGGCGGCAACGACGAGCGGGAGCAAACCCTCAACCAGTTGTTAACCGAGATGGATGGGTTTGAGGGCAATACGGGGATTATCATCATCGCGGCTACGAACCGTCCTGATGTGTTGGATTCTGCCCTGCTGCGTCCTGGTCGCTTTGACCGTCAGGTGACAGTGGACGCGCCTGACATGAAAGGTCGCCTGGAAGTGCTTCAGGTTCACGCACGCAACAAAAAGCTGAGTCCAGAGGTGTCGCTGGAAGCGATCGCCCGTCGCACCCCTGGCTTCACGGGCGCTGACCTGGCAAACCTGCTCAACGAAGCGGCCATTCTCACGGCACGTCGTCGCAAAGACGCGATGACCATGCTGGAAGTCGATGATGCGGTTGACCGCGTGGTTGCTGGGATGGAAGGCACTCCGCTAGTCGATAGTAAGAGCAAGCGACTGATTGCGTATCACGAGATCGGTCACGCCATCATCGGTACGCTGGTGAAGGATCATGATCCGGTACAAAAGGTCACGCTGATCCCTCGTGGACAGGCACAGGGTTTGACCTGGTTTACACCGAGCGAAGATCAGGCGTTGATTTCGCGATCGCAGATTTTGGCCCGCATTACAGGAGCGCTGGGTGGTCGTGCGGCTGAAATCGTGATTTTTGGCGACGCTGAAGTCACTACGGGTGCAGGCAACGACATTCAGCAAGTTGCCAACATGGCGCGTCAAATGGTGACTCGCTTCGGCATGTCTGATCTGGGGCCGCTCTCCTTGGAAAGCCAGCAGGGTGAAGTGTTCCTCGGACGCGATTGGATGACGCGCTCAGAATATTCTGAAGAAATTGCGTCTCGCATTGATGCTCAAGTCCGTGCGATCGTCGAGCATTGTTACGATGATGCCCGTCGCATTATCCGTGAGAACCGCACCGTGATCGATCGGTTGGTAGACCTGCTAATTGAACGGGAAACCATTGATGGCGACGAGTTCCGGCAGATCGTTTCTGAGTATACAAACATTCCTGAGAAGGAAGCGTATGCTGCTCGTATCTAAATCTCGAAACTCTCAGTAAGTAGTTGAACGAGGGCGATCGCATCATCGCTCTCGTTTTTATTAGGGCTTACACAAACCTCAGAGGTTTCACCCAGCATCGGCATCAGCACTAAATGTCGTTGCTTAAACCTCCGAGGTTTTGGTCACAAAGTGGTGGGCGATCGCTAGAGTTGATGGGACATCGGCAAGCATTGAACTGATCGACCCGTTTGAGCAAACTGCTTCGGCACAATCAGATCCTCCTGTTGCAGAATCTGATTGTCAGCCCCCAAAACGCGTAGCTCACAGACCCCTGTGGCACCCGCAGCAAGCAAGGCAAAGACACCATTGCTGCTTCTGCCGCGCAGGATCTTACCGTTATCAAACATCGCCTCCACTGCAAGCACTTTGGGTTGTAACACGCGACCATACAAGATGGCATAGCGTTCAACCGCTTGAGAAGAGCGATCGCCATTGGAGGAGCGGCTGATGCCATATTCTACCAATTGTCTTGAGGGTGACGGCTCCAGTACAGTACCATAGCTGTCGCTACCGCTCACCTGCCAGGTCGCGCCGTGCCGTTTCACCACCTGATGCCCAAAAACAGGCTGCATCGTTGCCTTCTCATTACCTCGCACAACTGGGCAAAGCGCACTGTAAAGAATAATCACGCCTTGAGGCCATGCTTGTGCGCTCAACACCTTTAAGCCTTCTGCTTTTGCTCGATCGCCTGTCGGGCAACTCACTGTTTGCCCAATGAAGTCTCTGGGAGTCACGGTCAACAGGGACGCAAGGGCACAGCTTGATGTGGTGAAAGCCAGGAACCCAATCAAGCAGGTTAGCAGCCGTTTCATGGTCGATCAAGAGTTTGTATAGACAAGGGTGCGATCGTCTAGCTCTGTAGCGCTTGTTTTACAGTTTGCCCCTGATGCACAAAAAGCTACCTCTCTCCAGGGACAGTTTGTCAGGCAGCAGTTTGAAAGCGCCATCAAAGCATCGTCTGAAAAGACGGATAGCGATCAGCACGGCTAAAAACCGAACTGAGCAAACAGACAACGAAATCCAACCGCAAGCTCGATCTCACGGGACACCATTAGGGTTATTGTGATCAACAGTGGCCTTTTCACACTTCACATCATGACCGCAGCGCCCTCTCACAAAAAGGCGAAAGCTCTCCAGCCCACTAGTCGTCGCCCTGCCAAAGCACTGTGCAGCGAATGTGGGCTTTGTGATACTTACTACATTCACTACGTTAAAGATGCCTGTGCTTTTCTCAATCAGCAGATTGCCGAGTTAGAAGCACAGATTCATCACCGCAGCCGCAACCTCGATCAACCCGATGAGTGGTACTTTGGCGTGAGCCAGAGCATGATGGCAGCCCGCAAGACTGAGCCAGTCGAAGGTGCACAGTGGACGGGCATTGTCAGCACGATCGCCATTGAAATGCTGACTCGCGGGCTGGTGGAAGGCGTGGTGTGTGTCCAGAATACGGAAGACGATCGCTTTCAACCAAAGCCAGTTCTGGCGCGTACCCCCGCAGAAATTCTTGCGGCAAAAGTCAACAAGCCCACACTCTCCCCCAACCTATCTGTGCTGGAAGAAATCGAGCAATCTGGCCTGAAGCGGTTATTGGTCATTGGAGTGGGTTGTCAAATTCAGGCGCTCCGAACGGTGGAGAAACAGTTGGGCTTAGAGAAGCTTTACGTGCTGGGCACGCCCTGTGTAGATAACGTGACTCGCGCTGGACTCCAGAAATTTCTAGACACGACCAGCCGATCGCCCTCAACAGTCGTTCATTACGAATTTATGCAGGATTTTCGCGTCCACTTTAAGCATGAAGATGGCTCAGTGGAAACGGTGCCGTTTTTTGGCTTGAAAACCAATCAGCTTAAAGATGTGTTCGCACCGTCCTGCATGAGCTGTTTTGATTACGTCAATTCCTTAGCAGATCTCGTTGTGGGATACATGGGTGCGCCCTTTGGCTGGCAATGGATTGTGGTGCGGAACGATCGCGGTCAAGAAATGCTCGATCTTGTGCAGGATCAGATTGAAACCCAATCGGTGATGTCCCAGGGCGATCGCCATGATGCCGTCCAAAACAGTATTCCTGCCTATGACAAAGGCGTGACGTTGCCAATGTGGGCCGCCAAACTGATGGGTGTCGTCATTGAGAAAATGGGTCCGAAAGGGCTGGAGTACGCCCGCTTCTCGATCGACTCCCACTTCACCCGCAATTATCTCTACGTCAAGCGTCACTATCCTGAAAAGCTAGACGCTCACGTGCCAGAGTACGCCAAGCGTATTGTGGGGCAGTATAAGTTGCCAAAAACGTAGATGAAGGCAGGAGGCAGAAGCGGAGGCAGCTTTGCTCCTGAATGCTCAGGAGTCACGCACAGATCCCCGACTTCTACACTGAGACAAGCTTTTGCCTAGAGTTTTAATCAGAAGTCGGGGATCGAAACACCTTTTGCGCAACTCCTATTGCTTTCAAGATCGGTAACACGCCTTTTTCCCTTCTGCCCTCTGCCTTCTCACAGCCAAGCTGTACCGCTATAGCCGACAAAACTGTCGATCGCGCTCTAACTGCCGTTCTTGCCAACCAAAGGAGAAATGGCTGACTGATCGGATCGGGGGAGAGCGCGATCGCAGTGACCCCATCTGCGCTTCGAGAGAGGGACGATCGGTCGCTTGCTGCCATTGTCCTGTGAGAACGGGCGCAACGATCGTCCCTGCTGGAGCCAGACTAAGTACCTTTTGCACCTGTGCGTTGATGCAGCTTGTATCACCACACAGCCCGTAGGCCATTGGATGCCACTCGATCGCCGCTGGAAAACGATCCCAAGCCTGCAAGCGGGAATCAAAGCCTTTGCCGATCGCCTGGTTTGCTTCAGGGAAAAAGGCGGCTCCGGCGGGAATGCCTCGTTGTCGGGCAAGATTGGCGGCAGTGGTGAGAAAGTCGATCGGTCCTTGCATGGCATGGGCAACCACCAGCGTCCACAGGTCGGCTTGAATGGCGGACAGACTTTTGGAAGCAGCTCCGGTCGATCGTCCCTGCCAGAGGGGTTCTTTCTCAGTGGGGTACAGTTTTTTGACCGCAGCCACATCGCTAGCGGAGACCGAGCCTTGCTGAAGATAGCGACGCATAAGGTCTAGCCCCTGCTGGTTTTGGGCACGTTGGTAGAGTGCCTGCTGGGAGGCATCGCCGTAGATCCACAGATCTTTGACCTTACTAGCAATGGAGGCTCCACCAACGCCTTTGGGATAGCGGATGTAGTCGAACAGAACGCCATCCGGTCGTCGTTGCAATACAGTCTGCAAAAGCTGAAGGTAATCGCTTTGCGCCTGGGCATTGTAGGGATCGGCAAAGATTTCGTCCTGCACGGTCAGATCCAAGCTGGTATCCTGACTGACCTTCGTGCCCACGGTGAGGCTGGTTTCGCCCTGCCCGTTGCGTGCCAGCACCTGCTGTCGATCGGGTCGGGTTGCATAGGTGTAGCCAAAATTGAGGGCAAACATCCAGGCGTAGATTTTCAGCCCGCGATCGTGCCCTTTTTGAATGACCTGTGCCAACAGATCCGTTTGCTCGTAGCCTGGATTTTGGACAACAGAAGACCACGGGGTTGGGTTGCCGCTCGATGGCAGTAGCACCTGACCGTTAGAAAAGGTGTCCACATAAATCTGGTTGTAGCCACGATCGACGATGCGATCGAGCACCGCATCTAACACTCCCGGCTTGCTGTCGCAAGGATACAGACGCAGCCAAACCCCTTGAGTTTGAAACTGGCTCTGGTTCCGGCACTGCTGTAGCTGTTGCCCCTGCTGCCTGATGGTCGCTTGATAGGTACGTTGAGCTTCTGCATCACCCGCGATCGTACCCTGAAGCAACGCTGCTTTTTGGCTGCTAGCGGCGGCTGACAATTGGCATTCGTCCGGCGTTTGAGCTTGGGAGGGGTGATCTAAAAGCCAATGGCTGAAGAGGCTGATAGACAGCGCGATCGCTACCAGACTGGCTACAACACTTCTGCGATGCATCATAGGTAATGTAAGTTGAGTCCGTTTTGACGGTCAGCACCCAATTTACATCCTGACGTGTGACCCATCCGGACGTTGCTGTGCTCGAACCGGGTAGACGATCGCGCTGCCAAGCATCATTGATCTGCGATCGCCTGCTCTACGCATTCTCACTCGCAGCCGCAACTTTTGGAGTTTCCGTTACAGGCTCTGGATCAGGTTCTTCAGCGACGGCTTCGGGAGTCTCTGCGGCGGCAGGTTCCGCATCAGGTTCTTCAACCGCAACTTCGGGAGCTTCCGTTGCCACAGGCTCCGCTGCTACAGGTGCTTCAGCCGTGACCTCTTGAGTTGTCTCTGCCACAGGTGCTTCTGTCGCGACTTCTGGCGTTTCCACTGCCGCAGGTGCCACCGCAGGCTCTTCAGCGGTGACTTCTGGGATCTCCGCTACCACAGCTTCTGCCGCCAGGGTTTCTTCAGCGACGACTTCCTCAGTCACGTCTTCTGGTACTGCTTCAACTTCAGCCGTGACCTCTTGAGTTGTCTCTGCCACAGGTGCTTCTGTCGCGACTTCTGGCGTTTCCACTGCCGCAGGTGCCACCGCAGGCTCTTCAGCGGTAACTTCTGGGATCTCCGCTACCACAGCTTCTGCCGCCAGGGTTTCTTCAGCGACGACTTCCTCAGTCACGTCTTCTGGTACTGCTTCAACTTCTGGCTCTGGTGGTTTTGGCTTCGTTGGCTTAGGCCCCCTTGCAAGCGCTGGGTTGACCATTTGCCTCGGCTCTTCATCACGTCCTTTACCTTTGCCTCTGCCCTTACCGCGATCGCGGTCATTGCCACGCTCTCTATCGTTGCTTTGGACTGCTTCTGTGCTTTTAGCTTTATCTTTATTCAGCACAGGACGCTCAACATTCCGTGTTGGCAATGCTTTTGCAACGGTTTCGCTGCTTTCGCCTTCGGGCTTAGCCTGACGTTCAGACTTTTTAATTGGACGCTCTACCATCACCAGAATCCCTTTCTACTTACCGCTATCCTAGCTTGCATAGGACACGGCAGACGCTTTTTTCGACGAGCAATGTGCAGATCGATGTGCCATTACGCCACACTAAGCGACAGCAATTCATCAGTCATCTCAAAGTTAGCGGTTACACTCTGCACATCATCCAGGTCTTCCAGTGCGTCCATCAGCTTGAGGAGCGATCGCGCCTGGTCAGGATCGCTCACCTCTAGCGTGTTGCCAGGAATCCAGCGCAATTCAACGCGACTGACATTATAGTGTTTGTCTTTTAGCGTTTGGCTGAGGGTCTCTAAATTTGCCACCTCGGTCATGGCTTCCGCAGACGTTCCATCTTCGGTTTCAACCAATTCATACGTGTCTGCTCCACCTTCTAGAAAGGCTTCTAGCAGTTCGTCTTCCTGAATTGCAACCGTTTCCGATCGACGTTTGCGCCCAGTTTCTACAGGTGTAAGGGACACTTCCACCACGCCCTTTTGTTCAAACATCCAGCCCACGCAGCCCGTTTCACCCAGATTGCCACCATTCTTGCTGAAGGCAACCCGCAAGTCTGCGGCTGTGCGGTTGCGGTTATCGGTTAGCGCTTCAATTAAGATGGCAACTCCACCAGGCCCATACCCTTCGTAGCGAATAGCCTCCAGCGCCGCATGATCAGCACCCAGTTTGCCTGCCCCTTTCGCGATCGCCCGCTCAATGTTGTCGTTGGGAATACCAGCAGCTTTCGCTTTGTCGATCGCCGTCCGCAGTTGAAAATTTCCTTCTGGATCAGGCACCCCGCTCCGCGCGGCAACAATAATCTCCCGCGAAATCTTGGTAAACACCTTGCCCTTAACTGCATCAACTCTGGCTTTCTGCCGTTTGATGTTTGCCCACTTACTGTGTCCTGCCATGTCACGTCGATCGTACTAACGCCATTAACAGGATAGACAACGGAGTAGGGGAGTAGGGGAGTAGGGAGTGGGGAGTAGGGAGTGGGGAGTAGGGAGTGGGGAGTAGAGCAGGCAAAACTCAGCGTGTGACAGAGGCGCAAGTCATACAAACGAGCAAGGCATGAAAGCAGCAGCGCTCTAATATTTCCAAATGTCGCGCGCGATCGACAGCCGTTTTTTACTCCAATGAGTTGAGAAAGAGAACAGAGTCATGTCTACCGTTCACCTGCGCCTGTTGCTAGGTCTCGCTGTCAGTTTGATGCTTGTTTTTGCGATCGTCGCTGTCCGATCTAAACCCGTCTGGCAACCTAACACAACGCTATACGGCAGCGACGCAAAGCACTTAAATGCGTTTGGCTATGCTGTGGCTATTGATCAGAATACGCTTGCGGTTGCCTCTGGGGTCGGTATTTCTGTCTTTGAATACTCCAGCTCTACCTGGGTCGAACAAGCAAAATTACTGCCCGATGACATGCAACGAGTAAGTGGGAATTTTGGTCGCAGTGTTGCTATTAGCGGCGATACTATTGCAGTCTCAGCTCCCACCGCAATGCCCGACGTTGCTCACGTAGATGGCGTGAGTGGAACAGGAGCCATCTACATCTTCACGCGCCAAGGGACAACCTGGAAACAGCAAGCCAAGCTTTTTCCACCCGAACCAAAAGGAGGCTTCCACTTTGGCTATGACGTGGCACTTGATCAGAATACAGTTGTCGTGGGGGATGACAGAGACGTGTATGTGTTTGAGCGTGACCCCATCACAGCAACCTGGTCATATACAACAAATCTTGTTATCCCCCCAAACCCGGAGCGTAAGGTTACCGCTCCAGCCACCTATTTGGTTCGAGTCGCGACAGTCAGTGGTGACACCATTCTAGTGGGTGGTAACAAAAGCCAAGCAGCAGGTGTTGTTGGCGTACTTTTTGAGCGTCAACCCCAAACGGGCACCTGGGCTTACGATCAGGAGGTAGTATTTCCGGTGCCGCAGAAGCTCCTTAGTCACGGTATCATTGCTGGCACTGGATCGGTTGCTCTGGATGGGAACACCCTACTCTTGGGTGTGGTGTTCAGTTCGCCCGGTTTTATCGGCTCTGCCTACGTTGCCAAACGCCCGACTGCCAATGGCGACTGGCGGCAGACTGCCAAAATAGCACCCCGCTATGTGCATCGTCTAGGCGGAATGCTCAGTTGGTTGTTCGATTACGGGTTTGGTCGTAGAGTCGCCATCAAGGGCGATTACGCAGTCGTTGCTGCTATCGGTCAACAGAGTAACTTTTTTGTCCGGAGTAGCGAAGGGGAAGCGTTTCTCTTTCGCCGTCAGCCAAACTCCGAGTACTGGTCGCAACTTGCCAAGTTAGTACCACGATCGGACAGAAAGGAATTCCTACCCACCATCAGCCTGTCGAATCGTCATTTGATCATTGGCGACCCTAAAGCACGGAACGCGTAGGGAGAACTGACGGGTGCTGTTTACGTTTTTGAGCTATCAACAACACCTTAAGATTTAGATACAGTCGCACTGAGCTATCATCCTTTTCCACCTGTGAACGCCACGCCTTGAATGAAGTAGCGGTTAAAAAAGGCGTAGACAGCCAAGGCTGGTAGCGTAAAAATCATGGAGGCTGCCATGATGTAATTCCAGTAGCTAATGTATTGTCCTTTGAAGGCATTTAGACCCAACGTTAGAGTGAACATTTCGGGATCAGATAGAATAACTAAGGGCATCAGAAATTCATTCCAGGAACCCATAAAGACAAAAATGGTTTGAGCCGCTAATGCAGGTTTTGCGAGGGGTAGAACAATTTGAAAAAAGGTGCCAAAACGTCCCAAACCATCCAACGCGGCGGCTTCTTCTAGCTCTTTAGGGAAGTTAATAAAAAACTGCCGCATCATAAAAATAAACGTCGCATTGACGGCGGATGGCACGATCAAGCCTTGATAGGTATTAAGCCATCCCAATGATTTGAGAATCAAGAATTTAGGCAAGAGCGTAATTTGCCCCGGCACCATCAGCACTGCCAGAATCAGAAAGAACCAAAACTGATTGCCAGGAAAACGAATTCTCGCCAGGGCATAGCCTGCCATTGAATTAAATAAGAGATTCAATAGGGTGACAGAAATAGCCGCGATCGCGCTATTCATCAACCAGCGACCAAAGAGCGGCTCTTGTGTAAAAATTGTCTGATAATTTGCGAATGTAAACTGTTTGGGCACCAAACTTAAGCCTCCTGCTGAAATTTCTGCCAGCGATTTAAAGGAAGCTGATAATGCCCAGGCAAACGGTAACAAGGTAATCAGCGTGTAGGCGATTAGAACTATATAGAGAATCGCGGTTGACCAACGTATTGCTTTCATACAAAATTCCTAATCTAAACGTTCTTCTTTAAACAACGTGCGCTGAATAATTGTTGAGGTCATCAAGATAGCTGCCAGGATTAATGTAAGCGCTAAGGCATAGCCCATATCCAAGTTTTTGAAGGCGTATTGATAGATGAGCAGCACGATCGTCAGCGTAGAATCGTTAGGGCCGCCAGAGCCAGCAGAGAAAATATACGACTGATCAAATAGCTGAAACGTCCCAATAATACCCATCACGACGACAAAAAATGTCACGGGCTGTAAGAAGGGTATGGTGACGTGCAATAACTTCTCCCAACGACTGGCTCCATCTAATGTAGCGGCTTCATAGAGCGTTTCTGGAATATCCTGTAGTGCTGCTAGATAAATCACCATAAATAAGGGTGCTGTTGACCAAATATTCATGATCATAATGCCCTTTAAGGCAACATTAGGATCGCCTAACCAGTTGTAGGTTGGTAGGTGTAAAAGACTCAGCAAACTGTTGAGCAAGCCGTTGGAATTATAAATCCACATGAAGATCAGCGTCAGCACTGCCGATGATGTCACAGTGGGCAGAAAAAAGGCAACCCGAAACCACGATCGCCCCTTAGTTTGACTATTCAAAATCAGGGCAAGGGCAAGGGCAAGGATTGTTTGAATGGGCACCACGATCGCTACATACGAAGCGGTGTTTTTGAGCGCAATCCAAACTCGATCGTCCTGAGCAATTCGCAAGAAGTTCTTTAAACCTGTAAACTGATAGCTCACATTGCCTAGAAGCTGTACTTTCTGGAAAGCAAGCGCAACGGCATAGGCAATTGGAAGAATCAAAAACACGCCAGCAATCAGAATGGTTGGAGCCATAAACAGATAGCCTGCAACGTTATCTTTTATGCTTCGCTTTTCCCACCTACGCTTACTCAATCTATTCATAAGTTTCTACCCTGGTATTTAGACCTCTGAGGTCTTAAAGACCTCAGAGGTCTGTTTCTTTTCTAATTAGATAAATAGATTTCTCGATTAGCGGTATCTTGTGCTTTTTGCATTGCCTGGGGTAATGACTGTTCTCCCAACAAAGCACTAATAAACTGATTGTTGAAGTTCATACGAATGATGGGTAAGTTCTGATTCGCTTGCCAGATCGTTGCATACCTAGCACCTCTGGCAAAGGGAGCATATAAGGGGTTTTGTTCGTATCCCGATGCCGCTAAAACCGATCGACGAGTTGGTAAAGCCAAACCTTGTTTTGCCCATGCTTTCATGCCTTCGCTGCCAGTTAAGTAAGCAATCAATTTCCATGCAGCCTCTTTATGCTTTGCTTTGCGATTCATCACGTAGGCAACAGTGAACGCCATTGTTCCAGCTTTGCCATTGATTGTAGGAACTTCTGCTGTCGCAAAAGCAAGCGTTGGAAAGGTTTCTTTAAAGTAAGGAATGGCCCACGGGCCTTCAAGCGTCATGGAAACTTTTCCTTGACCCAACATTTCGCTACCTGAGGTTGCACCGACATCTGTTGGTTGAGCAGCGGTGCGATCGCGACGATATTGATCAATGACTAACTGCAAGCCTTTCAAGCTTTGAGGTTCAGCAAAAGCCGCATAACCATTCGGCTCGATCAGCTTCCCGCCAAAGGCTTTTAACACAAAAACTTGTCGTGCTAATTCGGGTGCAAGCCCAAAACCAACTTGATCCATTTTTCCATCATGATTCTGGTCGATCGTCAGCTTTTTAGACACTGCAATAAGCTCATCCCATGTTTTGGGTGGTTGCGCGATACCAGCCGCCGCAAATGCTTTTTTGTTATACATTAAGGCAAGCGTTGAGAAATCTTTGGGCAGGCCGTACAGCTTGCCGTTGCGCTTAAACGCATTGAGCATTGAAGGTTCAAAATCAGCCAGATTGAATGCAGGTGTAATGTAAGCATCCAGTGGTTCCAGTACGTTATATTGCATTAATAACGGGGCTTCAAGCGCATCCAAATAAAATACATCCGGAGCAACATCACCAATGAGGCGCGTTTTAATCACATCCATGTATTCGCTATTGATGACTTCATACTTAACGCGAATACCAGGATTTTTTGCCTCAAATTCTTGAATCACTTGATGCAAAAGCTTCGTTTCATTAGGATTACTTTGCCAACCGCTTAACGTGATAGTAACGGTTGAATCTTTTGGCTTGAGTGTATTTTGGCTATGCAAAAAAAGCGCTTGTTTACGACAGCTCGTTAACACGATCGCTCCAAGCAGCAAACAACTCCAGCCAAACTTTCGCAAACTAACTTTCATCACGCTTATCGCCGCATATTCAAGTCACTTTCTTTTTAATCTACAGCGCTATCTTCTTGTTACGCGAGCCAAAAAGATCTCTCCTACGATAGAGACAAGCTGAATGTCGAGAATGCCACCGATTCATGCGTCGAAATATTGAGGACTGTAGGCTGCGGCGGCAACTCAGGTACGATTGCAATGAGAAAACGTCGGTAAAAAGCAGGTGCCAAGCTTGGATGAGGTAAGCGGGATGGAACAGGCAGAAAAAGTGGCATGGCTACGCGAAAATACAAGCTTAGCTTCCTTATCAGAGGGCGCATTAGAGGCAATTGCCTTCGCAATTCAGGAAGACTCGGTGCAGGAAAATCGACGACTCGTTTTGGAAGATACGCCGCCCGACGCGCTGTACATTCTCAAGTCGGGGCGGTTAGAAAGCTACCGTACTAGCAAAACGGGACTGGCGAATGCAGTCAGTTTGCTGCCGGGAACGGTGCTGCACCTGAAGGAGCTAGCGTTAGACCAACCCGTAGAACAGACGGTGATTACGCTCAACGATTGCGTGGTGTGGAGCATTCCCAAAGCCGACTTTTTGGCGATCGTGCAGCAGCATCCCGAAATTACCCAAACGCTCTCGCGTCAACTCGCCACCGAACTCGATCAGGTGTCTGCCCAACTGGCCTACGAGCGAGAACGCCAAACAGCTCTGCGTCCTTATCTGTTGCCTAAAGTCCGGCGAGGCATCGTGGGTTCCAGTCGTTATGCTACCCGATTACGGCAGGAGATTAAGAAGGCAGCGGGTGATCGGCGATCGGTGCTGGTGTTTGGTGAACCGGGATTAGGGAAAGACAATGCGACAGCGCTGATTCACTTTGGGTCGCGCGATCGGCACGAGCCGATGATCAAAGTCAACTGCGACACCTTGCAAGCCAGTGGGTCTGAACTTTTTGGGCGGGTGGGTGGCAAACCGGGACTCATCGAGTGGTTGGGCGAAGGCACCCTGCTGCTGAACAACGTGCAGGAACTGCCAGCAGAGCTACAAAGCAAGGTCGTGCGGCTGCTAGAAACAGGCGAATATGACCCGGTAGGACGCGATGGTGAGTTGCCCCCAACACCGCGACAGTGCAACGCCCGCATTATGATGACCTCCGAAAAAGTGCTTCCACATCTGGAGCGTAAAGGGCTGGTTGGGCAGATTATTCGCGTCCCCCCTTTACGAGTCCGAAAAGCCGACATTCAAGCGCAGGTGGAATACTACCTCAGCTTATTGTGTCGGGCGCGGGGACTGCCGAAGCCCGGTGTGGCTCCAGAAGCGCTGCGGCGGCTGCAAGGCTACGACTTTCCTGGGAATCTCACGGAGTTGGAAAGCCTGGTCGAGCGGGCACTGCTGCAATCCGATGGGGCGACCGAACTGACCGAAGAGGTCTTTTGGGCAGTCAGCGGAAAAACCAGACGCTTTCGCGTGAATCTTCTCAACGCATCACCGAAGTTTCGCCAGTTCTTGCGGAGTCCCTGGTATCCCGATCGCATTAACTATGGCTTCACGCTGGGCTTTTTTGCTGTCGTGGTTGCCGTGCTGATGCTAGGGCCGCAAAGCCGCGATCGCAACATCGCGCTCAATTTTTTCTGGGCGTGGTGGTGGATGATCATTCTGGCAGCCTTCCCCTTTGTGGGACGGCTCTGGTGTTCGGTCTGCCCCTTTATGATCTACGGCGAACTCGCGCAGAAGTTCTCCCTCTGGCTCTATCCGCGTCAACTGCTGCCCTGGCCACGTCAGCAAGCCGAGAAATGGGGCGGTTGGTTCCTGTTTGGGATGTTCACCCTCATTCTGCTGTGGGAAGAGCTTTGGGACTTAGAAAACACCGCGTACCTATCCGGTTGCCTGCTGCTGCTGATTACGGCGGGAGCCGTCATTTTCTCGCTGCTGTTTGAGCGACGGTTTTGGTGTCGGTATCTGTGTCCGATCGGCGGCATGAATGGACTTTTTGCCAAGCTGTCGATGGTGGAACTCCGCGCCCAGCAGGGTATTTGTTCTGCCACCTGCACCACTTACCAGTGCTACAAAGGTGGCCCTGAAAAAGGTGAAGGTCAAGAAACAGGCGGCTGTCCCCTCTACTCCCATCCCGCGCAGCTTGAAGACAATCGAGATTGCGTGCTGTGCATGACCTGCCTCAAAGCCTGTCCTCACCGTTCTGTCGAGCTAAACCTGCGACCACCGGGTATCGAACTGTGGACAACGCACCAGCCGACCTATGCTGAGGTCTGCCTGCTGTTTCTGTTGTTTGGAGCGGTCTTTCTGCATCGCTTACCCGAAATCGAAGCGCAGTTTGGCTGGCATCTCCATCTGGATCACTTTGGCATTCACGCAGGCGTTTCGCTGTTGGCGCTACTGCTACCCAGCAGTAGCGCCCTCCTCGCCTACGCCGTGATCCAACTCTTGCAACACAACTGCAAGCCACGCCCCTTTCTGGAACTGGCGTATGGCTATTTGCCCCTCGTTCTGGGCACAAGTCTGGCACACTACTTCCGTCTGGGCTTGACAGAAGCCGGACAAATTGTGCCCGTCACCTTCGCCACCTTTGGCTTTGGGACGGCAAACCTACCGATCGCCATTGCAGACCCCGCTGTAATTGCCTTTTTGCAAAGCGTTACGCTGATTTTCTCGTTCTGGCTCAGCGTCGTACTCACCCAAAAAATTGCCCGTCAGTCGTTGCTCAGTCTTTTGCCGCAACATCTGGCAATGCTGGCGATTGGTTCCCTCATGTGGAAGGTGATTGTCGGTTGGTAAGACTTTGTCGAGTCTTGAACACTTATCAGAGAGTCTTGGATACTCGTCGGTGAGTCCTGGATACTCACTGGAGACTCTTTCATACTCGTTAGCGAGTCTTGGATACTCGTCGGTGAGTCCTGGATACTCATTGGAGACTCTTTCATACTTGTCAGCGAGTCTTAAATACTCGTCGGTGAGTCCTGGATACTCATTGGAGACTCTTTCATACTTGTCAGCGAGTCTTAAATACTCGTCGGTGAGTCCTGGATACTCATTGGAGACTCTTTCATACTCATTGGAGAGTCTTGCATACTCATCGGAGAGTCTCGGATACTCAGTGGGGCAATTCAACAGCAATCCGTTGATCGCGGCGGAGAGATTGAGTACAGCAAAACAGTGCGTTGACGTTTCGGTTTTTACGGCAGGCACAGAGCGGTGTAGGAGCACAGCCTTGCTTTAAACTAGCAGTAGCCGTTTTCAGGCATCGATCGTCCAGACTGGAGTATGGCAGGTAGTTCACACTAGCCAGAACCACTTCAACGTCTTGCTTGAGTCGATACTTACAGCCGCTTACAACCCTTAAACATGACAGCCATCGCCGCTACGATCGCGCCCCTCAGTTGGTCAGAGCTTGAAGCCCTGTCAGACTTTTCCGTCGATCCCGTCAATGGAGCCACCAACGCTCAAGCCCGCCTGCGCCTCTTTGGACAGTCGGAAGCTGATGTACGCGTCACCCTCTACCGCGATCATCATGCCTGGTGTCCCTATTGCCAGAAAGTGTGGCTGTGGTTAGAGGAGAAGCAGATCCCCTACCGCATCGAAAAAGTAACAATGTTTTGCTACGGGGAAAAAGAGCGCTGGTATAAGCGCAAAGTGCCGTCGGGAATGCTGCCTGCGATCGAGCTAGATGGTCGCCTCATCACCGAAAGTGACGACATTTTGCTGGCGCTGGAACAGGCATTTGAACCGCTGGCGTTTGGCATGAAACATCCCACCGTGCAGCCCTTGCGCTATCTGGAACGCTTGCTCTTTCGCTCCTGGTGCGCGTGGCTGTGCTATCCCGCTCGATCGACCCAGCAAGAAAACGGTAACCGCGAGCAATTTATCAGCGTCGTTGCCAAGGTGGAAGCAGCTTTAAGTGCGACACCTGGTTCCTACTTCCTGGAAACCTTCAGCACAGCGGATGTGATTTTCACGCCCTACGTGGAACGCATGAACGCCAGCCTTTACTACTACAAGGGCTACTCTTTGCGCGAAGACAATCCGCGCCTCTCTGACTGGTTTAATGCGATGGAAAGTCGGCCCACTTACCGGGGCACCCAAAGCGACTTCCATACCCATGTACATGACCTGCCACCGCAAATGGGAGGCTGCTGGGAGAACAATGAACCACAAACGAAAATCAACCAGTCTCGCGTTGATCACGGCCCCTGGGAAGGTCTCCCCGATGTCACCGCTCCCGAACCAGAGACCGCTAGGACTGAAGCGCTCTACCGGGTGCTCAAGCATCGTGCCAACATCATTCGCGTGAATCCTGCTAACGATGAGGTGATGGATATTGCCTTGCGTTGTGCTTTGACGAACCTAATGACGGGACAATTGTGTGCGCCTCCCCTGGATGCCGACGTGGCGCTCCGCTACTTGCGCGATCGCATCAGCGTGCCCCGCGATATGTCGATCTACGCTGCCAAGCGGTTGAGAGCAGCGCTAGAAACCACGGCTGCCCTTGCAGGCGATCGGCAAAGTACCCCCATTCCCATACAGCATCGCCGCGACCAAAACCCGGCTGAGTTTGCTAGAGTCTAAACCGCACGAAACAGGGAATCTCCAGTACATTCGACACTGTCACCCAAAACCGATCGCATTCTCGACTGCTATGAAAAATCAATTCTCAGACTCAATCAACCTCGATGCGTATTTCGAGCGCATTGGCTATAGTGGCGATCGCACTCCGACCCTTCAAACGCTTCAGGCTATCTGCAAGCATCACACAGAGACGATCGCGTTTGAGAATCTCAATCCCTTACTCAAACAACCCGTTCTTTTAGACATTCAGTCGATACAGCAAAAGTTGATCCACAAAGGGCGAGGAGGCTACTGCTTTGAGCAGAACTCACTGCTGCGAGCCGTGCTCATCGCACTCGGTTTTCAAATCACCAATCTCGCTGCCCGTGTCTTGTGGAACCTTCCCGAAGGCACGATCACACCGCTTAGCCACATGGTGCTTCGGGTTGACCTTAATAACGAGCTGTACATTGTTGATGTTGGCTTCGGTGGCGCTACGCCTACAACGCCCCTGTTACTCAAACCAGACCTTGAACAACCAACACCGCACGAACCGTTTCGCTTGCTTAAAACCGATGATGCTTACACGCTGCAAATCTTGATTGGTCAGGCATGGAAGTCAGTCTACTGCTTTGATTTGCACGTGCGACAACTACCCGATTATGAAGTGAGCAATTGGTACGTCTCAACTCATCCTGCTTCACACTTTGTCACTTCGCTCATGGTCACTAGACCAGACCCAGATAAGCGTAATGTCTTGCTCAATAATCAACTGACCGCCCATTATTTAGATGGCCGAACAGAGCGCCATCGTCTTGATACGGTAGAAGCACTGCGGGCCGCTTTGACTGATGTTTTTCATCTACAGCTACCCGCGATCGCGGGTATGGATGAAACCTTTCAACGGTTAATTGAGCCAGATGCTTGATGTCTTCGCCCTTGCCGCGACTGGCATTGAGCGCGATCGCCACTTCACGCGGTTGCCAATCACAGCAGTACGCAGGTAAGTTAATACTAAATTAAATTGAAGATGCGACACATTCTGTAGGGGCAAGGCAATGCCTTGCTTGCCCTTATGCAACGATTCATCTGTAGCGATTGTTGTTTAAATCGGTATTAAGACACACCGTTACAGTCAAAGCCTCGATCAATAGGATTTTGCCCTCTGCCTCCTGCCCTCTGCCTTCTAAACAGACAAAGCAAAAGCCCCAGACAATTTGCCTGAGGCTCTTACGTGACATCGTGAATCGTTATGCCGCCCGTTTCGGCGAGGTGGCTGGTGCTGTTGGCACCGTCTTGGCTCGTTTCTTCTCTTCTAACCGTCGAGATTGTTCCAACTGTTGAAGAGCAGACAGCATTTCCGCTTTTTTGAGATGCTTGTTCTTCCCGTGAGCATTACGCCATTTAATACCAGCTTCCTGGCACTGCTGCCGCAATTGTTCAACTGGGGAGAGCTTGCGCTTGGTGGACGAACCTGGTTCAGGTACCGTTACTTGATGTTGACTCGCTTGAGCCGCTTGATAGGTTCGCCAACCGGGAACTTGACTCATGCGACGATGCGTGTGGACTGCAAAGGCGCTAGCAAGGTAACCAATACTGAAAACTTCGACGGCAAGGGATGCCTGCGAGAAAAAGTATGACATTGGTAAAAACTCCTGAAGACATTAGGATGTGTCCCACCGTTCCCAGCGTGGTGAGGGGATGTAGCGCGTGCTGGGAGATAACACCGATCGTGCGTATCGCATTGGCCTTGAAAAGAATCGGGTTACGCGCATTGTAATGGAAGATCGTGGAATGATCGCGATCGCCTTTAAAGAAATCTTTAGATGCGGTCAAAGACTCGTGACATTACAGCGATCGAGTGACGGGTGTCGGGTGAAGATGGCTGTCGGCCTTTTATGAGCAGTAGCCCATCTTAAATCTAAAGAGTAGGGACGTTACATGTAACGTCCCTACAGAAAGAATTGCACCTTATTAAATCTGCATTCCTTAGTGGCTAGCCTGGGCAACTGCTTCGGCTTTGGGTGAAGAGAGGTCTTGAAAAATAATTCGGTCAGCCACTTGCTCTTGAGGTGGTTTGTTGGCAATTTTGGCTTGCCGATCGTTCTGCGGTTGATCGTGTTCCTGCTGCTGTGCGATTTGCTGCTGTTGATAGTGGTCTAATGCACGGGCGATCGCGGTTAGTCGTCGATTTTGGTCATGGCTAATCCCATCTTCTGTATTACCCAGTCCAGGGGCTTCCCAACGATTCCGGCGCGGGTTCCAGTAGGACTGTGTACGCGCCCAAAGTACCGCTTCTGAACCTGAAAGGCCGCGATCGCGCGCTTGCTTGAGCCACTCAATATATCCAGGTGTATCCAACGCGGCCAGTGGTGCCTGATTTGCCAGGTCAATGGCATTCAGTTCCTCCTCCAGAGAAAGCGTCAGGCGATGGGATGCCGCTCGTTGCCGAAGGGTGTCTGCCTGTGTCTGCAAACGCCGTAACTGCTTCTCGTCAGCCTCTTCAGGAGATTGAGCCGCGTGTTGATATGAAAAACTGCCCAGATTCCAAACGCCATTGCCCGGATCGGAGTGTCCGTAATAAGCACGGGTTTTACTGCCATCGGCGGTGCGAGTGCCTTCTGCATGACCGACTGTACGCGCCACTAAGGAATTTGAGCCACCGACAAACAGGTCTGATGCAGCCACTGTAGGAGCGGTTGCTTTGACGACTGGTGCTGGGTTTGAGGCTATGGTTGTTGCTTGCTTCTCCGGCACCGCAAAAGATAGCGCGATCGTGTCCTGCTTGCGATCGTCATCCTTGTTCGCCCCATCCTTGTTCGCCTCAGAAGGACTGGCGATCGTTGGCGTTGCGGCGGCTGGTTCAGAGTGACTCTGCTCGGTCTGAGCCACCGTGAAATCGAGGTTAATCGAGCCCTGAGCGTGTGCTGGCAGCATCCACGCCATCAGGATCAGCAACACCACAAAGGAACTCCTGAACCCAGGTTGCAATGGGATGGAAAGCCTATTTAAGACGTGTACGCAAAGCTTTAATGAGCGGCGATCGTGGGGCATATTCAGAGTGTTCCAGAAACACCAGGACTCGCGAAGGATGAACCGAGGAAGGCGGCACTGTTGAAAATTTAGTACAAATGTATTGCTTTGGCAAGATGCTGCGATCGATCAGAGCAATTAGCGTTAGCCACTTGAAGGCATCTTTAGCGCAATGAGCTTCTAGAAAGATCAACAGCCAGGTTGCACTCGCGTTACGCTTTCTACCAGATGTTTTTCGATCGCGCTGTTAGAATGCCAAGCCTATTGCCCTGGATACCGCAGCCAACGGATGATGGCTCCTTTACCTTTTTTTCCGAAGAGTTTGGCGAGGCGTTTCACAGTCGTCAGGGGGCGAAGGCAGAAGCATTTCAGAAATTTGCTCAGGCAACAGAGTTAGCGCAAAAAGCGCAGAAAAACCATGTGCGGCTACTGGATGTTTGTTACGGCCTGGGCTACAACACTGCCGCTGCTCTGGAAACGATTTGGGCTGTGAATCCCACCTGTCATGTAGCGCTCTACGGTTTGGAGTTGGATGCAACCGTGCCACAGGCTGCAATCGCCCCTCCCCTTCTCGCTAGCTGGTCACCCACGGTACAAACGGTTTTGCAGCAAATAGCACAAACCCATACCTGCATCACACCGCGCCTGACAGCGACTCTTCTCGTTGGAGATGCACGCCAAACCATTCAAACTCTTTGCCAGCAAGTATTTCAGGCCGATGCTATTTTCTTTGACCCGTTTTCACCGCGCCGCTGTCCGCAGTTGTGGACGATCGAGTTTTTTGCACTCGTCGCACGCTGTTTGGCCCCCGATGGCAGGCTAGCTACGTATTCCCGCGCCGCCGCAGTACGATCGGCCATGCAAGCCGCAGGACTAGCGATCGGCACCATTCCACTCAGCGCAACCCATCTCCCTCATGAGTGGTCGCAGGGCACGATCGGCAGCTTTGATCAGCAAACGCTGCCAACCCTTGCACCGATGGAACAGGAACATCTGCAAACGCGTGCAGCCATTCCCTACCGCGACCCCACTTTGAGCGACCCAGCGGACGTGATTCTGGAGCGTCATCAGCAAGAGCAGGCGCTATCCCAACTGGAATCGACCTCAAACTGGCGACGACGGTGGCAGATTCAATAGAAGTGGTCAACGATTGGCGATCGGACTAAGAGTTTTGAGTTTTGAGTTTTGAGTTTTGAGTTTGAAGAGAAGTCTACGGCTGAATGTGAGTTGAATCTCCGTATCTCCCCTGCCCCCCTGCCCCCCTGCTCCCCCTACTCCCTGCCCCCTATAACGTCAACGACTGTGCATTCGTATCAATCAACTTCGCCAGATCCTTCAAGAAGGCAGCGGCATGAGCACCATAGGCGACGCGATGATCACAGGTCAGGTTCACCTGCATCTGCCGTTTCACGCCCAGCATTCCATCATCAGTGGCTACAACGGTCGGAATGGACGCGCCGACTGCCAGAATCGCACCCGTGCCAGGAGGCAGAATCGCATCGAAGCGATCGACCCCAAACATCCCCAAATTGGAAATGGTAAAGGTGCCAGAGTTATATTCCACAGGTTGAAGCTGCTTTGCTCTAGCGCGATCGACCAGATCCTTCCAGATGCGTGATAGGGTGTAGAGATCCGCCTGATCCGCGTTTTGCAGTACAGGGGTAATTAAGCCGCCATCTTCCATTGCCACGGCCACCGCGACATTAATTGCCGATGGGTAGGAAATGCTCTGATTGACGTAGCTAGCATTCAGCAGCGGGTGCTTTTGCAGCGTGACCGCAACAGCTTTTGCCAACAGCGCCGTCATGGTCACGCCTTTAGACTTGACTTGCTTGTAAAGCTTATCCAGATTGTCGGTCGTGATGGTGTAGCCAACGTGATAGGTTGGCACCTCCAGACTGGCAACCATGTTCCGCACAACAGCGTTTTGCAAGGTTGTGAGCGGCACTTGCTGTCCTGCAACGGCTGGAGCTACCGGAGCCGCTGCGGCTACTTTTGGCACAGGTGGGGTAACAGAGGGTGGGGGCGGTGGGGGCGATGTGGGGGCTTTCACCGCAGGCTTACCCACCGCTGCTTCCACATCCTCTGCCACAATCCGTCCGTGAGGGCCACTGCCTCTTAGAGTCGCCAGGTTAACTTTCAGTTCTTTTGCCAGTTTACGGGCACGAGGAGAAACAACGGTACGACCGTTTGAGGGGGTTGAGCCCCCATTTTGAGTGGCAGTGGGTGCAGCGACGGCAGCGACAGCTTCTTGCTTGGTATCTGCGATCGCGCCTGGAGTTTCGACAGGGGCAGCTTGCGCTTTACCAGAGGCTTGCTGCTGAGCCGTGGCGATTTCGGCCTCGGTTTCGGCAATCAGAGCGATCGCGTCGCCGACAGGTGCCGTTTCGCCTGCTGGAACGACGATCGCGCCAAGATAGCCCTCGTAGAAGGACTCCACATCCATATCCGCTTTATCAGACTCAACCACAACAACAGTTTCGCCCTTTTCAACCTTATCGCCAGGTTCTTTAACCCAGGACACAATTTTGCCCTCGGTCATGGTGGAGCTAAGCGCAGGCATGAAGACTTCGTAAATCATGGAGTGAGTTCCGATCTGAAATGTAAGTGAAAGCGTTTAAGAGCGGTCAGCGGCCAGCGGTCAGCTTCATTGCCGCACCTCTACTGACTAGTGATCACTACTTTGGCATAGTGTCAAAGGCACTGATCACTACTCTGACACAGCGGCAAAGACGCATGATGTGTCTGACTATGCATTCGTAATCATGTGCAAGCAGTTTACAGTTAACAAATTCAGGACTGACCCATGTTGACTATAACCGTTGCCTATAACCTCGGAGGTTTGAGCTGCTGCATCTGATCACTATGCTCGGTTTCTGGATAAAACCTCCGAGGTTTGCGGTTAGCGAATGATCAGACGGCACCTCGAATGGCTTCAACAATGCCGTCGCGGAGCAAAATTTCAACCTGCATTTTTTCAATCAGGTTTTCGCCCGTTTCTACGCGGAAAATGCTGTCTATTTGACCCTGCTGGACTTCTTGATCTAGCTCTAGCATCTGGACTTGCTGAAGCTGCTGCAAAATTTGATTTTTTTGCTCCAGAAATTCGCTTTTCTTCTCATTGACCTGAATCTGAATGCTGTCGATTTGTTGCAGTGTTTCAGGGCCAGGAGGTTTGAGGCTTTGCTTCTGAATTTCAGCAATCATACGCTGCCCCTGCATTTCAAGCTGTTGAAGCTGGTTGTCAAGCTGGTTGAGCTGGGCTTGTAGCTGTTGCTGTGCGTCTTCTTTCCAGCGAGCGGTCACGATCGCCTTCACATTAACCGTGCGCTTTAGCAGCAGATGAGATTGGGAAACATCCATAAACTTGGGTCAGGAAAAAGGTTGAGGAGTTAGAGTGCGTTCGTTGGCAAGAGCAGTGTAAGACAACCGTGCTGCACCCATACAGTACATTCCACACAGTGCATTGCACCAAACAAGTGCGCTGATGCCACCCATTCAGCCATCACTATTCATTCAAGACTAGGCTTATACCTGCCAAACTACCCAACGAACATCTCGTTAATCATACCCTGGTAGCGTTCCGTCACCACATTCCGCCGGATTTTTAGCGTTTGTGTCAGCAGGCCATTTTCAATTGAAAACGGTTCCAGAATGAGCCGAAACATGCCGATGCGATCATCTGCCCGATAGCCCGGACGATTCTGCACCTCGCGAGTGAGTTCTTGACGAATGAGATCTTGCACGGGTTTGCTGTCAAGGGTGAGGGAAGAAGAGTTTTGAGTTTTGAGTTTTGAGTTTTGAGTTGCTTCTGACTCCTGACTCCCGGCTCCTAACTCCTTTCCGCTGACCGCTGACCGCTGACCGCTGACCGCTTCCGGTAGCTCCAAAGCCTTATTCTGTGCCACCGCCCATTTCTGCAACGCTTCTAAATTCGGCACAATCAGCGCGCCCAGCACTTTCTGATCTTGCCCAACCAGCATGATCTGATCGATGTAGGAGCTACGGAGACAGGCATCTTCGATCGGTTGAGGTTCGATATTTTCGCCGCTGGTGAGGACGATCGTATCTTTTGCCCGCCCGGTAATAATCAGGTCATCATGCTCAGTCACCCAACCCAGATCGCCTGTATTAAACCAACCATCGGGGTCGATCGCCTTTGCCGTTGCTTCAGGGTTTTTGTAATATCCCTGCATCACCTGCGGGCCGCGAATCAGCACCAGACCTTGCTTGTAGAGGGGTACTGGCTGGCGTGTTTCAGGCTCAACAATGCGCGTTGCGGTATCGGGTAGGGGTTGCCCATCGCCACCACGAATGTTGCGCCAGGTGCGACGGACGTGGGTAATGGGAGCGGTTTCGGTCAAGCCATAGCCACCCAAAATTTCAATACCCACCACTTCAAAAAAGTCTTCTAGGTGTTCGGCGATCGAACCACCGCCACTAACCAGAAACTTGACTTCACCACCAATCCCCTCACGGACTTGACGGTAAACCAGGCGATCGCCCAATTGATGGGGAGCCCACAGGACGGCTGCTTGAATTGCTGCTGCGAGTCGTTGGGCGATCGACGGCTTGAGATTTTCCAGGCTCACGCCGTGCAGAATCCGCCAAGCCGCAACGTAACGATGGCTCAGGTTAAAAAAGAGCTTTACCAAGCGCTGCTTTTGGGGGGGCTGATCCCGAAACTGCTTTTGTACCCCTTCGTAGATGGATTCCCACAGGCGCGGCACTGCCACCATGTAATTGGGCTTAAATTCCTTTAAGTCCTTTTTGACATAGCGGATGTTAGTATACGCCTGAGTGCAACCGTAAGCGAAGGTAAAGTACTCAAAGGAGCGTTCGTAGCAATGCCAAATCGGTAGAATGCTCAACACCCGTCCAAGCTGCGGATTCACGACCGCAGAAGCACCACTAATCTGAGACAGCAGATTGCTGTGGCTCAGCATCACCCCTTTGGGCATACCAGACGTGCCAGAGGTATACATCAGCGTTGCCAGCGCATTGCGCTCTAGCTGCACAGGCTGAAGCGGTTGCCCCGCGCCTAAAGCCATCAACTGCGAAAAGTTCAAAATTTTCAGGGTGCCGATTGATGGTGGCGTTTCGTCCGTTAGCAGCACAATGAACCGAAGTGGTAGCGCTTCCAGACCTTGCGCAAGCTTCTTCAACGTTGCCTGGTCTTGCACCACTAACGCCGTACTGTCGCTGTTCGCCAGAATAAACAGCAACTCTTCCCAATCGGCCTGAGAACCACGCACCGCATTAACCGCTCCTGCACCCATGATGCCTTGATCAGCCACAATCCAGCGCGGGTTGTTATCCGAAAACAGCGCGATGTGATCACCTTTCTGCACACCCAAGGCTTGCAACCCTGCCGCAAACTGCTGCATCTGCTGATAAAGTTCAGCATAGGTTAGCTTCACGACGGGCTGGGCGTGTGGGTCACACACTGCTGTCTGCTGGCTAAAGCGCTGTACCGCGATCGCCCACATCTCCGGCAGCGAATTTGCCTGACTGTAATCCAGTCGATTCAGGGCCTGACGCTCCTGGGCAGTCGTAGAAGCTGTGTGGGAACGATTCATCGCGTAACTCCTAAAGCTTTGACATCATCTTATGACCTGATCGGCCGATCGACGACTGAGGTTATACCGTTTCTTGGAATGTCATCTTCTTAAAATGTCATGGCTGGTGATTGCTCACTCCAGCATCCTAAGGCCACACATTTGCCAGCATCTACTCATAGCCTGGTGCAAACACACAAACTGGTCGATCGCGCCATCAAGCTGCCACGAGTAGAAGGTAAGATTAAACCAGCTTACAGCAAGGCTTTCAGGAGGCAGGAGGTAGAAGGTAAAAGGTAGAAACAACTCAAAACTCAAAACTTCTCTTCCCCGCTCATGCATCAACATTCCGCCAACTGCCATCATGCCGCGATCGACCCACAGACCAAGCAAACGCAGCTAACGATCGCCGTTCTGTTAATTGGTAGTTTTGCCGCTGCCGAACTGATGGTCGGTGTGACCAGCGGCAGTTTAGCGCTTGTGGCAGAAGCAGGGCACATGGCATCAGATAGTCTGGCGTTGGTGCTGGCACTCGTTGCGACCCGTCTCGCACAGTCGACACAACCTAGTTTGCTCAGCGATTCACTCGGCAGCATCACAGCAGACTCACCATCAGAGGCACAACCACAAACCGCCTGGGAAACTTGGGCTGCATTAGTCAACGGGCTAGGACTCATTGCGATCGCCCTGTGGATTGGTTGGGAAGCGCTACAACGTCTGCAAAGCCCTCCGGACGAGATCGCTAGCCTGCCCATGCTCATTACAGCAAGCGTTGGTCTAATTGTGAACAGTATCAACATCGCTCTTCTGCATCGCGGCAGTCAGTATGATCTCAACCTGCGAGGAGCCTTTCTGCACGTGCTGGCCGATGCCATGAGCTGCATTGGGGTTATTGTTGCTGCGATCGCCGTCGCCCTGCTGCACTGGTTCTGGGCAGATGGAGCAATCAGCTTAGCGATCGCTGCCATGATTCTGTTCGGCGCGGTGCCGCTGGTCGTGAGAAGTGCATACAGCTTAAGCAAGGAGGTAGAAGCCAGGGAGCAAGAAGCTGAATAAAGCGTCGAGAGTCAAGCTTAAATCAGCACTTCCAACAGAAAGACGCCGAAGCGTTCTCAGCACTCGACGCTCAACACTTAAAACGGTTCCTCTCATCCCAATCTCCTCAAGACCGTATAAAACTTTAGACATTAGGGCACTCTATGAGAAGGAGTGTTTACAATTGAACTGTCTGTATAGCGTGTACTGGATGACCACTTTGTATTGATCTTTTGACCTTTGAGGTTTTTTTGCTTTAAAGGAGGCAAAAGCGGTCTTTTGCGATCGAACACGCTCAACGCTTCATTTACAGACTGTTTAATCCCTTCATAAACGCCATGCACCTACGATGACTGCTCTCACATAGCCTGTACGCTGCTTGCCAGTCGAAACTTCATGGAAAACGACTTACTGACATCAGAACTGAGAGGACAGCGCACACTCGCCACAGTAGTGTTTACCGATTGTGTTGGGTTTAGTGCCAGGATGTCTGTCGATGAAGACCATACCCTTGACTTAATTCGCCGCGATCTCAAGTACATGAAGCAGTTGTGCAGCCAGTACGAAGGACGCGTCTTAAAATCCACTGGTGATGGCTTGCTCATGTGCTTTATCAGCGCGGTCAAAGCCGTCGAGTGTGCAATGGAGATTCAAAAAAATCTGACCGAAAAAGTCGCTCAACTTGCGCCTGAAGATGCACTTGAACATCGCATTGGCATTCATTTGGCAGACATGTTCATTACAGAAACCGACGTAATGGGCAATGGCGTAAACATCGCGGCACGTCTACAAACGGAAGCAGAACCAGGCGGCATCTGCATTTCTCAAACCGTCTTTGATGTGATCAAAGCCAGCCTACACGTCGAAAGCGACTACCTTGGCCCACGCGAACTCAAAAACATTCGTGAAGTCGTGCCGGTCTATCGGATTCTGATGTCGCCAGAATCCAAGGTGCTAAATCCACACCTCGTTGCGATTCGCAATCTGGAGCAAAGCCGCAACCTGCTTCGCGTTAAAAAGCTTTTATTCTACGCTTGTAAAAACAGTTGGGAGAGCGATCACAACAAGCTGAATTTGCTGAATCTTGCGGATCAGATTCAAGAAGTGATGCTGCTGGCACCGACACCAGAGCGCCTTAGATTTTTTTTGGATGCCGCTGTTAGAACCCTCAGCAAGCCCGCCGAATACTCTCTAATTGCAAACATCATTGTCAAAGAAGTCAGCCGCCTGTACCCAACTGCAGTCGATCGCGATGAGGATCCCACCTGCTACAACCTGACACCAGAGAATCTGTCATCGCCTCAGTCGATCAATGCCCTTTACGAAAAGCTTGCCGCCGAACTCGAAGCCACTGGCAACGGTACCCGCATTAAGAAACTTGCTTTTTATGTCTGTAAACGGCGCTGGGAGAATGATCAGAGTCAGTTAGATGGGGTTCGTCTGCAAGACTTGATTGCAGAGCTGCATCAATCCATGCCAACGCTGGAACGGCTCACGATCGCGATCGATAGCTTCGTTCAAACGCTCAGCAAGCAAGCCGAATACTCACTCATCGCCAATGCTATTACCAGTAAACTCAAGCGGCTTTATGACGCATCGACACCAGAGTCTGCAACAGCTCAGCCTCAACCACCACAAGCGTTAGCACCGTTAGATGCCTCACCCCCTTCCACAGAGCCGACCACGCTGTATGCGGCGATCGCCCATAGCCTGGAGCCAGAGCCAAATCTCCTGCGGATTAAAAAATTGTTGCTTTACGTCTGCTGCCGCCAATGGGAAACCGACACCAGCAAGTTGGAACAGTTGCCTCTAGAAAGCCTGCTGCAAAACGTGCATCAAATGACGCGCACCGTCGAGCAACTCGAAACGGCTATGCAAGCTGTGGTCAAAACGCTGAACAAGCAGGATGAATACCGCGCGATCGCCCAGATAATCGTTGCCAAGCTGGAGCCGCTCTACCCTAGCTATCAGACTGCACCAGAGCCACCACCCAACGACGTAGCAGAGACCGCTTTTGAGGTTGCAGCAGTAGAACAGCCGATGGTAGTAGAAGCCAGCGATCGAGTGATTGCCATTTCATCTCCCTCTCCATCCCAAAACGCTTCCCTGAACTTGTTCGATTTTCGGCTCGGCATTATGAAGTATGCCAACCCTCTACAAGCAAAAATTTTGCTCTTCTCCGCACTACACGAACCGTTTGATTTCACCCATCAAGCCTGGAGCACCCTGAAACAGCATGACTTGGATAGCTTGTTGAGCCATGTCCTGAGCCTTTGCAAAACCTACACGGATCTAGAAGCTTGCCTTTTTGGCGCTGCACGCCGATTGCCAGAACCAGAAGCAATGGTGCAAACGGCCGAAGCGGTGATCAAATGCCTCCGTACCTACTACCTGTACAGCAGCACGCGGCAATTGGAGGCTCTTACCGACCCGACCCAACTCAAACTTGATGACTTTGAGGAGACGACCTTAGAATTTGCCAGCATTGCGGATGAAGAGGACTATACCTGCCAACTTTTGCCGCCAGCCTCTGAGCCAACTGGCATTTTTGATGGGTCTACACCAGAGGACCATGTACCCCTTCCAGCTACTTCGATCGTCGAAACTAACCGCACGATCGCACCCGCAACCAGTTTGCCCTCTGTCTCAACAGCCGTGGACTAAAAGTGGCTCAAGCTGCAAACCGTAAGTCGTAAAAACCAATGGGCACACTAGGCAGATAACCAGACCTTTCCTTCCGAACACTGCGCGCAGTCACGCCGTTCAAGCTGTTGGAGAACTAGACTGCTGGCACCATCAGCAAACACCTTAGAATCGCTGGAACGACACATACGATGGATGCGATCGAGCTACTGCAACGCTACAGAGCAGGCGAAACCGACTTTCGAGGTGCCAATCTCTGTGGCGTTGATCTAGGCGGAGCTGACCTGATTGGCGCAGACCTCACAGGTACTGATCTGCGTGGAGCAAATTTGGTTTTGGCTTACCTCAATCGCGTGAACCTGAGCAAGGCAAACTTGATCGGCACTCGTCTTAGCGGTGCCAATTTGAGTCAAGCTGACCTGATTAACGCCAAACTACGCGATGCCGACCTCCACGGTGCGATCCTCTACGGTGCGGATTTGCGGGGGGCCGATATTACCCTGGCAACCCTTCTTGATGCCAACCTGATTAGTGCAGATCTGCGCAGCGTGAACTTAGGCAGCGCAAATCTCCGGGGAGCCTGTTTGCGGGGTGCCAACCTGCGGTACGAGAAACGCTGCTACGACGGTGCTAACTTGCGTGGGGTTGATTTACGCCATGCCGACCTGCGAGGTGCCAATCTCAATGGTGCAGACCTGACCAAAGCCGATTTGCGCCGTGCCAACTTGACTGAAACCAGTCTGCGAGAAGCCAACCTTACGGAAGCCAATCTGATCGGAGCCACGCTACAAAGTAGCTTCCTGACCGATGCTGTTCTCGTTGACGCAGATCTCAGTCAAGCCAATCTGACGAACGCCAAGTTGGAACGCGCCAACCTTACCGACGCAACCTTAAAAAACGTCAATCTGACGGAAGCCAACCTGACCCAAGCTACGTTAAGTAAAGTCAATTTTGCTTACGCAATCATGCGACGAGCTCGGTTTAATCGAGCAGACTTGAGTCGAACAACCTTGCATCATGCTGACTTGACCGAGGCAACCCTCATTGAAGCCTATCTTGGACGTGCTGACTTGCGCGATGCAAACCTGACTGATGCAAATCTGGCAAAAGCGGAACTAAGTAGCGCTAATTTAATTGGAACTAACCTTCAAGGCGCAACATTACCCGATGGGTCAACGCACGAATGATTGCCCGTTATCCTCTGCTCTCCGTATTCTTTCCTGCCCGTAAAACCGATGAGGCAGAAAGTTCAGTAATCTCTCCTGCTCCTAGACGTTCATCCCTTCAAATGTTAGGGAACGATGGGTATAGTTGAAAGCCACTCCTCAAAGGCCCTGAGGTTCGACTGAGGTTTGGCAAGAGTTCTACGGTGACACACGGGGGACAAAGGCTCGGAATGATACACCCTGATAATCGGTTGTTTTGTCGCCTTGACGGTGAAACTGTTGCAGCACGAGAGCAGCGGCGCATGTTGGCGATCGCAGAACTGGGACTACTCGATCTGGGGCAAGTTGCTGTCTTTGATGAAGCAACTCAGGTAGCTGCACACTTCTTAAACACGCCTGTTTCTGTCCTGAGCTTAATGGATCAGCACAGCCAACACTTCAAGTCCTCTACAGGACTGTCCCGGCTAGGGCTAATGAACGAGCTGGCAACATCGCGTCAATTACCGCGCAGTGAATCGTTTTGTACGCATGTGGTGGATAGCCATCAAGTGTTGGCGATCGAAGACACGTTTACCCATCCGGCCTTTGCAAACAGCCTGTTAACCCAGCAGTACGGCGTCCGGGCGTATCTCAGCGTGCCTCTAACAACGTCCGTGGGGTTCTGTATTGGTACATTGGCGGTGATGGACTTGAGACCCCACCTCTTTACTCACAAAGACATTGAGTTTCTAGAGCTGACTGCTCGCTGGAGCATGAGCGAATTTGAACGCCAGCAAACCCTAAAACAGCAGGCAATCTTGCCAACGCTGGACAAGAGTAGCGTGCGCAAAAGCGTTGCCAAAGTGGCTGATATAAAAGTCTCTGACCATACCGCGACAACGGACCTTGCCAGCACCACGATCGCCAGCCAACTAAAAGTGGAGTTACTAAGCCAATTGACACAAGAGTTGTGCACACCCCTCACTTCAGTCATGGGGATGGCTAGCGTACTCACCCGCGAAATCTACGGCCCGCTCACCAGCAAGCAAAAGGAATATCTAGGGATTATCCACCATAGTGGACAATACTTGCTATCGCTGGTCAATGAGATCTTAGAACTCTCAAACCTCAAAGACAGCAGCCAGTTGCAGCTTGTCTCCGTCGATATTGAAATGTTGTGTCAGCAAGCAATTAACACCCTGACTCAAGCAGCCCATCGCCGCGAACAACAAATTTCCCTATCTGTAGAACCGGGGCGACGAATCTGGCTCTTAGACAAGGACAAAGTCCGGCAAATGCTCTACCATCTGGTGTTTAGCGTAATTCACGCCTCCAATGCTGGTAGCATTATTCGCATTCATGTGTCTCATCGCAACAACAATCTCATTCTGTCCGTATGGGTGTCGCATCCCTGGCTTGGAGAAGGTCTCCCCTATCCAGAGGTCAATGCTCAGGCTGCGGCACTTCCCTTGCCATTACCGATCGCATACAGCACCGACTTAGACAGGCCGACAGGTTACCACTCGTCTCATTCAGCACTCAATGATGAGGTATCTCTGAGAAGCACCGCAGCGAAAACGGCAACTGCCACCGAGCGCCTTAATGTGGTGTTAGAAGAGGCAAAGACCCCGTCCAACCGAAATCTTGGCTTACTGCTCAGCCGCCATCTAGCTGAAATGCACAATGGTCAAATTACAATTCAGAACACCTCTGAAACTGGCTATCGCTATGTCATCAGCTTGCCTCAAAAGACTGATCAGCCTGACACAATAAACGGGTTTACCCCCTGATCTCAATACCCCTAGATGATCCGGCACAGTGCAACTGCTATTTGGCCTCACGGCTACTTCACTGCGGTTGCCTTTTATACAAGTCAGAAGTGATTCAATCAGGCGAACCACCAAGCTACGTAAGCATCGCAATCAAGCCATGCAAAGACGCTAGCTTTAGCATCCAGCCCAACGTCGCTGGAGCGTGCAGTGGGATAACCTCTTCAGAACCCAAAAGCGTTGTGGTTAAGGGGGCTTTCACCCCTTCTGTCGTGCTAAACAGGTTGGAGCCGCAGCTCTTCATTTTTTTGAACTGATGCGCCACATGGCTTCTAGCATGGCAATCTGTCGTTTCAGCAGACGCGATCGCTGGCACGCACGATACCGCTTGTAGCCCAGCGCTAATAGAGACACACTAAGCGCTACAGCAACAATCACGCTCCCAAGCATCGCATCGTTGGGGATGCTATTTGCTGAAGGGGCGGCCTGATTTGGCAAGCTGGCGGGTACAGATGATGTGGCGCTTGGAGCTGAAGAAGAGGAGTTTGGCATGAAAGATCCATTGGATGAGGGGCAAGCATCACAGCATTCATCAACCAATGCAACGTGTGGCTGGGCTGATGAAACACTTGTCTACTTTTCCACACCAGCGCACTGCAATTCCGCAACGAATATTAGGTTTGCCGAGAAATTCACAACATTCGCCCAAAAATTTACCCAAGGTTGACAGAGCTGTTCTGATTTAGTACAATTGAACTATAACCTCATTACTCCTTTACAGGTTTAAGCTCCCACCGACCTCCGGGGGCTTATTTTTTTATCTCATCGTAGGTTGCTCTCAAGACGTGATTAGCTGAGGGTCATGGTGATAATTACACCCATCAGGTAATGCCAATTTGAATTGAAAATGCGACACATCCTGTAGGGGCAAGGCAATGCCTTGCCCCTACCCACCGATTGATCTGTAGCCGTCATTCTTTAAATCGATATAAGCCTTTTTCTAGTGGTGACGTCAGTGGTTGAGTTGGGGATTGAAGTTGGTAGTTAGAGTTGGGCTAAGCAAAGCTACAGTCTCCAAAAGCTGCTTGTCTCATGAACTGTCCTATGTGCTCAGTTAGTAGCCTGCTGTTGGGTGAACCCTAATGAAAGACTGTGTAAACCTTGCGCCCATACTCACAGAAGGCGCTCACAGCAAAAGGGCATCACAGCAAGAGGGCCAATTAGGAGGGCGGCTACGTTGCTGCAAGTCGCTAAAGTTTAAGCTTGAGGTTAAAGCATTGGCAACTTCGGTTAAACTGGCAACGCTTGTAGCTGATGATACGGCTTTCTCTACTACCCATTCACCGCTTATTTCCCCACTAGCGCTATGTCAATCAAAAACCTTGTTTCTCTCGGTTTGCTAGTCTTCTTGCCGATTTCCATTGTGGCAGAGTCTCTAGAGTGGGATGCTTTAGTGGTTTTTATTACGTCTGCTATCGCGATTGTGCCACTAGCCATTTGGCTGAGCACCGCAACTGAGGAAGTTGCCGTAGCAACGGGGCCATCAATTGGCGGGCTGCTGAATGCCGTTTTTGGCAATGCCACCGAGTTAATTATTGCGCTATCCGCTTTAAAGGCAGGCTTGGTTGACATCGTTAAAGCCAGCATTACAGGGACGATTATCAGCAATTTGTTGTTGGTTATGGGGCTATCCATGTTTCTGGGTGGTTTGCGCTATAAGGAGCAAGAATTTCAGCCGATCGTGGCGCGGGTGAATGGTTCGACGATGACGCTTGCAGTGACGGCAATTGTGCTCCCGGCGATGGTCATTTCAACCTCAAATGTCGTGGAGCAGGTGACTGTGAATCGCCTTTCAATCACAGTGGCGATCGTGCTGATTGTGGTCTATGCACTCACGCTGTTATTTTCCTTAAAGACTCACAGCTATCTCTACGATGTAGGAGTCGTCGAGCTAGAAGCCGAACAAGGAGATGATGCCAGTGCCCCTGCAACCTTGCATCACCACAAACCCAACTTACCGCTTTGGATCGGAGTGCTGCTGGTAGCGACGATCGCCGTCGCGTTTGAATCTGAGATTTTTGTTGGCGCAGTGGAAGAAGCGACAAAAGGGTTAGGGCTAACACCACTGTTCACAGGCGTGATCCTGCTGCCGTTAGTCGGTGGAGCCGCAGAGTATGTTACAGCGGTGCGCGTTGCGATCAAAAATAATATGGATCTCTCCGTATCTGTGGCAATGGGATCAAGTTTGCTGGTGGCACTACTCGTTGCGCCCATTCTGGTGTTAGTGGGTCAGGCGATCGAGCAACCAATGGATTTAAGCTTCAACCTATTTGAAGTTGTTGCCATCATTATCGCAGTCGCACTGGCAAACCTTATCAGTCTCGACGGGCGCTCCAACTGGCTTGAGGGCGTGCTGCTGCTGGCAACCTACGCCGTTTTAGGAGCTGCTTTCTACTTCCATCCAGCGTAGGAAGAAGCAGGGCAGCGTTAGTGAAACCCAACCAAAGCAAGTTCGGCGTTGGTTTCCACCCCGTTCGACTAAACCGACCGCAAACGATCTGTCAGCCCAGCAGGCTCTCTACCTTTTACCTTTTGCTTTTTTGATCCAAAAGCCTAAAACGCTTGCAGCAACGATCGCGCCGCCGATCTCAGATGGTTCAGGGACAGCCGCGACACCTGTACTGGGGGGAGGTGGTGCAGGTATATCAGCTGCGTTGATGTACGAAACAGTCCCAACTTGTAACCCATTCTCGCTAGCGGAACTACCGATTGCACCAGCGTAAAATGCATCTTTGTAGATACGAAAACCGAGCGCATTTTGGGGTGGTTGGAATAGGGACGGTACGACAAGAAAATCTAGCCCAGTCAATTTACCATTTGTAAAAAGAGCAGCTGGATAGTCAGGCTCATATACCTTGTCACCATAATTCAAATCGTTTTTTTCGGTATAGATATTGTTTAGAAAGTTGAATGTAAGAGTCAAATCTCCTCTTGAAGCAGAGGCATATTGTTCGCTGCTAGTTTCTATTACTCCAATGGAGCTGTAAGGTGTTAAGACATCGGTGTCATAGGTGAAACTACCTTGCTCAGTCATACCGCTGAGCAAACCCTGTACTTCGTAGGCATTGCTAGTAATTTGAACAGTAAAGTTATAAGTGACTCCAAAGGCGTAAGCGGGTTTGTCTCCTGTTAAAAGTCCAACAGTGATCAGGCCTGCGATCGCTGCCCAGCGTAATGTGGCTGTCTTGTTAGGTGTAGGCTTTCGTAGAATAGGCATGGCTAATCAGATGCTTTGATGCGAAAGGCTTGACACAATCACAATGCTTGTTGAAAGGAGAGCAATTACCCAGCAGTACTTGTTCTCTTAAAACTTGCGACGATATACACCTACACGCGTAAGAAGAGTTGCTTTTTGGTGACTTAATCAGTACTGCATTCAAATTGAAAAATGAGAACCATTCTTAAAGACACTTACAGTGCTCAGGGATTTAAAGATAATCTGTAGAATTACTGGCTGAAGGTCTACTGCAACAGCAAGTACACGCCACATTTGTAAACTAACTAATTCTTAATCGCGTTGCCTAGTGCGATTACGGAGACTTTATTAAGCGCGTCTCTGCCAAAAGCAAACACTTGCCTGACAAACGCTTGAACGACATGGATTTACGAGAGCTTGTTAGTTCCCTGCCTTGAATTTGCGTGCGAATGCCTTATAAAGACTGCATAAAGTAAGCAGGATTGGGAAACTTATAGCAATCACAAGCTTGCAGCACTAGATGACTAACCCTCATCTCCTCGAACTTTCTTCCGTAGAGACACGGGGAACCAAACAAACGTTTTCTCTCACTTGAGGGAAGCAGCTTAAAGCGTATGGCAGGCAATAGACGGGGAAGGAAGCTGATTGGCTAACAAAACGCCTGAAACTCTTTGAATCTCGTAAGTTGGGCAAAGCCGTTCCGACATGCCAGAAAAGCGTTAGCCTAATCCAGCCAATCTTGATTGGCGTTGGGGTTCATGCCGTTCAACCCAACCGACAACAAAAGACCTCTCATACCAATTTGAATTGAAAATGCGACACATCCTGTAGGGGCAAGGCATTGCCTTGCCCCTACCCACCGATTGATCTGTAGCCGTCATTCTTTAAATCGGTATCAGACACACAAGTTTAAGCGCTCAGTCGCATTACAGCACGACGGCCTGTAATGCGACTGAGCAGTGCTTTAAAGCTTCTTTGCTCGTGGCTTATCCGCGCTGAACGGCAACGCGATCGCACCAAGTTCACTTAAGGGACTCAAGACAGCTTGCAGTCCCTTAAGTGGATGAACGACTCGTTGACGCTTCCATGTAGCCACTCCCTACCTATCCTTTTGATCTGGGCCAACCAATAGCTCAATGACGATCGCCATAAATTGATCAATATCTGTCGGTTTTATCAGTGTGCGCTGAAACCCTGCTGACAAAGTTTTTAGACGCGACTGCTCATCGGCAAAACCTGTAATCGCTATAGCCGGGATCTGGGCAGTCGCTTCTGCTGCCAACGCCCTCACCTGACGAAGCAGTGTGTAGCCATCAATACCTGGAAGCCCAATGTCACTGATAAGCAGGTCAAACGGTTCGCTTACTATCACTATCAACGCTGCCTGGGCCGAAGCCACTTCACATACCATTGCACCCATTTCAGTAAGGATGAAGTTCAACAGCGCTCCTGTGTCGGGATCATCCTCTACAACCAGCACCCGTAGACCATCTAGGATCGGTAAAACAATTGGTGCCCCGTATTCTCCACAATTGGTTGAGTTCACTCTAGATAGCAACCCTCTTGTGTTGTGAAACTTTCTGTCTCGTCAGATTTGATGAGCTGAGCGTAGAGGTGAGGCCAGACTGAATAAAGCAATTAACTTTAGCCACAAGAAAAAGTCCAGCGAAAGCTCAAGATTGTGAACGAAATAAAGCCGTAACTTCTAAGGGTAGGCTTAGCAGCATAGTCTGCCTTTACCCTGCTCTATCTAAGGGATCATGTAGTTGCTGATAAAAGGCATGATCATTGCTACACATAGCAACTTTGATTAAATCCCTTCTTTAATAGAAGCTCCAGCTTCAATGAATCCTACTCAGAATTACAACATTTTGATTGTCGACGACATTGCCGACAATCTCGTTTTAATGAAACTTCTTTTAGAAATCGAAGGCTACCAGGTTGATGTAGCTAGTAGTGGCAGTACGGCGATCTCCAAAATTGAAGCCTCGCCACCAGATCTTGTGCTGTTGGATGTCATGATGCCTGACATGAGCGGTCTTGAAGTGACGCAGCGCTTGCGTGGCAGTAAAAGTTTTTCGTTGCTGCCGATCGTACTAATTACGGCTGATCGAGCGATCGACTTCGAGCAGGCGCGAGCAGCGGGAGCGAATGATTTAATTTGTAAGCCAGTTGATATGGATGAACTCCTTATCAGGATTGGCAACTTGTGTCAGTGACTTGACTTTCTGCTAACAAACATAACTATTTATGAGTTAGATTTCTGTACGGTTTTAGACGGTGGCCCCTGTGATTCTATTCTTTCGATGCGGTTTCTTCACTAGATGAGATGACCAATCAATTCTTGTGTGAGTGAAAAGGTATCTGACTGCATACAATCAGACACTAACAGCAGCCAGCAGGCTAGCCACTCTTCGGTTGTATGAAACCGATTGCAAACGCTTGTCTGTAGCACCTGAGTCAATAGTGCCTGGAAGTAGCGGAGCCGCACCTTTTGAAGGGCACCGCCGCGATCGAGCTCGCTTTGGATGGCTGACACTTTCACACGCCATCCCTCACCAGCAACTTGCACAAAAGCACGATGGGCTTTGGTCATACCGCTGATCAGAGCTGGCATGCCCGCCACCCCTTCCTGCCTGACTAAACCAGCTTCCATTGTTGAGCCATCTTCTAGAGTAGAAACTAACGAGATGATGGCATTGCGCGGAAAGTAATACCAAATTAAACAAGGCCTGCGACAGATAGGGCCTCGACGATAAAGCGAAAGCCAGTCACAGAAGCAACGATTTCAGCGGTTAAATCGGCAATCAGAGTGTCCACTTGCGTTTGCAGTTGAGTCA
>JAESFU010000317.1_pt1 | contig 37341 bp, 27 predicted proteins | sample 9269461 | NCBI WGS metagenome assembly JAESFU01 (sample SAMN14502556, study PRJNA617107) | algae metagenome | isolation source: Stenomitos rutilans HA7619-LM2 and co-occurring heterotrophs from cave walls | place: USA: Waikapalae cave, Hawaii | collected 2009-07-28
CAAACGAGCCTTACATGAGTTGATGGATTGGATGGATACCTGCCAGATTCTTCCAATCCCAGACCTGAAAGCAGCTTGATGGGACTTGAATTTCTTCTCCTCCACCGTAGTAACAAAAGAGGGATTATGCAGGGCTTTACGAAGCAACGAAGCTACCCAATAAAACGCTGACGGGCAATACCAACGGGCTGATTCTAGAAATTTTGTATTACAAAGCTAGAGGCAATCAACCGTTAATTGGAGCCAGTTCCATCACCTTTGCTACAGCCCAGACTCCTGGTCCTACCGCAGATGAGGCATCATCGACCGTTGAAGCCGCCTCGCCTGGTTCAGACAGTACGCCTCAACCCACCATTGTTGCTGTTGATCCCATTCCCTCAGTTGGCGAACCACAGCCATCTACTTGCCCTGCTCTCAGTCAACCGCTTTCTGCAACGGAAACAACCTATGCTAAGGCGGCCTGGGGCTACTTTAAGGCAAATTTTCAGGCAAAAACAGGATTGGTTAGCGATCGCAGTGACTTGAAAGGCGCAACAGCCTGGGGCATGGGTGATTATTTAGCAGCGCTCCATGCGGCTCGATCGCTCAATCTAATTTCTGCCAATGAGTTTGATGAGCGAACCCGCCATCTACTGGGAGCCTTAAACAAATTGCCGCTGTTTGCAGGCGAATTACCTAATCGAGGGTACAACATTCAATCGCTGGAGCCGACTGACTACGGCAATAACGCGATGACGGATGGTACAGGTTGGTCAGCGCTGGACATTGGTCGCTTGCTGTCGGCGCTTTACAGTCTCAAGACCTGTCATCCCGAATATACGAACGCCGTAGATCAAACGGTGTTGGATTGGTCATATTTACGCATAGTCCGCGATGGTGCCCTTTCGAGCGCGATCGTCACCAAAGATGGCAAGGGGCGATCGCTCACACGGGTGTATGTGGAAAATCGACTGGGCTATGAGGAATATGCCGCTCGTGCGTTTCAACTTTGGGGCTTTGAAACTGACAAAGCGGCAGTAGGAGGATCGTATCAAACAGCCGCCGTTGAAGGCGTTGATGTGCCCATCCAACGATCGCGCCCCGGTGGAAATCCGACCATCAAACCGTATGTCGTCAGCGATCCATTTCTGCTCTACGGTCTAGAATTTGGTTTCGATCCACAAATGCGATCGCTGGTAGAACCGATCCTCAAAGCCCAGGCTGAACGCTACCGCAAAACGGGCATTTTTACCGCTGCTGCCACGACGCTCATCGATCGCAAACCCTATATCATTCACAGCACGGTCATCAGCCAAGGAGAACCCTGGGCAACTCTGAGTGGCGATGGTACGAACGCGGCTGACGATCGATTAGTCAGTACGGCTGTGGCGTTCGCCTACCATGCCCTTTTCCCCGACGATGGTTACGCCACTAGGCTTTGGCAGAAAACCACTGACCTGTACGATGCCACCAAAGGCTATCCAGAAGGCTTTTCCGAAAAAACGAGCAAACCTGCCACTGGCTTTGGCAGCAGCACCAATAGCCTGATTCTACAATCCCTGCTGTACTCAGCAACCAAGCAGCAACCGATCGTTCATGCCAGCAGCACCACAAATTCTCCCTGGTGGCAGGCCATTACCAGTGGTGATGTGGGTCGTGGGCTGCCTCGACTGGCTATTCAACGCGCGAAAGTAATCACCGATGCATCCGGCACCTACTGGGCTTCCGGCATTCCATCGGGAGACTCAACAGCCTCCCGATCACAGCCCCAAACCGCCCCTCCACCCCCCTCACTACCGTCTCCTTCCCCTTCTTCCCAATCAACTCAACCGCCGTTAACCAAACCCTCTGTTTCCCAATCTGCCAATATCCCTGTACTATCGACAACGCCCCCTCCCCCCCTGCCCCTAGCCATCCGCCCCACTTCCTCTGCTTCCTCCGCTCCCCCTGCTTCCCGTGCGCCTCTCACCCCTACCAACCAACTCGTCGCCAAACAAGCCTGGAAATACTTTGAGCGTAACTGGAACACTCAAACAGGCATGGTGAATGCCGTAGACCAGATGGCGTGGACAACGCTATGGGATCAGGGCAGCGCTCTACTGGGTATTCATGCCGCACGGCAACTGGGTTTGATCACGCCCGATCGCTTCAACCAGCGCATGACAACCCTACTCAACACGCTGGAAACGCTACCTATTCCCTCAACCAAACTACCCAACAAGGCGTATAGCACCAGCACGGCTCAAATGCGCCAATTGGACAACACGCCCGATCCAGGTGGTACAAGCGGTTGGTCAGCGTTGGATACAGCTCGCTTTTTGATGGGATTGCATGTGTTGAAAACACACTATCCAGAGTTGGGCGATCGCATTAACCATGTCGTCACTCGTTGGAATCTCTCGAAGCTGGTGAAAAATGGTTGGCTGCACGGCGGCATCTCAACCCCAAACCAGACAATTCAAGTCGTTCAAGAAGGTCGTCTGGGTTATGAACAGTATGCCGCTCAGGGTTTAAAACTATGGCAATTGGAAGCAACGAATGCACTCGATCGTCCGCCAGTGAAGACGGTTCAGGTCGATGGCATTCCCTTCCAAATCGATCAGCGCGATCTGAAAACATCCGGTGCAAGTAACTATCTCACCAGCGATCCCTATTTGCTGTGGGGTTTGGAACTCGGCTGGACAGATGCCGTTAAACCACAGGCACAAAATTTGTTTAAAGCTCAAGCCCAACGGTTTAAACGGACGGGTATTGTCACCGCTGTCAACGAAGATTCCCTCGATCGCCCCCCTTACTTCCTCTACTACAGCGTCTACGCCAATGGGCAACCCTGGCAAGCCATCAATGTCCGAGGGAAAGCGTTTCCATCCCTGCGCTTTCTAAGCACAAAAGCCGCCTTTGGTTGGAGTGCCTTAATGCCAAACGATGCCTACGCCCAAACCCTACAAACGGCCGTTCAATCCCTTGCAGACCCCAAGCGAGGGTACTTTTCCGGACGCTACGAGAATCTCCAGTTGGGCAACAATACCTCGATCGACATCAACACCAACGCCATCATTCTCGAAAGCCTGTTGTATCGTGCACGGGGCGATCAACCATTGGCGTTTTAGGTGAGAAGTCAGGAGTCAGAAGGCTAAAGGCTAAAGGCTAAATTCAAAACTCTTCATCCCGCATCCCTCTCTTACAACTCAAAACTTAAAACTCAAAACTCTCGACCTTTATCCTTCATCCCTCATCCCTCATCCCCCATGACCACCCTCCCCCTCTCCCCTTCCCCTACCTTCTCCGGCAATCAGCGATCTCGCCTCAAAAAACACACCCTTCTCTTTCGCTACCTGGCAGAAATCAACCTGATTTTAGGAGCCTGGTATTTGCAGTGGCGGATTGGGCATTCCATCAATTTCAGTGTCTGGTGGCTGGCTATTCCTCTCTTGCTGGCAGAAATTTACAGCTACCTGGGCGGCGTGATGTTTACGATCGGCCTCTGGCGACCGCTGGTACGACAGGTGAAATCGCTGGATCAACTTTCCCCACCGATCGCCCAGGCGAAGTATCCCAGTGTGGACATTTTTGTCACTTGCTATAACGAACCGCCCGACATGGTGGAGCAAACGACACGTGCTGCGCTAGCGATCGACTATCCCACGACCAAACTGAGGGTATACGTGCTGGATGATGGCAATTCGCCAGAAATGCGAACCATGACGCAGACATTGGGACTGGAAGATTTGCAGTCACCGCTATTGCAGGTAGAAGTGACGCAGTTGAAAGGGGAGCGATCGCGCTTGCTCGACCAGCTTGAGCACATTCAGCAGCTAGCGCTGGATACCGCAGCGGCAGCACAATTCTTGCAGACGCAGCCAGAGGAGCAACATGCGGCTGTTGAAGCATTACACACGCTACAGAAAGTAACGATCGCGCTTGATCCGACGCATCCAAACCTGGGCGATCGTCTTTTAGCCGAACAGCGGCGACTGAAAGCTGCCATCCATCAAACCGAGTTAGATCTAGCGGATCTGGTGCGCTGCCGCTACATTGCCCGTCCAAAACCGAGTGGCAAGCCTCATCACGCGAAGGCAGGCAACATCAACTACGCCATCTTTTCGGGCGAAACCACTGGAGACTTTATTCTCACCCTGGATGCTGACCACATTCCCAAACCACAATTCCTCAAGCGTGTATTGCCCTACTTCTACACCTACAGTCCCTGGAAAGGTCAGTATGAAAGCAACCGCATTGCGCTGGTGCAAACGCCTCAAGATTTCTACAATCTGCCTGCGGATGACCCATTTGGGCACCGAGCACACCTCTTCTACGGCCCCATTCAACAGGGCAAAGATGGTTTAAACTCCGCTTTCTACACGGGTACAAACGCTCTACTGCGGCGAGAAGCACTCGTTAGCGTTGGTTTAAGCTATTTTTCAGAAGCCTACGCCAAAGATATAACTCGCCTGGATGAATTTGACCTGATCGGCGGTATGTCCAGCAGCAGCATTACCGAGGATATGAATACGGCGATGCGACTACACGGAGCAGGCTGGCGATCGGTTTATCACAACGAACTGCTAGCAGAGGGGCTGGCTCCAGATGACCTGAGTTCGACGTTCAAGCAACGGTTGCGCTGGGCACAGGGCACGATCCAGGTGTTGCTGCAAGAGAATCCCTGGTTCAAACCGGGACTCTCGTTCTGGCAGCGGCTTCAGTATTTCCAGACGATGTACAGCTACTTCTCCGGGTTTGCAACAGTCATTTTTATCGCCTGTCCTATCATTTACTTTTTCACAGGATTAATTCCTGTCAGCGCCTATGGTAATGATTTTGCGCTGCACTTTTTCCCAGCGTTCATCATCAACCGTCTGACGTTTACAGTGGCGACCTGGGGCATTCCAGCCGGGGAAGTGTGGCGATCGGAGCAGTACGCGATCGCCCTCTTCCCCCTCTTCATCCAGGCAGTCTGGAGTGTGTTCACCAAACGTCCTCTCAAATTTCAGGTCACGCCCAAACAAAGACAGTCTGGAATTTACCTGCGACTGGTGCGCCTTCAACTCATTGTCTTCGGGCTGACGCTCATGGGCATCGTGTGGAGTTTAGGACTCTTTGCGGTGGGTCAATTGCAAGACCCTTGGGTGCATCTGCTCAACGGCGGTTGGGCAATCTACAATCTGGTCTTGCTCTGGGCTGTGATTAGAGCCGCCGTCTGGCAACCAAAAGCATAAAACGCTGAGATGCTCATCGGTTGCTTTGGGGAACACTAACTTAGTTGCGATCGACCTCAAGAGAATTTACCCTACCAGCTTTATGGTCAAAATTATTCAACCCAACGGCATTTTAGACAGTGTAGGTGGAAACCGTTTTCGCCGTGAAATCACTGATTTGGTCGAGTCTGGCGTCAAAACAGTGCTCGTAGATTGTCAGAATGTAGAACTGATGGATAGCTCTGGCTTAGGGGCGCTAGTCATGGCGCTTAAAACGCTGCGTGAAGCAGGTGGCAGACTGTCTCTTTGCTCAGTGAATAACCAGCTAACGATGGTGCTTGAACTGACGGGTATGGACGATGTGTTTGAAGTGTTTGCCAACCAGGATGAGTTTAATCGTGCGGTATTAATAGAGGGATGAGGAATGAGAGAAGCAGAGGGAGCAAGGGAAGCAGGGGAAGCGAGAAGTTCTGAGTTGTGAGCCGCAGGAGAGGTGTGAGATGAAATCTTGCCTTCTGCTGTCTGCCCTTTACCACCCCCGTTCCCCCTGCTTCTCCACTCCCGACTCCTCATGCCTCAATCAAGCTGCACCTGTAGCAACGAGCAATCGTCCTCAAAGGTTGTGCGACCACTTACAGCCTGTACTTGCTCGAGAATAGCGTCAGGATTGGCAGTAGTGGTAGCGCTGTGCTTAGTGAGGAGTGCGATGAAGTCAGCTAGTGTCCAAAAGGTGTCGTTATGCTGTCTGATCTCGTAGATGCCATCGCTGAACAGGTAAAGCGTGCTGGGACGATCGATCACATAACTTTCACTAACGTATTTGGCATCTGGCACCATACCAATGGGCTTACCGCGTGTGCGTAACTGTTTTACGTCAGAGGCGGCTGCCGCTTCAGAGATCGATACTGTAGGCACCAAAACAGCAGGTGGATGACCAGCACTGGCATAGGTAAGTTGTCGTTTGCGTTGGTTGTAGATGCCATACCAAATGGTGAAATAGCGATTGTTCTGTTTCTCCATCTGAAAAATTTCGTTTAGTGCCTTCAATACCAGATGCGGTTGGTAGAAACTGACGCCAGGTAGCGACTGCGATCGCAAGACGTTCTGCACAGCAACAGAGAGCAAGGCTGAACCGAGTCCGTGCCCGGAGACATCGAGTAAGTAGAACATTAAGTAATCGGGATCGAGCCAATAATAGTCAAAACAATCGCCACCCAACTGCCGAGAGGGTAAAAAGCGGGGGGTGATCGCTATGCTACCGCTGATAGGGGCTGGCAGAATCGACTTCACATAGTCAGCGGCTTCGGTTAACTCTGCTTCTAAAGCCTGCTTCTGCGTCTGTAAGTCTTCTGCTAGTGCTTGCAAATCCTGTGATGCCTGGTAGAGCCGTAGTCCTGCCCGGACGCGCGCTTTGAGTTCATTTGGTTCCAGTGGTTTCGAGAGAAAGTCATCGGCTCCTGTATCTAAACCTTTAACGCGATCGGCGATTTCAGACCGAGCAGTCAGCAAAATAAAGAACGTCTTGGCAAGGGCTGGATTGGTTTTGATCGCTCGGCACACAGACAACCCATCCATATTGGGCATTTGCCAATCACAAATGATGAGCGCTGGGTGATGGTTGTGTGCTTGTGTGATTCCATCTTCACCATTTAACGCTGAAAGGATGTCGTAGCCTTGCGCCTGCAACAGTCTTTTCAGCATCAGTTGAATAAATGGATCATCATCGATAATCAGGATTTGAGGCATGGTTGGTTTAGCATGGATGGTTTTACTTCCTTCTAACCAGACAGATGCAAACGCTTAAGCAACTTGCTGCAAAGCGGCTCGTGCTCGATCGTAGGCGGCTTCGAGTTGTTTAATAGCGGTTGCACTGCCTTCAGTGCTGCCCATTCGACTGGTCGTTTCTAGCTGAGCGCACAAATTGGCAACGACGATCGCACCTAGGCACGCACTGCTAGATTTAAGCGTGTGGGCCGCGTGATTAAGGGCAACAGCGTCGCTTTTGCAAGCCGCCTCATTCATCGCTTGCATGAGTTTCGGTGTCTCTGCAAGGTAACAATCAATCAGCTCAGTGATGCCTTCTCTAGCATCTTCACCGAGAGCGTTACGTAGCAATTCTAATGCTTGTGGATCGATCGCCGTTTCGCAGCTTTGTTCCAGGGTACTGATTGATGGCTGCTTGTAGTGAGAACCTTGGGTTAAAGCTTGTGCCAGTACATCGACACGAATGGGCTTGCTGATGTAATCATCCATACCTGCTCCAAGGCACTCTTCACGATCGCCGACCATTGCATTGGCTGTCATGGCAATAATATGTGGGCGAGATGATGGCTCCCAGTGTTCACAGATATAGCGCGTAGCGCTTAATCCATCCATCTCAGGCATCTGTACATCCATCAAAACAACATCATACGATTGATTGCTTAAAGCCGCGATCGCGTCCAACCCATTACTTGCAACGTCAGCGCTGTAGCCTAATTGTTGCAGCAGCAGCAACGCTACCTTTTGATTGATCAGGTTATCTTCAGCCAGCAATATCCGTAGCGGCATATGTTCCGCTAATTTTACAGCACGATCGCTGGGAGGTTCGGCAGTAGGCAGTTGAAACGCTTTTCCAGCCAACAGGTCGATCAATAAATGATAAAACTGGGACTGTTTGACAGGCTTGTGCAACACAGCGGCATACGGCATCCCAAGGTCTTGAGCTACAGGCTTCAACCGATCAAACGTGAGCAGGACAAGAGGCATTGTCTGGTGGTGCATTGTCTGGCGGTGCATTGTCTGCTGGATATCTGATAGCAGCGATGCCTGTGAAGCGTCAAGCGATTGCTGATCCAGCAGCAAGATATCAACGGGTGTTGTTTGCAGCGCCTTCAATAACTCCAACCCTGACTGAGGCGCATATACGTCTAAACCAAACGCCTGAGCTTGAAACGTTAAGTGTTGACGACTGATGGCATTATGGTCAAAAAGCAGCAATCGTTTACCAGGTAAGAGAGTGCTTGTCTCAACGCTGGAGGCATCTTCGATCGCCGCTTGAGCCATGATTGAAAATGAAAAGGTTGAGCCTTGTTCTACGTCACTATCAACCCAAATTCTGCCACCCATGAGTTCGCACAGTCGTTGGCAAATGACTAAACCTAACCCCGTACCACCATAGTTACGGTTGATAGAAGAATCGACTTGACTAAACGGTTGGAAGAGACGATCGAGGCGATCGGAGGCAATGCCCGTACCCGTATCTTTGACCGCAACGCGGATTGCGTAGAAGGGTAAAGAACTAAACTCGTCACTGGTATGGCTACCAGGCTGAGAGACCGCTTGTGGTGCTTCAGACATCTGCGATCGCTGTAGCTTTCGTGCCAGCACAGACACAGAAATCTCACCCGCACTCGTAAATTTGACCGCATTGCTTAAAAGATTCACCAAGATCTGACGTAACCGAGTGATGTCACCGATCACCTGGCTAGGCGTATTTGGATCAATCACATAGGCAAGCTCTAGACCTTTCTCCAGGGCTTTTGGTGTCATCAGGTCTAATGAGGCTTCAATACAGGAGCGTAGATTGAAGGGTTGGGTTTCTAGCTCTAGCTTGCCAGATTCAATTTTGGAGAAGTCGAGGATATCGTCAATGATGGTGAGCAACCCATCACCGCTGCTGCGAGCCGTTTCTAACAGGTCTTGCTGCTGAGGTGTGAGGTCGGTATTGAGCAAGAGCTGTGTGATGCCAATGACAGCGTTCATGGGGGTGCGAATTTCATGACTCATCATGGCTAAAAATTCACTTTTTGCGCGATCGGCGCTTTCGGCTTGTCGCATAGCGTTTTCCAGCGCCACGTTTTTAACCGTCAGTTCTTCGCGCTGAGTAGTTTCTTGTTTGAGTAAAGCAGCCTGTGCGATGGCGATACCGACTTGAGTGGCAACCGCTTCGAGCAGATCAATTTCGTCTTTTGTCCAGTGGCGAATACGATCGCACTGGTGTAGTGCAATCACGCCATTGGGCTCGCCTTGATAGGAGGTACGCACAATCAGCATAGATTTTAGCCCCATCGCAGCAGCCGTCGCTTGTGTTCTTGCCAGCAATGGTTCTGCAAAAATATCTGGGGTTGCAATCGCCTTATCAGCCGCCAACACCTTTTCGGCGTAGGGATTGCCCGTAAATGGGACTTCAATGTGACGAACGGAGAAACAGCCTACTTCCAAATACTCAGCAACCGTTAGCATCTGCACGGTGGGTGCTGCACTATAAGTGCGAATCAAACAGCGATTAGCCTGAAAAGTTAGCCCAAGCCGAATTGCAGCGGTTTGAAAGATTTGATTGGCATCCAGGCTTTGACGAATTTCCTCCGTAATTTGCTTGAGCAATAACGTGCGCTGCAATTGGTGTTGCAAGCTCATTTCCGCCTGCTTGCGTTTCACAAACTGCCCAATCTGCCGACCGATCGCCGTCATCATCTTGAGCAACGCCTCATCAGGTGGCTGAATGCGATGGCTAAAAAAGGTGAGTACACCCAGTACTTCGGCACCGCTGAGAATGGGGAAGCCGATCGCGGCATGTAAGCCTGCCTGTCGCACCACAGCCGACTGCACAGCATCGTCCTGCGCCACATCGGGAATCCAGATTGCCGCACCACTGGCCCAAACCCGCCCCGGTAAGCCAGTACCCAAGGGCACAACAGGGTAGTAGGTTGGTTCAAAATAGATATGGAGTGAGGGTAGATGCCAGATTGCCACCCGCTCCAGACTGTTTGTAGCGGCGTTGAGGCTCCACAGGTTGCCCAAATCCCACTTCAGGCTTTCACCGATCGCTTGCAAAATATTAGGCGTTGCGGCTGCCAACGTCTCTGCCTCGGTCAAGATGCGAGTAATGGCGTATTCAGCTTCAAGCCGCTGCTCAACACGCTTGCGCGCTGTCATATCACGACCAATGTAAACAAACCCTTCAGTGCCTTCTTGAGGCTGCACTAAAGAGCGCGAAAAGGCAACTGTGAGCTGTGCCCCTGCTTTGGTTTGACACAGAATTTCTACCTCCTGGTGCCATGTGGTTTGGGCCGCAAAAAGCGGGAGATTAGCTGATGCTATGAGTGGATCATCCATGACAAGACGGGCGATCGAGGCACCGACCAGTTCCGCTTCGTTATACCCAAACAGCCGCTGCGCTGCTTGATTTAGCGTTTTGATGCTGCCGCAGGCATTGGTCACAATTAACGCCTCTGCCATTGAGGTGACAATTTGGTTGGTGTAGCTGATGGAAGCGTTTAACGCACCGACCAGAAGATCGGCTTCATTGGCTCGCTGTACCAGGGATTGTTCCAGCACCATGCGCTGGGTAACATCCTCCAGCAAGACAATAAGCTGATGTTCAAACCCTTCCTGCTCCTGATTTTCCAGCACAGAAAGGTCAATATAAAGCTGGGTTTGTGCCGTCGATCGATTGATGCCCTTCAACACAAAGATGGCTTGCTGCTGTTGCACTACAGCGAACAATTGCGCTTCAGCACCATATAACTCCGGAAAACTTTGCCGGATATCGCTACCCCTCATCATCGCTGCCGGATCATCTGCCAACCGTTTGCTGCCAGACGACGCTTCTAAAATAGTCAGGTCGTGGTTTAGCACCAGATACTCAATGCAGCGTGGTGCCAAAAGTTTGCTCAGAAGGCAGGGCCTATGTGGTTTAGAGGGTAGAGCCATAGCTGAAGCAGTTACGTAAAATAATTACAGTGCCAACCCACAAACAGTTTTGCCAACGAGAAAATAAGTCTCCATTGTGCCTTTGCCTTTAATGGGAATACTGCCCCGATACTCAAAGGCAAATTGGTTTTGTAAGGCGCTGTATGTTGCGGCGGTGACTTGAATGCGTCCCGCAACACCTTGAGACTCCATGCGACTGGCAATATTCACGGTATCGCCCCAAAGATCGTAAATAAACTTCTTGATGCCAATGACACCCGCAATCACAGGGCCACTGTGAATGCCAATCCGCATCGTAAGAGCGCAGTCGTTGGTAGCGCTAGAGTGGGCGTTAAACTGAGCATTAAAGTGGGCAAGTTCCGTTTGCATATCCAACGCCATTGCCGCGATCGCCTGAGCATGATCGGCTCGCTGCTTGGGCACACCACCCACCACCATGTAGGCATCACCGATCGTCTTGATTTTCTCCAGGCCGTATTGTTCGCTCAGGCGATCGAAGGTGGAAAAAATTTGGTTCAGTAGATTGACCAGCTCAATGGGCGACAGGCTGCTGGCGAGTTGGGTAAAGTTAACCAGATCGGCAAAGAGAACGGTAGCTTCTGCAAAGTTCTCAGCGATGGTTTCTTGAGACTGCTTCAAGCGCTTTGCGATCGGTTTGGGTAAAACGTTGAGCAGCAAACGTTCAGTTTGTTCCTGCTCTTTAGAAAGTGCAGCTTCTATGCGTTTGCGCTGGATAAACTGACCGAGTTGACTACCGATGACGGTCAGGGTTTGCAGCAGGTCTTGAGCGGGTTCTTTCAGCTCACGGCTAAAAAACGTCATAACTCCTAGCACTTCACCACTGCTTTGGACGGGAAAACCACACGCTACCCGTAGGCCAGCCTTGGCAGCGAGGGGCGATCGTAGGATGTCGAGCGCATCAGCCGTCGTAACCCATTGAGGCTGTCCGGTTATCCACACGCGTCCAGGCAACCCAAGACCCACTGCTAATGTCGTCTTTTGAGCGATTGCCATAAACTCTCGTAGCGGCAACGACGACTTCGACCAGGCTTCGACGCACCGCTGTACTCTAAGCGGTGTCGTTGCATCTGTCTCCTGGTTTTCCTCCGCCAGCCAAAGCTCCACCAAATCCCATTCGAGCACTTGACACAGGGCTGGCAAAATTTTGGCTGTCGCCTGTGCGATCGTTGTCGCTTCAGACAGAATACGGGCGATCGTGTATTGTGCCATCAGCCGCTGCTGAGTGCGTTCGCGATCGGTAATATCACGACCGATGTAAATAAAATCTTGACCATCATCGCTGTTGGTCTGCATTGTAGAGCATGAAAACGCGATTAAGCGCTTGGCACCGCTGCTGGTGCGACAGACGATTTCAATCTCCTTACCGACTGCTTGCGATGGGTTGGGCTGAATGGCTTGGAGTAAAAAGTTTTTGTCTGCCACGATCGTGGCGATCGGCTGACCAATCAGCTCTGTCTGGCTATAGCCCAACAAGCTATGTGTGGCTTGATTTACCGTTTTGATGATGCCTGCCTGATTGGTGACAACCAAGGCATCGGCGATCGCGGTCACAATTTTGTCCACGTATTCTTTAGATGTTGTTAGTGCACTCACCAACAAACTCATTTCATTGGATGCCTGCACCAAGCGCTGTTCTAACGCCATGTTCTGAGTGACATCTTCTAAAAAAAGAATAAGTTCACTTTCAGAAAACGTGGCTTCTGCGATTTGAGTCACGCGTAAATCAAAGTACAGCAAGGTTCCATTCGGCTGAGAACGGGCAATCGCGTGTAGTTCAAAGCTTGTCCGTTCTCCCTGAAGTACTGCCATCAGCTCGCTTTCTGACCCCACTAATTCTGGAAAGGATAGAGAGCAATCGCATCCCTTCACCAGGGCAGCCGCACTATCCGCGAACTGCTGCCCACCTGAAGACACAGCGACAATGTGTAAGTGCCGATCAAGCGTCACATATTCCATGCGACGCAGGGCGAGTAGTTGCTCAAAGAGAGCGTTCATTCTGACTCCATCATCTGCTGAGTAAGAGTTTGAAACACATCATCAACAGCTTTCCCAGTCTTTGCTGAAGTGGCACACACGGTCAGCACACGGGGCTGATTCTGTAACGGCAATAGCTGGAGCAGATCTATGAGTGTTTTTTCCTCAACCAGATCGGCTTTGTTCAATGCCACAGCTACAACGCCTTGAGGATTAATTGCTAAGAAGCTTTCCACATGTTCAGAAAGCCGATCGAGCGTTTCTTGCCGGGTGACATCGCCCACGACGATCGCTGCTTTCGCACCTTGCAAATAACTGGGCGCGATCGCCTTGAACTTGGTGCTGCCCTCAATATCCCAGATGAGAAGCTGTAGGTCTTTGATTCCTGGCTCCTGGCCTTCTACCAGCTTGCGAGAAATTTTTACGCCCACGGTGGATAGGTACTGGTCGCTAAACTGGCGATCGACAAAGCGACGAATTAAGCTCGTTTTACCAACACCAAAATCACCAATCAGACACATTTTTTTGGAAAGCGTCGATTTAGAACCTGTAGACATGATGAGTTAACTCGAAACACACGCCACAAATAGGTAATTTGTAGTAGCTTTAGTCTTCCCCTTTTGTTCTATTTGACAACGAGGGTGATTCGATGCTGGTTAACTGACAAATCGTTCAGCGATCGTCTGACCCGCCCTGCACTGAAAGTGCGGGCTAACAGAAGAAAGGCCACAACAGGTTTCGCACCGTTAGCCTGGAGAGAATTTAATCAAACCGACAACCTTGTAGTGGCTTAGCATGAGGATGACCGATGCGATTTAAGCCACGATCCTAAGGAACAAGAATTAATTAAAGTGTGACCTTGGGGTACGGGCGCACGGCCGTGCGTCCCCTACAGAACACCTCACTTGCCGAAGTTATTTAAGCCGCGATCCTAAGGGTCATACCGATTTAAAGAATGACGGCTACAGATCAATCGGTGGGTAGGGGCAAGGCAATGCCTTGCCCCTACAGGATGTGTCGCATTTTCAATTCAAATTGGTATCAGTTGCGGAGGCGATCGGCTCGAAGGCAACGGAGCGACGTTTCCATGCTGGTTGGTTTGGCGGTTCGCTGTGAGAAGTTGCTGTCTCCAATTGCAAGCGGCTAGCAGCCACTCCTCGACTCACCAAGGTCGCACGTACAGCGCTGGCTCTTTGCAAGGCCAATGATGGCTTTTCCTGACTCGTCAATGCATCGCTTTGACCAATAATTCGCAGCGTGTAGTTGGGATATTGTTGAAGAAACGCAATCACTCGACTAATTTTGTATCCTTTGTCGGCTGGTTGTAGCACGGCTGAAGCGGGATTGAAGTACAGTCGGGTAGGAATCTGAATGGGTGGTACATTGACAGTGTTTGTCACCGATCGCACACCTGGAATTTGAGCAAAAGCTTGTGTGATGGTGCTGGCGGCGATCGTCTGACTCAAGCTCCCCTCAACCAAAACACGTCCATCTGCATAGCGAGTGGTCACGGCAGTGCCGTCTGTTTGGTTCAAAAGCGCTGTGACTCGCTTTACTTCCGCTGCTGCCAGGACGGGATCAGGAGGCATCTCGACTGCCAGAATTTTGTTGTCTAGCGTCCAGTCTGGTGCGGCACGTTGCACGACTTGCTCAGCTTGCCAACGCAACATTGGATTGGGCAATCGTCCTGTCAGTGTCAACGTTTTGCGACTAGCTGTGACATCTAACCGATAAACGGCTAAGGCTGGTGTGGAGGCCAGTGCCAACGCGGTGTTTGATTCAGCGTGTCGTGCCACGCTTTGATGATATTGATAAAAGCCCCAGGGGATACCAATGAGCGCTAACAGTCCCAACACACCAATAAGAATGAAGGGCGGTTTGGCAGTTTTTGCGGGGCGATCGCCTGCAAACTGATCCCGCAGGGCTTCTAACTGAGTTGAGACCGCAGGGGGAATGGTGTCTGGATCGCCATCAAACGCCTCAAGCGAGTTGCCGTTCTGTTTGACCAGGGTACTCAGCGTTTGTCGCACCTTGGGCATGAACGATCGCGGCGGTTCTCCCTGCACCACCAAGGCTAAATAGCAGTAGCCTGCCACTTCTAAAATGATTTTGGCCCCGCCATAGTCGATCTGATCAAGCTCTGATGTCGTTCCCGCTTGGGCCATACAATCATTGGCAAAACTGCGGATGGCCGTTAGCATCCCCGCCAACATTTCCGATTCCAGGCTCTGGTCACCCACCGATTGAATTTCGGCAATCAGCAGACCAGAGGCTTTGTGAATCAAAAAAATCGCCTGCACGGTGAAGGGCATTGCCTGCTTGAGAATCAGCTCTGCCTCAGACACACCCTGGAGCTTGGCGCGTATTTTACGCTGGATGCCCTCAGGACTGAGCGTATTTTCAATTTGTTGATTAATTGACTGGATGGCTTCCGCCATATATTTGGCGATCGTACTGCCAATGATGGGATAAAGCGCATCCACCATAGCATCTTGCTCTAGCCGAATTTGCTCCTTGATGGCTTTGCCAATCGTAGGCGCGATTGCGTTTGCAACTTCTTCTGGCGAATGGGTGGTCTGCTGCGAAATTGCCGCTGCAATCAAGGGCGAAATTGCGGCACTCATGGATACTCTATCTTGCTCGCCCCGACTTTGAATTGCCTGATCAATAATAGGCGCGATCGCCCGTACCACCTCTTCTCTGGACTCTGCGATTTTGCGTGTCAACAGTTCTGCCACCCACGGTAGCAACAGGTTCATCAACGCCGCAGGTTCATAAATTTGATGCTCCAGGCTAGCAATTTTTTGCTCCAGAGCCGCCGTCAGATCACGAGATGCGGTTAATTCAGCCCCAACCAAAAGGCTCTGTAACTGCTCAAAGGCATCGATCGATGTCTCAGAAGGGTGCTTCTGATCGTCTGGTTCACCTGGCTGAAACTTGCCGGGTGGCGGTGGCGGTGGTTTCACCACTGGATTGCCATTGTCATCTGGTATGAATAATGTAGCTGCCACAGTGGGTACTGTTGACGGTTGATCTGACTCAGGTACGCAATCTAACGTTTTGGGCTGATTGTAGGCGCGATCGTCCAGCAATGACATAGGAGTTGCTTCCAATGGATCAAGAGGTTGGGGCGGATCAACATTTTTGGGCGGATCAACAAGCTTGAGATCAATCAGCAGCTTCAACAAAGGTTCCAATTCATCATTTTGAAGATTCTCGGCTTCTTGAAGAAGCCGAGAATCTAGTTCTTGCGGCTGGCTATTCACGGCTCAAAGAGACCTTGCGCTATCAGGCAATTCGTTCGGAAATTTTTCTGGTTTCTAACAGTGGAATGTGTGTATCAGAATCCGCTTTGCTAGCGATTTCTCTAAGCTTTGGCACAAATTCTGTCCCTTTCATGCGCATCGCCAGCTCAAACAGTGCCTCTGCCATATCGTCTTTTGAGACTTTGCCTTCTCTGATGAGGGAAAAGCGTCGATCGAGTTCTTCAAAGACCATATCTCTGAGTGCCAAAACATCATCTTGCAGATTGGTTCTAGTTTGCAAAAGCTCGCTTCGTAACTCCTGCTCTTGCTTGTCGATCGCCACATCTAGCGATTCAATACTGCTAGAAAATTTTCGCTGAATTCGATCGATTTGTTGTTGTAAATCAACGCTATCTTCTTGAGATTTTGTACTCAGTGTTTTCAGCTTTTTCTCTAGTGAATCAGTCGCTGTACGTAACTCTGTGGCTAAAATGGTCTTGATTTGGTCAATGCGATCGCGCATTTCTTGCTGAAACATCGTTGAATCCGATTCCAGGCGATCGAGCCGATTGTCATAATCGCGCAATTGAGAGCCAAAAATAATGTCACGAATTTGATCAATATTGCCAAGCCGCTCACGCACTTCTTCCTTGGTGATGTCACTCATAATGCCGCTCTTACCTCATGAATAATCTGTTAGCAGCACTCCAATGCTTGTTTGAGCATGGGTGCTATGAAATGCTCACTGTCATTAAATTGCCCACCTTGCCGCTCTCCCTAACAACTGCTGCCAGGTGAGACAGAAAGCTTCAAGTAGTCTCATGATGAGAATCTAATCGCTTGAGAGAATGCAATCCCGTGGTACGAGACCTCGTGCCTTCAGAAGAAGCACATGTTGGGGGCATGCGATGAACAAAAGATCTGGCTAGAGTATGCGGCGATCACAGAGCGAATGTCTAAACGTGTTCTTGTCATTTTGGGGCGGGCGAAGCACAACGTAGCTTGCTTCCCGTAGGCTAAAATCCAGGGTTTCAGCGCTCGATCGAGATGCCTTTGGCAAGCAAGCTACAGCAGGACAGTCTCGCACTTCTCAGACATACTCTCAGCGATCGATCGAGAGACTTCACGGCGCTCACGCTGCTTTTAGCAGGACAGGCTTTCTGAGCTGCGGTTTCTTCCCAAGCTGCTCTCGATCGATGTCGTCATATTGAACTAGCCGTCTCCCTCGCTGCTTCCCGCAGCCGTTCTACGTCGCGCATCGGCGGTGCCCCGAACAGCCTTTTGTACTCCCGGTTGAAGTGCGAAGCATCGTCATAGCCTACCTGGTACGCCGCAGTAGTTGCGTCCAGGTTTTGCCCCAGCATCAGACGACGAGCTTCCTGGAGCCGCAGTTGTTTCTGGAACTGCAAAGGACTCATGGCAGTGACCGACTTGAAGTGATGGTGGAAGCCTGAGACACTCATACCAAGCTCTCGTGCAATGTCTTCAATCCGCAGCGGCTGGTTAAAGTCTTGACGCAGGCGATCGACGGCTCTGGCAATGTGGTGGGTGTAGCCACTGAGAACGGCAATTTGCCGCAGCCGATGCCCTTGCGCTCCTGTCAGCAGGCGGTAAATGATTTCCCGCTTAATCAATGGTGCAAGCACAGGCGCTTCAGTAGGGGAATCGAGCAGCCTGACGAGTCGCACTACAGCGTCTAACAGATTGGCATCCAACGGACTAACGTCGATCGCTTTGACATTGGCACCCTTTTGGGCTGAGGGATAGCCTGCCTCGACCATGACGGAGCCAACGAGGGTGGGATCGAGATCAAGGCGAAGGCTCAGGTACGGTTGAGCACTGGATGCGTCCAGGATCTGGCTAATAACGGGTAGTTCGGCGGTTGCTAGTAGGTAATGCATCGGGTCGTACTGATAGCGATCGCTGCCTAACAGCACTTCTTTGCTGCCCTGAGCAATAACACAGAAGGCAGGGGTAGAGACACTATGACAGGCTTCCGATGGCGAGGATATGCGGTTGAAATGCACCCCCTTTAATGACTCGATCGTTCCATCCTGATGCATCGCCTGGGAAATTCGCTCCGTCAATTCGTCTCGGTTCGCCTGCGCTCTGCCTGCCTCACGCGTTGCCTGCGAGTTATTGATGAAAGCTCGATCGGACGTTTCACTCGTTTTAGCAGCATTCATGTCTAAGTTTGCAGGATTGTACAACGATCTTAGACGATCGTTCTATGGCTTACTCGCCAGGATGCCTAAAATAAACCTAAAGCAAGAAGAAAGGAATCTAGCTTCCTGCAAGCATCTGGATTTTTATTCAAGCGACAACGCAAGCTGGATTGAGTAAGCGATTTGTCAACTGACCATTCACACAACGTCGAGGCTAACCGTGCGACTTAAAAAAACTCATCCTTACCGCCAAAAATCCCATCCCTATCGGTAGAGGAGGCGAGCAGTGTTCATCTCTACGGTTGGGGCAACCAACCCAATGGCATCCAATCAAGGAATGCAAACAATGGATATCAAACGAAGTGGATCACAGCCTTCCACCAAAGGGCCGATTGAGTATTTTACGGGCACTGTGCGCATTGACCCCCTATTTCAGACACCCGCTCCAGCGCGCACGGCTGGTGCCAGTGTCACGTTTGAGCCAGGTGCTCGGACTGCATGGCACACTCATCCCTTGGGACAGACCTTAATCGTGACGGCTGGCTGTGGCCTCGTACAGCGCTGGGGTGGAGCGATCGAACCCATCCGACCGGGAGACGTAATCTGGTTCTCACCAGGTGAGAAGCATTGGCACGGAGCCACCCCAACGACGGCGATGACGCATATTGCCATTCAGGAACAGCTCAACGGCAAGCCCGTTGACTGGCTGGAACAGGTCAGCGACGAACAATACCAGGCATCAAACGTAAACCAGTAGGAGCACCATTCATGTACAACACCAAAGCATACGCCGCTGCCAGTGCAACATCCCCGCTAGCCTCCGATACGATCGCCCGGCGTGATCCAACCGAACACGACGTTCAGATCGAAATCCTCTTCTGCGGTATCTGCCACTCTGATGTCCATTCAGTCCGTGATGAGTGGAGCGACTTCATGTCCACGACCTATCCGATCGTTCCTGGTCATGAGATCGTCGGTCGCGTCACTAAAGTTGGCTCGGCAGTGACGAAGTACAAACCTGGTGATCTGGCGGCGATCGGCTGCATGGTTGACTCCGACGGCACCTGTCCGAACTGCAAAGCCGGCGTTGAGCAATTTTGCCAAAATGTGATCTTCACCTACAACTCCCCGGACAAGCACAAGACCGCTCCGGTTACGTATGGTGGCTACTCCGATAGCATCGTTGCCGATGAACGCTTCGTGCTACGCGTTCCAGACAATCTCGATCTTGCTGGAGTCGCACCACTCCTTTGCGCAGGGATTACTACTTATTCACCCCTGCGACACCACGGTGTTACCGAGGGCAAGAAGGTCGGTGTGGTCGGTCTTGGCGGATTGGGGCACATGGGCGTGAAGCTCGCTCATGCGATGGGAGCACACGTTGTCGTCTTTACCACGTCCCCCGGCAAGACGGAAGATGCCCTGCGTCTTGGTGCGGATGAAGTCGTGGTTTCCCGTAACACTGACGAAATGCAGAAACACGCTGGCAGCTTCGATTTCATCCTCGACACCGTCTCCGCTAAGCACGACATCAACGCTTATCTCAACCTGCTCCGCCTCGACGGCAACATTACCCTGGTTGGCGCACCGGAGAAGCCATTGGATGTGGCAGCCTTCAGCCTGCTCATGGGTCGCCGTAGCCTATCCGGCTCTATGATCGGCGGCATTGCCGAAACTCAGGAGATGCTGGACTTTTGCAGCAAACACAACATCACTGCGGATGTCGAAGTCATCCCAATTCAGAAGGTCAACGAAGCCTACGATCGCCTGCTCAAGTCTGATGTGAAGTACCGCTTCGTGATTGATATGGCATCCCTTAAATCTGCATAGCTGAGGCGAACCCTCGAAGGAGTCACATGCAAACGCGCAAACTTGGCAATAGCAATTTAGTAGGACTTACGCAAGAGCAGTCATCTTTCGCCCCCTAGGCAGTGTTCTAGAACTTCAATCGTTTCATTGCTGATAGCTTCTGCCCCCTTTTCTTGTATGCCCAAAGGGCTTTAAGCCCCCAATGCTAGGAGACTTTGAAGCTGGTTTGTAAGCCCCCAAATTTGGGGGTTGGGGGTTTCCGAGGGTTTTAAACCACGCCCTAGCCCCCGATTTATAGCACTTTGGGCATACCCTTCGGGAAGCAAGCTACAAGAAAGGGGGAACCGAGCCAATTCAAATCCCCAGAATATAGCCTTCGGCATTCAAGAAAGGGGGGTTGGGTGCCAAATGCATAAATCCTATTTAGAAGTTTCGGCGATCGGACTCGGTTGTATGAGTATGAGCTTTTCTATAACTCTCTTACCTAATAGGAGTGAAATGATTTCCCTCATCGTGCAGCGGTTGAAAGAAGCGTGGCGTTTTTCCGCTACGGCTGAAGTGTATGGCTCCTTTGTCATGAAGAACTGGTAGGAGAAGCCCTGGCTCCTTTTTGAGGGCAAGTGGTCATTGCAACCAAATTTGGCTTTAAGCCTGCCACAAAGGACGAAGCTCTGCCACAGTAGTTCTTAGTCGGGCTACAAGCAATGGCTCAGGTACTCTTGGCGGCAATGCTACGGCCCATATCAGGATGAAGCTTCATTCAACCATAACTCCGCTTTCTGGCTAATCCGCTCGTCTGCGTATTGGTCACTGACTTGACCCAGTGCAGTAGATGTAAAGGAAAGCACGAGCGGATAGTGGTCGCCATCAAAACAGAAATCAGATCCCGTTAGCTCGATCGCGGTTCTGAGTGCCAACGTGTCGTGGAGCGGAGGCAGCGTAATCATAGTAAAGCCGTCGTACTCGCACCGAAGCATGAAGGCAACCTCACGGGCAGCCTCTGGCGTTTCAAAGAGTAATCGCATCGATTGCATACCACGATGCTAACGCAAGGACAGGCCAGTGCTTGACTGTTATGGCGATCGCTGAAGAGGGTTAGAGAAAGGTGCCACCTGTAAGAGGCGAAAACGACTGCAAAAAATGACGCTGTTTTTCCAGGCTAGAGGCTGGCAATAAAACTAAGGTTAGTGCAACCTTAGACAGCCAGCCCCCTAGTTCATACAACTACTTTAGGCCGCTTGACCAGGTTTTAGAACAACTTTAATGCAGTTGTCTTGCTTTTGCTTAAAGATTTCGTAGGCGTGCGGAGCCTGATCGATCGGTAGCTTGTGTGTAATCAAGAACGATGGATCAATCTTGCCTTTTTGAATGAGATCGGTCAAAGGCTGCAAGTAGCGGTGAATGTGGGTTTGCCCCGTTTTCATCGTCAAGCCTTTGTTCATAAAGGCACCCATTGGCACTTTGTCTACAAAGCCTGTATAAACACCCGGAACGGAGACGGTGCCACCTTTACGGCACGCGACAATCGCCTGACGTAATACATTCGGGCGATCAGTTTCCATGCGTACCGCTTGCGACACTTTATCGTAAAAGCCTTCCAGCCCGAACCCATGTGCTTCCATCCCCACCGCATCCATAACCGAGTCGGGGCCACGACCGCCCGTCATTTCTTTGAGGGCTTCACCGACCTCCACTTCAGCAATGTTCAGGATTTCGGCTCCACCATCTTTCGCCATTTGTAGCCGTTCAGGTACGAGATCGATCGCAATAACCCGCTCTGCACCCAACAGAAACGCACTTCTAATTGCAAACTGCCCCACAGGCCCACAGCCCCAAATAGCAACCGTATCACCTGGCTGAATGTCGCAGTTTTCGGCTGCCATATAGCCTGTGGGAAAGATATCGGTGAGAAACAGAACCTGTTCGTCAGTTAACTCGCTGGGAATCTTGAACAAACCCACATCAGCAAAGGGGACGCGGGCATACTCCGCTTGTCCGCCTGCGTAGCCTCCTGTCAAATGCGAATAACCAAAAAGTCCTGATGGAGAATGACCCATCATTTGCTCTACCATCCAGGCATTGGGGTTGGAGTTATCGCACAATGACCATAAATCGCGATTGCAGAAGAAGCAGCTACCGCAGGAAATGGTGAATGGAACCACGACCCGATCGCCAATAGCAAGCGGTTCACCATTGTTGCGGGGATTTCCCGTCTTAACTCCACTGCCTAACTCAACAATCTCTCCCATGAATTCGTGACCCAGAATGTCACCCGGTTTCATGGTGGGATTGAACCCATCATACAGATGCAAGTCAGAACCACAGATGGCAGTGGATGTGATTTTGACGATCGCATCACGCGGATTGAGAATTTTGGGATCAGGCACGGTTTCAACTTCAACCTTCTTCGTACCTTGCCAGCAAACTGCTTTCATCGGTTATCTCCTGTCGTTAAATTGGTTGTAAAGCTTCCATTGGTTTAAGCCTCTAATCTCTCCCTTTAGATTGACCTTCAGTGGTGGCAATTTCGCCCGTCTCCATCAACATCTTGAAGCGACGGAGATCATCACCAAGCTGCTGCTCTGGCGCTTCACCAAAGAGTTTGGCAAGGGTATCGCCGATCGCTCCACCGGGTGGGTTGTAGGCCGTGGCGACTTTGACCACAGTGCCACGCTTGCCAGAAGATGGTTGGAATTGAATCGAGCCAGCATTGTTTACATCCGCGCCTTCCAACGATCGCCAAGCAATGAATTCGTTTTCCCGATCATCAATAATCTCGGCATCCCATTCAACGGTTCCATTTAAAGGGCCACTTGTAACCCAATGCGATCGTTTGGCGTCATACACCTTGACCGCTTTGAGATGCTTCATAAAGTGGGGCAGGTTCTCAAAATCATGCCAGAAGCGATAAAGCTCCTCTGCGGGTTTGTTAATGGTTAACGTCTTTTCAACTTTGATCGGTTTCATAGCGTACCTTTATGTGAGGATGACCTAAGCGCAATACAAGTTCATTGCAGTCGCACTGGTTGAGCATCAATGCGAACGCGAAATAGGATGTAAGGTCTGGTTAAACGCCTCATTGGGATACGCCACAACCGTACCATCCCGGAATTCAGCGACCGTGAATTTGACGTCATCGCCCCATTTGGGAAAATTGACAAAGATGCGTCCTTGATGGGAAACCGTTACCCCTGTCGGCATTGCGCCATCAAAGTGTGCCACTGGTTCCAACGTGCCGCTCGTTTTAACCGTCGGCAATTTCTGTAACTGACTAACCATGAATCATTTATCCTTCTTGATCCTTCAAAGAGTTCATATCAATGACAAAGCGGTATTTCACATCGCCTTTAATCATTCGCTCAAACGCCTCGTTGATTTGCTGAATGGGAATCAGTTCCACATCCGAGACAATGTTGTGGTGAGAGCAAAAGTCCAACACCTCTTGTGTTTCAGTAATGCCACCAATAAGTGATCCCGCAACTGATCGCCGATGGAACGCAACCTGGCTGTGGTTGATCGGCTCCAATGGTTCTAACGCGCCCACAAGAGCGATCGTGGCATCCCGCTTTAAAAGCTGAATGTATGGATTGATGTCGTGCTTGGTGGGAATCGTGCTGAGGATGAAATCAAAACTGCTGGCATACTTCTCCATTGCAGCTTTGTCTGTAGAGATCACCACATCCTCTGCCCCTAGCTTGCGAATACCGGCTTCTTTCTCTGGCGATGTGGTAAAAGCAACAACGCGAGCACCCATTGCGGTTGCCAGCTTGACTGCCATATCGCCCAAACCACCAAAACCCACAACACCTACTTTTTGACCTGGCTTCACCTGCCAATGGCGCAGCGGTGAATAGGTCGTGACTCCAGCACAGAGCAAAGGCGCAACGGCTTTGGTTTCTAGATTCTCAGGTATTTTGAGAGCAAAGGTTTCTTTAACAGTGATGGTACTGGAGTAGCCACCAAAGGTGTTGCTGCCATCAGGCTTTTGCGGTCCGTTATACGTGGCAGTCCAGCCCTTAGGCCCTTCACAATACTGCTCCTCTCCAGCATGACAGGGTTGACACTCTTGACAGCTATCAATCATGCAGCCTACTCCTGCGAGGTCGCCTTCCTTAAATTTGGTGACGTGTTGACCCACGTTAACCACCCGTCCCACAATTTCATGACCGGGAAGGCAAGGGTAGACGGTGTTATGCCACTCGTTTCGCACTTGATGCACGTCTGAGTGGCAAACGCCACAGTAAAGAATGTCAATTTGCACATCATGGGCACCGGGTTCGTTGCGATCGAACTCCAACGGTTTGAGCGGTGCCGTTGCCTCTTGAGCCGCATATCCAATGGCTTTAATCATCAAGAATCCTTTCAAACTTGTTTAAGCAGCGCTGTTAAAACGATGAACGAACAGGAATTGCTAAGGGCGATCGCATCGCTCCCGACGCCTGCCAACAAGACAGTTTCTCTATTCGTCATCTTATGGTTCACACGTTCCTCAGTCCGTCGTGACTAAAGCCGCTTTGTAACCCGTCGCTGCGTTTTCGTTGCTGCCATTGTTGACGTAGCGTCTATAAAATCAATGGCGTCTATAAAATCAGTCGCTTCAAAGCAGTCGGCTAAACTAAGCCTAAAAAGCTGAAGGCCATCTTCCCTCCAGCGCGAGAAGGATATACCTAAGCAACTAAATGTCTAATGGGAGACCCCGTACTAAGTTCACATGTAAGAATGAACACAATAGCCTTAGCTAAGCGAACAGATAGCTGAACGGTTGTTTTCAGTGTTCTCTGCCAAAGAACGAAGCGTCGAATTTTAGTCAAGAAAAACACATTCCTACCCGCTCACCACCATGATTAAGAACCTATCTGAAACTCCATTCTGTAGGGTAGGCATGCCCACCCCCCCCGGAATTCATCAAATGCAAGCGTGTTTTTCCAGCTAGGACTAAAGGAGGATTTGAGCACCATCACTCTTTGTCATCAAGCAGACTCACGATCGCGCTTATCAGAGCCTCCAGTTCGATCGGTTTCAAGCTATCGTTGAAAGCCATTGATACACTATCCCCACATCGCTGAATAAACCAGTAGGATACAGGCAACCCAGTAATTTCAACGCTGCAACCTCATCCATCACTATAGCCATAGCCAGATTGGTTAGGACGGGGTGCAGGGGTGGAACCCCTGGCTGGGGGCAAAGCCCACACACCCCTTTAATCCAATGTTCAACCTTTATGGCGACAGCTATAAAACGTGAATGTTTGACTAATTGAATCGCCGTGCTCTTAAACCGTCTGCATCTGCTGGAGCACCTGCCGAATGATGGTTGTGGGCACTTGATCAGTCACGATCGCGGCTCCAATTTGTGTTGGCAAGACAAAGCGTACCTGTCCTGCTTCCACCTTCTTATCTGATTGAAGAGACGACAGAATGGCATCCAGGTTGATACCAGAAGGCAGATGAGTCGGTAACTGAGCGTTTTGCAACAAGGTAAGCTGACGTTGAGCATCGGCTGGTCGCCAAAGCTGAAGCGCCACTGCAATCTCGGCAGCAGCCACCATACCGATCGCCACCGCTTCGCCATGATTAACCACCTGATAGCCCGTCAGACTTTCAACCGCATGACCGATCGTGTGTCCGTAGTTGAGAATGGCCCGCAGTCCGGCTTCTTTTTCATCTTTGCTAACCACGTGTGCTTTCGCCCGGCAGGAATGGGTCAGCATGGCTTGTAGCAGTTCAGCACTCAAGTGAGAAAGCTGGTCGAGTTGAGGCGCGGCTTCTAGCTGCGTGAACAGATCGGCATCCCAAATCACACCGTACTTGATTACTTCGGCGATCGCGGCCCGAAATTCTCGCACAGGCAGCGTTTGCAGCACGTGTGGATCGATCAAAACCAGACGCGGTTGATGAAACGCGCCAATCAAGTTTTTGCCGTTGGGATGGTTGACCCCCGTTTTGCCCCCGATCGCCGCATCCACCATTGCCAGAAGAGACGTTGGTACCTGCACCACATTGACTCCACGCAACCAGGTTGCCGCTGCGAAGCCCGTCATGTCCCCAATCACCCCACCCCCAAGAGCCACAAAGGTAGACGATCGCTCCAGTCGATTTGCCAACGCCGCATCATAGATTTTGGTTAGCGTTTCCAAAGTTTTATAGTGCTCTCCATCCGGCAGAAGGCACGTTGCCACGGTAAAGCCTGCCTGCTCCAGAGAGGCAATCACCCGCCTGCCATAGTGCTCAAACACAGCTGGATTGGATATTACCAACACACGGCTACCCAATTTCAGCGGACGCTTGGTCGTGCCCTGCATCCAGACACCTAACTGATCGACGCTACCAGGCGCGATCGTAATGTCGTAAGCATGCCGCGGTAAATTAACGGGAATAACAGATTGCATAGCAAATGAAGGCGATTTGAGCTGAAAGAGAGCGGGGAGGCAGGGGAAGCAGGGGAAGCGGGAGAGGTTTTGAGTTTCATAAGCGGTCAGTGGTCAGTTTTTAGCCTTTAGCCCCACTCCCTACTCCCTTCTGTTACCCTTTGCCTTTTGCCTCCCCCTAAGTTTATTGGCTCAAGGTCACCTTCTGCGACCCATAGTTTTGTATAGTTTTGCTAGTTACGTGGAGAGATCACGCATGGCATTTGTACTTTTCCCCCTCTTGTTGGGTGCCGTCTTTGGGTTAGCGATCGGGCTGTTCTTCATTTTCCGGTCAGCCAAACTCATTTGAGCAATAGCTGGCTGTTTGGGTGAGGCGTGTTCATACATGCCAAAAACGGCTTCCCAAATGACGTCATTCGGGAAGCCTCATACACTCAATACCAAACCGTTAGCGCTAACATTTCGTCTTCAATGAACCCTAAAACCAGGACGTTCTTGAGGGGTTTTGGGCTGCAAACCATGTCCAGGTGCCAAGTGTGGCAGCAAGCAGCCAACCACTAAAAAGGACTACAGCTAGTGTCAACATTTTTCCTCCTTTGAGTTAAAACGACTCATTGTTGGTGATCTGCAACTGGATGATTTGACTCGATCCAGCTACGAGATCACGCTAACAAGGGGCGTACATGCCTGCAACGTTTCTTAATCAGAACGAGAAATTGTTACGAGTCGATACATGAACCTCAGCCTTCGCCTCTAACTCCACTCCTTTTATCCGGTGCGCTACCCTCTTGAGCGTCTGTCTTTGGGCGATCGTGCAAAGCAGAAACGTGAAGTCGGCGAATGAGAGCAGGGGCATTCTCGTCTTTTAATCTGAGTCGTCGCGGTTGGTAGAATTTACGTTGCAAACAGTGTGCAACCCTTTAGAATTTCAACTAGAAACCCATCTGGCACCACGAAGGGACGGCATGAGCGAAATCACCGAAACCATTTTTAGCAAGATCATTCGCCGCGAAATTCCTGCTGAGATTGTTTACGAAGACAACTTGGCACTCGCGTTCAAAGACGTTAACCCTCAAGCCCCAATCCATATTCTGGTGATTCCCAAGCAGCCGATCGCCAAACTCTCGGATGCAGAAGCAAAAGACCATGTGCTTATGGGGCATCTGCTGCTGACCGCCAAACGGGTTGCCGATCAGGTTGGGCTAACCAATGGCTATCGTCTGGTCATTAATACTGGCGACGACGGCGGGCAAACAGTTGATCACCTTCATCTGCACATTTTGGGCGGACGATCGATGACGTGGCCTCCCGGATAGGGGCAGAGGGAGTAGGGGAAGCAGGGGAAGAAAGGGGAGCAGGGGAGGCAGGGGACGTTTTGAGTTTGATAAGCGAACTGTAAAGCGGAAGTCAGTCACAGCGTTCAGCTTTTTAGCCTTTGGCCCATTCCCAACTCCCCACTCCTTTTTTGCCTTTTGCCTTCCTCCGCCCCCTCCGCTCCCTCCTCTACCTTGCCCCCTCCACCTCCCCTGTCGCGCTAAAATTGATCTAGATTCGGAGGAATTCCAACGGTTTACACACGCCCCCTTGCCCGCTTAATTGAGCAACTGCAACATCTTCCTGGCGTTGGCCCCAAAACAGCCCAACGACTGGCGCTTCATATCCTCAAGCGATCAGAGGATGAGGTTAAGGCGTTGGCAAATGCGCTAATGGAAGCCAAACAGCAAGTTGGTTACTGTTCAGTTTGCTTTCATCTTTCCGCAGAGCCTGTCTGCGAAATTTGTCGTACCCCTAGTCGTGACAGTCAAATTATCTGCGTTGTAGCAGATTCTAGAGATGTCATTGCGCTAGAAAAAACCCGCGAGTATCGAGGCAAGTATCACGTTTTGGGCGGACTCATTTCGCCAATGGACGGCATTGGGCCAGAACAACTGCACATCCAGTCGCTGATCCGTCGGGTGAAACAGCAAAATATTGCCGAAGTGATTATGGCAATTAGTCCCAGCGTTGAAGGCGAAACGACTACACTTTACGTGGGGCATTTGCTCAAGCATTTTACAAAAGTGACCCGCATTGCCTTTGGTCTACCGATGGGCGGCGACCTAGAATATGCTGACGAGGTAACGCTGGCAAGAGCCTTGGAAGGTCGTCGAGAGTTGGATTAGAGGGAAGTCAGCTATCAGCAGTCAGCGTGTAGTTGCTTATCGTTGGTAGGTGAGTCTTACAGCGGTTACTGATTGGGTAAGCCGCAGTCTGGTGAATACGGGTGTGTGGGGTAGGGTGTAGTGAATGCAAATGAAAATGGCTGTAACTCAGAACTCAAACCGCTTCCCTTGCCCCTCTGCTTCCCTCTGCCCCGCTGTCACTGAAACCTTCCGATCCTCATGAAGCAGCTCGGACGCTTAAAGCCATTCTTACGCTGGATCATTCTGGGTGGAACGCTGTTCTTTCTAGGCTCCGTGTTGCAGCAGCATTGGCAGAAGGTTGTTTCTATACGTCTAGACGGGGCTGGTTGGGCATGTCTGACGATCGCCCTTGGCATCACGCTCCTGGCTCACATTTGCGCTGGTGGTGTTTGGAGTCGTCTGTTGCAAAACTTTCATCAGCCAGTGAACGGGATTTGGCTGGTACAAGCTTATTTGCAAACAACGATCGCCAAATACCTTCCTGGTAATGTCTGGCACTACTACGGTCGCGTAACGGCTGCGACGAAAGCAGGGGCAACGGTGGAAACCGCTACTGTTAGCGTTTTATTAGAACCTTTGTTGATGGCAGCGGCGGCGCTATTGGTGACCTTGCTATGCAGTCAGTCGATCGTGGCACGGTATGGTGCACCTGCCATGCTCCTTCAATGGGCATGCCTGTCTGCTGTGCTGGCGTCTGTGCATCCCCGCATCATTAATTTACTGGTGCGCTTGTTGGGAAGGTTGAAGCAGACCGCAACCAAAACTGTCGCTGAAACACCCTTTCGATTAGACAAATATCCGTTGCTCCCATTAATTGGAGAAATAGGGTTTCTGCTGCTGCGAGGCGTGGGCTTTCTGCTCACGTTTTTAGCGCTTAGCCCCGTTCTACCAAATCAACTGCCGCTATTAATGAGTGCGTTTAGTCTCGCGTGGTTACTTGGCTTGGTAGTACCAGGTGCACCGGGTGGTATTGGGGTTTTTGAAGCAACGGCGATCGCGCTCCTTGGACAAACATTCTCTCCGGGCTTGATTCTTAGCGTTGTTGCACTTTATCGGCTCATTAGCATTTTGGCAGAAGCGATCGGTGCGGCACTGGCATGGTTCGACACGCAGCGTCTTGCCTAGTGTTTTGAAACAGAAATGAGGCAACAGGCTTGAGCGCTACTCAGTCCTCGGCACTCAGTCCACCGCAAAGCGGCAGCAAGCTACAGCACTCAGCACTCTTGCAACCGACGTTGCAGAACTTTTGATGCGCTGTACTAGTCGCATAGACCTTGGAATCTCAATCTCAGTTGTCCGATGCCTTAGCCGCGTGTGAAGCGCTTTGGCTTACATCCCTACCAGTAGATGGCATAGAGGTGTTTCTGTATCCTCACCCACGCGATCGGTCAACGCATCCGTCCTCACTCTTCTAGCAGCGCATCGCCTGTGGCATCATGATCAGCGTCGATCAACGTTGATTCCGGGTTTAACAACGTTGGTAGTAACTCTACCTTGGCTTCGCGTTTAAGTTGTGAAAAGATGCGATATTTATCTGGGTCAAAGATATTTGGTGAAAGCTGCGTTTCATCAACCTGCATCTTGATCAAATTGTATTGAACGTTTTCGGCATGAATGGCAAAGGTAACGGTGAAAACCTCTAGAAAATTGACGACCCAAGCACATTCGTCTTCAGGATAGTTTTGGTAGTACTTAATCAGTTCAGCAATACGCGCTTCTAGATGAGTGCGCGAATGCTTACAAATTAGAATAATTTTGAGTAATACCACAACAAGCGTGATTGGGTTGCCCTGAGATAGCAGCAGCACAAATAATTGCGATGGTTCTGCCTGATTTTCAGTCGTCAAATAGTCAATGACTCGGTTACACGTCCGCAGCATGAGAGCGCTGGACAGAACTTCATCATCATGACTGTCATAAAGGGTGTCTAATTTTTCGTTTAGTTTTGAGCGTAAGGTTTCAACAAATTCCTGGTTTTCAACGGAGAAGATCAGGTATTGTTGCACGCTTTGCTTGAACTGTTTATAGGATAAGCTTTGCGTCTGATTAACAAAAATATTTGCCAGGTTTGCGTAGCTAAAAGGACCTCGTTTTGCCACGATCGCCTTAATTAACCGCAGCACTTCCTCACCCAACGCCGTAGGGTTTTTGGGAATGCGTTTGCTAGGGGCATTGCTCTGCGATCGTGCAATATACATCGCCAAGTCAAACTTAAAGCGATCTTTTAGTTGCTTTGACAGCGCTCTTGCGGCTTCTCGTTGCTCGATCGGGTTCTTCAGATCAATATATTGAGGTACTAGCAAATAAGACGTGTACCGCGAAACCCAGGGGCCTCGTTCTTTCTCGTCGTAACGCGATGCAAAGAGCTTCAGCTCCTCATAATCCCCACTTTTGACAAACCCATCTAACCAGTGTCGTAGACGCTTTAAGGTAGGGGATGCGGTATTGCGGTTGATAGACGGATCGGCAAAGACGGTGACCAAGTCTTGAATGGGCTTATAGTTGCGAGTTGCATCCCAGTTGTTGACCAAAATGTAACAACAGCGTTTGAGCGTATTTCTAAACTCTTCTTCATTATTAGAAAAAACGACATCATAAATCGCTTGCAGCGCATCGCCGCTGATGGAATCAACGTGATAGACGAATAAGCGCTTAAACTCAAGTAGAACCTCTTCAGGCGGCCATTTTTTAACAATTTCCAAAAGAAAACTGTAAACCGTGTCCTGAGCCTGCTGAATATTCCGATTCAGCCTATTCGATCTAATCGGCGTCTCATTTTGATGAGCATCGTCTAAAGCATCCCTGATCATCATAGGTATTCAGGATTAACCAGTAGATTCGACAAAGGAAGAACGTGAAACTAGAGAGTCAAGGCAGCATCCCAAGGCATCAGACATTTACTAGTGTTGGATTCAGTATTGTTGAACTAGCAGTGCATTTTCAAGATCCGTTATCTCTCCAATAAGTCACAGCCTTTTGCGGTCTAAACCTTGTCACGGCTCGTAAGTTCTACCTCACAGTTGAAAGGCTAAATTCTGTAGAAACACCGATACTTGAGGGCCTCGCTCCTCTCAACATGACTCCGATAACGAGATTTTAGGGACTAAGCGGATCACGCTCAATTCCTTGTAGAATCATGCGTTTAGAGCAAAGAGCTAAGCGTCTCATGATATTGCGGTATTTGTCCACAGTACCGGGTGACAAGATGCAACCTGAATGTGTGATTATCACCAAACTAGCCGATGATCTCTGTCACAACCGAGGTCTTTGCAGGCATGGCGCAGTTCTCGGTGTGGCATCAGTATAAGGGGTAGGGCTATACATGACGGTCGCAAAGAAGGTCTCATTCAGTCGTTCAGATTCGTGAACGGGTGAAAGCATTGGCTAGACAGCTTTATCAGGTTAGATACTAAGACTCTAAAGTCCTGCTGTGCCATTATCTGCGTAACATTTGGCGATCGTCTCATCCATTAGGGCGAGAAATAAGAGCTAGACTACCTCCATGTATCAAAATAAAGACCTTCAATGTAGCGCGGTGGGCTTCACGCTTCATTAAAAATACAGACGTAATCCTGAAAGCTTAAATCAGATTATACTCAGTAACCGTTGCTAGAGCTAGCGATCAGCAGGATTGCCTAGACTACAGCAAGCATTATTGAGAATACGGATGCCATTCAAATTTTCCCTCTTGAAGCACTTAATGAGGCTGAGTATTCGGTTGCTATAGTCACATTTACTCCGTTTCGCGCCGCCAGCGCGATCGCACCAGTCGAATTTCGTCGTACCCGTACATCTCGCCCAAATGCTCACGAATGCTGCCCAGCCCATCAGGCCCCACTGTGTTGATGGCGATCACGATTTTGTCCTGGCGATCGAGCGGCACCAAATCATCCAAATCAATGGGATAGCCCAGTTCCAGTAGCTCAGCCAGATGACTCATAATGGTGCCGAGACGAAAGCCTCGCCGATCGGCAATGTCGTCAGGTTCCAGTCCTTCCTGGTAGAGCGCCAGCGTTTGCAGTTGGGTTTCAGAGGCGCGAGTAGGCGGATTAGGCAAGGGGGTAGACTGGGGGACTGTACCCGTCTCAGCTTGAAGCGGCAAGCCTCGTTCGGCGCGAAACGCTCGAATCTCGGCAATGAACGCATCGCTGTACTGTGCCAGTTTACGACTCCCGACTCCTGAAATGGTAGCGAATTGCGCAAAAGTTTGGGGTTGCATGTTTGCCATCGATCGCAGACTGGAGTTGGGAAACACGACATAGGGCGGCACAGATTGTTTGTCTGCCACGCGCTTGCGAAGTTTTTGGAGGCGATCGTAGAGGGCTTCGACTTCGGCAGCATCCACGTTGGAAGGTGTGAGAACATCCGCTGGCTTCACTGGATCGATGGCAACCATCACGGTGCGCTGGTTTCGTAGCACTTCCCAACTGAGCGGGTTGAGTTGCAGCATCGAATAGCCATCTGTGGTTTCGTCAAGCAAGCGTTGATGGATGAGCGATCGGGCTAACAGCCGCCACTCTTCGGCACTACGATCTTTGCCAATGCCATAGGTGGAGAGTTTGTCGTGTCCGTTTTTTAGGACACGATCGAGCTTGGAACCGCGCAACACATCGATCGTGTGCTTAATGCCAAACCGCTGGTTCTTCTGAGCAAAGCGCCCCACGCAGGAGAGAAACATTTGGGCTTCTAGCGTCCAGTCTGCGATCGGTTTGGGATGGCAGCAGTTGTCGCAAGTGTCGCAATTGCCGGGAAAAGCTTCGCCAAAGTAGCCAAGCTGAATGGTGCGGCGGCAGTCCGTGGCTTCAGCGTAGTTAATCACGCGGCGAAGCTGTTGAGTGGCAATGCGCTGCTCGTCTTCCAGCGGTTCGCCTGTCTCAGGATTCACCTTTTGAGCAATCAAAAACTCAACGGTTTTAATATCACCCGTCCCGTAGAACAGCGTGCATTGAGACGGTTCACCATCGCGTCCGGCTCTGCCCGATTCCTGATAGTAGCCTTCAATGTTCCGGGGCAGGTCGTAGTGGATGACGAAGCGCACGTCGGGCTTGTTAATACCCATGCCAAAGGCAACCGTAGCAACCATCACCCGCGCATCATCCCGAATAAACGTGTCCTGATTCTCTTTTCGCACCGCATCGCTTAAGCCCGCATGATAGGGTAACGCTGAGATGCCGTCTTGCTGCAACCTGGCAGTGATTTCATCCACGCGCTTGCGGCTCAAGCAATAAATAATACCTGCGCCCTGAGTGCGCTGCACCTGCTGAAAGAGGTCTGTGTAGGCTTGTCGCTGGCTACCTTTGGGGCGCACCTCGTAATACAAATTGGGACGGTTGAAGCTGGCAACATGAATGTGCGGTTCATTTAGCTCCAACTGACCGAGAATATCGTGGCGTACCCGTTCTGTGGCTGTAGCGGTCAGTGCCACGATCGGAATCACCCGATCGTCGTTTTGATACCGCTGCCGTAAGCGTCGAAGCTGCCGATATTCTGGGCGAAAGTCGTGTCCCCACTCGGAGACGCAGTGAGCTTCATCGATCGCAAACGCTGAAATCCCGACCCTTGCCTTGACCTGATCCAGAAAGCCCAAAAACGATTCGCTCAGTAATCGCTCTGGAGCCACATAAACGAGCTTGATTTTGCGATCGAGAATAGCAGCCTGCCGATAATGCGACTCAGCTTGACTGATGCTGCTATTCAGTAACGTCGCTGGAATACCGTTATTTTGCAGCGCCTGCACCTGATCCTGCATCAGTGCAATGAGCGGCGACACGACAATCATCATGCCTTCTTTCAGCAGTGCAGGCAGTTGGAAGCAGAGCGATTTACCGCCGCCTGTGGGCATGATGACGAGCAGATCGCGATCGTGCAGGGTGTATTCAATAATCTGACGCTGCCCCGGACGAAAGCTGTCATAGCCGAAGTAATGCTTGAGCGCCTGTTCTAAAGACGCAAATTGAGTTGTGGCGTAGGGAATGCTAGCTGTCATGAAGGGTTGCTGGATGCACTTGAAACCAGGGTGTCCACGCAGTTTAAACCACTAACCGGGGCTTTGTGGACAAATTGACCGCAATTTGTCAGTAAAATTGGTTGTAAACGCTATGAGCAGTACCTCAAACACGAACTGGGACGAGGTTGACTCTATGACAAAAGATGAGATTGATACGTCTGACAGTTCCCCCTTGACTGAAGAATTTTTTAACAAATCGCGGTGGTGGAAACCCGTTGAGACATTGAATGTTCTCGTTCATATTGATCGCGATACGTTGAACTGGTTTCAAGCTCAAGGTGATGACTATGAAACGAGAATGGCAGCGGCACTACGGTTTTATGCAGACGCTCACAGGCGAGCATCATAAAGGTTGTGAAGAACGATCGTTTGCCTAACGTCCATCCTGGTGAAATTCTACGTCTAGAATTTTTAGAACCGCTTGCTATCACGCCCTATCGCTTAAGCAAGGATATCGACGTAGCTCAGGCTCGCATCAGTGAAATTTTAGCTGCAAAACGTAGTATCACGGCAGACACCGCTTTTCGCTTCGCTCGCTACTTTGGTAATAGCGCTCAGTTCTGGCTAAACCTGCAAACACACTATGACCTACGTCAAGCGCAAGAAGAACATGCAGACACGTATAGTCGTATTCCTACTTTTGTCGTCTCACCGCCTACACCATCTCCGTAATCGATCGCTCCAAGGTGTTTCTACTAATCAGTAGACCAAAGATTCAGTAAACCAAAGCGCCAGAGTGTTACTTGGTGTGACATTCTACTGACGTGCTCATGGTCGAACGTTAGATTGGGCATCTTTGGTAGGGTGTGCAATCCCTGAAAACCGCTTGCATAAGGAGCAGTCGTTGAAGCGGGGGATGGTTATAAACATATGAGGAATGAGGAAAGCAGAATGGCTGGGAAAAAGTTCATCATACCTGCACTGGCGATCGCAGCTGTAGCCGGAGGCGCAGTTGCCTACGTCCACTTTAATGGGGCTTCAGGGGATGAGTTAAGTCCACAGGCACTGGCAAAGGTCGTGCCGGACGACGCTTACATGGCCGCCTTTATTTCAACGGAGCCACAGAACTGGGCCAAGCTGCAAAAGTTTGGCACGCCTGAAGCCCAACAGGTTGTAGGCAAAGGTCTTACAGACTTTCAGCAAAAGCTATTGACGGATACCAAAATTAACTATGACACCGACGTCAAACCCTGGGTAGGCAACATCATGCTGGCGGTACTGCCAAGCGATGCTGGAAAGCCAGCCAAAGAACCCAATGTGTTAGTAGTGGTAAGCGTCAAAGATAAGGCAAAAGCGCTTAATTTCGCTCAAAAGCTACAAAGTGAAAGCAAAACAAAAGCGATCGAAAGCGACTATAAGGGCATCAAAATTACCGATTATCCAGGTGAAAAAAGCTCAAGCTACACGGCTGTCGTCAAAAACTACTTAGTCCTCGCACCAGAGAAGAAAGCAGTCGAACAGGCGATCGATACCGTCAAAGGGGAACCATCGTTGGCATCCAAGGCAGATTTTGGTGCGCTTTTATCTAAAAGCGTGGAGATGCCCAATGCGATCGCCCGCATCTATATTCCAGATTATGCAGGCACCGTGCAGCAACTCATGGCTAGCAAATCGGGCGCGGCTCAATTACCAGCATCTAGCCTGGAGCAACTGAAAAAGGTGAAATCGATCGTTGCAGGCATTGGCATTGATGATGCTGGAGTCCGCATGAGAACCATCGCCAACCTTGACCCGCAGGCAAAAATATTAGAATACAAGCCTGTTGCAGGCTCCGTTGTCGCGCAATTTCCCACAGAGACGTTTGCCATGCTCAACGGTGCAGGCATTAGTCGCTACTGGGCAGAAGCCGTAGAGCAATCAAAGGCGAATCCCCAAACGCAACAAACGATCGCCCAGATGCGCCAATCGGTGCAAGCTGCCAATTTGGATCTCGACAAGGACATCTTTGGTTGGATGGACGGGGATTTCTCCTTAAGCTTCATCACCTTAAATGAGGGTGTTTTGTCTCAGTTCGGCTTTGGCGGCGTGATGGTCTTTGATACCAGCGATCGCAAAACGGCGGAAGCCACGTTGAGCAAAATTGATGGGTTAGTGAAGGGCAATGGGTTTGTGCAGGTCGCTGATCGCGATGTGCAAGGGAAGAAAATTACGGAATGGCAATCGCCGCAGGGTGTGCTGGCTGGACACGGTTGGCTCGACCAGGATTCCGTGTTCGTGGCGATCGGTGAACCGTTGGTCAACGTGATGGCAACCAAACCTACTAAAGCGCTCGACAGCAGCGACGCTTACAAAACCGTGATGGGTGGCTTGCCCAAGCAAACTGTCGGTTCCTTCTACCTGGATATGGATCAAACCATGTCGTTGGTCAATCGCACCATGCTCGTGGCGCAAAAGAACGTCATCCCGCCAGAAACGGTTGCGGTGCTGAACTCCATCCGGGGCGTTGGCATGGCGTCTACCCAGGCTGACAAAGCAACAGTGCAGCTTGAAATGTTGCTGGCACTCAAACCTGCCAAGTAGGGAGTAGGGAGTAGGGTGGGCAGTGTCCACTCTACTCCTTAACGTCCTTTTTTGCGTTAAACCCGACATTCCGCCCTTTGAAGTGTCACATTGAGCGTTTAGCGGCATAAGTTTCTCAAGGCTTTGGCAAAGTGGGTGGGGTATTAGCAACGAGTTGATAGTGCAAAACCTCGACCATCTCG